>Ga0315338_1000252_pt1 | contig 168727 bp, 138 predicted proteins | sample ASW8metaG_FD_204518 | JGI IMG/M metagenome (GOLD analysis project Ga0315338, IMG submission 204518) | Ammonia-oxidizing marine archaeal communities from Monterey Bay, California, United States - ASW #8 | ecosystem: Environmental > Aquatic > Marine > Coastal | place: USA: California | collected...
TTCGAATACATCGAGATATTCTACAACCGCGTCCGTCGACACTCGGCTTTGGGCTACAAGAGCCCTGCCGAGTTCGAACAGGCCGCATAACCTTAACCCTGCGCCCACAAAACGTGGGGAAGTTCAACTGGCTGTAGACCACTCGAACGGCCGCGAGAGGCACGGTAGCCTCGAATTCCTCCGGCGGGGCGTAGGCACCCTACTTAAGCGAGTCCACAACCGTTGCGCTTAAGCACGCGGGAAACGCAACCAAGATTGCTCGTTTTACGGCAATCAATGTTTCCGTCCCCCAGGGACATTTACCAAACATCGTCAACAGTAGGGCCGAAACGGAAAAGGTTATGAAATAGGCAGCGGCGACTCGTTTGAGGTATTCGAATTCATGGCCCCGGAAGTGGTGCTGATAAAAAATGAAGTATGTAAACAGCGACATAAACGTGATTGACGCCAAGACAATCTCGAGAATATTGACGGTTGAAAGCTGCTCGCCGAGCACCCAGACTTCTTCGGTAAAGGCGACCGGGATTGCCAGAACACAGGCACCAACAATCAACTCAACAACGTCGCGCCAACGAAGCTCGACCATCAACGGAGTGACGATGCGATGGACAACGTTGCCGGACTGGTCGAGTAACGAGCGGACGGTGTGCAGTTCGCCTTGGATACGCTCGACCGTGGGTGTTGAAACGGAACTGCTCTCGTTTCGCCGAGAAGTATCGCTCATCGCACAATCCACTGATGGAACACGAGGAAACGTGGGCACTGTCTTGCAACGCGAAAGCGAATGTCTGGCTTCTCAGTCGCGGGTGCGACGGCAGCAATCGCGCAATTCGCGAGCCGCCGTGCAATAGGCGTGCACGCCTTCACCAAGAGTGAGTCGCGGCTTGTAACACCTACGGGGCGCTTCCAGGATTTCGTACCAGGCGTCGCAGTAGGCGTGCAAGGCTTCGTTCAGCGAGTGCCGAGGCGGGTAGTGTTTGTGCGGGGCGTTCCACACCTCGCGACACGCGTCCTTGTAGGCACAGTACGCGTCGTGGAACGCCAGCTTCGGATGCGCATATTCCTTGGGAGGGCAGCAGACATTCCACCATGGATCCGCGTAGACCGAAGTGTTCAGAGTCAACACAACCAGTGCTGTCGCGAGACCGAGCTTGATCGTGGAACGCATTTGAGAACTCCTGATGATCCCATCGCCTCCAGAGGTGTAGAGACAGCTCGGGAAAGCCGGGATACCTTGCTGGGAACCAACCGCTGGCTGTCGTCTACTCCGTTGTCTCCTCGGTCGTTTCCGCCGCAGCCTGCTCCTCGTTCGGCTGGTCGGCCTGGGCTTCACCGTCAGACTCGTCTTGCTCGCTAAGGTCGGCTGGCCGAGGCAGAAAACGCTTTGCACTACTGGGCATCTCCGGCAGCTTGGGCGGCTCGGCAGGCTTGGCTGCCACGTCGGCAGTTCGGGTCTTCAGTGCTGACTGAGTTTGGCCATCGACATCCGAACGGGCCTTGGAATGTTCCGGGCGCTCAGCTTTCTCAGTACGACCGACCGTGGTCACGAACTTGCCAGACCATTTCTTGCCGGCGCGAGCGTTGCCAGCCTCGTTCGCAGCTCCTGGAGCCGGCGGGGCCACGAACGGGTCGGCATCGTTGGGCTCCGCCGGGAGATCGCCGCCATCAAGCGGGATAGGCACTCCGTTGCCATAGTTGCCGAACGCGCGGACCTGCCAGCCGCCTCCCAGCGCCTTATACACGCGGATCAATGCCAACGCGATGTCGGCTTGTGCCACGGCGTGGGCGTCCTGCTGGGAGACCAGCAGCGACTCGAGCGTAAAGACCTGATTGAAGTCGATAGCCCCGTCACGATACTGCGTGCGTGCAATCTCGACCGCCCGAGCGGCCGCATCGGCACTCTCACCGAGCTCCAGTTCGATGTCGTGCGACTTCGTGAAATCGATCAGCCCGTCCTCAACTTCCTGATAAGCAGCCAACACCGTGTTTTCGTAGTTCGTCAGCGACTCGTAGAACAGGGACTCCTGAACGCGGATATTGTTCTTGAGCCGTCCGTAATTCAGGATGTTCCACCGAAAGCCGGGCGTGATGTCCCCACTGAAGCTCGCCGAACGGAAGAGCTTGTCAAAGTCGGCAGAGTCAGTTCCGAGTGAGCCGGAAATGAGGAATCGAGGATAGAGATCTGTGATCGCGATACCAATCCGGGCGCTCTGAGCTGATGCTTGAAAGTGAGCGCGACGGATGTCTGGTCGACGCTGCAACAGCTCAGCCGGGATCCCGGCGGCAATGCTTTCCGGCGCCAGGGGAATTGGCTTGGGGCCGCCCAACAGGTCAGACAGGTCCGTGGGCGGAATGCCGAGCAAAACGCAGAGTTGGTTCTTGGCCTGCTGCAGGCCTGCCTCAAACCCGGGCACCAGCGCTTCGGTCCGGTCCAAGTTGGATTTCGCCTGCTGAACGTCCAACTCGGTGGTCGCACCGCGGCGGAAACGGACGTCAGCGAGGTCGAATGAGCCTTGCTGGATCTCAACATTATCGCGGGCCAACTCGAGACGGCGCTCGAGCGTCCAGACCTGGACGTACGTCGCCACCGCCTCGGCCTGCAGGATCACCAGGATGTCGTCGAAGCTGGCAATACTCGCCTGCAGGTCGCCGTCAGCCGCTTCTACAGCGCGACGAAAACGACCCCAGAAATCCAGCTCCCAGGCTGCGTCGAACCCCGTTGTGTAGAAGTCGAAGTTCGTGGGAAGGATCGGCGCGAAGGTCGCCACCGTCTGGCTGGTGTTGACCCGCGAATAGGCTCCGAATGCTTCTTGGACTTGCGGGAACAGGTTTCCGGCTGCGATTCCGCGCTGAGCCCGCGCAGCCTGAATACGGAAAGCGGCAGACCGCAGAGTCAGGTTTTGATCCTCGATCAGCTGCACGATCGTGTTGATCGTCGGGTCGTTGAACGTGGTCCACCAGTTGCTGTAGTCGGCCGTATCACTGCTGATCCGCGGGTCGTCGTCTGCGTACAGCCAGCGTTCATGAATCTGGGCCGGCGCGGCGCAGTAATCTGGGCCAACTTTGCAGCCCGAGGCAGAAACGACTAGTGCCAATCCTACCGCTGCAATCACAGCTCGGTGAAGCTTGCTCACGGACACAATCCGTTGTGTCAACGTCCTCATCTTCCGGTACTCCGAGTCTAGCCAGACACAACCCCGGCAAGGGCTTGATTCGCCACAGTCGGTAGGATCGGCACAGTCGGATGATCGTCCTGATCGGATTCTTCGGACTCATCACTCCTCATTGACATTACGAGCCGCAGCGAGTCAGCATCGTCATATTCGGAAAAGCTTGACGCATGGACTTACTGGTGTACGGGCATATGAAAGGATCGGGATGCGATCGATAGTTTCAATTGGTCCCGGCAAGGATTACCCTGAATATGCGGGATTTTCTGTTTGTAACGGCTTTATCTGAACTTCGGCTGAGCTACCAGGGGCGTCGAGCAATGAGCAGCGAAAACCAACCAGACAAAGCCGCCGGTAACGAGGAGCAACCGGCCAAGAAGAAGGGGCCCAAGCCCGGTCTGATCATCGTGATCATCGTCGCGGTTGCGGCCGGAGCCTATTTTTACTTTAGCGGCCGAGGAAAGGTCACAACGGACGATGCCCAAGTTTATGGACACCAGCATTCCGTTGCGCCCGAGGTCTCGGGCCGCGTTGTGGAGGTGCTCGTCGACGACAACGCCATGGTCAAGAAGGGCGACGTGCTGGTCCGTCTGGACGACTCGACCTACAAGGCAACGGTTGCGGACGCTCGCGCGACACTCGAACAGTCTCAAGCCACGCGCAATGCGGCGCAGCAAGACCTGGCGGTCCTGAGAGTGACGACCGTCGAGAACCTCAAACAAGCCGAGGCGGCCCTAGTGACCGCAAAAGCCAACGAAGAGTCAGCGAGCCTCGGAGTTAAGATCGCCCAATCTGCTGTGGACGCGGCCGCAGCCAACGTCAAGTCGGCCGTCGCCACACTGGCGCTGCGTGAATTCCAGAAGACTCAGATCGCCAAAGCTATCGAAGAGAATCCGGGCGCCGCGTCTCTGGAGCGTGTGAAACAGTCCGAGACCGACTTCGATGGCGCAACGGCCGCCAAGGCGGCCACTGATGCCGCGCTCGTGCAGGCCGAACGTGAACTCGACACCAAACAACAAGACTTGGCTGCGGCTCAGCAGTCTGTCCTTGCCGCGGAGGCAGCCGTCGAAAAAGCCAGAACCGGACCGGAGCAGGTCAAGGCAGCCGAGGCCAAGTTGGCAGCCGCAGAGGCAGCGGTTCAAGCCGCGCAGGCGCAGTTGGAGTTAGCGGAACTGAATCTCAGTTATTGCACGGTCTTGGCTCCGGCCGACGGTCAGATCGCCAAGAAGTCGGTGGAAGTCGGCAACTACATGATGCCCGGCACCCCGCTGATGACGGTGACGGATGTCGCCACGACCTGGATCCTGGCGAATTACAAGGAAACGCAATTGGAGGATCTTCGCCCCGGACAACGCGTGGTGATGACATCCGACATTTATCCGGGTTGGACGTTGGAGGGGACGATCGACAGCCTCGACTCGGGCACCGGCGCCGCCTACGGATTGTTCCCACCGCAAAACGCGACGGGTAACTACGTCAAAATCGTTCAGCGAGTCCCCGTCAAAGTCGTCGTTCCTGAGGATCAGCGCGACCCGGATCGTCCACTCAAGCTCGGCATGAATATCGTGGCCACGGCGTACACGACGGACGGCGACTAACCAGAGCCCATGACCGATGGTCAGGCTTGTCATGTTCGGTCCTAGAGTGATCCATGACTGACCCCACACTGCTACGATTCATCGTGATGCCGGTCGTGGGTGTCGCTTTGGGAATTCGCGACGGCCGGCTGGATGCAGCAGCGCGTACCAAACCGCTCCAGTACAAAGTCTGGCCGTTTCTGAAGGCGACGGCGTTGCCCTTCTTCTTCATGACCACGATCAACATCGTGGCTCAAGCAGCGTCGCCGCAGCGCGGAGTCAACCCGCTGGAGGCGATCGGTTTCGCCGGTCTGTGTGTCGGCGTCCTCTACACGCTGTCGCGTAACGTCACGAACCAACTCGTCAGCAGACAACGCGCTCCAGCGGTCAGCAAACCGGGCGGCTACGGCTTTGCGCGGATGATTCTGGCCATCTATTGCGTAGCGGGGGTCGTCACGATCGTATTCGTAGCGCGCGGATCAACGACGGTTTCCACGAAGTATGGTCACGTCATGGGGGAACAGCATCAGATCGCTTCCGAAGTTCCGGGACGGGTCGCCGAGGTGCTCGTGAACGACAACCAGCGCGTCGAAGCCGGCCAACCGCTGGTCCGCATCGAGGATGACCGATATCAGGCACTCGTGCGGCTTGCCAGGGGCGCCCTGGCTGGTGCTGAATCGATGCGGGACGCCGCAGCACAGCGATTGGCGATTCTGAGGGTCACCACGCAGCAAGACATCCGGCAGGCGCGGGCCGACCTGGCGTCAGCGGAGGCCCGGCTTCGCCAAGCGCAGTTGGGCGTGGAGATCGCCGAAGCCATTGACCAAAGAGCGGCGGCAACCGTGGATGTGGCGTCGGCGAATTTGGCTCTCCTGGAGTTTCAGAAGGTCCAGATTGCTCGCTCGTTCGCGACCGACCCCGGATCCGTACCGCTGGTACGCAAGAAGAGCTCGGAGACATTCTTTGATTCCGGAACTGCCGCGGTGAGTGCCACCGAAGCCATGAAGAGTGGAGCGCTGACGGGAGTCGATCTGGCCAGACAGCTGGTCGTGATCGCACAGCAGCAGGTCGAAATGAAACAGGCCGATTTACAGCAGGCGCACACCGGGCCAGAACAAGTCAAAGCAGCCGAGGCGACACTCGCTGCCGCCGAGTCCTCCGTCGTTGCGGCACGGGCCAAGCTGGAAAAGGCCGAGCTGAACCTCGGTTACTGCACGATCTATACGCCGTCCGACGGTGACATCACGCATCGTTCCGTCGAAGTCGGCAATTTTGTCAGACCGCAGCAACCGCTGATGGCTGTCTCCGGGTTGGACCGTCCGTACGTCATGGCAAAATTCCGCGAGCCGGATTTGTCTCGCATCAAGCCCGGTCAGACAGTCGATCTGGTTGTCGATGCCTATCCTGACTCGCCCTTGAGAGGCACGGTCGACAGTCTCAATCCCGGGACGGTTGGAGCCGAGTCCCTGTTCCCCCCCAGCAACGCGACCGGGCAGTTCGTGAAATATATCCAACGCACGCCGGTGAAGATCACGATCCCCGCCGAGCAGCTCGACGCCGATCGACCCCTGGTGATGGGAATGAACGTGAACGTGACGATCATCGATCCCGAACCGAGCCAGCGCACCTTCAACTGACGTGCTCAGCACCAATGACCGAGACGCGACGACGGTGAACCGATGAGTGATGCAATCGGCGATAGCGGACAAGGCGGCATGCCCGTCGTGATCGCGGCGACCGTAGGCACGATGCCTGCCACGTTCGACGCGCTGATGGTGAACCAATCGTTGATGTACATTCAGGGAGGACTCGGCGCCGGATCCAGTGACGTGGCCTGGACCATGACGGCCATCTATACGACCGAGGCGATCGGCCTGCCGATGTGCGCCTGGTTTAACAAGAGTTTTGGGCGCAAGGCGACGGTGATGGGCGCCACGATCGCCTACATGGGCTGTTATGCCTTATGTGCATTGACGCCATCCTTTGGCCTGTTGCTGGCATTGCGTTTCATCCAAGGATTCTGTTTCGGCTTGTTGTTGCCGACAACCATGTCGCTCTGCCAGACAGCCGTCCCAGCCGACAAAGTCGGCGGCGCGATGGGACTTTACACGATTGGGCTGGCCAGCGGTGCAGCGATGGGACCAATGATCGCAGGGTACATCCTGTCGGGATTGTTCGGCGCGACCGACATGTGGCGGCACGTGTTCTGGTTCCTCTTGGCACTGAGCGTACCGGGCCTCATCATGATGCAGACCATGATCAAGGAGCCGGCGCCGACCGGCGACAAACCTAAGCTCGACCTGGTGGGCATCGTTTGGCTTGCGCTGGCCTTTGCTTCTTTGCAGATCTTTGTCGCCCAAGGCGTCCAATGGGACTGGATGAACACCTGGTGGATTCGAGGTCTGTTGAGCGTATCGCTGTTCGGCATGGTCGGGCTGGCCTGGTGGTGTCTCAAGTGCACGCCAACGCCGATTCTGGACCTGCGTTGTCTGAAAGACATGAACTTGGTCGTTTCCTGCGCCGGAATCTTTACTGCATTGATCGCCCAGTATGGCGCGATCCTCGCCTATCCGCAGTTGATGGCAATGGTCTACGGATACGATTCGATTTGGAGCGGAATCGTCAATACCGTGAGCATCGGGGCAGCCCTGGTGATGATCCCGATCAGTGCGAAGCTGGGCCCCACCGTGGGCCTGAAGCGGCTGGCCCTGTGCGGGGTCGGCATCATGGCTTACGGCTACTACATGATGCTGAGTTTCTACGCAGACACCGATGTGTGGAACTTGATTCTCGCAAACTTCGTCTTCCAGGCCGGTGCGATGGTCATGCAGTATTGCTTCATCACCATGGCATTGGCGTGGCAGCCCAAGGCTCTGGTGGGCGATGGCTCGAGCTTCTACAACGTCATCAAGTTTACCGGCGCAGGAATCGGTATCGGACTGGCGTCAGCTGTCACGGCCGCACGCACCCAATTCTGGACGCAGCGCACCGGCGAGTTGCTGACGGCGTACAAGCCAGAAGTCAATGCAGCGCTCACGACTTTGCCGCAAGTTGTCGGCGGCGGAATGGACCAAACGGGCTACGCGGCGACAACTGCCGCGGCGCTGCTCAGCGGCGGACAGTTGAGTCAGGTCACGATGTTGACGTTCATCGACCAGTTCTACCTGTTCATGCTGATTACCCTGGTGATGGTTCTGTGCGTCCTGCCCATGAAGCGAATGCCGACTGCGGAAGAAAAGCAAGAGATTGACGCGAAGTACGCGCGCGGAGAGTGGTAGCAGAGTCGAAACTGAGAGAACACTTCTAGATCGGAGGAACTCGGAGAGTGCTTGACGACCCGACCCTGCTCCGTTTCATCGTGATGCCTATTGTCGGCATACTGCTGGGCGTTCGTGACGGCCGCCTGGACGCGAAGGCTGGTACTCAGCCGTTCGATTACACGATGAAAGAAATGATCAGCGCCAGTCTCTTCCCGTTCTTCATGATGACTTTCATCAACGTACTTGCGCAGGCGAATAGCGGCGCCGGCATCAACATGCTCGAAGCGGTCGGCATGGGCGGACTTTGCGCGGGCATTCTCTACACAGTCGCCCGCAACTCGTCCAACCAGCTGTACTTCAGCAAACTCGAGCAGTCGAACCAGGGGAGTCCTTGACGTTGGGTGTGTGCTTACAGTCGTCCATCTTGAGTCACAAGTTTCGGAGTTCCATCATGCGCCGATCGATTCTCGTCGCCACAGCGCTCTTGTCATTCGCGATCACTTCGGGATCGTCTCGTCAGCCATGTCTGGCGCAAGAAGCCCTGTCGCCCTCTGCCGTTGGTCCGCGCCTGTCGGCCCTGCTCGATTCCAGCCCCAGAGAACCCGCCGACGGTGATAGCGAACTCACCAAGTTGATGAAAGCCCGCTTCAACGCGGCTGTGGGCGAATTGAATGCCCGCCACGACGGGGTGCTGCGGGGAAGTTACTTACTCGATCAGTTGTACGACGCTGGTCGGCGACTGCTGGAAGCCGAGTTAGCACTGACCGAAAACGCGGAAGAACAGGTGGCCGTCTTGGAGAAGACGATTGCCGTGATCGAGGAGTTCGAACAGCGAGTTGAACAGCAGGTCGAGGCCGGCCTCGGTGCAACAGCGGAACTGTATCGCATTCGCTACGAAAAACTGGGCCTGATGATCGACTTGCTGAAGCTCAAGGAGCAATGAAACCAAAAAGGATGGGAAGATCATGACACGACAGACGATTGCCGCTAGTGCGACTCTATTAGTACTTGGCCTGGCATTGGGCCTCCGATGGGGCGAACAGGGGGCTGTTCAATTGGAGGTTATCGGAAGGACCGATGCTGCCGGCGGCAAGGTCGAGTCGCCGACCGGCACCGCGCCGTCGCGTTACGTCTACTATCCGGGCACCGAGCCACTCACGCGCGATGAGATCCGTGTCGTGTGTTGCGGCAGTGGCATGCCGGCCTCACGGCGCGGTCAGGCCGCCACCTGCTGGCTGATCGAATGCGGGAACGGTGACAAGTTTCTGTTCGATATCGGCAGTGGGGCCATGGCCAACGTCGCGGCACTGATGATTCCCTACCAGTATCTCGACAAAGTATTCTTGTCCCACTTGCACACGGATCACTGGGGAGACCTGGACGCACTGTGGGCCGGCGGCTGGACGGCCGGTCGACCCAACGCACTACAAGTCTGGGGACCCAGTGGTGCCACGCCCGAGATGGGCACAAAGTATGCCGTTGAGCATTTCCTGAAAGCCAACAACTGGGACTATCAGACTCGGGCGGTCAAGATTACACCCATCCCCGGAAACATTGATGTCCATGAGTTCGACTATCGGGCGGAGAACCAGATCGTTTACGACGAAAACGGCGTCACCGTCCGCTCGTGGCCGGCGATTCACGCCGGCGACGGACCGGTCAGTTTCAGCGTGGAGTATGGGGGCCTGAAGATCGTCTTCGGCGGTGACACGGTCCCCAACAGGTGGTTCCTTGACTACGCCAAGGATGCCGACTTGTGCATCCACGAGGCGATGAACACCGCTGAGCAGCTGCATCAGTTGTACAATCAACCCCCGCCGTTAGCACTAGCGATGAACACCGACTTTCATACTTCCGCGGAAGCCTTTGGAAAGGTTATGACGATGGTCAAGCCGCGGCACGCCGTGGCTTACCACTTCTTCAACGAAGAGGCGACGCGTTACGGTGTCTTTCAAGCGATCCGCAAGACTTACGACGGACCGCTGTCGATGGCCACTGACATGATGGTCTGGAACGTAACTAAAGAGTGGGTCGAAGAAAGAATGGCCGTCTCGACCGACGATGCCTGGTCGGTCGCCGGTACAGCGCAGCAGCCGCCGCCCGAGCAAGGGCGTGCACCCGTCATGACCGATGCGATTCAGTCGGGCCGCATCGATGTTGACGATGCCAACCGCGAGATGATCAGGGAGTTCTCGGAGAAGTACGGATTGCGACCCCAGTAGGGTCTACGCGGATGTTCGTCGTCTGACGGCATCAGAGTCCACCCTTTTTCGAATCGCTCCGTAGATGCCTGCGCGAGACACCGCGCCCTTTGGCACCGGCGTCCAAGCTACTCACCGTCCTTTTGCACTCGCAGAGAACGACCGTGGTGACACAGGCCGAGTGTTCCACTTGGCCGTACGTTTTCTGACGCGCTGAATCGGTGCCGAATTCACATACGTTTGCTGGGAATCACGCGCCGACGCAATTGCAACAGGATTCAGCCGCTTTCGCACTTCGGCAAAGGAACGTTTGACAGCATCTTTAAGACGACCCTCGTGAGCCTGCGGCTTTGTGGCGAGAGACCTTCTGTGAGGCATGAAGGCCCGGCGTTGATTCTCGGGAGTTGCAGATACCGCCACTCTGCGGTACACAACTCACAAGTAGAAAGTTGATCAAAGTTGAAACGCGCCTGAACGAATCGGGAGCAAAAGGCAGTGGCTAGTACAGATCCGGAACAATCACCATCTTTCGATCAGAGAGCCAAGACGGATGCTGGTGCCAAAGGCACTGCTCAGCAAATTCGTTGGCGACTGATCCTCGGCACGCTCGCCTTCGTGGTCGTAGCACCGTCCGCGTTCACCCGGAATATTTTGATCATCGTTCCCTTTGTCGGCACCGCTCTTTTTGTCGGATGGAGTCTGGACGCGCGTCGGTACAAACTTCTTTTCCTTACGCCGGTGCTATTCGTTGTTCTGCTGGGATCTTCAGGCATACACAGAACGCCTCAACAGCTGCGCTTTCGAGACGACGTGGTCATCACATACGGTAGTGGGGCCACGAAGGCGGATGCGCAATCCCTGTACGACATCTTGTTGAAGACTAAGCAGATTGAAAGGCCACAGGCCTTTTTCGCGGCGGTCACGAAGACGGAGACTCGTATACCGTGGCATTCGTTCTCATCGATGCCGACGCTTGGAATGACGAGGAAGTCGTCGCCTATTTCCTCGCAATGGGAGAAGCCTTGAAATCGGCGGGGTTTGCCAAGGTGCTTCGAATCGCACTGCAAGACGGAACTGGGGCAGCACTCGCGTTCAAGAAGGAAGCGCGGTGCACGACCCATCGATAGCAGTTCGCAAGCAGCACGGATACAATCCACAAACCTTGAATCCATCAACTGGACAAACTTGAGAGAAACGATCATGTCTCACGATACCAGGAAGCAGCTTGGCATCTGGGGGATTCTTGCAATTGGCTTCGCGCTCGGATTCATCGCCGCCTGCAGCAGGGATGAGCCGGGACCGACGGCGGTCGCGTCTGGTGCCGCAGAAGCTGATGCAGTCGAGAAGTATTCCCCGGTCAAGGCCCGGCCTCGTGATTTCTACACGCCTAACAGCGAGAACCTACGTCCGGACGAAATGAGGTTGCTTGCCTGTGGCACTGGCATGCCCACGGCGCGTCCGAAACAAGCGGCGTCGTGCTGGTTGCTCGAACTCGGGAACGGTGACAAGTTTATCTTCGATGTCGGGACCGGATCGGCGGAGCGAATCGCAGCCTTTCAGATCCCCTACAATTACCTCGATAAGGTCTTCCTTAGTCACCTGCATACCGACCACTTCGGTGATCTGGACGCGTTGTTTGTCGGTGGCGCGCTGTCGGGCCGGCAGAAACCGTTACGCGTTTGGGGACCGAGCGGCGATACACCCGAGAGAGGTACGAAGTACGCGGTGGATCACTTGCGGAAAGCACTGACCTGGGACCTCGACGGCCGCAAGGGAATCACCGACCCACGAGGATACCATATCGAGGTCACCGAATTTGACTACAGGGGTATGAACAAAATCGTGTACCAGGAAAACGGCGTGACGATCCGGTCCTTTCCGGCCATCCACGCCCTGGACGGTCCGGTGAGTTACAGCGTCGAGTGGAACGGGCTGAAGTTCGTTTTCGGAGGTGATACCTATCCGAACAAGTGGTATGACGAGTACGCGAAGGATGCCGACCTGGCGATTCATGAGTGCTTCATTGCCGTGCCCGACATGATTGAGAAATTCAGATTCACACCACAAAGCGCTCTCGCAGTCGGTACCCAGATTCACACCGCACCTGAAGCGTTTGGCAAGGTGATGTCGCGTATCAAGCCGCGGATGGCCGTGGCCTATCACTTCTTCAAAGACTTCGACACCACAGCAGCGATCAATGATCGTATCCGGACTACGTATGACGGTCCGCTGAGTCTCTCCATGGACTACATGGTGTGGAACGTTACCAAGGACGATATTCGCGTGCGGATGGCGATTGTTGATGAAGACGTCTGGCCACCTCCGGCGACCGAGAAGCCGCAGTTGCCAGATTCAAGTCAAAGGATTCCGTATTCGGACCAGATTGTGGGCGGCAAACTCGACGTGCACGACGTGATTCAACCCACGTATGACGAGATCAACAAGAAGTATGGAATCAACGAGAAACAGGACTGAACGTTGATGCCTCGCCCGACCGCGTGAGCGGAAGGCCGTGCCCCTCGCGCAGGGCGTGTCTCATTAACTCAACCGTTTCTTCGGATGCGTCAAATATCGACCGTCCGTGACACAGTCAACGATTCACGAGCACCCCGGACTTTCCGGCTGTGCCAAGAAGATGTCGAGTCAGCGGCCTGGCCTCTTGAATAGGTACACGCCGTAGCCAAGAGTATCGCGTCCCCACTGCAGGTAGGCGTCCATCCATTCTCGGCGCTGCGTGAGCTTCAGCTCGAAATCCTCGTCATCCGGTTTGCTATTGGCATGGTGCTCGACAATACGCTGATATGACCATTCAAAGTCGTCCCATTCATCTTCACCGCTTGTCCATGCAGCTACCGGAATCAAACCGAGTTGCTTTCCGGTCGCGACGTTGGCGGCGTGCGTCATCTCATCGGGCGACGTGTCGCCAAGAATCTTCCGGTATTCAGGAGCCGCTGGCTGTTTGATGTAGCCTTCGGCAACGAGGAGCAATCCACCGGGTACGACCAATGGAATCATCCGTTCGATCGCATTTCGGTATGCACCGCCGCCGCAGCCAAATGCGTGACTCGCCCCCATGCACGTCGCCAGATCGAGCGAATCAGGATCGACGTGAAATGATTGGGCGTCGGCGTTGACAAAGCGGACCGCCGAGTCTGGAACTCGGCCCGCTGCGCGTCTCTTTGCTTCTGCGATGTGTTCGGACGACGAATCTATCCCGGTGCCTTGAACTTGAAAACGTTCAAACAGTCGGATCAACACTTCTCCACAACCACATCCCACGTCGAGTACACGCTGTTGGGCGGCGAGTTCCAGCGATTCGATATACTTGGCCATCTTCGCTTCGCTGATCGGACCATTCCAAAGGAGTTCAATCATGCGGGCTGCGCGATCGTGTTGTCTGGAAACTATGCATCTTCACGTATGCATGACTGCATGACACCGAAGAGCTAGTTTGGTTCGTGAACGGGAGCGTCAAGAAACCACCGTTTTCTGAGATGCAGTACTCTCGATGAGCTCGCGCGTGTCTTAGCACAGGAGCCGTGCTGGCTCACTGCCTGCCTGCCCGGGATGCGGGTCTCGTTCAAGGCGTGATATGCTGAACGCCTGGTTACCGCGACCTGAGCACCAGCTTGGTCAGCTCCGGCGGGCAGCCCAGCCGTAGGGGATGACGGCCCGAGATGCCGCGGGAGACATAGAGCAGTGTCGGATCCTCCCAATAGACGCCGCCCGCGTAGCGGGTTCCGTAGCGGCTGGGAGTGTAGACGGGGCCGAACAGCGGCAGCACGACTTGTCCGCCGTGATTGTGGCCGCTGAGCATCAGGTCGACCTGCTGCGTGCGGGCCCAGCCGATGTGGTCGGGCGTGTGGCTCAACAGTAGGCGAAACGCGTCGTCCGGCACAGCGGACCAGTTCGGGTGCGCTCCCATCCACGGACGTTCGGTGCCTCCCAGCGCCAGAGTATGTCCGCGGTGCTCGACGCAAAGCGTGCGGCTCGCGACGTCGTGCCAACCCAGCTCGCGCACCTGCCTGCGAATCTCATCCGGGTCGAGATACCAGTCGTGGTTGCCGAGAATGAAGTAGCAGCCCAGCGGCGCCTTCAACTTTCCCAGCGTCGAGGGGAGCCAGTCGAGCAATCTCAGGTTGTCGACCAAGTCGCCGGTGAACACGATCAAATCGGGGTCCATCTCGGCGCCCAAGTCGGTCACTTCTTCGAAGAACCGACGGTCGAGCGTGCCGTAGAAGTGCATGTCGGTCAGATGCAGAATCGAGAGTCCGTCCCACTCGGCGGGGAGCCGCGGCGGCCGCGACACTTTTTCGGAAACTTGCACGCGAAAGATCTCGTTGCCGGGAACGTGCGTCAGCCAACGAAACGGCCCCTCTCCCAGGGGACGCTCACCCAATCGCTGCTCGATGTCGACGACCCGCGAATGATTCGAGATTTGCACGCTCGGCGTCGAGCTGGCCAACCAGCGGACGATCGATATCAGCAGACCACCCGCGCCCATGGTGCATAGCGCCAAGTAGGCGGCCAACACCGGCGACATGTCGGACCAGCTCCCCCCGACGAGCACGCCCGGTCCTCGAACTCCGACAAACCACAACAACAACGGCGGGAACGCCACCAGCGTCAAGTCGTGGACGTGCCGCACATGCCGCAACCGATCGTGATGGATGGGGATCGCGTGCGCGCGATTGACGAGCGTCACCATCAACTCGGTGTGCCCGGCTACAAAGACCGTGAGGATCAACAGATTCAGCCAGAACATCGGTGCACGCGCTGGAAACTTGGAATACCGCCGGGCCTGACACCTCGACGGCGGTCGGACTTCATCAGGGTCAATTCCTGATAGCGATCCGGATTCTAGGGGGGCAACCCATGGGCTGGAATGCCAGCTTGCCGGGGGACGTCTATAATCGAGCACCGCCTCAGCACAGCGAAGATCTACGCGGCACGAGCTGACCGAAGGCCTTCACTGCACTCAGGATGACACACTCCTCTACGATCAAATCACGCGTCGCGCTGGCATGGGCTACCGAAATCTCCGAGAATGTGTCGGCGACCTCGACCGCACGGGCCAGCTCGTTCGCATCGAACAGGAGATCGACCCGCACCTGGAGGCGGCCGAGATCCAGCGGCGAGTCTATGCAGCCGGCGGACCGGCCGTCTATTACGCCCGCGTGAAGGGCAGCCAGTTTCCGATGGTCAGCAACCTGTTCGGGACCATCGAGCGCACCCGGTTCATCTTTCGCGATGCCCTCGAGGCGGTCCGGCATCTGGTCGAACTCAAGATCGACCCGCTGAACTTCTGGCGGCACCCGTTCCGCTACCGCGACGCCATTCGGCCGTTGCTCTCGATGTTGCCGCGCAAGGCCTCGCGCGGCCCCATTCTGAATCATCGCACGACCATCGATGCCTTGCCGCAGATGACGTCGTGGCCTGATGACGGCGGCGCGTTCGTGACGCTACCGGCCGTCTATACCGAGCACCCCGACCAGCCTGGCATGATGCAGTCGAATCTGGGGATGTACCGCGTCCAAATGTCGGGCGGCCGGTATGCCGTCAATCGGCAGGTCGGGCTGCATTACCAGATTCATCGCAGCATCGGCGTGCACCACGCGGCGGCGATTCGTCGCGGCGAGCCGCTGAAGGTCAACGTCTTCGTGGGCGGCACACCGGCGATGATCCTGGCAGCCGTCATGCCCTTGCCCGAAGGACTCTCAGAACTCACCTTCGGCGGCGCATTGTCGCGGCGGGCGATTCGCATGATTCCACAAGTCGGCGGGCTGCCGATTTATGCCGAGGCCGACTTTTGTATCACCGGCACCGTTGATCCCGAACTGCTACTTCCCGAAGGACCGTTCGGCGACCACCTGGGCTACTACAGTCTGTCGCATGACTTCCCCGTATTGAACGTCGAGCAGGTCTATCACCGCAAAGATGCCGTCTGGCCCTTTACGACCGTTGGCCGTCCACCGCAGGAAGACACCTCGTTTGGACAGATCATTCACGAAATCACAGGTCCCGCGATTCCCTCAGTCGTACCCGGAGTGCACGCGGTGCACGCCGTCGATGCGGCCGGTGTCCACCCGCTGCTGTTGGCGATCGGCAGCGAGCGATATGTGCCTTATGCGACGCAGCGCAAACCACAGGAGCTGTTGACGTGTGCCAACGCGATCTTGGGGCAGGGGCAACTCTCGTTGGCGAAATACTTGTTGATCGTTGCCAGTGAAGATGCTCCCGAATTAGACATCGAGAACATCCCCGCTTTCCTCGTCCACCTGCTGCAGCGCGTCGACTGGCAGACGGATCTGCACTTTCAGACCCGCACAACCATCGACACGCTGGACTACTCGGGAACGGGACTGAATGCAGGTTCGAAACTCGTGATTGCAGCCGCCGGTCCGTCGCGCCGCGAACTACCGACAGAGGTCCCTGGTGAACTGAGTCTGCCCGACGGATTTCGCGACGCGCGGCTCTGCATGCCGGGCGTGCTGGCTCTGTCGGCTCCGGCGTATTCAGCGGGAGCCGACGGAAAGGACGTGAGCGTCAGGCGGTTCTGCGACGAGATCGATCAGTCGCATCCGATCAACCGCTTCCCGTTAGTGGTCATGGTCGACGATGCCGGGTTCACCGCAGAGTCTCTCAACAACTTTCTGTGGGTGACGTTCACCCGGTCTAATCCCGCCGCCGACGTCGATGGCATTGGATCGTTCACCGACAACAAGCATTGGGGTTGCCAGGGTTCTCTCGTCATCGATGCACGGCTCAAACCGCATCATGCACCACCGTTGATCGAAGATCAGAAGGTGTCGAAACGCGTCGACGAACTGGCCGCGCCCGGCGGGCCGCTGCACGGGGTGATTTGAGGCCGGCTCGCGCTACTGGCGTTTCGCAGCTCGTTAGAGCAACCGCAACGGCAGCGCTTGGTCAGACAGAATGAGCACCGAGCTCCAGAACATCACCGTGAAAACGGTGTATCCTTGGAATCCGAGTCGCAGGCGATACTGTCGGGAAATCACATAGACCAGGACCAGCAGGCACCCTGTGACCAACACCGGCAGCGTGAAGGTGCCCAACCCCAGTTGGCTGCTGATGCGGCCCTCGTCGTTGAGATTGATGACGTTGATCAACGACGCCATCAACCGCATATAGAAGGCCGTAAACAGCAGCAGGTAGGCAGTACTGCTCCAGCCTTTCTTGCGGAGGAGCGAGAAGGCGACTGCCCCCTGGCTCAAAGTCACCAGCGGTCCGGCGGAACTCACCAGCAGGCTGTGCCAGATCTGCTCGTAGGATCCCTGCAACAGATACGTTCTGTTGAGGCTCATTGCGGTTTCGTAACCCAGCAGCTCGCTGGTCAGCCAATGTCCCAACTCGTGCACCAACCAGGTGACCAAGATCACCGGTGCCCCGAACATGAAGTATCGAAAGTGGATCTCGTTTGGTTGCATGGGCCGTGCCGGACCGCGACTCACTGCCATCGAAGACTTCGCCGCAATCAGAAAGCAAACGGACCTTCGCGCGTGAATTGTTCGATCTTGTTCCGACCGGACGGCACTTCGTGCTGGGCGGCTTCCCCCGTCAGTTCGCCGGGCTGGCCGACGGCGATCATGATTTCGATGTCGTAGTCATCCGGCACCTTCAAGTCAGCGCGGGCCTTGTTGCGGTTGAATCCAGCCATGCCGTGCACAACCAGCCCCATCGCGGCGCCCTGCAAAGCCAGGTTCTCAAACGCCGCCCCCGCATCGAAGGTGTGCACCGGATTCGGTTTGCCGTTCCGCGCGAATACTTTGTGCGAGAGCACAACGATCAAAGCGCCGGCGGCACTGCACCAGCTCTGGTTGGCTTCGACGAGTAAATCGAAGAACGTCTGCCAGTGCGCTGTGTCCCGATGCGCGAACAAGAACCGCCACTCTTGTTCGTTGTAAGTCGACGGGGCCCAGCGGGCGGCCTCGAATAGGCTCCCCAATTCGTCAGCAGACACCGGTTCGCCCGACATCGTCCGTGGTGACCAACGGTCGATGAAGATCGATTCGATCGGGTGATCGGGTTGACGGTGCTCGCGCGGATTGGGCAGCTGCGCCATCAGGAGTCCTCCGGTGAAGGTGCGGTGTGGTCTAATGCGAGACTTATCGGATACGACGAACCGACACAAGCTCTCGCCACCGCAGGGTGGACTCCGCGTACAGAGCGGCAGCCGTCGCCGGATTTAGTACTACAGCGCTGACTCGTAATACCGCCAGCCCGTCAAAAAAGGGGGTGCCACTGGCAGCTTGCCTGCCAGTGCGAATGGTAGAGTGCTCGCAACAACACGGGCGGACAAGCCGCCCGTGGCACCCCGCATTCTCCCGGATTCGTTTTTCAACAGCTGCCGATATGCAACTTGGCGCTGTAATATCAGCTGACCAAGGCCAGTCGCTCTTCCTTCTCGGCCCGGCGACGGGTGACGACTTCTTCTTGCAGACCGCCCGGCACCTGCTTGTACTTCTGGAATTCCATGCTGAAGGTGCCTTTGCCCTGCGTCATCGACCGCAGTTCGTTGGCGTAGTCGAACATGCTCGCCAGCGGAACCTCGGCCAGGATCACGCTAATGCCCTGACGGACTTCGCTGGAGGTGATGATTCCGCGCTTGCTCGACAGATGCCCTGAGATGGGCCCCTGGTACTCCTCGGGGACTTCGATTTCGAGCTGCATGATCGGCTCTTGCAGGGCGACTTTGGCCTTCTTCAACACGTCGCGCATGTTGTTGAATCCGCAGATGTTGAAGGCCATCTCCGAAGAGTCGACTTCGTGATAGCTGCCGTCTTCCAGGATCATCTGCACGCCAACCACTTCGCATTCACACAGCGGGCCTTTTTCCAAGGCGCGCTTGAATCCGTGATCGACCGAGGGGATGTACTCCTTGGGAATTCGGCCGCCGGTGACGTCGTCGACGAATTCGTAGGCGTTCTCGGCGTCTTCCGGTAGCGGAACCAGTTTGCCCACAATGTGAGCGTATTGGCCCGAACCGCCGGTCTGCTTTCTGTGCTTGAAGTTGAACTCCACCTCGCGGGTGGGGCACTCGCGGTAGGCGACGCGCGGATCGCCCACCAGGCATTCGCACTTGTACTCGCGTCGAATGCGTTCGACATACACGTCCAGATGCAATTGACCCATGCCGGCGATAATCGTCTGGCCGGTTTCCTGATCGCTGGTCACCTGAAAGGTCGGGTCCTCTCGACGGAACCGCTCCAGCGCCTTGCTGAGCCGATCGGCATCGTCGCGGCGCATGGGTTCGATCGAGCGGCGAATCACCGGTTCGGGCACGAAGATGTTCTCGAGTGAATAGCGGACTTCGTTGGCGCAGAACGTGTCCCCGGAGGCGCAATCGACGCCAACCACAGCCACAATGTCGCCAGCCGAGGCGCGCTCGACGTCTTCGCGTTGGTCCGCGTGCATACGGACCAGACGGCCGAAGCGAACCTTGCGACCCGTGCGCATGTTGACGTAGCTGTCCCCTTTGGCCAGCTCGCCTTGATAGACCCGGAAGTACGTCAGCTGGCCGAACGTTTCCACGACGGTCTTGAAGGCCATTGAGACCAGCGGATCGTCCGCGGATGACGACAGCGTTACCGGCGCACCCTCTTCGGACGTCCCGTCTTCTGATTCGACCGGCGTCGACAAATCCATGGCAGCCACGCTGCGATCCAGCGGCGACGGCAGATACTCCGTGACGGCGTCGAGCAGTTCTTGAACTCCCTTGTTGCGATACGCAGTTCCCACCAGCACCGGCGTGATCTCCTGCGACAGCGTCGCTTCTCGGATCAGCGGCCGAATCGTCTCTTCAGAAATCTCACGTTCTTCCAGCAAAGCGACCATCAGGTCGTCGCTGTAGAGCGATAAGGTCTCGAGCATCGCCGTCCGCGCCTCGGCGGCACGCTCGGCGTACTGTTCCGGGATCGGCTCCCTGCGGACGTCTTCGCCTTGTTTGCCGTCGAAATACACGGCCTCTTGGCGAATCAGGTCAATCACGCCCTCGAAGTTGGCCTCGGCTCCCATCGGGATCTGAACGGGCAACGGGGTCACGTCCAGCTTCTCGCGGATTTGCTTGATGACATCGTCGGAGTTGGCCCCGGTGCGGTCCATCTTGTTGATGAACGCAATCCTGGGGACGCCGTACCGCTTCATCTGGCGGTCAACCGTCAGCGACTGGCTTTGCACGCCGCCCACGGCGCACAGGACGAGAACGGCGCCATCGAGCACGCGCAGGCTGCGCTCGACTTCGACGGTGAAATCGACGTGGCCCGGGGTGTCGATCACGTTGACTACGTGCTTGTTCCACTCGACGCGGGTCGCGGCCGAGGCGATCGTAATCCCCCGTTCGCGCTCCAGGTCCATGAAGTCCATGGTGGCGCCGCCATCGTTTCCTTTGACCTCACCCACGCGATGGATGCGGCCGGAATAGAACAGGATCCGCTCGGTGAGGGTCGTTTTCCCCGAGTCGATGTGTGCGGAAATGCCGATGTTGCGGTGCTGTTTGAGGTTTGTCATTGGTCCGAGATGCTAACGGTCGAGTCTGAACGTCCAGTGAAGATAGCGTGAGATTGGCGTTTTGAAGGTGCTCTGCTACCCCGTCGAAGCGACAACGCTCCGTATGTGGCAGCGGAGTCTCAAAGCGAGTTTGGTAGAAAATACAATCTGTGGTCCGGGCCGGCAGTCGAGAGAATCGATCTGGGAACGCTTCTCGCGCAACGGCGAGCTGTACGGAAAAGCGCTCTACCAGCGGACCGCACAGCCGAAATTATTCGGGCATTGTATCTCTCTCCAGAGCAAGGTCTCAGCATCCAAGCTGGGCCGAGTCCTCGAGCTCTACCTGCTGAGGACCTCTTCGCGGACTGACCCACGGGCGGGTGCCGGGGTTCGACTGCCTATACAGTCGGCGCGAGCGATGAATATTATCGTCGCGAATCAGCCGGGAAAAGACGAAAATGCGTTAATTCCCGCGCAAGTTCGAGAATTTCACAGAATTCGGCCGGCGGGCAACCAGGGATGATCGTCGATCGGCCACCCTGCCTCGGATTCTGGCGCGACGCACTCGCAAAGTGCTCGTCGCAACTGCGATTCCGTGCGCCGGTTGATCCACCCATCCGTCGGGGCCACAATGCATGCAAACAAACGCTGGTCCCGCCAACACCCCAACCAGATACAGCCCGCCGCAGGACGACACCATGACGCTATTTCGAGCCGACGCCCGTTTCAAACACCTGCAAATGCTACTGCTGCTGGGCACAGCCGCCGGGATTTGGGTAGCTGCGCCGGCCGCCGCCGCTGAGAATCTCCGTGAGTCGCTGCTGTTTCATGCCGCTTTCGACGGCAAGACTGAGGCAGACGTCGCGGCTGGCGATGCCAGCTTGTATACCGAGGTCGCCAAAGACAGCGTCCATGCAGGGCTGCACCGGCAAGACGTCACAATCGCGAAAGCGGCGGGCCGATACGGAGATGCCCTGCGCTTCGGCAAGAAACGCGGTCCTATGCTGTTTTATCAGGCGGCGAAAAACATGGGGTTTGACGAGCAGGACTGGAGCGGCACGGTATCGTTGTGGTTGAGTCTCGACCCGGACCAAGATCTGGAACCGGGCTACTGCGATCCGATCCAGATCACCGACAAGAGCGCCCTGGACGCGTCGATTTTTGTCGAGTTCAGCAAAGACCACACTCCCCGGCGGTTCCGCCTGGCCGTCTGCCCCGAATTCAAGGAATGGAACCCCGAGGACCGCGAATGGGAATCGATCCCCGTGGATGAACGGCCGCTGGTCGAAGTACAAGACCCGCCGTTCGCGGGCGGCAAGTGGACCCACATCGCCGTCACCTTCGAGAACTTCAACAGCGGCCAGAAGAACGCGGTCGCGAAGCTGTACCTGGATACCAAGCTGCAGGGCGTCGTACAAAACCGCAATCAGCACTACATCTGGGACGAATCCAAAGCGCGGATCAAGCTGGGGTTGGCCTACATCGGGCTCTTCGACGATCTCTCGGTGTTCAACCGCCCTCTCACCGCAGACGAGATCAAGACACTTTACGAACTCGACGGCGGCGTGAAGTCCCTCGGCCAATGATGGAAGACCGCTGACATGACGCTTCGCGGTGGCATCGTGGTCTCCCTCGGGACAGGGGCAGCTCTATTATTGGTGCTGGTCGTGGCCAGCGCCCTGTGGGGAATCCTGCAACTGGCGGGCGATGCACAAGGAGCAGCCGGCGCGAAGGGAGTCACGCTGGTCACCGTCGTTCTGTGGTGCCTCGACTTTGTGACGTTGGTTGTGCTGCTGGCGTTGGCGGAAGTGCGACGTGAGCCGGGGAATCGCGAAGAGGCTCGCTAGTCCTCCAACATGGAGATTGACGACGCTCTCTAACTCTCATTTGCGCCAGGGGAGAACCAAGCCGTCAAGTGCTCGGGCCGCCAGCAGTGAGCTCCGGCGCGGCGGTGAATGCCCGCGGCTGTAAGTGATTCTTAGACGGCCGTCCACTGCAGCGGGGATCTCTTGCGGAATGTCGGGGCACGGCTCGATTCGTGTAGCATCACCTGTCCATAAAGATGGGACGAAACTTGGCGTGCAAGTATTGCGAAATCGCCGCTCTGTCGCCGGCCGACCGCGAATTGAGTACTTCCAAGAGATCCGAGTCTTGCAGGACGACGATGTGTTCATGCTTGTCCTGAAAATGGTCTCGGCACCTTTTCTGGATCGCGTCCATGTCGTCGATTGTTCGGCAGACGATGAAGCCAACCTTACTACGTTTTTCAGAAAAGCGTGATGCCAGCTGCGCGAACTCTGTGCCAGAAACGTCGTTGGAATAGTTCTTGCATTCAAAGAATACGACCGGGCACAAAACGTTGTGGCGAAACGGTAGGTCCGCGAAATACCCTCGCTCCGCGGCATTCCGGAAAACAATGTCAATGCGTCCCCGGCCCTCGTGGTATTTCTCTTCGCTTATGGGGCTGTGAAGGTCAGGAGCGAAACTAACGGTCAGGATTTCTTGGACCAGCCGATGAAACTTCGTGGCATCATCGTTTCCGGGCTGAAGAGACGCGAGGGCGGCGGCGTAAGCCGGCACATCGATCGTGGGCGGATCGATCAGCCCGTTTAGCAGCACGTCGGTCGCATATACGGAAGCCAGGTTGAGGTCAGTTTTCAGTGTCGATGCGAAATAGCGGGGCGGGAGGGTGATTCTCTCCCTGAGCTTTTCAAGCATTGGGGTGGCCAGCGCCTTTTGGATTTCGGCCGGGTCACCAAGAATCGACGTGTTTTCGTGCCAGATGGCTCGTTCGGCCCTCAAGGGAGACAATCCCAAGTTTTGCCAGCCCAGAATGTGCAGGAACGCGAGCCAGCGTTCCGTCAAATCCGATGGGAGTAGTGTGTCGATCGTCCAGGAATCGACTACCCCAATCGCCTCGAAGGGGACGAGTTCGGGAAGCTTCAGTACAAGGTCGTGGTGCTGCAGCAATTTGATGAGGCAGAAGCCGGCGTCGTGGGCGAGGGGAATGAACGCATCTCTGGCGGGTAAACTCCCCTTCAACAGGAAATTCGATTCGATCATGGGGGCAACGTAGGAGACGCAGTCATCGCCCTCAAGTGATGCAAACTGCGCATCGGGACGCTGGTCGCGGATTTGTTGCTGCTGCTCCGGTGTGACCCGATAAGGAATCGGGCGACGAAGAGTGAAGTCACGATGTTCGATCGGCTTTTCAACCGACCAGCCGGAATCTCGCGGTCCCTGAAGGAACTGGTTATAGCCAGTTTCCGCGATCACCCACCGGTTTTGCGTAGCGTCGTGGCGGGAGGCGGTGCCCAAGAACACGGTACGGAGTTCTTCAAGCGTTGATCGTACGATTGCAACAGATTCTCGCACGTCGTCGCTCTCCTGAGTGGTGTCCGATGCGGGTCGATTGTATCGCGCCAGGGTGCCACTGGCTTTGCCAGTGCCTCGAACTTTGCGTTAGCCGTGCTCGTGCTGGACTCCCGAACTGTCGAACCAACAAGGATGGGCCCCGTCAGCGTCGGCAGATCGGGATCCATCACGTTGTCTGAATAGAAACGGGCTCTGGACCACTTCCAATCGGTGCTCTGTTCGCACAGACCTCTTTTCACCGGGTTTGTATGGATGTAGTCCAGACTCGCTTCAATCGCCGGACCGTTGAACAGGTTGCGGTCGAAGCCCAGGCCCTCCTGCCAGAATCGGAAGCACATCTTTCCCGGGCGTTCTTGTACGGTGAGGGAATCCAGCAACCGCGTCTGTCCATTACGGTTGAGGGCTTCCTTGATGGCTTTGGACGTTGGTTGTTTGGTTCGGGCCAATAGACGGCTGACTTTCGAGGTAGAGCGTAACGGGCACGCGAGCAGAGGACGTGCTCAGGCATGAACACAAACGCAATCAGGCTGAAGCCTTCAGACTCAGAGGCAGTCTCGAGATGATTCGCGAGAATCCTTCGCCACCGGTCATTCCTCAATAATGGCTGGCGACGATAGCATGAAAACGTGAGTTCATGCAGATGGCCGTTGCCCTCGAAGTGTCGCACACGCTTGCGGTGAGGTTGAGAAACCATGCCCGTAGTGTAACGATAGGCACTGGCAAAGCCAGTGGCACACATCGTAGTCGACAGTGGCGCCCAGGCGCGTTGCAAAATGGAGAGTCGCCGGCTGCCGTCCGGTTAGCAGAGTCGTTATGTGGCGTTGACGCATATGGCCATCATCCGTAACTACGGGCTTTTCTGGAGCGCCGAGAATGTTTATTGGGGGCGCGGTAGACAAGCTGGAAGGATCCTGGGGGTTCCCGCCCGAGCGAGATCATCCGATCCAGTTGACTTCAGATTCCAGATTGGAGTCTACGTGCTCTATAAGGGCCATGACATCATTTATGTAGGTCAAGCGGGTGCTCGCAACTCCAAGCTATTTGGGCGTCTGAAGAATCACCGCAAAGACTTCTTGGCAAATAGGTGGGATCGGTTTTCTTGGTTCGGACTTCGACGCGTGCTTTCGAGCGGTAAATTGTCCACGGAAACTGATCGAGCCAAAGCTTCCATTGCCACTGCACTGAACCACATCGAGGCTGTACTGATTGCCGCGGCCGAACCTTCATTGAACAAACAAGGCGGCAGATTTGGCCGGAATACCGTCAGATTCCTGCAATCTCGGGATGAACGCCTGGGTCCAACGCAGGAGCAAATGTTGCGAGCGGTGTGGCAACGGTCTCAGGAAGGTTAGCGAAGGCTACGCAACAAAGGGATGGGGCCGACAGGCGCCCAAAGGGGTGCAACCAAATATGGGCGATCAGTGTCATCGCTTGACTTCCGCTCAGCGTGAAGTCGCCTTGGACTGAACCTGACCGGCGAGAGATGCACACCGTCGCGGCAGGGTTACTTGCGGACGTTGAGCTTGATGTGCAGTTCGCGGAGCTGTTTCTCATCGACGGTGGATGGCGCTCCGCTCATCAAATCGGACGCCTTCTGCGTCTTGGGAAACGCGATGACGTCGCGGATGTTATCGCCGCCGCAGAATACCATCACCCAGCGGTCTAATCCCAACGCGATACCGCCGTGGGGCGGCGCACCGTATTGCAGTGCATCGAGCAGGAAGCCGAATCGGCTTTGGGCCTGTTCGGGATCGATATTCAACAAATCGAACACCTGCTGCTGCACCGCCGGGTCGTGCACACGAATGCTGCCGCTGGCCGCTTCGTATCCGTTGACGATCAGGTCGTATGATTGAGCCCGCACCTTGCCGGGATCGCTCTGCATCAGCGGCACGTCTTCGTCGACCGGCTGGCAAAATGGGTGGTGTTCGGCGTCGAAGCGCTGTTCGTCTTCGTTCCAAGCCACCAGCGGAAAGTCGATGACCCAAGCCGCGTTGATTTCGGCGGGATCGTACAACTCCAGTTCCCGCCCCAATCGATGCCGAAGCGCCGCCAGCGCTGCGGACGTGACAGGCGCCTGGTCGGCGACAAAGAACAACAAGTCGCCGGCTTGGCCCCCCAGCCGCTCGATGATGGCTTGTTGGTGTGCTTCGCTGAAGAACTTGGCGATCGGTGAATCGAGCCCACCCTCGGCGACGCGAAAGAACGCCAGCCCCTTCGCACCATAGTCGCCGACGAACGCCGTCAGTTCGTCGATCATCTTACGGCTGTATTTCGAGGCGGCCCCTTTGGCGTTGAGACCCCGCACGCGCCCGCCGCCGGCGACCGCTTTCTGGAACACGCCGAAGTCGCATTCGGCCGCGATTTCGCCGACGTCAACCAGTTCCATGCCGAACCGCAAGTCGGGCTTGTCGGATCCGTAGCGCTCCATCACGTCGTGATAACTGTAACGCGGCAGCGGCAACTGGATCTGCTGTCCGCGGAGCCCCTGCATGAAGCGGGACACGAGCCCGTCGATGACTTCCAGGATGTCGTCGCGTTCGACGAACGCCATCTCGACGTCAATCTGCGAGAACTCTGGTTGCCGGTCGGCGCGCAGGTCTTCGTCCCGAAAACAGCGTGCGATCTGATAGTAGCGGTCGTATCCGGCTGCCATCAGGATCTGCTTATAAATCTGTGGTGACTGCGGTAAGGCGTAGAAGGACCCTTCTTGAACGCGGCTGGGAACCAGGTAATCCCGCGCCCCTTCGGGAGTGCTGCGTCCCAGTACTGGGGTTTCGATTTCCAGAAAACCATTCTCGTCGAAGTATTCGCGAGTTAGCTTGCAGACGTTGTGCCGTACCGCCAACGTTTGTTGCAGTTCCTCTCGACGGAGATCGATGAAGCGATATCGCAGCCTCAGCTCCTCGTTGGGCAGTTCGGTCGTCCGAGGTTCAAAGGGAGGCGTCTTGCTCTTGTTGAGCACTTGTAGCGTCTGACAGCGGACCTCGATCTCACCGGTGTCCAGCTTGGGGTTGATCTCCTCGGCTCCACGCTCGGCCACTTCGCCCGTCACCTGGATCACGAACTCGCTGCGCAGCGAGCGGGCCTGGGTGTGCATGTCTTCGCCGTCGGAGGGCCTGAAGACGACTTGCGTCCTGCCGTATCGGTCGCGCAAGTCGACGAATACCAGGCCGCCGTGGTCGCGCGAACTGTCCACCCAGCCGCAGAGAGTCACCGTCTGCCCGGCATGCTCGCGGCGCAATTCGCCGCAGGTTTGAGTACGTAACACCTCTGGGCACCCTCTCGGTATCTGAACGGAACTATGGGGTCGGATATTGGAATGACACGCCCGGCGCGGGTCGGTTCAACTCATGGCAGCGTCGATCGGCTCGGCGATTCGGAACGGTATTATAGGCTCGCTCGAAACTGCCGCAACGCCAGTGGTTTCTGTCACCTTCGAGGGCGCACGCACGACAGTCGAGATCCGCCCCCAAGCCAGGGCGGCTGCAGCATGTTAAGAAACAAATCCGCGAGCAATGCAGGGTGCCACGGGCCGCTTGTCCGCCCGTGTTGTTGCGAGCACTCACAATTCGCACTGGCAGGCAAGCTGCCAGACTTCGGAGAGCTCAGTCGAGCCGTGGCACCTCTTTCAACGGGCGGCCTAGTTGTCGTCCTGCATGAGGTAGTCTTGGTAGACATCGGCGACCTTTGCGGCCTGGGTGTCGCCGGCGTGCAGGTAGATGGCGTAACGCAACCGCAGGCTGCGCCCCGGCATGAGCACGACGGGATCGGCCGGCCGTCGGCCCGACGTGTAGGCCCGTTCTCCAAAGGGGCTGATCGAAAACAGGCCGTAGTTGCGAACGTGGTACCGCGAGGGCCGGAAATTCAGCGGGTGATCGAACAGCGCCACACCCTGCGTCGTGCCGTCGACTTCGCCGTAATAATCCACCCAATACGAGGGCCTGCCCCAACAGGCGCCCGATCCTTCCAGGCCGTTGGCGTTGAAGACGTGTCCCCCTTCGCGCTCCCGCATCGAGTCGGCCATGCGGAAACCGAACAGGCCTTCTTTCGTATCGTCGAAGGTCACCTGCTCCTCTCCTGCCGAGAAGGTGATGTCGTAGGTCAACAAGCGATTGGCATGAATGCCGATAACTGTTGTCTCAGTCACAACCGGGTTTCCATCTCCACCCAGCCAATGGTTCTTGACCTGCAGTTTAGCCGGGTTGCCCGATGGAACGATGGCCTCGACCGACACGTTGTCGATCTTGCCGCGCTCGGCCCAAAAGTCGACTTCGTTGACTTCATCCACCGAGACCCAGATCCCCTTGTGATGCGGGTGGTCTTCGGGATCTTCAATCGGCCGCGTGACCACGATCCCACCGGGACCGTGAACGGGTGAAAAGAACGGCTTGGGCAGGTCGTCGGCGAAGTTGTAGACCGCGAACGGCTCGCCGCCAATCTGGACTTCCGCCCGATCGCTGCCCACGTCTAACACCACTCTCGGCTCATCGGCAAGGGCCGCCACGAACAAGCAATGTACAACGGCAGCACTCAGCAGAAGTTTCACTACGGTCTCTCCTCAGTCGCACGAACCATCGGTCCACAGCCGCACCGGTACCCCCCGGGCTGGAACATCGGGAAGGTTCATCCTCTATACTCACCGAGCCTGTCGCAAGTCTTGACGGTCCGCTGCGGAATCTTGCAAGCGGGCTAACCGGCGGCTAAAAGCAATTTCGCGCGATTCGACAGACACAGAAACCACTTCGACAGCCTCACAAGATGAATCAGTTACGCGGAATCAACCCCGACCCGCAGCCTGCACCCAGCCCCCGGTTGTTCGACGATCCTCCAGAAGCCGCTTGGGAGGCCGCGGTTTCAGGCGACTTGACTGAGAAGCAGCCTGAGTTGGTGGGCCGGTTGACCGAAGTGCCCCGCAACTCCCGCGGCGTGATCTATTTCGACTCCAACGGCGGAAGCGTTTACGTCGGTTTGGCCCTGGCCAGCCTGATTCGGCTTCGCGGATTAGACGTCACCGGCGTGGTGGCCGGCGAATGCTCCTCGGCGGCTATTCTGCCCTTTGCCGCCTGCCGCAGGCGCTACGTGACGCCGCACTCCACCATGTTGTTTCATCCGGTGCGCTCGCAGAGCGAGGAAAACGTGAGCCTCGAGGAGGCTGCTGAGTGGGCCCGCCACTTCAAGTTGATGGAGCAGGACCTCGACCAACTGTTGGCCCGGCTACTCGATATTCCGATGGAGCAGATCGCTAAATGGACGCGCCCGGGACGCTTTGTTTCGGGAGCCGAACTCGTCGACGCCGGCCTGGCAAAGCTCGTCGACTTGTTCTCCGGAGACCTTTGGACGCAGATGGCTCGCGAGGCCGGCTCCGGGTCTTGATAATCGAATGCATCTTGATAGGGTTGTAGAGATTTGCGCGCGAGGCCACCGACTAGGTCCACAAACGCGCGGATTCGATCTGTAGAATCGATTTGACCTCACATGCTGATCCTTACGAGCGCGTTGAACCAGGGTGCCACGGCTCGACTGAGCTCTCCGAAGTCCGGCAGCTTGCCTGCCAGTGCGAGTTGGAGAATTCGCAACAACACGGGCGGACAAGCCGCCCGTGGCACCCCGCATTGCTCCCGGATTCGTTTTTCAAAGGCTGTTAGGCGGAGTTTCACGCAGTGCCGCGCCGAGACGACATTCACAAAATTCTGATCATTGGCTCCGGCCCGATTGTGATCGGGCAGGCGTGCGAGTTCGACTATTCGGGGACCCAGGCCTGCAAAGCGCTGCGGGAAGAGGGCTACGAGGTCGTGCTCGTCAACTCGAACCCCGCCACGATCATGACCGACCCGGGGACGGCCGACCGCACATACGTCGAGCCGGTCACCTGGCAGTACGTCGAACAGATCATTGAAAAAGAACGGCCCGACGCGTTGCTGCCCACGCTCGGCGGCCAGACCGGCCTCAACACGGCCATGGACCTCGTTCACAACGGAGTCCTCGAAAAGTTCGGCGTGGAGCTAATCGGCGCCAAAGCCGACGTCATCGCCAAGGCCGAACAACGCGAGTCCTTTAAGGAAGCCATGGTCGGAATTGGCATCGACGTGCCGCGCAGCCAAGTCGTCCACAACTTGGACGAGGCGCGACAGGCGGTCGAGGAGATCGGCCTGCCCATGATCATCCGGCCCAGTTACACACTGGGCGGCTTGGGGGGCGGCATCGCCTACAACAAGCAAGAGTTCGAAGACAAGGTCCGCCGCGGCCTCTCGCTCTCACCGGTGCAAGAGGTTTTGCTCGAAGAGTCGATCATCGGTTGGAAAGAGTTCGAGATGGAGGTGATGCGCGACGTTGCCGACAACGTCGTCATCATCTGCTCGATCGAAAACTTCGACCCCATGGGCGTGCACACAGGTGACTCGATCACCGTGGCACCGGCTCAAACGCTGACTGACAAAGAATACCAACGCATGCGCGACGCCACGATCGCTTGCATGCGCGAGATCGGCGTGGAAACCGGGGGCTCGAACGTACAGTTCGCCATTCACCCGGACAACGGACGCATGGTGATCATCGAGATGAATCCGCGGGTCAGCCGCTCAAGCGCCCTGGCCTCCAAGGCGACCGGATTCCCCATCGCCAAAATCGCCGCCAAACTTGCCGTCGGCTATCGGCTCGACGAGATCCCCAACGACATCACGCGGGAGACGCTGGCCTGTTTCGAGCCGACCATCGACTATGTCGTGACCAAGATTCCACGCTGGACCTTCGAGAAGTTCCCCGACACCGACGACACGCTTACCATCCAGATGAAGTCGGTCGGCGAGACAATGGCCATCGGCCGTACCTTCAAAGAGTCGCTGCAGAAGGCGCTGCGGGGCCTGGAGATCGGCCACTTCGGATTGGGCGGCGGTGTGCGCGACCGCTGGGGAACGCCACGCCAGCCGACGCCCGAGGAAATCCAACGCAAGCTGGCCGTCCCCAACGACTCGCGGATATTTCACGTCCGCTACGCGCTCAAGTCGGGGATGACGGTCGAGCAGATTCACGAACTGACCGAAATCGACCCCTGGTTCCTCAACAACATTCGGCAGCTTATCGATCTCGAGGAACAGATCCGGGAGTTCTCTCGATTGGAAGACGTCGACGAACCGACGCTCCGCCGCTGCAAACAATACGGCTACTCCGACAAACAGCTCGCATTTTGGTGGAACTCCACCGAGATGGACGTCCGCCGCTATCGTAAGCAGCTGGGCGTCGTCGCCACCTTCAAACAGGTCGATACGTGCGCTGCGGAATTCGAAGCCTACACCCCCTACTACTATTCGACCTACGAGCAAGAGGACGAATCGCCCGCCCGCGAGGAGGGCAAACGGCGGATCATGATTCTCGGCGGTGGCCCGAACCGGATCGGGCAAGGCATCGAGTTCGACTACTGCTGCTGCCAGGCCTCGTTCGCGCTGCGCGAGTTGGGTGTGGAGAGCATCATGGTCAACTCCAACCCCGAGACGGTATCCACCGACTACGACACTTCCGATTTGCTGTTCTTCGAACCGCTGACCACCGAAGACGTGCTCAATATCTGCGATCGTCTGCAACCGGACGGCGTGATCGTGCAGTTCGGCGGGCAGACACCGCTGAATCTCGCACGCGGTCTGGAGGCGGCGGGCGTGACGATCATTGGCACCAGCCCCGACATGATCGACGCCGCTGAAGATCGCGAGCGATTCCAACTGATGCTGCAGAAGATCGGGCTCCGCCAGCCTCCCAACGGAATCGCCACGACAACCGAAGCGGCGCGGCTGGTCGCAGAGCGGATCGAGTATCCAGTGCTGGTCCGTCCTAGCTACGTGCTCGGCGGCCGGGCGATGGAGATCTGCTACGACGAAGTCTCGCTCGTCAAATACATGAACAAAGCGGTCGACGCCTCGCCCGATAAGCCGGTGTTGATCGACAAGTTCCTGGAAGACGCCATCGAAGTCGACGTCGACGCCATCTCCGACGGTACCGACACGTTTGTCGGCGGCGTCATGGAACACATCGAAGAGGCTGGGGTGCATTCCGGCGACTCGGCCTGCGCGCTGCCCCCGCACTCGTTGAGCGCGGCTGTGATTGATGAAATCAAACAGGCGAGCTACGCGATGGCACGCGAGCTGCAGGTCCGCGGCTTGATGAACGTGCAGTTCGCAGTCAAAAGCGATGGCGGCCAGTCGACGGTCTATGTGCTCGAAGTCAATCCTCGCGCCAGCCGCACGGTCCCCTTTGTTTCCAAGGCGACGGGACGCTCGCTGGCGAAACGGGCCGCCAAGGTCATGGCCGGCGTCACTCTGCGCGAACAGGGCATGGTCGACGAAATCTGGCCCGTCCACACGTCGGTCAAAGAGAGCGTGTTCCCCTTCTCGCGGTTCTCCGGTGTCGACATCATTCTCGGACCGGAGATGCGTTCGACCGGCGAGGTGATGGGCATCCACGAGCACTTTCCGCTGGCCTTTGCCAAGAGTCAAATCGCAGCGGGCCACTCGCTGCCCAGCGAAGGCACTGTCTTCATTAGCATGGCCGAGCGCCACAAATCAGCCATGATCGAACCGGCTCGCCAGCTCCGAGAACTGGGGTTTCGCATCGTCTGCACGTCGGGAACGGCAGCCACACTGCGCGAGGCCGGTGTCGAGGTTGATACGGTTCGCAAAGTGCAGGAAGGCCGACCGAACCTGCTCGATTACATGGCCAACAACGACATTCAGTTCATCTTCAATACGCCCAATGGAAAAGGCGCCCGCACGGATGAAGGCCGCATCCGTGCGGCGTCGGTGGCATACGGAGTTCCCTGCGTGACGACGATTCCGGGCTGCCTGGCCGTCGTGCAGGCGCTGCAAGCCTCGAGCGAAAATCCCACCCCCCATGTCTGCGCGCTGCAAGACTGGGTGACGCAGGAAGTCGGAACCGACAACTGAACGCCCTGTTGTAGACGTCCGTGTCAGCATCGAGCGATATCTTGAAATGGGTGCTCGGGTCGCAATCGCCCCGACGGCTCGATTTGCTCAAACAGATTGCCCCCCCCGAGCAAATCGAGGTGTTGCCGCCGCTCGACTCGACCGAGCCCGGTTTTGAGGGTCTTTCAGAGGGTGCGGCCATCAAACAACAGCTGCTCGACATTGCACGCAGCAAATGCGACGACGTGCTGGCACAACTCTCAAAGCGGTCGGCGACATCTGATGACGGCCAGACAGTCGTCGTTACCGCCGACACCGTGATCGTCGCAACCGACGCTAACAGCCGGCCCATCGTCCTAGGCAAGCCGCCGGAAGACAAGTCGTGGACTGAGACGGTTCGCGAATGGTTCCAGACGTACTACTTCGGGCGGACCCACACCGCCGCGACCGCCGTTTGTCTCGCGCGGCCCGGCGGGGGCAAGAGCGAACGGGTGGTCGAAACGCAGGTCACCTTCGATGCCGCCGGCAGCCGCTGGCTGGATTGGTACTTGGAGACCGGCGAACCACGAGGCAAAGCTGGCGGTTACGCCATTCAAGGGGCCGGTGGCCTGTTCGTTTCGAAGCTCGAAGGCAGCTTGAGCAACGTCGTCGGCCTGCCATTACGTGAGCTTCTCGAAATGCTCTCGCAATTCGACATGGCCTAGAGCGTCCGATATAAGCGTAGCGGGTTCCGGCGGCGTAGATACGACATCTAAAGGCCGAACAGCGTCGGATAGGCGCCACGATTATCCCGGATGGGATCTAGCGATGGCATGCGATGGTGAACATGCTTCGCACTGGAAAGCCAAACGCAACTAGCGGTAGACTGGCTGAAGTTCACCCGAACGACTCGTAGGCCGTGGGTGGGTGATCCTCACTGAACAAGCAAACTTCGCCGCCAAAGATTGGGGCCACGTAATGATCGATCTCAAGAAGGTTCTGGTGCCGACCGACTTCAGCGAACACGGTCGACACGCACTGACATACGGGATCGAGTTAGCAGGCAAATTCGGTGCTGAGCTACACCTGGTGCACATCCTGCAGGATCTGGTGGCCATGGTTCCCGAACCGGGGATGGCTTTCCCCATGCCGGGCGACTACTTGAAAGACCTGCGGGACGCATCGACTCGAGCATTGGCCGAGTTGGCCCAGTCGGCCGTTCCTGAGGGAGTGCAGGTTGTCCACGAAGTCCGCGAAGGGCCTCCATTTCTCGAAGTGATCCGCTACGCCAAAGAGAACGACATCGACCTCATCGTCATGGGCACGCACGGCCGTTCGGGCCTCACGCACGCACTCCTCGGCAGCGTCGCGGAGAAAGTGGTACGCAAAGCCCCCTGCCCCGTCCTGACTGTCCGGGATCCGGAGCACGAGTTCGTCAAACCGTAGGTTGGCGGCTCAGAACTCGTCGACCACCTCGCCGCCTCTGACTGTTGCCAGTCCCTGGTAGACGCCCAAGTCGATGTTCTGGCCGATGAACCGAACCGCGCCATCGGCCATCAAAAAGTGGGCCCCCCCGGTGTGCTGGCTGCTGAAGTCGTCGAAGTGTGCGTCGGCGTGGTTGGGTGTGTGATCGGCAACGCCCAGGATGCGGGCCAGGTGTTCCTCGCCGCCCGGAGCCGAGCCCACCCAGGTCGAATACCATCCCAATTCGACGTCGGTCCTTCGTTCGCCGACCGCGTAGGTGCTGCTCGTGCCGTCCTTGATGTCTTTCATCCGCACCAGGCTGTTGTGATAGAACAGGCCGTCACTGGTGCAAGCCGTGCCGGCCGGCACCGTCTCGCAATCCTCAAGTTCCTCCGTCCCGAACGATCCGATGTAGTTGGCCACCGGCAACGTGATGGGCAGGTCGGGGTTGGGGTCCATGGGGTCTTCGTTATCCATCGTGAATGAGACCGGCGCCGGATCGGACGGGCAGCGGAACATGGGAATCGGCTTCTGGATGGCGCCTGCACTGAAGATGTTGCCGCTGGTCAACGGCTCGTTGAAATCGAGTCGGCCGTACAGGGAACTCTGCTCAACCATCGGCAGCAGCATCGAGGCCCAGCCAAACCCGTTGCCTCCCTCGACGTCGTGAACCCCATTGTCCATCGCGATCCACCCAGGCGGAAACGCCAGATGCAGGTCGTGATAGTTATGCAGCGCCACCCCAATCTGTTTGAGGTTGTTGCGGCACTGAGTGCGGCGTGCGGCCTCCCGAGCCTGCTGAACCGCAGGCAACAGCAAGGCGATGAGGACGGCAATAATGGCGATTACAACCAGGAGCTCAATCAGCGTGAACCCCTTTCGTCGACGTAATGAACGCTGCATGATGTTCTCCCAGCGGCGCGTGGGAATCCACGAACCACCGCTTCGAATGAATGATCCTGATCAGAGATGAAAGCCAGTGACGCCGGGGCTTCCGCCCACGGGCCTGGGTCGAAACGCGCCAGCGCTTCGCATCTGCGCGACACAATCGGCGCGCAACTACGTTCGCTTTGCGATGGAATCGAGAACTGATTCAGGCAGAGCAGGGAGGCCCGCGGGAATGCGGGAGTGCGCGGGGGGCCGAGTCGGGAGAGACGACTGACGGTGGGACGGCTTCTGGGAGAAGCTCCGTGAGGGCCACAACGTTGACGGGAGCCACACCAAGCGTCTTCTGGGCCACAAATTGACAGACAACGCAGTCGTCGTCATGCGGTGGGTGCGGCGCCGGCGCTTCTTGCTCGGAACCGCTGCCGTGATGGTGATCTGCATGCGAGTGAGCAGCGTGGGAGTGCCCGTGAGCGTGACCATGCCCGTGATGATGACCACCATCGTCGTGACAGGCATGCGGTGCCGGGCATCCATCACCCAACGCGTGCAGATGATGGTGTGAGTGATCGTGCCACGACGACGAGCCCACCAAAGCCGCCGCGTAAGCGGCAGCGATGAGCAGTGCTGTCAATCGAGTCGTTCGACCGCGCATCAAGCCAAGCCGTGTCCGAGACAAGATGGTAGGACCATCACAACACACACATTATTGCAATTCGATTGCATTAACGCAAGCGGAATGTGGCGGGTTTTCTCTGCGGTTGAATCAGTGTTCGTGGCCGTGGTCGTGTTCGTCGTGCGAATGTTCGCGATCGGCCGGGACGTCTGAATCGGGTTCGGCATGCGCATCGTGAGCGTGCGAATGCATGTGGTCTGATTCCAAAAGACCGATGGCATAAGCCACCGCGACGCCCAACAACAAGGCGGCCGAGAGTTTCAAGCGGTCGTGCGAATGGAACTCGATCTCGGGCAGCAGATCCCCCAGCGAAATGCAGACGAATACGCCGGCCGAAAACGCCAGCGCGCAACCCACCACCACGTGCTGGTTCTCAACAAAACGGTTGACCCCCAGCACAAAGAATGCGGCACCCAGCGGGCACATCGATGCAAAGCCGGCATTGACCAGGTTGCGAGACGTGGCCGACCATCCCCCGGCGGCCATCAATGACGTAATCGACACCGCGTCGAGCGGCTTGTGCAGCAGTATGGCCAGAAACGTTCCCAGCCCGACCAGCGTGACGTCTGCGTGCGCTGCTTCGGCTTGAACGCTGGCCGCCAGCGCGATGCCGTCGATCAACGTATGCAAAGCGAGCCCGGCGGCCACGCCAATCCAGCTGAGCCGATGCGACGACTGATGATGATGGTGAGCGTGCCCATGGCCGTCATTATCGTGATCGTGCTCATGGTCGTGGTGCTGATGATCGTCTGCGTTTTCCGAAAGTTCCGGCGGTTCGTGCTGATGAAAGTGCAGCGTCCGCACCAGAAAAAACATCACCAGCAACCCCACCATCAGCCACCACATGGCCCGCTCCAGCGAGCCAATTTGGTAGTAGGCATGCGGCAGCATGTGAAACAGGCCGACGCCGAGCATCAGGCCGCCCACCAGGCTGACGATCAACTGCATCCGCTTGTGGGTCAGCCGGATCACCGAAGGCAGCCAGCCCCCGGCCAGCGAAGCCAGCACAATCAAGATGCAATAGGCGGCCAAAAGGACTTCAACCCGTAAGTTCATGGCCGCATGCTCTTCTCGATCGAAAACCCGCGCGTTGCCCGAATTCTGCCCGCCGTCGCAAATGCAATCTTATTGCAAGAAGCAATTCGAGGCAACGCATCGCGCAAGGTGAGTGGAGCGAATCGCAATCCACCACATCGACTTGCGACGTCCAATCAAAACGATTGGTCGAGTACTAAGCCAACGGCTTCCAGGTCACCGGCCAGTTCGGATGCCAGGGGCGTTCGTTCTCGAAAGCCTTCGCCGCCTGCAGCACCAGGTCGTCCCGGTGCCGTGCGCCCACGATCTGCATGCCGATCGGCAGTCCTGCTTCCGACAGCCCGACGCGCACGGTGGCGGCGGGGTGCCACGACAGGTTGAACGGGATGGTGAACGAAGCGACTCCGGAAGGGACCTGCTGCTTGCCGGACGTCTCTTGCGGAAAGGGACCGCGGGCCGGCGGGGCGTCGTAGGGCACGGTCGGGGTAATCAACAGGTCGTAACGGTCGAAGACCTCTGCACACCAGGCGTTGAGTTGCTCGCGCTTTTCTGCCGAATCAGCCCACCACTTTGAGGTAAACGTCTGTGCGTCGATCACTCCGCTGATGAAAGCCCGTCCAAACTCTTCCTGGTGTTCGGGCAACAGATGCTGGACCTTTGCGGCCGTCTCCAGCGAACCGAATCGGCCCCACTCGCGATTGATCATCGGCGGGCCGCCTGGCAGCTCTTCGAGTGTGTGTCCCAACTTCTCAAACACCTTGGCGCTTTCTTCCACGGCTGTCGCAATGCTCCCCTGGACTGCCGCGTAGCCGAGATCGGCCGAATAGCCGATTCGCAACTTGCCTTCGAGCGGCTGACGGACTTTGTCGAGGTACGAGCAGCCGGGATGCGGCAGCGTGTTGGGATCGTGCGGCGAAGGGCCGGCCACCTGATCCAGGAACAGCGCTGCATCTTCTACCGTTTTGGTGATGGGGCCGTGACAAACTGTGTCCCCGTAACTCCATTTCTGGCGCGGTCCGTTCGAAATGCGACCGTAGGACGGTTTGAGGCCGAATGCCCCGGTGAAGCTGGCGGGGATGCGAACCGATCCGCCGCCGTCGCTGCCGGTCACCAGCGGGAGCACGCAACCAGCCAGCGCGGCCGCCGAGCCGCCGCTAGAGCCGCCCGGAGTGCGTTCGAGATTCCAAGGTGACCGCGTGACGCCGAAGACCAGGTTTTTCGTGATCGCGGTGTAGCCGAATTCGGGTGAGTTCGTCTTGCCGACAACGATGGCGCCGGCCGCCCGCAGCCGCGCGACCTGGTCCGAATCGACGTTCGCCATGTTGTCCCGAAACGGGACGGATCCGTGCGTTGTTACCAGGCCGGCCGCATCCTCGAGATCCTTCACACCCAGCGGGACACCTTCCAATGGCCCGGCTTGACCGTCAACGACTCGTTTCTCCGATGCGCGGGCGGCGGCCATCAGTTCATCGCGGTCATGCATGGCCACAACGGCGTTGAGGTCGGCGTGAGTTTCATCGATGCGCGCCAGCACAGCCTCCATCAGTTCGACGGACGACGCCTTGCGCGAGTGAATCGCCTGGGTCAGATCAAGGAGCGAGAGCGTCAGCAGGTCGTTCATGGTTTCCCTTTCCGGCGTCGCGTGCAGATCGGCTTCCATTATCGAGCCGGAGGCCGGCAACGCAACGGAGATCGTCGCGGCCGGCAGCACCTGTGCGGCTCAACATGTCGTTGGACAGGCGAACATGGTCACCAGCGAGGCCGGCGCAATCCAGTGCTTCAAGTTGTACCATGGGACCCGATGTGTTCGCCCGTGACGGGATCGTCATCGCATAGGCCCGAAATGACCGTGCCACACGAAACGCAAAAGCTAACAGCGTTGGTACTGGTTCTCTGCCTTGGGGCAGTATGCGGCTGCACGAGCGACCCGCCCGGTGTTGGTGCCAACAGATCGAGCGAAACCTTCATCGGGTATCATCCCGACAACGATCCCCTGATCAACCCGCCGGAACTGTTCGACGAATACGATCCCACCCGGGCGGACAATGACGCCGTACTGACTCGGCATCTCGTCGGGGAGCCGCGGAACCTCAATCCCATCTTCGTGAACTCCTGGTTCGACTTTTATCTGCAGCGGCTGCTGTACGGAACGCTGTTCTACCGCAATCAAGATCTGGACTGGGTGGTCAACGACGAACGTGTGGCCCACATGGAGGAGTCCGAGGATCGCTGCATTACGCGGATCAAGCTGAGGTCCGGACAAACCTGGCACGACGGACATCCGCTGACCACCGCCGACGTCCGCTTTGCCTGGCAGATGATCACCAACGACGACGTGCCGTCCTTCTACTACAAGCACATGGTCTCGCGGATCGTCGACGTCAAAATCATCGACGAGTTGAACCTGGAGTTTCATCACCAGCAAGCCAATCCCATGAACAACATGCACATGGGGTTCCCGCTGTTGCCCAAGCACGTCTTCGGCAAGCCTGAAGAACTGGCCAAGGACCCGACGCTTTCGAGAAGCGACTATTACAACCACTACAGCCGCGAAGAAGTCGTGGGCTGCGGTCCTTACCGGTTCGTCGAATGGAGAACGAACGACCGGTTAGTTGTCGAGCGCTGGGAAGACTATCCATTCAAGAAGCCGCACTTCAAGCGGCAGATCTTGAAGGTGCAGCCCGATCGAAATACGGCGCTGTTGCTGTTCAAAAAAGGCGAACTCGACGAAATCTGGTTGACGCCGCAGCAGTTCGCCACTCAATCGAACGACGAGGCCTATCGCCGCGTAGGCGTCAAGGGATTCAATGTCCGCCGCATGTATGCCTACATCGGTTGGAACATGGACGGCTCGAATCCGTTCTTTACCGACAAGCGCGTACGACTGGCGATGGCCCACGCCTTCGACACCGACCGCATCCTGCGCGACAACACCTACAACCTGTATACGCCCTCGACCGGCATCTTCGATCCCGATCATTGGTGCTACAACCCCGACGTCACACGCGTCCCGTTCGATCTCGACGCGGCGGCCAAACTGCTCGACGAAGCGGGTTGGCTGATCAGCGACGAGGACGGATGGCGCTACAAACAGATCGACGGCAAGCCCGTCAAACTCGAATGGGAACTGCTCTCGGCGAAGTCGTTTCACTACGCGTCGGTTGCGGTCAACATTTATCGCGACGATCTGCGCAAGATCGGCGTTGCGTTCCGTTGGGTCGAAGTTGAAAACGCGGCGTTCGACTCGACCTACCTGCGTCACGAATTTCAGGCGCTGTTGAGCGTCTGGGAAGTGACGAACGATCCGTCGCAGTGGCAGAACCACTTCCACTCCCGCGCGCACCAGGGCGGGCGAAACGTGTGCGGCTACAAGAACGATCGCGTGGACGAATTGTTCGATCTCTCGGTAAGTACCTACAACCGCGACGAGCGGGCGAAGCACCTGCGCGAGGCCCAGCAGATCATCTATGACGATCAACCTCACTTGTTTGTCTGGAACTACTCCATGCTGCACGGGTTCAGCAAAGATTTGCGAGGCGTGAATTTCTCTCCGGCCGGCGTATTCTTGTTCAACCCGGCCCAGAATGCGTGGTGGTTCGAGCGGTCGCAGAGCGTGGCGGACAACAGACTTCCATGACGCGCTACATCCTTCGCCGCTGCCTGGCCGCCGTGATCACGCTGCTGGGCATCACTTTCGTCACGTTCTTGGTGATCACGCTGGCTCCCGGTGACCCAGCGGAAATGCAGATCGCCTCGATGGACGATCCGACAGTTTCGGAACGGCTCTACGAGCAGTTGAGGGAATACTACAACCTCGATAAGCCGGTGCCGGTGCAATACGCGATGTGGCTGGGACGCTTGGTTCGCGGCGATTTGGGCAACTCGTTTCACGACGGGTTTGCGGTCCGCCGAAAAATTGCCGACGCCTTGTGGCCCACGTTGTCAGTCTCGATGCTGGCCATTCTACTCACGTATCTGGTGGCCGTCCCGTTGGGGATTCTCAGCGCGGTCAAACAGGGAAGCTGGTTCGACACAATCACCAGCACCATCGTGTACATGCTGTATGCGTTTCCTCCGTACGTGATCGGCATGTTGCTGATTCTGTACGTCGGCGTGGAGTTGGATTGGCTGCCGTTTCGCGGCATGGTTTCGGACGGCTACGAGGAATTATCTTTCTTCGGGAAACTGAAGGACTCGGCGTCGCACTACGCGCTGATTACGGTGAGTTTCACGGTGGGCAGCCTGGCCTACTACTCGCGGTTTACGCGACAGAATCTGCTGGAGGTGATTCGGCAAGACTACGTCCGCACCGCACGGGCCAAGGGACTCCCCGAACATGTCGTCGTGCTCAAGCATGCGTTTCCGAACACGTTGATTCCACTGATCACCCTGATGAGCTTGACGTTTCCTTTCATCCTCAGCGGCAGCGTCATTCTGGAAACGATGTTCAACTGGCCCGGGCTGGGACGGTTGTTTTACGACTCGGTGTTGCGCCGCGATTACCCGACCGTGATGGGATTGAGCGTGATCACGGCAATCCTCGTATTGTTTTTGACGTTGCTAGCCGACTTGGCCTACGCAGTTGTGGATCCGCGGGTTCGTTATGAGTGAACGACTTCTCCCGAACATTGAACAGTCCATCGGCCCCTGGCGGGACACGTGGCGCCGCTATCGCCGCTACCGGCTGGGGACCGCGGGGCTGGCCGTCGCTTCGGCGCTGTTCCTGGTCGCCGTCCTCGCACCGTTGCTGGCCAACGACGAGCCCATCGTTTGCAACTACGAAGGATCGATCTACTTTCCGGCGATTGTGGAGACGATTCAAAACATTCCGTTCGCCTCGACTGCGATCAAGAAGAACAGACCGTTCCGTTTCGAGTCATTCTCGTTTAAGGATAACTACGATCGCGACCGCGGTGATTGGGCACTCTGGGCCCCGATTCCTTTTGGGCCGATCGAACTGGCGTCGGCTCCGCTGCAGCCGCCAACAGCGGCCCATTGGTTGGGTACGGACGAGTCGGGGCGCGACGTGGCTTCGCGATTGGTGCACGGTGCAGGCGTGTCGATGAAGGTCGGCTTCATCTCGATGGGCATTGCCGCAGTCGTGGGCATCATCCTGGGAGCGGCGGCCGGCTATCTCGGCGGCTGGGTCGATCTGGTCATCTCAAGACTGATCGAAACCGTGATGTGCTTCCCCGTGTTCTTCATCATCCTGGCGATACTGGCCTGGCTGCCGCCGCGTATTGAATTCGTCATGGTGGCCATTGGATTGGTCCGCTGGGTGGGTGTAGCTCGCTATGCGCGGGCCGAAGTCATGAAGCTCCGCGAGTCGGACTTTGCCCTGGCGGCCCGCTCTTTGGGGGCGGGACCGGTACGAATTGTCTTTCGGCATCTGGTCCCCAACGCCATGGCGCCCATTCTCGTGAGCATTACGTTTGGCATCGCGGCGGCAGTTCTGATCGAGGCCGGTCTGTCTTGGCTGGGATTTGGGGTCCAGCCGCCCGAACCTTCCTGGGGTACGCTGTTGCGGTCAGGATACGAAAACCTCTTCACCGCCCCGCACATGATTCCACCGGCCTGCATCGCCATCTTTCTGGCGGTGTTCTCGTTCAACCTCATCGGCGACACGTTGCGCGACGTGATCGACCCACGGCTGAGGACCACCGGCCTGTCATGACGGCGCCCGCACCTTCACCACTGGAAATCGCAGATCCGCTGCTGTCGGTGCGAGATCTGCGCGCAGGGTTTGCCGTCGCTGGTGGTGAGGCTCTGGCGGTAGACGGCGTCTCGTTCGACATCGCGGCCGGCAAAACGCTGGCGCTGGTTGGCGAGAGCGGCAGTGGCAAGAGCGTGACCGCCCTGTCGATTATGGGATTGATTCCGTCATCTGGAGGCCGCGTTGCTGGGGGCAGCATTGGCTTCGGCGGCCGCAATCTGTTGCAACTGCGGCCGGCCGAAATGCGCTTGGTTCGCGCCCGCGACATCTCCATGATCTTTCAAGAACCGATGACTTCATTGAATCCGGTCTTTCGCATCGGAACGCAGCTGGGCGAAGTTTATCGACTGCAAGGCATCAGCAAGAAAGACGCGCGCGACGCGACGATCAACATGCTCAAAACCGTCGGGCTGCCCGATCCCCAGCACCGCGTCGACGAATACCCGCACCAGCTCTCCGGCGGCATGCGTCAAAGAGTCATGATCGCCATGGCTTTGGCCTGCAATCCGAAACTGCTGATCGCCGATGAACCGACCACCGCGCTCGATGTGACCATTCAAGCGCAGATCCTCGATTTGCTGCAGCGGCTGCAAGATGAATTCCAGATGGCGATCCTGTTGATCACGCACGACCTGGGCGTGGTGGCCGAGATGGCCGACGCGGTGGCCGTCATGTATGCGGGACAGATCGTCGATGCGGCACTGGCCGAGCCTATGTTTGACGCGCCGGAGCATCCCTACACGAAAGGGTTGTTCGCGTCGCTGCCCAGCATGGACCGGCGGCTCGAGCGGTTGGAAACAATCGAAGGCATCGTGCCGGCCATCCAGAACATGCCCGCCGGTTGCCGATTTCACACACGCTGTCCCCACACAATGGACCGCTGCCGGAGCGATCAACCGCCCGCCTTCGCCACGGCCACCGGCCACGCCTCGGCTTGTTGGCTCCACGCAGAAGAGGCTCCCGCAGGCACGGAGGTGACGCCGGGATGAGCGACGGTTCCGCAAATGGCGACTTGCTGGTGGTCGAGGATCTGCGTAAGCATTTCACAGTCCGCGGCGGCTGGTTTCAGAGGGACTGGGCCCAAGTGCATGCGGTCAACGGCATCTCGTTTCGCATTCCGCGCGGCAAAACTTTCAGCCTGGTCGGTGAGAGTGGCTGCGGCAAGACCACGGCGGGCCGCGTTCTGCTGAGGTTGTTGGAACCAACGTCAGGAAACATCACCTTCGACGGCACGGACCTGCTGTCCGTCGAGGGCGGAGAACTGCGCGGCGTCAGACGGCGAATGCAGATGGTCTTCCAAGACCCGTTTTCGTCACTCAATCCCCGAATGTCAGTCGGTGCCACCATCGAAGAACCGCTCATCATCCACCGCATCGGCACCAACAGCGAACGCCGCGACCGAGTTCACGAACTGCTCCAACTGGTCGGCCTGCCGCCCGACAGTGCGGAACGCTTTCCACACCAATTCAGCGGCGGCCAGCGTCAGCGGATTGGCATCGCGCGGGCCTTGGCTGTGGCACCTGAATTTATCGTGGCGGATGAACCCGTCTCGGCTTTGGACGTTTCCATTCAGGCTCAAATCCTGAACCTGTTGAAACAACTACAACAGAAACTGGGACTGACATACTTGTTTATCGCCCACGACCTGAGCGTGGTCCGCCACGTGTCAGACTACGTGGGCGTGATGTATCTCGGCGAGATTGTCGAGCAAGCGCCGGTCGATGAGCTATTCGATAATCCGCTGCATCCCTACACCAAAGCACTCTTGCGTGCCGTGCCGGTTGAGCATCCCCGCGATCGCGGCAACCGCATTGTATTGCAGGGACAGGTGCCCAGCCCCCGCGACCTGCCGCCCGGCTGCCACTTCTGCCCGCGCTGTCCCGACGCTCTACCCACATGCAGCGAGGTCTCACCAGCCCGGAAGTTCGTAGACGAAGCACACGAAGTTGCCTGTCATCTATACGGTGATGAGCAGACCACACCGCCGTGAAATTCGCGCTTCCTGCACAACGTTCGCTGCGATGTCTGTCGAAATGCCTCTCACCTGATTCCAGTCTGCCATGAAGATCTACATCACGAACCTGTTCGATCTCGCCGAACACGTCCGCACCGTGCAGCCAGGTTATCTTGTGTCGATCATCCAGCCTGTATTTCAACCAGAGACGCCCGACGAGATTGAGCCGGAGCGGCACCTGCGGGTTGAGGTGGATGACATCTCTGCCCCTTCGCTGGGATCGATTGTGCCGGAGCGGACCCACATTGAAGAGCTGGTTGACTTTCTGCACGAATGGCCGGCCGATGAATCGTTGATGGTGCACTGTTACGCCGGTGTCAGTCGCTCTTCGGCGACCGCACTGATCGCGCACTACATGCAAGGCAGCGACGAGTTCGCGTCGGCTCAGGCCTTGCGCGCAGCCGCGCCCCACGCATCCCCCAATCGGCTTATCATCTCGCTGGCCGACGAGATCCTCGGTTGCAACGGTCGCCTCATCGAAGCTCGCGAGTCAATGGGACTCGGTCAGCCTGTGATCGAGGGCCCGCTGGTGGAGTTGGACGCACTGTAGGTTCTCGACCGTGGCGTCACGCGTCTCAGGCAGTCTGTTGCTCTTCGAGCCCCAGTTCTTTGCTCATGATTTCGCGGATCTCGAATTTGCGAATCTTGCCAGTGACCGTCTGGGGAAACTCTGCGACGAAACGCACGTGCCGCGGCACCTTGTAGTGGGCCAGCTTCTGTTTGCAGTAGTCGCGGATGTCGTCTTCGGTGGCGGTCTCGCCTTCCTTGAGGATCACCCACGCCGCCACGTCTTCGACGAACTTCGGATCGGGGATGCCGAACACCGCTACGTCTTGTACCGCCGGATGTGTGAACAGGAATTCTTCGATCTCGCGCGGATAGACGTTTTCGCCGCCGCGGATGATCATTTCCTTGATGCGGCCCGTGATACGATAGTTGCCGTCGGGGTTCCGCAGCGAAAGGTCGCCGGTGTGCAGCCAGCCGTCGGCATCGATGGCGGTGGCGGTGGCATCGGCCATGTTGTAGTAGCCCAGCATCACCACATGGCCCCGCGTACAAAGTTCGCCTTGCTCACCGTCCCCCAGCGTCTCGCCCGTACCGGGGTCGACAATTTTGACTTCGACCCCGGGAATCGGTCGCCCCACGGTTTCCACGCGAACCTCCACTGAGTCGTCGGTGCGTGACTGCGTGATGATGGGTGAAGCCTCGGTCTGGCCGTAGGCGATTGTGATTTGTTCGGCGCCCATGTCGTCGACGACGCGTTTCATGACTTCGATGGGGCAGGGACTGCCCGCCATGATGCCGGTTCGCAATGACTTGAGGTCCCGCCCTTCGAAGCTGGGGTGTTCCAGCTGGGCGATGAACATGGTGGGCACACCGTAAATTGTGGTGACCCGCTCGGCTTCGATACCGTCGAGCGTGGCTTGGGGGTCGAAGTATTCAGCCGGGACAACGAGCGCCGCGCCGTAAACGGCACTACACAGAACTCCCAGCACGCAGCCGAAGCAGTGATAAAACGGCACGGGCACGCAGATGCGATCCGCATCGGTAATCTTCTGGCAGACACCACAATAGTAGGCGTTGAGCAGCAGGTTGCGGTGTGTGAGCATCGCCCCTTTGGGAAAACCCGTGGTGCCCGATGTGTACTGAATGTTGATCGGATCACCGGCATCGAGTTGGGCTTCCCGCTCGGCCAGGCTCAAAGCGCTCTGACCGCTGCCGAGCTGGAGGAACTCCTCCCAATTGAGGATGCCGTTTGCCTTGTTGTCGGTCATCGAGACGACGCGGCGGAGCTTGGGAAAGTCACTCAGTTCGAGCGATTCCGAGGCGGCGTCCGCAAGCCCGGGAACGGCTTCGTTGAGAATGTCGAAGTAGTCGGACGTGCGAAAGCGGTCGACCAGAAACAGGGCTGCCGCATCGGACTGCTTGAGCACATAGGAGAGTTCGGCGGAGCGATACGCCGGGTTGATCGTCACCATTACGGCACCGACGCGGGCGGTGGCAAACTGCAACAGCGCCCAGCGTGGCCAGTTGGTGGCCCAGACCGCCACGTGATCCCCTTTCTCGATGCCCATCGCCAGCAGGCTGGCGGCAACGCGATCGACTTCTGCGTCGAGTTCGGCATAGGAGAGGCGATAGCAATTCGCACGCTGATCGGCCGCCGTGTCTGCCGGAACCGGTCGCTCGTCCCGGTCGAGCCCGGGAAACACAACTGCATCGCGGTCGCCGTGTGTTTCGGCGCTCCGCCGCAGCATGGCGCCGATGGTCAAACCCTCGACCCAAGGGGAAGCGGTTTCAGTCATCGCGCTTGGACTCCTTCAGGTGCGTTGTCGAGATTCCGGACCTGCGCGGCGGTTCGGATTGCGGATTGAATGCGTGTCTTATACTACTGCATTTCCGCGAACGATTTCACGTGTTGCTGCGTCACCGATATGGCCCGCTACTACAAGTACAAATCAGCCGAGGACGTCACCGCCGACGCTGCACGGCTCGGCCGGCAGATGACGCTTAGCGACGACTTCGCTGTCTTATTCGAGCCGCTGCAGATTGGCCGGCACCGGATCGGAAATCGTCTGGCCGTTCAACCAATGGAGGGCTGCGACGGCACCACCGACGGTCACCCCGACGAATTGACCTTTCGCCGCTACCACCGATTCGGTGCGGGCGGGGCCAAAGTCATTTGGGGAGAGGCGACCGCCGTTGTGGAAGAAGGTCGGATGAATCCCCGGCAGTTGTGGATCAATGACAGCAGTGCAGCTTCGATAGAACGCATGCTCACCGGCTGTCGCCAGTCGCACCGCGACAGCCTTGGCAGCGACGACGATTTGATCGTCGGGCTGCAGCTCACGCATTCCGGCCGTTACAGCTATCGCGGACCGATGCTGGCCACGCACGACCCGATCCTCGATCCGTTGACCGTCGACAAATCAACCGGCAAGACCGTCGACGATTCTTATCCACTACTGACAGACGACGATTTGAAGCGGCTGGAGGACGACTATCTGACAGCCGCGCGGCTCGCAGCAAGAGTCGGGTTTGATTTTGTCGACATCAAGCAATGTCACCGCTATTTGCTGTCGGAATTACTGGCGGCTAAGAACCGAACCGGCGAGTACGGCGGAAGTCTCGAAAACCGAACTCGGTTCGCCCGCAACATCTTAGGACGCATCAAGACCGAGATCCCCGAGTTGACGCTCGCCACCCGCATGAACGCCTACGACGGCATTCCCTATCGAGGCGAGGGTGACGAATTCGTCGGCGCGCCGTGTCCACACGAGTTGCCGCTGGAAACAGCGTTTGGCACTGACCCTCAGAATCACCTTGAAGTCGACCTTTCGGAGCCGATCGAAGTTGCACGTCGGTTGTGCGAATGGGGCGTGGAACTGATCAACGTGTCGGCCGGCAATCCGTACGCCAACCCGCACGTGGTACGAGCGGCAGAGTTTCCACCCTGCGACGGCTATCACACGCCGGAACATCCGTTGCTGGGAGTGCTGCGGCACTTCGAACTGACGCGACAACTTCAGGCGGCCGTCGGCGACGTGCCGGTAATCGGCAGCGGCTATAGTTGGCTGCAAGACTTCGCCATGCACGCCGCCTCCGCCAACGTCGCCAGTGGAGACGTGGCCATTGTGGGCATGGGCCGGGCCACTCTGTCGCAGCCCGACTTCGCCCGCAACCTACAGGAACAAGGCACACTCGATCGCAAACTCACCTGTCGTACGTTTTCGTACTGCACCAACTTGATGCGAACCAAGGACCACCCGCTGGGCCAGTACGCCACCGGCTGCCCGCCATTCGACAAGGAAGTCTACGGCCCGTTGTGGAAAGAGGCGGAACCGAAGCTCAAGAAGAGCTAACCGCGAATGGCACAGACGTGCGCTGAATACCCCCTTCGGTTAAGCCGCGTGAAGTCTGCGTTCCCTTTGCTCATGTCCTGCACTTCGTGGTCCCGTCTTGCGTTCTCAGCTTTGTGACCTTTGTGGCTTTGTGGTCAATCCGTTTGATTCGCTGTTGCGTTCACAACCTTGGTTGACCATGAACCACCCAATCCCACTGCGGTTTGTTAATTCGGCGCTTGACAATCAGCCGGGGCAGGTGCAGAATGACGTCGTCTTTGATTCATCTGTGTGTTCCACAGGGCAATTATCAGCGGGCTTATCCCTAAAACCCCAGACACACAGTCATCGCTCCCATCGGGCTTCATCGCTCGGTGGGAGTGTTTTTTTGCAGGTGTCCCCACAACCAGGTGCGTCGACTCGTGAGCGTTTACCTGCTCGGTACGCTGGATACCAAGGGACGCGAAGTCGCCTTCGTGCGGGATCGCCTCCGCGAACTGGGTGTTGACGTGCGGATCGTCGATGCCGGCTGCCAGGGATCGCCCAGCATCGAAGCCGACGTCACCCGCGAAGCCGTGTTCCAAGCGGCGGGAACCTCGCTCGATGACATGCGCGCACGCGGCGATCGCGGCAAAGCGGTCACCAACGCCGCCCGCGGTGCGGCCGAACTGATTCGCAACCTGCACGAAAGCGGCAAAGTCGAAGGCGTGCTGGGATTGGGCGGTTCGGCCGGAACCACAATCGCCACCGCCGCCATGCGGCAGTTGCCGCTCGGCGTGCCCAAGCTGATGGTCAGCACGCTGGCCTCGGGAAACACGCGACCCTACGTGGGTGGCAGCGACATACTGATGCTCAACTCCGTAGCGGATATCTCCGGCATCAACCGCATCAGCCGCACCGTGCTCGATTCGGCCGCCCGCGCCATGGCGGGGCTGGTTTCGCTCGGTCGGTCTGACGACACCGGAGCGGAATCACAAGACCGGCCGCTGATTGCCGCCAGCATGTTTGGCGTGACGACTCCCTGCGTGAACCGTGCTCAAGAAATTCTCGAAGCAGCGGGGTACGAAGTGCTCGTGTTTCACGCAACCGGCAACGGTGGTGAAGCCATGGAAGCGCTCATTGCCGACGGGCTCATCGCCGGCGTGTTGGATGTCACAACCACCGAACTCGCCGACGAACTTGTGGGCGGCGTGCTCTCGGCAGGACCGGATCGTCTTACTGCGGCCGGCAAACGGGGCGTGCCGCAGGTCATCTCCGTCGGTGCCACCGACATGGTCAACTTCGGTCCCCCGCAAACGATTCCGGAACGCTTTGGTGATCGCAAGTTCTATCACCACAACCCGACGGTCACGCTGATGCGGACCACCGCAGACGAATGCCGGCAACTGGGAGCAGAGATCGGGCGCAAGGCGTCTGCCGCGGCTGGTCCCGTCGCCGTGATACTGCCGCTTCAGGGTGTCTCTGCCATCGATCGGGACGGCGAACCGTTCGACGACCCGGCGGCGCGCTGCGCGCTGTTCGATACCCTCCGGAAAAACTGCAGAGGCGTCGAAACCATCGAAATCGATCGGCACATCAACGACGCCGAATTCGCCGAAACGGCGGCGCGCCGGCTGATCGAATTGATCGAACAGCATCAGGAGTCGCGGGCATGAGTCTCGATCGCCAGGAGATCCTTTCGCGACTGCGGGCGAAAGTTGCAGCCGGCCAACCTATCATCGGCGGCGGCGCGGGAACCGGGCTGAGTGCCAAGCTGGAAGAAGCGGGCGGCATCGACCTGATCGTGATCTACAACTCGGGCCGGTTTCGTATGGGAGGCCGAGGATCGTTGGCCGGCATGATGCCTTACGGCGATGCCAACGGCATCGTCATGGAAATGGCTCACGAAGTTCTGCCGGTCGTCGAGGAGACGCCGGTCTTGGCGGGTGTGTGTGGGACCGACCCTTTTCGGCTGATGAAGGTCTTTCTCGAGGAAGTTCAGGCGGCCGGATTTGCCGGCGTGCAAAACTTTCCCACCGTCGGCCTGATTGATGGAACGTTTCGGGCTAACCTGGAAGAAACCGGAATGGGCTTCCGACTCGAAGTCGACATGATCCGCCAAGCCCATGAACTGGGACTGCTGACGACCCCGTACGCTTTCAATCCCGACGAAGCGCAAGGCATGGCTGAGGCGGGCGCGGACATCTTGATCCCCCACATGGGCCTGACCACGAAGGGCACGATCGGCGCGAAGACCGCGATCACCCTGGAAGACTCAGCCCGCAGCGTGCAAGCCATGCACGACGCCGCCAAGCGCGTCAACTCCGACATCCTGGTGCTATGCCACGGCGGCCCGATCGCCGAGCCGGCCGATGCCCAATACATCCTCGAACAAACCGAGGGTGTCGTCGGCTTCTACGGCGCCAGCAGCATGGAACGACTGCCGGTCGAGCCGGCCATCACCAATCGCATCCGCGAATTCGCCCAGCTGCGGCTGTGATCGGTGGAGTCGACTTGGCGGCACAAGCTCAGAGAGCAAGCTATCCAACGAACGATTCGGTCGACGCAGCATCGCTGGAGCCAACGTTTTCGCCCCTTCTGTAGTGGGCGAGCATGCGGAATCCGAACGCAGCGAGCATGCCGAATCCCAGGAATTGGATGACGTGCGTTCCCAACCAGAAGTCGACACCGGACTGCGATACCGGCACTCGGGTCGCATCGCCCGGCCAGACGACGAAGAAGAACGTCAGGTCGGCGAAAATGTGAATCGCGATCCCAGGGAGTATCGAGTTGGTCAGGTACGCCGACACGCCACAGACGAGACCACCCAAGAAATACAAGAACAACTGCGGTGGAAAGAACCCGTGAGTGACGTGGGCTAACGCGAAGAAGATCGAAGAGATGAGAATCGCCGCCTTGGGCCCGTAGCGTTTTTCCAGTGGAACTTGCGTGTAGCCCCGAAAACCGGCCTCTTCGCAGATCGGCGCGACTAATGACGCCATCACCAGCATCGGAATCACCACATAACTCGGATAAGCCGACATGTCCGGTAATTGGTGGGGCATCGGCATGAGCCGCTCCGTCACAATCCACAGTGCTGCCATCGCCACAATGCCCGCCACCCCCGATATGACTGCCAGGCCAAAGACCTTCGGAGAAACCGAATTGGCGCGCAGATAGGAACGCCTTAGCTGGGCGGTGCTCCGCGGCCACCCCCAACCGTTCAAGTACCGCCAGAAAAGCCACAGCACCAGCGCCATCGCGCCCACCGCCCAGGGGAATCGAGGTGTCGTACTCTGATTGGCAACAATCAGTAGCCCCCAGACAATGCCGCCCAATGCCGTGATGGCGAGCCCCGTGAGTCCCGCACGTAAGATCAGCGGCAACCGACTCCACATTCCGACTTTCAGTTCACGATCGAACGCTCCGTCTGTGCAATTCGAAGCATCGCCGCTTTCCGGTTGCAGACGGTTGTTCCGGAAAAACACCAGCCACACGACGGGGATCATCAACGCCGCAAACACCGGCATTCCGATTTCGAATCCGGCGATCCCCTGCGGCCAGGAGGGCGCCCACGGGAGCCGCTGGAACAGCTGTGTCGCCCCCGAATCGTGGACACTGCTGCCGAGATCGTGCATGCCCCAGGCCCGTCCTCCGCCGGCATAGATTCCCAGCGCGATGCCCCCAACGGCGATCACACCGGATGCCAGGCCGCCGATCGCCAGCCCGCCCAGGACGGCTCCCCCAAGTGCAAACAGCCCGCAGGCCACGACACCCAAGGCCACGCCGCCGAAGGCGTATCTGCCAATCGCCACGACTCCCACGGCCTTGTCGCCGACGGCGATAATGCCCTTGGCCGTGCGCGTACGGTGTGTGTTGGGATCGAAGCCCAAGGCGATGTGCACCAGCGGCACGCCGAACACCGTGGTTTTCGAACGATACTCGCCGCCGAAGACGCGTGGCGCCGCTTCGCGCGGCTGACTACCGATTGTTTCCACGTCCGTCTTCACATCGCCGGCGTGCTGATAACGTAAATCCAGTTCCTTTTCCAGCGTCCGCAGCACGACTTCGTCGATTCGAACATCGACCTGAACTTTCTTCGACGGTGGAGCGAAGCGGCCGATGGGCAACTCGCCGGTCAGCATCTCGTAGAAGACGACGCCCATCGCATAGATGTCGGCCCTGTGATCGACTTGGTGTGAGCCTTCCATCTGTTCGGGGGCCATGTAACGGGGTGTCCCCATCACTTGTCGATTGCCTGTCAGCGTAAAATCATCCGGCCCGCGGCCCATCAATTTGGCCAAGCCGAAGTCGGCAATTGTCACTCGACCTTTCTTGTCGATCAGGATGTTTTCCGGCTTGATGTCGCGGTGGACGATGCCTTCGTCATGGGCGAACTGCAGCGCGTCGCAAATATGGGGGATGATTTCCAGAGCCTGAGGCGGTTCGAGGCTCCCGGCTTCGAGCATCTGCCGCAGATTCGCACCGTCGATGAACTCCATCACGAAGTAATACAACCCGTCGGCCTGACCAAAGTCGTGGACCGTGACGATGTTCTGGTGACTCAGCCGGGCCAGCGCCTGCGCCTCGCGGGTAAACCGTTCGGCAAAGTCGGGATCGTCGGCTGCATCCGGATTGATGATCTTCAAGGCGACCAGCCGATCCAAACTGGTCTGCCGAGCCTTATACACGGCCCCCATGCCGCCTTGGCCGAGCAATTGCAGGATCTCGAATTGCGGAAAGAGACCGGCCAACTCCTCAGGCTGGGGCGCTTCGAAACTTCCCGGCGGTGAAGCCTGCGTTGCCGCCAAATCGGGGCCGGGCTTCTCGCCAGCCTTCTCCGACCAGCTTTGCAGCCCCAATTTCATCAAGCAGACGGGACACGGCGAATTCAGCGCGTCAGCCGGTAATTCCGTTCCACATTCAGGACATGTCTGAGTTTCAGCCATTGCGTCGTTTCCCATTCCCGAGCTTGCTTCCACACTCAAGAGAAGCAAATTCGCGAAAAGGTAACGGATCACCTGTCATTTTTTGGGCTATTGTGCTCAGGTTTGAAGTGCGTCAATCAGAGATCGGACTTCGTCGTCGACATCATCCGGGGTGGCGACGGTCTGTGCGATTTCTTTTCGCAGGCAGTCGTGAAATCGGCGCCGCAGCCGGCTGACAGCCATCTTGACGGCTGCTTCGCTGATTCCCAACTCCCCAGCGACTTCAGCGTACGTGCCCGGGGACTTCTCCCCCGTCAGATAGACCTGCAAACGGTCGAACTGTTCGGCTTTGTGCGCCCTGACGGACTCCTCGCGAAGGACAGCCCGCACGCGCTCTAGTAGCGTGAGTGCCCACTGCTTTTCGAAAATGACTTCGGGCGTCTGCTCGTGCGATAGTTCAAGCCGAATCCGACTTTCGGCCTCGTCGAAATCGACGGAGAGCACTCGTTGACCGCCGCCCCGTTTCTGGGCCTGCGTGCGATCCCATTCGTTCATCAAGAAGTGTTTCATCGATGCGAGCAAAAACGACCGGAACTTTCCCCGTTCTCGCTGAACATCGCGCAGATCTTCCTTTTCGAGCAGACGCGTAAAGAAACCTTGGGTCAAGTCCTGGGCATCCTGCGCGTCGTATCCCTGCCGACGCACAAACGCGTACAGTGGAAACCAGTACGTCTCGCACAACGTCGCCAGGGCAGTTTCGGCTTCCGGCGAACTATCGCGGCCTGCCGCCAACACGATGCTCCAGCGCGTCGTGGCGAAATGTCGTTTCCCAGAAGGTGGCGGAGTATCAGACTGATCTGCAAACATGGCAGCATTCTATCAAGCGGTCGCTCACTTTCGTAAACTGCCTACGAACATCGTCGAGTTCTAAACCTGAGCCGCGGCAAAGCATGGAATCACAGATGAACGAATCTCGCAGCGGGCAAACACAACTTCAGACGAAGCCGAGCCAGGTTCGATCGGGGCAGAGCGGGTCTCGTGTCACATTGATCCAGTGCTGCTTTGCGGCTATGGCAAGCCTGCTCATTCTGGGTGGGCTGTGTGTTTCGGCGACGGTGGCCGGCACTTCGAACAGCCTGATGGACATCTCTGCCGACGGCGCGTTGCTGGTTTGTTCGAACCGGGACAACGGGACACTCAGCGTTGTCGATCTGAGGAGCCATCGGAAGCTTCGCGAGATCGAAGTCGGACGTTACCCGGAAGGGGTCTGCTTTGTCGGCAACTCGCACACCGTGGCGGTTGCCGTTTATGGGCAAGACCGGGTTGTGTTCATCGAGGCTGATAGCGCCGGGCTGGTTGGCAGCGTCGAAGTTTTCGACGAGCCGTACGGGGTCGTCAGCAATCGATCGGGCTCGCATGTGTACGTCACCCTTGACTACCCCGGGCAGGTACTCGAGATCGAGACCGCGGGCCGGCAGATCACGCGAACGTTCGCTGCCGGTGCCTTCGCCCGCGGCGTTGCCATCGCTGAGGATGCGGGTCGTCTGTTCGTCACCAACTATTACACGGCGCAACTGCTGGCGATCGACTTGCAGACAGGCGCGCAAGTTGACGAATGGACCGGCACGAGTTTCGACAATCTCTGCCGGCAAGTCGTGCTCAACCCGCGGCGCGACAAAGCGTATCTGCCGCACATCCGTTCGCGGGTCACCGTCGCGCACGGTTCCGGTTCGATTTTCCCGTATGTTGCCATCGCCGACACAGCTGCCGGCGAAGGACGTCGCCGCCGCCGCATCCCGATGGATTCATTCTACGGCGCCCTGGTGACAGCCAATCCTTGGGAAGTCGCGGTCTCGCCCGACGGCCGTCGCCTGTACGTCGTGTTCGCCGGCACAGACGACATGTTCGCCAGCAGCGTCGTCGACGATGACTATCGGGAGATTTCGTTCCAGCGGTACTTGCGCGTGGGACGCAATCCGCGCGCCGTGCGCGTCGCCCCGGATAGTGAGACCTTCTATGTCTACAACGCGCTCGACTTCAACGTCGTGGCTTACGATGCTGAAAAAGTAGAGCCGATCGCCACCATTGCCGTCTGCGAGAATGTGCTCGGTGAGGACGTTCTCCTCGGCAAGAGGTTGTTTTACTCCGCACGGCAGCCGATGTCGGGACGCCGCTGGATTTCGTGTTCGAGTTGTCATCCCGATGGAGACCCGGACGGTCGGACATGGCAGAACCCGGAAGGCCTGCGGAACACACAGGCACTGTTCGGGATGGCGTGGACGCATCCCATCCATTGGTCCGCCGACCGGGACGAAGTCCAGGACTTCGAGCACACGATCCGCGGCGAGTTGATGCAAGGTCGCGGCCTGATCGGGGGCGAAGTCCAGTCGCAGTTGGGGAAACCGAACACGGGACTTTCGGCCTCGCTCGACGCCTTGGCAGCCTATACCAACTCGCACGCGTTCTCACTGAGTCCGTATGCCAAACGCGGATTGAGCGAATCGGCCCGCCGTGGCCGCAGACTCTTCTTCTCGGACGAAACCCGATGTGCCACTTGCCATAGCGGTCCCTACTACACCGATTCGACGCCGACGGCGACCACGCGCCTGCACGATGTGGGCACAGGCACGGCCGACAAGAGCGAAAAAATGCAACCGGCCTACGATACACCCACCCTGTTAGGCGTGTATCGCACGGCTCCCTATTTGCATCATGGCATGGCCGGCACGCTCGCAGACGTACTGACGACGCAGAACCCCAACGATCAACACGGCAAGACAAGCCACCTCTCGGCAGAGCAGATCGCCGATTTGGTGGCATTCATGAAATCGTTGCCGTACGAGAACCCACGCAGCGCTGCGGAAGCTGCCGGGTTGCAGCGAGTCGGCGATTGAACCGCGGTCCTCACGACCCCTGCAGCGCTCTGCTCGCAGCCATCTACGTCAAGAAGGCGCTTGCCGAGCGAGATTCTCCTCAACGAACATGATAGCTTGACCCTAACGTAATCAGCGGCACCGTCCGTGGGGCAGATCAGTGGTTCGGGCGGCTAATCGCAGCCGGGTAAATCAGCTAGCACACCCACCGGGAGAAAGCAGATGAGGCTAACAACGATCGTGCTATTGGTCTGCGTCATCGGTACCTGCGGCTGTGAAATGCAGGCCGCCAAAGCGGTGGCTCAGGAAACCGAGTCTCCGTCGCAGCCGCAGAACGCGACGGCCATCCACCAGGCGGCACTGGTGCTGGATGCGCACGCGGACATCATCCCGCCCGGTACGACATCTCCCTATGCCGGCGCCGACGGCCGCTCTCAGGTCGAGCCTCAGAAAATGCGAAACGGCGGCGTCGATGCGGTGGTGATGTCAGTGGCGGTCGGTCCCGGTCCCCGTGACGCACAAGGCTATCGGGCCGCGCGAAAGATCGCCGATCAAAAGCTGGCGGGCGTTCAGGCGATCGTGGCCGATCCTGCCAACAAGGCTGTGATCGTGCGGACCGCCGACGACCTCGTCAGCGCGCACAAGTCCGGCAAGCTCGCGATGATTCTCGGTTTTCAGAACGCCCGCATCCTCGGTACCGACGTGACGGCGCTCGATGATTTTTATAAAGCGGGCGTGCGGGTGTTTGCACTCACACATATGGGGCACAACGATTTCGCCGATTCCTCCCGCCCCCTGTTCATCGCCGAAACTGGCGCTCACGAACCGGCAGCTGAACACGGTGGATTGTCCGCGCTGGGCGTGAGCGCGATCGAACGCATTAATGCGCTGGGAGGCGTGGTCGACGTCTCGCAGCTGTCGAAGCCAGCGACACTACAGGCCATCACCCTCTCCAAGGCGCCGGTGATTGCCAGCCATTCCAACGTGCGGGCGCTATCGGACGTCTCGCGCAACCTGTCGGACGAGGAAATCGACCGCATCGGTGCGACCGGCGGTGTGATCCACGTCGCCCCGTTTCGCGGTTATCTATTCGACTCGACCGACAAGCAGCTAGACGCGAACATTCGTGCGGCAAGGCGAGCCGCGGGGGTGACCGAAGACTACCTGTATCCGTTCGAACTCTACTGGGAGATCGAGGATCCGCAGGCGCGGGCCGCGTTCACCGGCGCGATCAGCGATCTGCTCGGACCCGGCAGCTTGGACGTGATGCTCGATCACATCGACTACATCGCCAAACGAATTGGCGTTGACCATGTCGGCATTGGCACAGATTTCAACCACGGAAGCCGCATCGCAGGCTTCGCCGACGCCAGCGAGGCGCTCAACGTAACGGTCGGCCTCCTCGAGCGTGGCTATAGCGCGAGCGATATCAAGAAAATCTGGGGCGAGAACTTCTTGAGAGTATTTCGGGCGGCAGAAAAGTCGCGCTCGCGCTGAGAGGGTACCGACCGCCATCAGCCGACTCGGTCAAGACTGGTACGTACTTCGCGTCAGCAAAAGAGCTGTAGTCGAGACGCAGATCAGTGGTTCAGGCGGCAAATCGCGGCCGGTAGAAGTCGAGCAGCGAGCCGACGTGGCCACGTGGCCAACACAGCTGAAGTGACGTGCGAAACGCCCCGCGGCGCACTGCGACGCATTCGTCAATTAGCTGTCAGGGTACGGATACCCCTCCCACGCGGCACGCCCGACTAGACCGAGCGCCAATTCGGGCATGCTGAACTCGTCCAGCGCAATGCGTGGAGGCAGATCGAGGAGCCGCTGTGCCTCAGTTGTCTGTCCCGCGCGAAAATGTTCGATTGCGGCCACAAACTTGATGTCGCACTCTCGGCCCGGCTCCGACAACTTATCGGTACATCGCAGTGCCTCGGCCGTCTGTCCAGCACAGACCTGCGTAATGAGCACACAGGTCCTGCAGTAGTCATCGCCGGCGTCGTTGAATGCCTGGTCGAAATCGTCGTCTGCGTAAGTCTCGAGATTCTGTTCGAAGTACTCGTCTGTCACCTTGGGGTACCGGTCAGCGAGCTCGTCGTATGGCTGAATCGTGGTGAAAGCGGCCCACATCTTCTTGTCCGGAATGACGATCTTCACCGCCGGATGCGGTACGCCACGAAACAGATTCCAGATGCTTCGACGACGTGGATGTAAGACCCGATGGAAGGCTGCCCGCAGATCATCGAAACCACAGAGCGTTGCGGCGTCGCCCGCAAATTTGGCCGAGATCCCGTTCGTATAGCCGCGCTGCTGAAGATTCGCGTTATGGTGTTCGAGCACCTCTTCCAACAGGCGCCGCGCGAATTCAACGTTGCTACTTACGCATGCCATCGGACGGTCCAGTGCGAAAGTTGTGTATCGAAGTCATGTTTGCGTCCGCGAACTGACACCAACTCCCTTTTCGCCGATAAGACTCCCGACCCCCTTTGTTCTCAACAGGCCCGGTCGTCTTTCGGCGCCGCCCCGCCACGACTTTCTGGCATGCGTGGACTGCCCCAATTCTAACGGGTCGACTGCCGGCCTAGGATGGCTCCGATCAAACCCGCTCCCAGGAGGACCGCGACGGCGATCGACTGGATGTGTCCCTCCACTCGAACGCCGCCGATGGTGATCCAGACGATGCCGGCTCCGGCGACGACACCTGCTACGCCACCCACAATTGCGCCCCGTATCGGTGATCGCTTCGCGACGACTTGTTCTGTGTCAACCCAGACACCGTCTACGGGATCGAGCGATCTGGCCACCCGAAAGGCAAACCAGGCGCCCAGTGCTGCACCGAGAAGCGAGCATCCATACAAGAGCGACCAAAAGTACCGAGCTGGCCAGTCGTGGCTGGCTGTCGCGCCCGGGGGCGCCGCGAATAATAAAAGAAAGACAAATAAGGTTGCACAAGCTGCGCCGACCTGGCCGCAGAACCAGCACACGACGAGTAAGAGACCAAACAGATTCGGACTTCTGCCCCGTCGGCGAGCCATGTCGCCAATCTTGCCCAACAACAGGAACAGCGCGACAATCTCGATCATGAACGCGTGCTTCCGAAGCTCATACGCTAATACGGCGCGTCTATTCTAGCCAAGCGATGGGCACGTCCGCTGGATAAGTGCCGTCACGTGACGTTTCGCAGATGGAATCTGTTGCGAGCGCCCGCGCAGACCAGGACAACGAGTGACATCTTTCCCAGTGAGAAGCTGGATGGCCTTCGTCGTCAGCGATAGACGGCGGCTAGCGGTTGGAATCGATCAGTTTCAACTTCGCCACATCAAGCCTGGCCAAGGTGCTGAATTGGTCTTCAAACTTCAACCTGGGTCAACCTACGCCGCGACTGTGGAATCGATTGCTCGAGTGAATCCCGAAGGTCAATTGCAGCCCAGTGGCATCTTGCCGACTGCACCAACGCGCCAGGGACCCGCCCCGGGCTACGGAGTCATTCTTGAACTGAGAGACGAGCAGGTCGACGTGCCAAGATTGGGTGGTGGCGCTGTCGGGACTGCGGCAATCTACACGGACACCGCGACGGCAACGCACATCATTCGTCGCGTAATGCTCCGCATGGAGAGCTGGATGAACTACCTCATCCCGTAATCCGATGGGTTGCCACCTTCGCGTCGCAAAGTAGCTTCAACAAGGCAACTCATTCGCTTGCAGCAGGCGCTCGGACCATAGCAACCGATCAGGCGGTCCCCACAATGCCTGGGCGTGTTCTTTGCCATTTCAATTGGCCCGAGTCACCCAGGCTGTGTCACCAGGCGTTCTGCCGGATGTCGTCATAAGCGAGCTGCTTGGCCTTCGAGTAGGCATCGAACAGGGCCTTGGGCAACCACGGATGGGCCTGAATCACATCCTTCCGAACGGCGACCGCGTGCATGATCGGGAAGATACCGGTCTTCCTGAAGTAGCTGTGCTCGGCATCACGGGAGTCGGCAAACAGCCTGGCAACTTTGGGATGTCCCTCTTGGTAGGCCCGCGGTTCGGCTGCGTGGAATAGTGCATCGACATCGCCATCGACGAGCAAATCCGATTCGTCCTTTCCTTTGGGGCCAGTGCTGATCGAGACTCCTTCAGGCAGTATATTCTCCAGCGTCGACGCGCCGCCGCTGACCTTAGCCGATGAGTCCTGTGACGAAACGATCCACTGTATCTCCTCGGGCATGACGCCATACTCATGCTGGAGGATTCCACGGATCCACGTCAGCGAAGTCGACGAATACCCCGGAGTCGCAATTTTTCTGCCGCGCAAATCTTTGGGCTTGGCAATACCGCGATCGGTGCGAATGAAGATGCTCTTGTGTCGGAAAAGGCGGAGTGGGAAAACCGGGATCAAGGCGTAGTCGTTAAATCCCTCGTTGGCGACGGCCAGAATGAACGGCAGAAGTCCTATTTCAGTGACATCGCGCGTCCGGGGCCCGCTGAAAATGTGCGTGTTCATTTCGCCAATCCGCGCCACTTCGAATTGAGCCTCGCATCCTTCGACGGCAACACGGCCATCGATCAATCCCTTGACGCGGTCGAACGGGTAGCCGGCAATCTTGATGCGGAGCAAGTCAGTTTGCCCCGCATCGCATTGTGCAGGTCCGGCGACGCGCAGGGCTCCCGCAGAGATCCCTGCCACGGCCGATGTCATGAACTCACGCCGGCCACTCTCGTAGTCATTCATACTTTGCATCGGTCAAGGACTTGCCGTGAGTCGACAATTCGGATTCGAAATGCCGATCGATAGGCATTACTAGCCTTCGAATATTGCGCGTCGCGAGCCGACTCCCAATTGACGGGCTATTGTTGCTCACCAAGTCCCGCGTCCAGAGTGGGATCGAACGGCAGCTCGTCGAGATGCTCGATGTATTCCAGCGGGTCGAAGGGCAGCCTGTTCAGATCCAGTGGCGGCTTCGCCAGCGCTCTGACCTGTGGAGTTGCGTTTTCGATTCCGGTCCACGGAATTCCGTGACGCTCCTTCTGGTCTGGGTACTTCTTCTTCCACAAGTCATGTCGTACCCGCATCCTGTTGAATGGACTCTTGAGGTGGATCAAGTTGACCAGCATCGGCGATTTCTCGCGAGTGTCGGAAGGCAGAAAGTAGAAGCCTGCGGCAATTCCGCTCGCCTCTCCCACCGGATCTGAAGAGATCCAGTGCCGCTTGTAGTTCCCCTTGACGGTGGCTCCCAGGTTCGGCCCGGCGTAGATAAAAACGTAGTCGCGCCTGCTGTGGGTATCGCCGTTTATCAGCAAGGCGGTCTGATCGATGCCGTCGACGACGCGATCGGTGGGGATTCCTTTCATCGCACCGGCTAGGCGGGCGAATGTTGTGAACAGATCGGCTTCGTGAATGATGTCGCCGACAATCTGACCATCCTTGATCGTTCCCGGCCACCAGGCCTGTGACGGCACTCGGACACCCCCCTCAAGGAAGTCGCCTTTGCCGCCGCGGAAAATCGTTTCGGTAAAACCACAACCTGGCGGTGGGTTGTGCGCCATGGGGCCGTTGTCGGCGTTACACACCAGCAGCGTGTTTTCGGCGATGCCCAATTCGTTCAGCTTGGCCATCACTTGGCCGACGAAGGGATCGACATTCCCTTCGAGCCCGTCTTGTAGCAGACTGCGGCCCTGTGACACCTTTTCGGGGCTCGGCAGAAACGACGCCAGATTCGGCCAGTTGGCCACATAGAACGGTTTGCCCGCTTTGGCATTCGTCTCGATGAATTCGAGCGTACGTCGCTGCGCTTCTGCGTCGATCTTCACGTAGGTGTCGTGACTATTGTCACCCCATTGTCGCGTCGGCCCTCCTTTTGTGCCCTCGAGAACCTGGACCCACCCCTTGGTGATGAATGTGTCATCCAGCTTGTACGGATCGTCGGGGAGCATGTCTTCGTACAGACCGATGGTTGCATTGGCGGCTTCACCTTTGCGCGTCCACAGTGACAGGATCTGGTTGTAGCCGGTGAAGAAAGCTTCGTCGAAGCCTTGGTTGTGGGCGTAGCTTTCTTCGATGTCACCGAGATGCCACTTACCGTGGAATGCTGTGGCGTAACCCGCCTCAGCAAGAACTTCTGCGATTGTGACCTCAGAACCCCTCAGGCCATGCATCTCGCGCAACATGCCGATGTTGTACATCGCGTTTCTGACCGGGTGGCGACCCGTCATGCAGGCAGCGCGACTTGGTGTGCATCCGACCTCGGTGTAGAAGCGGGAAAACAAGATGCCTTCCCGCGCCATTCTGTTTAGTTGAGGCGTTTCGAAACCGCGCACCTTCTGAATGGCCGGGATGCCCACGTCACCGTAAGCAGTGTCATCCCACATGATGTGGACGATGTTGGGCGGTGTGCCGTACTTCTTTCGCAGTTCCGCCAGTCGCGTGCTCAGACGCTCATCTTCAGCCTGCCACCGTTCACCGTTCTGGGCTTCGAGGATGTAGTATTCGGCATCGTGGACGATGTTCAATCCACCGGGTTGAGCCCAGCCGACGTGGCTCGTGGTGACGATCAGCAGAACTGTCATGAGGGGTTTCGACATAGGTGTCACTCCTGGGTGAAGGGACGTCAGACTCGCATCTCGACGATAAACGGAGAGCGATTCGCACTCCTCCGCGGCATGGCGTGGGCCATCAATCCAGTCTCGTAGCGCCCTATGGTCACGGTCAACTGATGACTGGTTCAGTTCCACAGAACGTTCAACCGGTGACAGACGCAATAACGGCGTCGGGAGTCGTGCTTTTGCGTTCCTCGCCGTCGGACGAGACGCTGCTACTGCCCGGTTGTGTATGTGCAAAAGAGCAGCATGTGTGTCGACCGGTGTTGTTTCTGGGTGTGGTACAATACGCGTGTGAAATGAAACTGCAATCGGTGGTGCGGATTGCTCAATCGCAGGGCGATGTTTGTGTCCGCAATCCGACTGAAAACCGAGTTGTTGGGAATGCCGGCCTCCGACGAAAATGGTTCGCTCTGTCTACAGTATTGCCCCAAACCCCGAGGAAACGGCAATACTGTAGACGTAGACAGCGGGCGCGCTTTTTTGCGCGCGCCGGAGCGAGTTGTTGGCACGCATCGGCGGGCGAACCGCCAGACTTCGTTGAATCGCGAAGGCATTGATTGCGGATCATCGGGCAGTAGGGCCGTACGGTCGGTAATCACGAAACCACAACGGGCGCAGCATTCATGATGTTTGAGACAGAAAAGATCGCTGGCTCGGACGCGATCGCGGCCCTCGAGTCGCGTCGTGCGTCGTATCCCGAAACCGGTGCATATCCGTTTCTGATTGGCGATGCTGGGGAACTCGAACGCATCAACGAAACTGCAGAGTTCAACAACCGATCATTCGATGACATCATCCGCGGTGCAGCGGACGTCGATCTGGATCAGTGGATTGCGGGACGTCGTGCGGAAGCCGAAGAGTATGAATTCTCTCCCGATGACACACTTGGCTCTTGGCCGGGGGATGTCACCGAAAAGGGGAGCGTGTCGCTACACCGCGACGTGCTCTCAGGAACGATCAAATCTGAGGTGTTCCTCGGCACTGCGACTATCAAGGAACCGTGGCATCTTCCCGCTGTTCTCAAGTACGGTGCGTGGAATGATTGCCCTGAAGCAGAAGTGCATTGCGCGTTTCACTGCAAATGGCAGTCTGAATTCGGGGCGCAGATCGCGAGCATGTCTGGCGATGTCGTCGAGTGCATCGTCAACAATCCGCCGCTCGATCAAGCCACCGCGATTGAACTGGCATGGCAACAGTACTGGTACTGCGCGGACATCGTCGAGCAAGGATGTGAATCGGTCAGCAACCTCGCGGCAACGCTCATCAACTCGCCGTATTGGTATTTCTGGTGGGATTGAAAAGGGACTAACAACAGCATCCACCGAAGCCACACGGGTGCCACAGTCGATCACCTCAAAGCTGGGCCGATGCAACGGACGCCCGTGTTGTAGGACACGATGGAGAACATTCATCACCGCCAGCGCTCGGCATACGAACGTCGCGTTCGGCAGGCGCTGACGGCTATTCTGAACGATCCGGACGTCATGCCAAACTCGGATTGCAGAGAACTCGTTGTATCCATTGGCCGGCTCGTCTTCGGTAAAACTGTGCGCGATATCTACATTGAGATTTCCGGGCAATGGCGAGATCGTGACATGGCTCGCACGGCACACATGCGATACCTTGCCGAGGCAAAGGGTGAGCGCTCGTATGTCGATCTGACCGACGCGATGCACCTACCCGGCTGCCTTGATGCTGCGGAGGCGGAACTACAGCGTCGCCTGGAACTTCAATACCAACCACGGATACGGCCACTTGGGGAATTGTCCCGCTAGGTTCGATTACGCAGACTGCGCATGAGCCACAATCTCAAAGAGGCTTCGCATCATAAGACGTCACGCGCACTCGTGGACAGCCTGTAGATGTCGATCACAACAACACACAACCTCACGTGTGACGTACTCGTCGCCGGAGGCGGGCCGGCTGGCGTGTCGTGCGCTCTGGCGGCAGCACGAAACGGCGCGGAGGTTGTCCTGTGCCAGGACCGCCCAGTGTTGGGGGGCAACGCGTCGAGCGAAGTGCGGATGCATATCGTCGGCGCGAACGGGACGGGCGGCTTCGAGCGTGGCAAGGAGTTGGAAACCGAGGCTCGCGAGGGGGGCATCATTGAAGAGATTCGACTCGAAGCTTGCGTGCGAAATCCGCAGCGCTCGGCGTCGATGCTCGATCTGATTCTCTATGAGAAATGCCGGGCTGAACCGAAACTGACGTTGATGCTCAACACGGCCGTCACTGGCGTCGAGATGGACGGCAACCGTATCGAACAAGTGATCGCCGAACGACAAAGTACCGAAGATCGCTTCCTCATCGGCGCGAGTGTGTTTGTCGATTGCACAGGTGACGGTCGGCTAGCCGTCGAAGCTGGCGCGTCGTTTATGGAGGGGCGCGAAAGCTGCGAGCAGTTCTCTGAGTCGCTCGCGCCACAGCAGGCCGACAGCTCCCGTCTCGGCTCGACGATCCTGATGCAGGCCCGGCGGCACGAAACGCCGATGCCGTTTGTTGCTCCGCCCTGGGCGCGGAAGTTCAGTCGCGACGAACTGAAGCTCAGGCTGTACGCCACACCCGGTGATGAAGAACCCGCTCACGAGTACGGCTACTGGTGGGCCGAATGGGGCGGAACGTGCGATACCGTCAAGGACAATGAAGATATCCGCGACGAACTACTGGCCGTCATGCTGGGCATCTGGGACCACGTCAAGAATGGACCACCTGAAGAGAGGCGTAGCCACGACCGAGCGGGCGAGAGTCGTGAAGCCTCGGTACCAAACTCTCACTCGCTTGGGGACGATTCGGTCGTACGCTCCGAGCACGACCGTCACGATGATCCGTTGGGGGCTTCCCATTGGGCGCTGGACTGGTTCGGCTTTTTGCCGGGCAAACGCGAAAGCCGCCGGTTTATCGGCCAACACGTTCTGACCCAGTCCGACGTGCTGGGGTCGCAGCCGTTTGACGACGCGATTGCGTTCGGCGGTTGGGCGATCGATCTGCACCCTCCGGGGGGCGTCGATGAGCCAGAACAGCCGGCGTGCGAGCAACATCACGTGCCGCACCTTTACGACATTCCGCTGGGTGCCTGCGTTTCGCGCGACGTCCGCAACTTGATGTTTGCGGGCCGCAATATCTCGGCAACACATGTGGCATTTTCTTCGACTCGCGTCATGGCGACCTGTTCGGTGATTGGTCAGGGAGTTGGCACGGCGGCAGCCTTCGCGGTGGCTCAGGCGGTTGAACCTGCGGAACTCTCCGCTGAGGGCGCCACATTGCAGGCGATCCAGCAGCGCTTGTTGCGCGACGACGCTTTGCTGATCGGTCGGGTCAATGAAGATCCTCAGGATCTCGCGCGCCGGGCCAAGATCACTGCAACGAGCGAAGTCTTCGGTGGCGAAGCGACTCAAGTCGTCTCGGGTCAAACGCGCAGTATCCACGGTGAACGAGGCGCCCCGCCCGCGCGGGCCTTGCCGGCAACACATCGCTGGATGTCCGATCCCGCCGACGGTCTTCCAGTCTCGATCCAACTCGAATGGCCTCATGCGATACAACCACGCGAACTCCAACTCATCTTCGACACAGGGCTCCACCGGCACCTGACGCTCAGCCACCATGACGGCTATACGGCGCAGATGATGTGGGGCAAACCACAGCCAGAAACTGTCTGTGACTACACCGTCGAAGCTCTCAACGACGATGATTGGATTCCGCTGCTCAAAGCGAGCGAGAACTACCAGCGCCGCCGGACGCACGCTCTGGACACGGCGCCGGCCGTCACAGCGCTACGAATTCGGGTGGAGGCCACCAATGGGCTCGACCACGCGCGTATCTGCGAGATACGAATCTACTGAGGAAATACTGCGGGCGAGCCACTTCGCAGCGTTTTATGTTGGGCGCGTTCTAGAACAAGCCGTGGATCGGTCGGCCGTGTTGAACTAGCCGCCTCGGTCGGTTCAGTGTGTCCTGGTACTCGGTCGCGGGATCGATTCCCAGCGCGTGATAGATGGTCGAGATTAGATCGTAAGGATGCACGGGATCGTTTTTCGGCCAAGCGCCGTGGCCGTCCGACTCGCCGTAAACTAGCCCGGGACACGTGCCGCCGCCGGCGATCAGAAAGCTGTAGCATTCGGGCCAATGGTCCCGGCCGCCAGGCCCGACGTTGTTGGTGGTGGCCGCTCCGATCTTTGGTGAACGCCCGAATTCACCGATAGCCACCACCAGCGTCTTCTCCAGAAGTCCGCGAGCCGCCATGTCTTCGATGAGGGCCGACAACGAATGGTCGAACACGGGGCAACGGTGATCGCGAAGCATCGGAAAGTTGTTGCGATGCGTGTCCCACGAGCCGTCTGGACCGGGCATCGGCTCGTCGTCCGAACGGGCCGGCCACGTAACTTGCACAAAACGAGTGTCTGCTTCGATCAATCGTCGGGCAAGCAGGCAACTCTGTCCGAACTTGGTCATGCCGTAGCGCTCACGAAGCGACGGTGTTTCGTCTCCCAGGCGAAAGGCCCGGGTAGCGCGCTGCGATTGGAGCAGCGAGAGGGCCGTCTGGTAATGGGCGTCGAACGTCCTGGCATCGGCCGCTTCAGAAAAGGCGCCGGCTTGCGACTCGATGAGAGTTTTCAGATCGACCCGCCTTGCCAATCGATCGAGTGTGATATCGTCGGACAACGCGAATCCGTCGAGTCGCAGCGGTTTTGTGGCATCGTCGTACATCGTGAATGGATCGTGAGCCCCGCCGAGCAGTCCGGCGGACTGGCCGACGCCTATGACGCGGCCCTCCTTAACGGGCGCACCAACGGCGACATTGCCGAGGTCTCCGATCTCGGCGGCACGGTAGCGCGCGACGACCGCACCGACGGACGGCAGATCTTCGCGAGAGGGAGGCACAGCCAGGCCGGTCGGCGAGAAGTTTCCGGGGTCGTGACCAGTCATGAGCATGTAAATCGCGGCGCCGTGGTTGCGGAGCCCCTTCGGATCGACTCCGATCGATCGCACAAGGGCATAATGCCGCGCCTGCTCTGCGAGCATCGGCAGCACCTCGCCCACGAACAGTCCCGGCGCTGTGGTGGCAATGGGCCGGAACTCGCCGCGAATTTCGGCGGGCGCCTGTGGCTTGGGATCCCAGAGATCGATGTGGCTAGGTGAACCTTGCAGATAAACGAGAATCACCGAGTCCGCCCGTCCGAAACCGGTGCTGTGGCGACTGCCAGCTTGTCTCGCCACAGCCCGGCGGCTCAGGAATCCTGGCAGGCTCAACCCAAGCAACGACAAGCCGCCCAGCGTAAGCAACTCACGCCGCGAGGCCCCGTCGCATAATCGCCCCGATTTACCGAACAGAGAAAACATCTGAGGCCCCGCACTTCGATGTCTCGAAGCAAGACGCATGCTTCCCGTGCATACTAAGTCTCTCCTTTGATTGTCCTGTTTGACTCTGCAAAGGCAAGAGGGGCCCCGGGCTGCGAACCCGGCCAGTGTTGCTTCGAACGATAGTATCTCGGTTAACGGACAGTGAGCTATCCGCGGTGATAAGATGGATGCTGCGAGCGCGACATCGGCGGTGCCAGGGGGAGTGATGCGGTTGATGCACGAAGAATGCAATCTGCGATGTCAGCTCACCGTGAGTCTCTTTTTCGGGATCATTTGTTCCGCCGGCCTTGCCGCCGAGCCAGTCGCGCAGCCGCGGGGATATCAACTCTTCGAATTGATGGGTTCATCCTCTCTTGCTAGGACGACGGGCACCACGAGCGTCCGTTGGCTGCCCAAAGGGCTCGGATATCTCGAGAAGGGAGTCGATTCGGCTTCGGGCAAGAGGACCTTTTACAGAGTCGATCCTGAAGAGGGCCGGAGAAGACCTCTCTTCGATGAGGCAACGCTGACAAGAATCGGCACAGCGTTCAATGAGCTGACAGGCGTCGCGGTCTCGGGCATCCCGTTCCGCGACTTCGAGTTTGCCTCCAACGGAGAGGCACTTCGCTTTGAGAGGGACGGGAAGAAGTTCGTCTACTGGCTCGAGCGACAGCGGATGCTGCAGCTTCAGATCCCAGATGTTCCGCCGCTTGCCCTGACGCTGCAAGCTGAGGGAGGCACCTTATCGCCCGATTTCGAAACGTTCATCTACATCAAGGACAACGACCTGCATCAAGTCGATGCGCGTACGGGCCACCAGACGCCACTGACATCCGCCGGCCAAGAGGCGGTGACGATCGGTTTCTTGGGATCAGGCGACGGGTTCGTGACTTCGCCCGACAGCAAGAAGACGGCCTACATAAGGGCCGATCAGCGCACGAGCTTCAGGTATCCTGTCGCCGATTTGGGGGAAATGAAGGAGGAGTTGGAGTACGTCCGCTATCCCTTCGTCGGCGAGCCCAACCCGAAAATAACGCTGCACGTTGTCGATCTCAAATCTCATGAGCGTCACACCATCGCCGACAACAAGACCGGCAACGGCTACATCCGCGACATCGTCTGGCGACCCGATGCGAGTGAGATCTTCTTCCAACAGGTCAATCGACAGCTGAACCGGCTGCAACTCAAAGCCGCTCATCCCAACACGGGAGAAGTTCGCACGGTCCTGGTCGAAGAGGAACAGACATTCCTGGATTCCCCCTTCAACTTCCGGTTCATCGAAAGAGGGCAACACTTCCTCTGGAGTTCCGAGCGGTCGGGTTGGCGGCACCTGTACGTGTACGATTTGGAGGGAAACGTCGTCCGTCAATTGACCTCCGGCGGCTGGGAAGTGGGTGAGATTCTTCACATCGTTGAGCAGCAACAATGGATCTACTTCTACGGCTTCACCAACCGAGGACTCGACCGGCATCTCTTTCGCATCAAGTTCGGCGGCACGGACTTGAGTCGACTCACCCAGTCACCCGGCGTGCACACGATTTCGATTGATCCCGCTGGATCGTATTACCTGGATGATTTCTCCTCGCTCGAGAGTCCGAGGAGTGTAGCGATCCACCAGATCGACGGTCGATTCATCCGCAGCGTAGCGAGCACGAACATCGATCGCGTGCAAGACCTGGGACTGCGGGCGCCAGAACTCCGTACGATCAAGGCGGCTGATGGAAAGACGCTGCTAAGCGGTCTGATGTTCAAACCGGTCGACTTCGATCCTCAGAAGCGATATCCACTCCTGGTACACGTGTACGGCGGGACGCACTCCAAAGAGAACTGGAACGCCTACCAGACCACAGCTTACCTCGCGCGGGAGGCCCAGCTGGGCTTCATCGTCTGGCAGCTCGACGCCCGCGGAACTCCTTTCCGCGGCAAGGCTTTCCAGTCGGCCAACTACCTGAAGTTGGGGCAGTGCGAGGTCGATGACCAGGCTGAGGCGGTTCGCCAACTCTCCGAGCTTCCTTACATCGATGGATCAAGAGTGGGGGTGACCGGCCTCTCACACGGTGGATACATGACACTGATGATGCTGCTGCGACATCCCGAAGTGTTTCACGTTGGCGTCGCCGGGGCACCGCTCACGGATCTGCGTTTCGGGCCCGCACAGTACATCGAACGAGTGATGCGTCTCCCGCAGGAGAATCCCGAAGGCTATTTGCAGGGCTCGCCGACCACACACGCGAAGAACCTGAAAGGCAAGCTGCTCGTGTACCACGGGACCAACGACCACAACGCGCTACTCCTCAACACCACGCAGTTCGTCCAGAAACTCATCAATGCCCAGCGGCCTGTCGACATGATGATCTATCCCAGTGGGGTCCATGTCCTACGGGGCAACAATGCGCTGCACCAATACAAGACACAGATCAGCTACTTCCTCACGCATCTGCAGCCTGAAGGCTGGGCCGAAGCACTCGAGAGTGTCTGGTCGAAGTAGGCGTACCAGGCTTGGGGATCCGTTTTCCGGTTGAAGCGTGAAGTCGCCCAATGATGCACCGGTCGTTTGGCCCGCAGACTGGCGTGCCGAGACGGTTGCCACCTGGGTCGCCGGCGTCATTCCCAAGAAGTCATTCATGACGCCGGAAAGTCGTGTGGAATGCCACGAATGTCATACGTGAATCGATTGCACCGGGCGAGGGGACCGTTGAGAGGCGCGAGATATCGCCAGGGAGAAAGGCGGGCTCAGGATTCGTCCCGATTTCGGGCCGAGTTCTGCATTGGCAGGGCTGGCTTTGCCGGGGTCCATCGCGATGTTGGACGAAAACGACCCCATCTCCAGCCGTCCCCAGCAGCGCCCTAAAAACCGGTCGGTTGGGCGGTTAGAATACAAGGTCGACCCGTCGCAGGGTGTGGCGGGCGCTGGGCTTGGAGGATGCACCGGATGACCGTACTGCCGTTTCGACTGATCACACGCTTGCCGCTTCTGGCCTGCGGAGTGTTTGCCGTTGTCTGTTGCGCGGGCGACGCGTTCGCGCAGAGTGTTCGCTCCGAAGCGGTCGTCAACCTGACGTTTGATGAAGTCTCGGGAGACGCGTACGACTCGGCAGTCGGCGGCGGCGAGAAAGACCATGGGGGTCTGCGAAACGGCGCCCGGCGTGTCGAGAGCCCGTTTTGGAATCAACGCGGCAAGCAGGCCCTGTGGCTCAGCGCGCCCGGCAAACAGTTTGTGCAAATCTCCGACAGCCCCGACGTGGACCACCAAACCGGCGTGAGCTTCAGCTTCTTCTATCTCAATCTGCACGACCCAAGTGACAACGCCACGCACGGCATTGTGGCGAAACGCCAAAACGGCGACGGCGAGGTCACCAACTATGGCATCAACTACAACCCCAAGCAAAACAACTTTCAGGTCTACCTCAACCCGGGCGGCGGATTTCGTGTTGCCGGATACGACTCAGGCGAAGTGATCGGTTCAAGACGCCGCGTGTTCTTGACGGCCACGTTTGAAGTCGGCGACGCCCCGCAGCCCGACTTGGACGGCGATCGCGACGACATCCGTGTGCGGCTGTTCGTCAACGGCCGCCAGGTTACACCTGCGAATGTCAACCAGGGCCACGCGGTCGGCGGCGACGCCTGGCTGATCGACGTCGACTCAAGCGCCATCCTCAACGACGTCCCTGTGACGCTGGGTGCCAGCCACGCCGAGGCCGAGCACACCAACGCCGTCATCGATGAGTTCTCGCTGTTCGGGCGCGCATTGACACCGGTGGAAGCCGCCATGTTGTTCGTAGAGGTCGCCGGCCCCGACTCGGTCCAGCAAGCCGAACGAGAGACCCAGGTTCGCACACCGCCGCCGGTGCCCAACATCGCCGTGAGTTCTCTGCATGGGCTGCGGATCGGCCATACGACGCGTTTGACGATTCGAGGCCGAGATCTCACCTGTCAGCCCCGGGTCGAACTGCCGATCGAAGGTTTCGAACAGACCGTTGTCGATGGATCGAACGGCGGACAGTTGATTGTCGATCTCACGCTCCCGCCGGATGCCGCTCCAGGGTTCTACCCCGTGCGCGTCCGCACTGCCGGCGGCATCAGCAACGCTCTGGCACTGGCAGTCGATACCCTTGCCCAACACCCCGCGAAAGACACGTCACCGGAAATCCCCGCGCTGCTGCCTGCGGCGTTCTCGGGCATGCTGTCGGGATCGGCCCAGCCGCGCGTCTACTTTGCAGGCACACTCGGGCAGCGAGTTGTCGTCGAGGTGGAAAGCAGGCGGCTGGGTTCGACCGTCGATCCCGTGTTGGAAATCAAGACGCTGGAGGGAACACCCCTGCTGGTCGAGTGGGGCAAGATCTACTTGCGGGGCGACGCCCGCGCCGAATTGCAACTGCCTCATGACGGCTTGTATTTCGCCGAACTCCACGACCTGGAGTACAAGTCGCCGGGGCAAAGTCCATTTCGGATCCGCATCGGCGATCTCACAACCGCCGACTTGTACTTTCCACCCGCGGTGGGGGGTGAAGGGGCGTTGCTCAAGCCGCTGGGAATTGGATTCCCACCTGCAGCCAGCATTCGCGCTCATCCCGATACCGACCCCGCTGAAGCCGCGACGTTGCTCACGCTGCCGCCCGAACTCGGCCTGGCCGGGCCCGCGCCCATTTTGCGGTTGAGCGACGGCGTCGAGGTTGTGGAGCAGACAACTCAGACCGGCGAACCGCAGTTGATCGACGCCCAATTCGCCGAACGCAAACACGTGCCGATTATGGTCAACGGCCGGATCGAGACCCCCGGCGAAGAAGACCGCTATTTGCTACAAGTGGCTGCCGGCCAGAAGCTCAACTTCTCGGTCGCGGCGCGGTCGGTCGATTCACCACTCGACGGCCAGTTGCTGATTCGCAAGCACCCCGAGGGCGACGTGCTGGCCAGCAGCGACGACCGCGCTGGCACGCTCGATCCAGGACTCGAATACACCGTCCCTGAAGGGGTCGAACAGGTTGTGGCCGCCGTTCGCGACCTCAACGAATCGGGAGGTCCCCACTTTCTGTATCGCCTGAAGATCGTGCCGTCCGGACAACCCGACTTCAGCCTGATGGCGACCGCTTCGCGAATCAACCTGCCACAGCGTGGCAGTATCGCTGTGCGTCTCAAGGTGAACCGTTCAGCATACACCGGTCCCATCAGGCTGAGCGTCTTGGGCGATGAGACCGTGTCTATCGTGCCACATGAACTTCCCGCCGGCGGCGGCAATCGGGAGTTGTTTGTCACGCTGACGCACAACGGAAACGACGCCGACCGGCCGCGTCGTCTACGGATCTTGGGCGAGTCAACCGGCCTCGATCCGGCCATCCGCCGCACGGTCGAAGTGCCTTCCATTGGCAAAGACGTGACGCCGCCCGGTCACCGACACCAACTGGCGGCGGCGCTGGGGTCACCTTCTTGGCTTTCGATCGACCTCGAGCAACTGCCGACGACGTTGCTCAAGGGACTCGACACGCAGATTGCCGTGGCTGTTCGCCGCGACAAGCAAGATATCTCGCAGGCAGTTCGGCTGACGCTGATGTCGACGGAAGCCTCGCGGCCGGTCGATCCCAGAGATCGCGGCAAAGGCAACAAACCGCTGATCCGATCAAAGCCCGAGCAATTCGTCAACGAGTGGTCTGATGCGACTGATTTGAAGCTGGCCGTTCCGTTGGACGTGGCACAGGGGGACGTCGACTTTGTGGTCCGGGCCGACGTGGTGCCCCACGCCTACTCGACGACCAGTGTCGCCAGCGTGTATTCCGCTCCTTTCCGAATTTCCGTGCAGGACGCGGTTGGGCTCACGCTCGAAGAAGGGACCTTCCAACTCGCCGCCGGCAAGGTCAACACTGTCAAAGGCAAGCTGACCCGCACCGCACCATTCGGTGGACGGGTAGCGCTCTCCATCAAGGGCCTGCCGGACGGCTTCTTCGCTCCGGGTATCGTCGTGGAGGGAGACAAGGAGCAGTTCGAGATGAAGATATACGCTCCGTTCGAAGAGCAGGCCCGGGACTTGCCGAACGTCACGCTCAACGTCCGCGCCGCAGGCGGCGGGCCGATTCTCTCTCCGCGCGGCTTGGCCCTCAAGCTTGCCCCGCCAGCCAAGCCCCAAGAGGCCAAGGAAGAAGCAGCGACGGCTGAATAGACTCTCAGTTGCCATCGGAATCAGTCGTCCTGCGAGACCCGCCGCGCGCAGCTGGGTTATGATCATGTGCTCTCGGGAGAACCACTCGTAGCCGGTCCCAACAGCATGCCCACAGCCTACGCTGACGATCTCGCCTATATTCATGACACCGGTTTCGGAGAGTTTGCGAGGCAATCGGCCGGCGGCTTGCTGGAAATCTTTCAGCAGAAGGGCATCCATAGTGGCCGCGTCGTCGATCTGGGCTGTGGGAGCGGCATCTGGGCTCGAGAACTCGTCGATGCCGGTTACGAGGTGACCGGAATCGACATCTCGCCAGCCATGATCGCGCTGTCCCGCAAACGGGTGCGACAAGGCGACTTCCGTGTGGGTTCCTGTCTGACCCACAGGTTGCCGCGCTGTTCGGCCGTCACGGCGCTGGGTGAAGTCTTGAATTATCGATTCGACAGCCGCGCCGGGTTGGATGCGCTGCGCCGGTTGTTTGGGCGGGTGCATACTGCCCTGTTGCCCGGCGGGTTGTTCATCTTCGACATTGCCGAGCCGGGTCGAAACCGTACCAGCGGCCAACGCTTCTGGGAAACGGACGAATGGACGATCCTCGTTGACTACGAGTACGACCGCCCCACCCAGCAACTCAGCCGGCACATCGTCACGTTCCGCAAGACAGGCAAGAGCTACCGCCGGCACGCCGAAACACACAAATTGCAGCTATACCGCCGCGGCGAAATCGCGGCCGCCTTGCGCGAAGCAGGATTCAGCGTGAACAGTGTCCGACAATACGGCGAATTCCGTTTCCCAGAAGGATGGATCGGCTTCGTCGCCCGCAAGAGGGGGGCGTTGCCGAACGCCTGATTCACCTGTGACGTGGGGATTGCCAGCGCCGCTGTTGTTGACCGTGCGGCGCCGAGGTCGCCATAATGAAATCTCACGAGGTCGGCGGGGTAACGCAGTGGAGGCCTCACCCATGCGGCACTTTCTGACAGGTTTGGCGCTGGTCGTCTGCGCGTTTCCCGCGCAGCCGATCCATGCGCAATCGACCAATACAACTCTTCGCTACCCTCGAGTCATTGGACCCACGGGCCGACCCTACGGCCCGACGCAGGCCCATTATCAATACCAGCGCCGGTATGGACGGCCGTGGCACGGTCAGGGCGGACTGACCGCGCGGTACTCGGCGGCACCTGCCTATGGCTATCGATATGCCGCACCGACCTACTTTCGCCGCCCTTATGGGTGGGGAGGCTGTTACGTCGGTCCTCCGATTGTCTATCCGTATCCGCTTTTTCAGGGATTGCAGCCGAACCTGACTCCGGTTCAGCCGGGCGATGCAAGCCCGGAGGTCTATCGGAATCCGGTGCTGCGCGAGGCTTGGATCGAAAGCCAACAGCGTTGGCGCACGCCGCTCGGCTCGTTTCCCAAGATTGCCCCGAAGGTACGCACGCCGTCATCACCCGATGCCATGGCCCGCAGCGCGCGGGCTGAGGCGCAAGGGGACCAGTGGTTTCGGCAGCAGCGGTATTCGCAGGCGTACGATCGCTACGATCATGCACTCGAACTGGCCGAAGACCGGGCCGCAGCCTGGTTCCGCAAGGCGCTGACTCTGGCGGCACTGGGGAACTTCGATGCGGCAGCGCGGAGCATGAGGCGCGCGTTGGAGATTGATCCCGATTGGCCAATGAGCGGCCAGACCCTGGACGGTCTGTTTGGCCCGGAAAACGTGCTGGCCAAAACTGCGATGCTGACCCGAATTGGCAACTGGGTCCACGAAGACATTCGCGACCCCGATCGGCTGTTTCTCATGGGGGCGTTGTTGCATTTCGACGGATACGGCGAGAAGTCGAGAGTCTTTTTCGAGTCGGCTCTGCGATTGGCAGGCTACGGCGATCATCTGATTGCGTTCCTGCAGGTATCGCCCGGCGATCTAACCGGGCAGCAACAGCCGGCCGCCCTGGGCACAGTTCCGGTCCCTAATTCGCCTCCGGTGCCCGATCCGAACCCGCAGCAGCCACCTGTGCCGCAAGATGACGGTGGTTTCGAACTGCCGGTGCCGCCAATTCCTGGCGACACGCCGGGAGAGTCGACGAACACTGCAGGTTCGATTTTTGGTTCCAATCCCAGTTTCGACAATTCAGGACCAGCCTTGCTGGCGCCGGGAGAATGATGCTCTTGGAGGAATCCCAACACCCTCTGATGGTGCAGTGGAACTGCATGCGAGCCTCCCGCTGGGCGACAACCGGGTTTTTGGGAAGGCTTTGAACTCTATGACCGATTCACGGATGTTGGTCACGCTGTGCACGTACAACGAGCGCGAGAATCTCGAACGGTTGATTCCGGAGATTCACAGCCACGTACCTAGTGCCGATGTACTCGTCGTCGACGACGGCTCGCCGGACGGCACCGGCGAGTTGGCCGACGAGATGGCCGCTGCAGATCACCGCATCCATGTCTTGCACCGCCAGGGAAAGCAGGGTCTGGGCACCGCTATTCTGGCCGGATTCCGGTATGGCATCGAGCAGGGCTACGACGAATTGGTCGTGATGGATGCCGACTTCAGCCACGCTCCCCGATACATCCCGGCGCTGTGCGAAACGATGCAGCGCGTGGACGTCGGTGTCGGCTCCCGTTACGTGCCCGGCGGCGGCGTGGAGGGTTGGGGGTGGTGGCGATACTTCATGAGTGGCGGGATCAACTGGTACGCACGCCTGCTGTTGCGGCTGAAGACCCGCGACAATAGCGGTAGCTTCCGCTGCTATCGCGTGAGCAAACTGGCCCAACTCGATCTGAACCGAGTCCGGGCGCGTGGCTACGCCTTTCAAGAAGAGATTCTGTACCGCTGCCGACGCGCCGGCTGCAGCTTCGAAGAGGTTGCGATTGTGTTCGAAGATCGCCGGTACGGATCGTCGAAGATCGATTGGAAAGAAGCCGTCTCAGCGCTGTGGGTGATTTTGGTGCTGGGGTTCGACAATCTCCGGGGTGTTCCCGTACTGCAGCCGGCAGGCGATGCGGTTGCGTTGAACAACACCCACTCGGCCTGATGACAGCCAATTCTACCAGCCTCTGAAGGTGAGGAACTCCGATGTGCTGCATTTTGATACGTATTAAAATGCAGCATATGTATCATTTTAATACAATTAAGTTACCCTGGCTCTTCAGTGCTTCTACCTATTGGAGCGGCATTAAACCTTTACTCATTCTCCAGTTAGAAGAATTATGGTCTAAAATATCCGTTACGGCACGGGTTGTGCAATAATTACAAGCCGCCGTGGTGACAAGCGTTGGCCCGCACTTGCTGCAACGGCACTCGGAAGCGTTTCGAACCCAATAGTTCGAGACGCTTTCTTTTTTGCGCTAGCTAGATCCCATTTGGGATAATCGTGGCGGCTATCCGACGCGTTTCGGCCTTTGTATGCCGTAATTACGCCGCCGGAACCCGCTCCGTTTATGTTGGGCGCGCTAGCGGCTCTCCTGTGGCAGCCAAGCGCCTGCGAGGTCGATTATTTCTGCTGGAACTCTTCGGCCGCGGCTACGGCCAGCTCGTCGCAGCGCTCGTTCTCGGGATGGCCGGAATGTCCTCGGACGACCGTAAAGCGAACCACATGGCCGCTCAATAGTTCATCGAGTTCCTGCCAGCGCTCCAGATTCTTGACGGGCTTCCAGCGTCCGCCCTCGCGGCGGCGCCATTCGTTGGCCTTCCAGCGAGGGAGCCATTCCTGGCAACCCTTGGCCACGTAGGTGCTGTCGGTGACGACTTCGACCTTCGATCGGCGTTTCAATGCGTGCAGTCCGCTGATGACGGCCTGCAGCTCCATCTGGTTGTTGGTCGTATCCGCCTCACCGCCGGAGACTTCGCGCGACGTGCCGCTGGCTGGATGATTCAAGATAAAGGCCCATCCACCGGGTCCCGGATTGCCACGGCATGCACCGTCGGTGTAGAGGACGACGCTGGGGAGTGCCTCCGGTGAGTCAGAAGGCGGTGCGGGCACAGTCATCGATCACAACCGAATCGGCACTGTTCTGGTCGGCGAGCCGCCGTCACTTGTGATTTTGCGATAAACCAGCGGAAATTTGTATTTACCAGGGCGGCCCGACAAGCGCCGCCGCGGTGCGCTCGTCAACGCTCGCGATAGATAATACGTCCACGGTTCAGGTCGTAGGGGGAGACTTCGACGATCACGCGGTCTCCCGGCACGATGCGGATGAAGTGCTTCCGCATCTTGCCCGCCACATGGGCCAGCACCATGTGCCCATTGTCCAGTTCGACGCGAAACTGGGTGTTAGCCAGCGCTTCGGTGACGGTGCCTTCAGCCTCGATGGCCTCTTCTTTGGCCATAAATGCAAACCTCTTCAAGCGAACTCAGGGGGGCCTCGCGTCTGTCGCAGACGGTGCCTTGTCGCGCCACGGCCCAGCTACACGCCGATGCAGACTCATCACCTGAAGGTCGCACAGCGTCTATTCTCGAATGCGCAGATTATATCAATCAGGCAATCGAGAACAATGCCCGACGGACCATGTGTCCGTTTCCACACAGATCTTAGTCCCGGCAATTGGTACCGGGGATTCTCAAGCAACCCCTTGGATGACGGGCGATGGGGGCGTACGCTGGCAATGAAACCCTCGGCACCCGACGTCTCCGCCCGACGCCGAGATTGCCCGATTCCTCACGAGTTTTGATCTCATGCCACGCTGCTTTGTTGGGCTCGGGGGAAACATTGGGCCGGTCGAGCAGACATTCCGGCAGGCGCTGGAGCAGCTGGACGCATTCGCCGACTTGTCAGCCGGGCGCGTCAGCGCCTCGTACCGCACCAGAGCGGTCGGCGAGGCTGCCGGCGAGGCGTTTATCAACGGGGTCGCCACGGTCGATACGGACGTAGACCCCAGCGAGTTGCTGGGGCGGCTGCAGTCGATCGAGGAACAATTCGGTCGCACACGGGAAGCCCGCTGGGGACCTCGCGCACTCGATCTCGACCTGATTCTCTACGGTGACGAGATCATTGAACGACCTGAGTTGCGAGTGCCGCACCCGGCGTGCTGGTATCGCCGCTTCGTACTCGATCCGATGGCCGAAATCGCGGCTGACGTGCTCCACCCCGAAAAGCGGGTGACGTTTGGCGAATTGCGGTCGCGCTTGCTCAGGCGCCCCTTGCCGGTGGCTCTAGCAGGCGGCGGTGGGCTCAACAGGCTCTCAGAGCTGCAGGCCGAATTTCCCCAGGCCCGGATTTGGGTGTGGGATGAATCCTCCCACGACGATGATCCGGCTCTGTTGTTTTGGATGGGCGAGACGACGGGCTCGGATACGTCCGGTACACAGCTGCCGCAACTTCCGCTGCTGCCTCGCCTCGATGCCTCCTGTGCTGACGAACCTGCCGAGATGTTTGTGCGTCATGCGTTGCAGGCGGCGTTGGGCTGAAGGTTTGTTCCCGCGCTGCCTCGAACCAGGGCTGAGTCCGACGATCGGCGAGGTGCAATCTGCTATTCTGAGTGATCCACGCCACCGTTTCCCGCGTTAGCATCGGATGGCCCCTCCATCGCAGTCCGTCTGACAGACGAGTCCGGGCATGTCGACGACACCGAGTAATTTGAGCAGCGGTTCGACTGACCCGCCTGATGCCTCACGCGGGTGCGTCTTCGCCGCCCGCGGAATCACTAAGGTGTATCACATGGGCGAGGTCGACGTGCATGCGCTGCGCGGCATCGACCTCGATCTGTTTCAGGGCGAGTTCGTGGTACTGCTCGGCCCCTCTGGGAGCGGCAAGTCAACGCTGCTCAACATCCTGGGAGGACTCGACGTGCCGACGACCGGTACGGTGACCTACCAGGATCACGATCTGACCGCTTACGACGATGCCGCTTTGACGCGCTATCGGCGGGAACACGTGGGATTCGTGTTCCAGTTCTACAACTTGATTCCCAGTTTGACGGCCCGTGAAAACGTAGCACTGGTCACCGAGATCTCGCAGGACCCCATGGATCCCGCCGACGCGCTGGATCTCGTTGACCTTACCGAACGGATGAACCACTTTCCGTCGCAACTATCCGGCGGCGAACAACAGCGGGTCGCCATCGCCCGGGCTGTGGCCAAGAACCCGCAAGTGCTGCTCTGCGACGAACCGACCGGCGCGCTCGATTTCAAAACCGGCATCTTCGTGCTGGATGCCATCGAAAGAGTGAACCGCGAGCTGGGCACGACGACCGCGGTGATTACACACAACGCGGGCATTTCGGCGATGGCCGATCGGGTGATTGTTCTGGGGGACGGTCGAATCCAATCCGTCCACCGCAACGCAACCAAAGTCCCGCCGAAGGATCTGGAATGGTAGCCTGATGCGACAGCTCGACCGCAAACTGATGCGAGACCTGTGGCAGATGAAGGGCCAGGCGGTGGCGATCTGTCTGGTCATCGCCAGCGGCGTGGCGACGTTCGTGATGTCGCTGAGCACGCTCACCTCTCTGGAGTTGTCTCAAGACACCTATTATGACCGCTACCGTTTCGGTCATGTGTTTGCTGCGCTGAAGCGCGCGCCGGAAACACTCGAAAGCCGGATCGAGGCCATTCCCGGCGTGGCTCGCGCGCAAACCCGCATTGTGCAAGACGTGTCGATCGACGTCACCGGAATGGCGGAACCGGCGACGGGACGCCTGATTTCCGTTCCCGACCGGGGGCGGCCGGTGCTCAACGACCTGCATTTGCGAGAGGGCCGGTACCTCGATCCTCATCCGCGACGTGAGATTCTCGTCAATGAAGTCTTCGCGTTGGCGCACGCCCTGCAGCCCGGCGACCAGTTGCGGGCGATTCTCAACGGCCGCCGCGAAGAATTGACGATCGTCGGCATCGTGCTCTCACCCGAATACGTGCTGCAGATCAAAGGTGGAGACATTCTGCCCGATCAGAAGGGATTTGGCGTGTTCTGGATGCGGGAGCGAGAGCTGGCTGCCGCCTTCGACATGGACGGTGCGTTCAACAATGTTTCGCTGCAGTTGATGCGCGGTGCATCCGAAAAGGACGTCATCGACCGGCTCGACGATCTGATCGAACGCTACGGCGGCGTCGGCGCGCACGGCCGGCACGACCAGCTATCGCACCGCTTCCTCGAAGATGAAATTAGGTCGCTCCAGGGCATGGGGCTGATCGCGCCGATCATATTTCTAGGCGTCGCGGCATTCTTGTTGAATATGGTTCTGGCTCGGCTGGTGGGCACGCAACGCGAACAGATTGCCGCGCTCAAAGCGTTCGGCTACTCGAAACCGGAAGTCGGCGCGCATTACTTGAAGTTCGTGCTGTTGATTTCGCTCGCTGGAGTCGCGCTGGGGATCTTGCTGGGGGCCTGGTTGGGTCGTGGTCTCACGAATCTCTACACCGAGTTTTATCGCTTTCCCGACTTCTATTTTCAGCTCGACATCTCGATCGCGGTGCTGGCCGTGGGACTGAGCACGGGCTCGGCGGTGCTCGGCACTCTGGGTTCGGTACGCAAAGCCGTCATGCTGCCTCCGGCCGAAGCCATGCGACCGGAGCCACCGGCCACGTATCGGCCGACGGTTATCGAACGCTGGGGATTGCAACGGCTGCTATCACAGGCCGCCCGCATGATCTTGAGGCAATTGGAGCGGCACCCGCTCAAGTCGCTGCTTTCCAGTTTCGGCATCGCGCTGGCCGTTGCGGTGCTCGTGCTGGGCAGCTTCATCGAGGACGCGATGAACTACCTCATCGAGTTCCAGTTCTACATCTCGCAGCGGCAAGACATGAACATCACGTTCGTCGAAGCCGGCAGCGGCGGAGTGTTGCACGAAGTGGCCAACCTGCCGGGAGTCATTAAGGCCGAACCGTTTCGCAGCGTCCCCGTTCGGCTGTGGCACGAGCATCGTTCACGGCAGCTGGGCATCATGGCGCTCGAGTCGGACGCCGACCTGTTTGTGTTGATGGACAAGCACGAGCAACCGGTGGTGGTTCCGCCAGACGGCATCGTGATCTCGGAAAAACTGGCCGAGCTGCTTGACGTTGCAGTCGGAGAGCTGCTGAAAGTCGAGGTCCAGGAAGGGGAGCGACCGATCCGAGAGGTCATGGTCTCGGGACTCGTCGCCGACTTCTCAGGCACAAATGCCTACATGAATTCCGCAGCCTTACACCGCATGATGCGCGAGGGAAATACCATCAGTGGCGCTTTTCTCTCGGTCGACTCCCAGCACGTCGACAGCCTGTACACGACGCTCAAAAACACCCCCGCCGTCGCCGGTGTGTCCATCAAGTCCACGATGCTTCAAAGCTTCAACGAGACGGTTAAGGAAAACCAGATGCACATGCGGACGTTCAACATTCTGTTTGCCTGCGTGATCGCATTTGGCGTGGTCTATAACACGGCCCGCATCTCGCTTTCGGAACGCAGTCGCGAGTTGGCCACATTGCGGGTCATCGGCTTCACCAGGGGCGAGATCTCGGCCATCCTGTTGGGAGAGCTGGCCGTGCTGACGCTGATGGCCATCCCCATGGGTTTGTTGCTGGGATATGGTTTTGCCGCTGGTGCAACCGCGGCGTTTAACACCGATCTGTATCGAATTCCGCTGGTCGTCAGCCAATGGACGTTCGCCTTCGCAACCAGCGTCGTGTTGATTGCGTCGCTGGTGTCCGGTTTGATCGTCAGACGCCGGCTCGATGAGCTGGACCTGGTCGCGGTCCTCAAGAGTAAGGAGTAGAGTCCTCGTGAAACTCCGATGGCGGAGATTGGTGCAACTCGGTCTGGGTCTCGTGATCGTCGGCGTGATCGTCTTCGCATTCCTGCCGAAGCCGGTCCGCGTGGACTTGGCGACCGTCGAGCGCGGCGAATTGAAGGTGACCGTCGACGAAGACGGTAAGACGCGCATTAAGGAAAATTACGTCGTTTCGGCGCCCTTGGCCGGCAGGCTGCTGCGCATCGAACTGGAAGCCGGAGATGAAGTTCACTCCGGCGAGACGCTGCTGGCGGCCATCGAGCCGACTGATCCCACGCTGCTGGATCCCCGTGCGCGGGCCGAAGCCGAGGCGCGGGTCAAGGCCACCCAGGCGAAGCTGAAACGGTCCGGTTCGACGCTCGAACGCAGTTTGGCGTCGATGCAGTTTGCCGAAGCCGAGTTGGGACGCACCCGCGAACTCCACGGGCAGCGGATCGCCGCGAAGCAGGAACTCGAACAAAAGGAGATGCTGCTGCGGTTGAGCACCGAGGAGTACCGGGCCGCCAAGTTCGAGGAGGAAATCAGTCAATTCGAGCTGCAACAAGCCGAAGCGGCACTCATGCGGACGACGCGCAACAGCCCGGCTGACGAGTGGAACTTCGAGATCCGCTCCCCAATCAATGGTCGCGTGCTCCGCGTTCTGCAGGAAAGCGCGACCGTCATCGGCGCCGGCACCCAGCTGCTCGAACTCGGCGATCCACGCGACCTGGAGGTGGTGATCGATGTGCTCTCCAGTGACGCGGTCAAGATCGCTCCCGGCAATCGAGTCTTCTTAGAACAATGGGGAGGGGAGATCGCATTGGAAGGATCCGTACGGCTGGTCGAACCGTCGGCTTTCACCAAGATCTCTGCACTGGGCGTCGAAGAACAGCGTGTGAACGTCGTGATTGACTTTGTCGAACCACCCGAACATCGAGGCACATTGGGAGACGCCTTTCGGGTCGAAGCCGGCATCGTCGTCTGGGATGGACGCGACGTGCTCAAAGTGCCGACCAGCGCCCTGTTTCGCCACAATGAAGAGTGGGCCGTCTTCGCCGTGGTTGACGGGCGGGCGCAACTCAGGAACGTGACGCTCGGCCATCGCAATAATCTAAATGCCGAGGTGCTTGAAGGCCTGAAGCAGGACAACGTCGTCATCGTCCATGCCAGCGATCAGGTCGTCGACGGCGTCGCTGTCGAGCAACGCTAAGTGTGCCCGTCCTGCCGAGATTCGATTCGTCGACCTCAACTTGTTCGGGCCGTTGAAACCGCTACTGGCCGTCGGCTTGTTTCGCCTCGAACAGCGGCGAATGCCAGATTTTGAGCCGGTGCGCCCAGAACCTGGCGACCGTGCCGAGGGTCGAAAGCCCGTACTTGGTGCTCCGGCGAAAGTTGATGCTCGAGGCTTCGTCGAAGTAGCGGACGGGAACCGGAATGTCGCCCAGCTTGAAGCCGAAGTGCACCGCCTGTGCCAGAAACTGGCTGTCGAAGACGAAGTCGTCTGAATTGACCTCGAAGGGGATCGTCTCCAGCACTTCGCGGCGGTAGGCGCGAAACCCGCTATGGAAGTCGCCCAGGTTCTGCCCCAGCGCGATGTTCTCGATGGTCGTCAAGCCCCGGTTGGCAATGTACTTGTAGAGCGGCATGCCGCCATCCAGAGTCTCTCGCCGAGTTCGGATCCGCGATCCCATCACCAAGTCGCAGATGCCTAACCGCAGGATTTCGACCGCCACGGGAATCACACGGCTGTCGTATTGATAGTCGGGGTGGATCATCACCACAAAATCGGCGCCGGACTCGAGAGCCCGGCGATAGCAGGTTTTCTGGTTGCCGCCATACCCCGTGTTCTTCTCATGGGGAATGACGGTCAGCCCGAGCTTTCGCGCGAGTTCAACGGTGTTGTCCGAACTGCAGTCGTCGACCAGGATGACCTCGTCGACAGAGCCTGCCGGGATGTCGTCGAGGGTTCGTTTGAGCGTACTCTCGGCGTTGTACGCCGGCATGATGGCGATGGTGCGGCCGCGTTTCGATGCAGACGGATCTTCGGTCACGGATTCGGTATCGACGGCTGAAGCGGCGTCTATGTCGGGCATGAGTCTTGAAGATGATGGAGCATTAACAGTCCGTTGAGGGGGTGCTGCTGCTCTGTGAGCGGTGTCGAAGTCGGATGGTCGAGCGCAGTCTGCATGGCTGACACAGCCGTGGCACAACCGGACTCTGTTTTCTCAACAGCCTGTACGGGAAAAGAAGATGACAACTCGATTGTGACGTCCGTCCCAGAGCAACACAACCGCGGCCGCGCGGGCCGTCAGACTGCAACCGGCGCTGCGCAACAGACCCGGTTGCGGCCTGATTCTTTGGCTTGATACAGGGCAGCATCGGCCGCCGCTATGAGTTCATTCATGGTGCCGCCATGGCCAGGGTGAATCGCGATTCCCACACTGGCGGTGACCTGCAACACCTGCCCGCGGTATTCGATCCTGGCGTTCTGTACGCCCGTTCGAATCATTTCGGCGATGCGATTGGCTCCCCCTAAGCCAATGCCCGGCAGCAGCACGACCATTTCTTCGCCGCCGTACCGCGCAATCAGTGCACGATCTTCTGCCCGCAGCCGAGAAACCTCATCGCGCAGCACTGCAGCGGTGACTCGCAGCACTTCGTCGCCGGCTTGATGTCCGTAAGTGTCGTTGATCGACTTGAACCGGTCGAGATCGATGAGCAACAGCGAGCATTCGCGTCCCGCTTGCTGCGCCAGTTTCAACTCCAGTTGGCTGTGCCGGTCGAATTCTCTGCGGTTGGCCAGTTCCGTCAAGCCGTCCTGCCGCGCCTGCCGTTCGACGGCAGCTTGATTGAGCACGCGCACGATTGTGTCGGCAATGTACTCGGCGGCCCAACTGGCGAGATCTCTTTCGCATCGCCCAAACGGCACTCGGCCGCTCCGCGTGAAGCAAATCACTCCGATCGTGGAGTCGCCTTTAGCAAGCGGCGTAACCAGCGCGGAATTGACCAAACTGGCAATGCCGAGCCGGACCAGGTCGTCGCCGTCGAACGCCGTGGGTTCCGCCTCGACGATCCCACAGCGAGCCAACATGGATTCATACTCCCGGTGTCGCGACTCCACTCCACTTTGATGCGTTCCGCCACACCGCAACAGCGCCCGCTTGGCGATTCCCGTCTGGGCCGATACGAGGTGCAGCGCCGCGCGGTCGGATCCGGTCTTCTCTCTCAGGCAGGAAAGAAACGCTTCCAGCATCTCCAACGGGGTCTGGTATTGCTCGTCGGCGATGGAACGAAGTTCGAGCATTTCGCTGGCCAATCGGAGCTGGTCCTCCTGAGCGCGGAGCTGGTTGGCATGCCGAATACCTCCGGCAATTCCGGCCATCAATCGCCGTGCCAGCTCGAACTGCTGTTCCTGACTCGCACCGGCGGGATACAGTGCCGTAGTAATCAGCAGCCGGTCGTCGGTGCCAATGCCGATGAGATACAGCCGGCGGACTTTGCCCCGATCGACTTGCGCGATATCGGCAAGCAGGCCGTGCTCGATGAGCTCGGCGCCTGAGAGCATGACGATCTGCTCGCGCTCGACGCGGACTCGTAGTACGTCGTCGACATGCAGCCCGTCCAACGACTCGCTCGACAACCCGCGGCTGCGATCGATTGTGCTGCCCTGCGAGCCGAACGACACAAACGCCGCAAATCCACGGTGTGGGTCGGGAATGAATCGCCGCAACAACACGGTCATCGCCTGGTCGATGTCAGTCTGTTCGACGAACTCTCGCAGAATATGGTTTTCGAGACTGGCCAGAGTCTGGTCTTTGTGGGCTGAGTTGAGTTCGCCGTGCATCCCCTCCATCTCGCGCCGGCAGAGGTCGAGGTGTTGGCGAGTCTTTGTTTGCCGGTTGAGATAGACGACGTACTGCAGCAGGCACACCAAGCCCAGCGCAATCACGTAACCGCCGGAGACCGTTTGATCAACGAATCCGATGACTCGATCCACGAATAGCGAGATGGGGGGCAACGGATCGACTCCAGGCGCCAGCGGGCATAGGGGGAACTCCCCAAATGTAGCTCACACTTTGGGCTGAGGATCGAGGGGACGCGCGGCATCCGTTGCGTTGTTTCTGAATGGCGCAGCATGCTGTCGACAATACGTTTTGAAGCGTAGCGTCGCCGGCTACACATGTTCGCGATGGACCGGCTATGCTGCCGAAAAAGCGCCGCAGGGGTGCACGAATGGTGTATCCGTGACGGTCGCTAGGGGTGTTGCGACCTGCCCAATCGGAAGCCCATGATTCTCAACACGGAGTCGCGCGGATACCCTGGGAGGAGTTCCTCACACGAGGTCCCGAATACTGGGAGACAACTAATGCCCAACGATGGCTCCGCAAAAATGGCTGTCACCGTCGCCGCCCTGGTGCTGGTCACGATATTCTTTGGTCTTTCGATGCGCCCGCAGCAAGCAGAGGTCGAGTGGACCTCGCTGTTCGACGGACAATCACTCAACGGCTGGGAAAAGACCCTCTTCGGGGGTGAAGGAGAGGTCGTCGTCGAGGAAGGGCGTCTCGTGCTGGGCATGGGGGGCGACTTGACCGGCGTGCACACCCATCGTCCGCTTCCCAAGATCGACTACGAAGTCGAGCTCGACGCCATGCGCGTCGACGGACAGGACTTCTTCTGCGGTCTGACATTTCCCGTCAAGGACGACCATTGCAGTTTGATTGTGGGCGGGTGGTCCGGCGGCGTCTGCGGCCTGTCTTGTCTCGACTGGCTGGATGCCTCCGAGAATGAAACGACGACGTACAAGCCCTTCGAAACCGGGCAGTGGTATCACGTGCGGCTGCAGGTCGAGGATGCCCGGATTCAAGCCTGGATCGACAGCGAACAGATCGTCGACGTCGACACCACGGGCAAGAAGATCACGGTTCGCAACGAAGTCTCGCCTTCGCAACCGTTCGGCTTCGCCTCCTGGAGGACGACCGCCGCACTCCGCGATATTCGGATCCGCCAGCTACCCGTTGAGGCTCCAAGCGGTTGATCGGTGCACGTCGGGATCGGCGGCAGATGCGAAATGCGTTTGCATTTCAGAGGCGCGTGCCGGGACAATTGCTGCAGAGGTACTCCAGGGCAACCAACTCGCGAACTTTGCGATGCGCGATCACGAACGGGCGATGCTCGCCTACGCTCGGCTGGCACAGATTTCCCATCAGAAGCGCCAGCTTCCCGGGCGCGACAAGTTCTTAGTTCTGACCGGGGCAGCCGCCTGCCGTGCCGGCTGGCCCGAGGTTGCCCTGCGCTGCCGCGAGCTGGTGCTGCACCACAACCGGATGCACATGGTCAGCCGGTTTGACACGTTTGCCGATGCCTTGCGGTCGCCAGACTTTGAACCGTTGCTGAAGCGACTGGAACGCATGTGCGGCTACGAGAAGGCCGAACATCTGCTGGCCGAACTGGAAATCGATCCCGGCGTGCCACCAGATCAGGACGACACTGTGGGTCAGTTTGCATTGTCGTTGTTGGGGGAATCGCCATAGGCGATTCTCTTACGATTCGGAATCTCGCACGAAAGCGTCGCGGCGAGTGCGCTGCAACCTAGTCTAGCCGCACCTCTTGACGCTCTTTTCGTGTCCCCTCTCCCGTTTTAGGGAGAGGGCCAGGGTGAGGGTCTTCGAGTCTGGGCCTCACGGCCGAGTCCGCGTTCCGACTTCATGCGACCAAGCACAATCACGAGGGTGCGTACCCTTCGAACGACATCCCGAACGTTTCGGCGACGGCCTGGTTTGTCACTTTGCCGGCCGACATGTTGACCGATTCGGCCAGGCCGGGGTCGGCTGCACAGGCTGGGCCGATGCCGGCGTTGGCGATCCGCAGCGCATAGGGAAACGTGACGTTGCACAAGGCGTACGTGCTCGTGCGGCCGACGGCGCCCGGCATGTTCGTCACGCAATAGTGCACGATGTCGTCGACGATGTAGGTCGGATCGGAATGTGAGGTCGGACGGGACGTCTCGACACAGCCCCCCTGATCGATCGCCACGTCGATGATCACCGCTCCCGGCTTCATCAGTTCCAAGTCGGACCGACTCACCAGGTTCGGCGCCAGCGCCCCCGGAATCAACACGGCACCGATCACCAAATCGGCCCGCATCAACTGTTCCCGCACGTTGTGCCGGTCGCTGAACAGCGTGTTGACGTTGGCCGGCATGATGTCTTCCAAGTAACGCAGGCGGTCGACGTTGATATCCAGAATCGAAACGTCCGCTTGAAAGCCGGCTGCAATCTGGGCCGCGTTCTTGCCGACGACTCCGCCGCCCAGAATGGCAATGTCGGCCGGTGGAACCCCGGGAACTCCGCCCAGCAGAATGCCGCGGCCCTCCTGAGGCCGTTCCAGGTACTTGGCCCCCTCCTGAATGCTCATTCGGCCCGCGACTTCACTCATCGGCGTCAGACAGGGCAAGTCGCCCTTGCGGCCGCGCAGCGTTTCATAGGCGGCCGCCGTCACACCGGTCTCCAGCACACTCCGCGTCAGCGTTTCGTCGGCAGCGAAATGGAAGTACGTGAACAGCACCTGCCCGGATCGCAATAGCCCGAATTCGGCCGGTTGGGGCTCCTTGACTTTGACCACCAGCTCGGCCCGCTCGAAAATCTCGGCCGCCAGGTCGACGATCTCGGCGCCGTTCTCGGCATACTCCTCGTCTGAAATCCCGCTACCGGTTCCCGCCCCCCGTTCCACCAGCACCTGGTGTCCAGCCTGCGTCAACTCTTCGACACCGGCCGGAATCATGGCGACCCGGTACTCGTCCTGCTTGATCTCGCGCGGAACTCCGACAATCATCTCGTCCCTTCCTGCGGCGTATTCAGCCGTCCTGTCCCATGACGAACGCGGTTTTGTGCTTCAACTGCTGATTTGCGCGAGCTGTCGGCAGACATGGCACGTCATAGTCTGCTCGCGTGCATTCGCGAGTCATTCCAGCAGAGCACGCGGAGTCTTGCAAGATGCAATCCGATTTGCAAAGTCGCCGCCTGAACTCAAGAATGAGACGAAGGCCGCGAACCACAACATCAAGAAACGGCTGAGACAGCTTTGTCTACAATCCCGACTTTCGGACAACAAGAAGAAGAGGCCGCACGATCGTTGATCGCGCTGGCGCTTGCCGAAGACCTGCAGCAGCGGGGTGATCTCACCAGCGAGGCGTTGATCGCCACCGACGCCGAGGCAGAAATCCGTGTGGTCGCCCGCCAGGCCGGCATGTTGGCAGGCACGCCAGCGGCCGAGTTGCTGTTTCAAACGCTCGACCCCTCTGTGGACTGGCGCACCGTCGTTGACGATGGCCAGCCGCTCCAACCCGGAACCGACGTGGCGGTTGTCCGCGGCCCCGTTCGTTCTCTGCTGGGCGGCGAGCGAACCGCGCTGAATTTTCTGACGCATCTCAGCGGCATCGCCACACTGACGCGGCGATTCGTCGACGCCGCTGCCGGGACAGCCGCCAAGATTCTCGACACACGCAAGACGCTGCCCGGCTATCGGGTGCTGCAAAAGTACGCGGTCCGAGCCGGCGGCGGCACGAATCACCGCATGGGGCTCTTTGACGGAATCCTGATCAAAGACAACCACCTGGCCGCCTGGCGCGAAGCCGGCGACAGTCACTCGATTGCCGAGGCTGTATCCGGAGCCCGGCAGAGCGCCCCCGCGGGGACACCGATCGAGGTCGAAGTCGACACACTCGAACAACTCGAAGACGCGCTGGCCGCCAGTCCCGAATTAGTACTGCTGGACAACATGGATTGCGACCAAACGCGCGAGGCGATCGCCCTGCGAGACAGCCACTCGGCGGGCACCAAACTGGAAGCCTCCGGCGGCATCACCCTCGACAACGTCGCCGAGATTGCCCACACGGGTGTCGACCGCATCAGCATCGGAGCCCTCACCCACTCAGCCCCCGCCCTCGATCTGGCGTTCGACTGGAAGTCCGCGGTTCGCTGATCGAGATTAGGCCAAGGATCTCGCTTCGGAGCATAATGCAGATGACCCGCCTCATGCGTTTCCCCACTGCAGTCAAGCGAGACCCGGACATCGAGACATGGATGAACGAGCATGCCGATGAGTTGGGGGCCATCGCCAAGTGTTGGTTTGAGGTCATACGCGAATGTGGAGACGATGTTCGAGAGCTACTGCATGATGGCCATCCGACCGCGTGCGTCGCCGACGCCGCGTTCGGCTACGTCAACGCCTTCAAAGCTCACGTCAACGTTGGATTCTTTCGTGGCGCCGACCTACCCGATCCGGACGGCCTGCTGGAAGGCGCCGGTAAGTTTATGCGGCATGTGAAACTCAGACCGGAAGAAGAGGTCGACGATGCAGCTTTACGAAAGCTCATCAATGCCGCATACAGTGACATGCAAAGGTGTCTCGAAGCCGATTGAATGAATTGATTGCGCAATCAGGAAACCGCTTCGCCAGTGGACGCGAGTATACAGATGAAATAGTCGGTTTGGCGACGCGAATCAAAGACTCTAGAACGTCGCCGGACTAGCGCCGACGCTATCACTTGGGCGGGGGATCAGGGTAGACTTCTGTGTCGTGAATATTCTCTAGTCATCGTGCTTCAGACACAGGTAAGTCATGATAACGCTCCGCCAGGTTGCCGCTGCGCTCGTGTTGGCCAGCGTGTGTTCAACACCGCAGGCTTCCGAACTGGACGTGCTAAAGGATCAGCTGTCGAAGTCGAACCTTGAAGCACACGTGCGCGAATTGGCGACACGTCCCCCGACGACGCCGGGTGGAGCGCGCCGGCCGCGCATTCGGAACACCGATGCGGAGCGTGCTGTTGCACGAACCTATTTGGAGAACCAGCTGACGTCTTATGGATACGACGTGCATCAGGAGGCGGTGACCCGCGGAAACGGATCGGTCTACGGCCAGAACATCGTTGCCAGGCGTGTGGGCGCCGTCAGCGATATGGTCTTTGTGCTGGGCGCGCACTACGACACCGTGCCGACGTCGCCCGGCGCCGACGACAACGCATCGGGCGTCGCCGCCCTGCTGGAAATCGCGCGCGTCTTTTCCGCCTATCAGTTCGACGTCACGGTCGAATTCGTGCTGTTCGACAAGGAAGAGAGCGGTCTCGTGGGGAGTCGGCAATACGTCGCGAAGTCCATCGCCGATGGGAAGCACATCATGGGCGCCATCATCTTTGACATGATTGCCTATACGCGACCCACGCAATACTTCACGATCCCGACATCTCTCCCGGACCGGCAAGTCACGCCCGCCCCGAATGTCGACGTTAGTAAAGGCACGTTCATCGCAGTCATCGCGAATTCTGCCGATCAACCCGTCGACGCCGCCGTTTCCCCATGGCAATGGCAGTCCGCTGACGCGGGCCCGATTCGATCGACCGAACTGGCGGCCAGTTTTATTGCCGCCACTCGGCAACTCGGCACGGCCGCAGGCGGCGAACCGTCACTCCCCTCTGGCACATTGGTCGTCAAGGACAAGGGAGCAGACACGCGTGATGCTCGCCGCAGCGATCACGTGCCCTTCTGGGACCAAGGCATCGCAGCGGTCCACGTCTCCGATACGGGCGAGTTCCGGGATAATGGGGCCGTCTATCACCAGATGGGTGATGACTATGACAGCATTGATTTCGACTTTCTGACGAAGGTCACGCAGGCCACGCTGCTGACAATGTTGGACTTCGTGGAGTTGGTTGAGTATTCCATCAGCGACAGCGTCCCCCTGCTCGATGCGGCGTACTACGCACGGGGGACGGCCAATGAGATTGCAGTGACCAGCGGCATTCCCAACGAAGAGGGGGCCGGCACCGCCTATTGGGCGACCAAGAGGTCGTCGGGCGATCGGGCGATCTTCTACGTCGATGCCTACTATCCCAACAGTTACTACCGGGTGACGCCGTTTGAGGCTGCGCCGACAGGACCGGCATTGCCGCTGGCATGGTCCCCGGATAGTGGGTCGCTGGTCACCGGCGATCGCATCGTGGGCATTTACGACCAGGTCAAAACACTCGTCCCCTATCGCCCCCACCGAAAGACGATTGCGGGAAAGGGAAGCTTCACGCGGCTGGATTCCCAGAACTGGTATGTGGATGTTGTCGCCGGAAACATCTGGGCGCTCCCCGTCTTGCCAGGCGCCGACGACGATGCAAGTCGTGCCCCCGTCGCCGTCACGAACTTCCCGAGTACCGTTGCAGGCACCATCGGGTGGATCTATGTCTCTCCCGATGGTAAGCGACTCGCATTCTCCCATCAGAAAACGGACGGGACCAAGGCAGTTTATTGCGTTCCAGACTTCACGGCCATTGTGCAGGCACCGCCAAATCCCTCTACGCAGATTTCGTCGAAGGCGCCGACTTCGTTCGCCGACCCCGCGATCGAAACCCTCCGCGAATCCCGACAACTCACCGACTGGCCTTTCTTCCTCTGGTACGGCTCGCATGTGAGCTACGTGGAGAGCAACGCGACCACCGGCCGTGACGTCATGATCTCTGATGTGGATGGCAGGCGCCCCCCGCATCGCATCGCACTGCCGGGAGACCAGGGGCCGGCGATTCCCTTCCACGGTGGATCGCGGGTGCTCTGTGCAGGCACAAGCAGCACAGCGCCGGGCATGGCGATTGCGACAATCAGAGTCTCGGTCCCAGCTTCGGGCTCGGACGCAATCAAGATCAACGACGGCAACGGCTCGTCACTACAGATCGATAACGGGACCAGCATCACCTATCCGCCCGGGGCGAAGCAGCACGTCTTTCTCGAGTCATCGATTCAGCAAGTCGACTTAGGGAGGTTTCCAGCAAACGTCCGTGCCACCGATGCCGCCCGGACGATCGGACCGTATGGGACAACCTTCAGCCAGCCCGTCACGATCACCATGCGCTACACAGACTCGGAACTGCTGAAAGCATCCGACAGTGCACCGATGATCTTCGGATATGTGAAAGACACCAATCTCTACAGCCGACAAGTCCCCGTCATCAGCCATGACCCCGCCACCAACACGGTCGTGTTCAAGGTCTCCTATGCATCGAGGTTCGTACTGGGAGTGCCCCGTAGCACGGACTGATTCAGGGGCTGCCGTGTCACCCTCTGTCCCAAGGCCGGGGGCGCGCAGTGCCGGTGCGCCAAAGACGTTCAACGGTCGAACGACCAACTCGCGACGGGTTTGACCAGTTGACACCGGAACGCGTTTCGCTTGGTTGCGAACATTCGTGTCAACAACTCGTGGATCGCGACACACACGTTGCAAGATCACCTGTGACACGGTCCGGGTACCAACTTGCCATACGTCGAGTGGAAGACCCACTCGTGCAGATGACGCTTGGCCTCTAGATCGCATCCGACATAAACGTGGCGGGTTCCGGCGGCGTAGATACCGACGTACAAAGGCCGAACAGCATCGGATAGCCGCCACGATTGTCCCGGACGGGATCTAGTCGCGCGACATCGACGCGGCTGGTCACGAATCGGTGGAATCGCGCGTTCGTCAAACCTCAACGACCGCCTCGGCCTCGACTTCGATCAAGAACCGCCGGCTAATCAGCGATGCGACCCAGACCATTGTCGAGGCCGGACGATTCTTGGCGGTGAAGTATCGGCCCATCGCTTCGCCGACGGGACCGATCTTCTCGCGGTCGTAGCCGACGACATAGGTAGTGACTTTCACGACGTCGGCGGTAGAAGCACCGGCACCCTCCAGCGCCAAGGAGAGATTCTGATATGCCTGCTCGGCTTGCGCCCCATGGTCCTCTCCGCCAACCAGCTGCCCTGCCTTGTCGATCGCGACCTGGCCCGATACCCAGATTCTCTTGATACCACCGGCCGTCACCGCGACCACCTGGCTGAACCGCTCGGAATAATCTCCGAGCGCATCGGGATTGATGAATTCCTTCTGCATAACGTCTATTCCTCCACGACCATAATCGCCAGGACTGAGACTCCTTGCCGGGTTTCGCTCGGCTGGGATTCTCCCATATCACCCGGCACAGTTTAAGGGAGGAAGGTCACCTCACGCGATCGGGTAGAAACGCACCACCGAAACGAGGAGCGCCCGATCGGGTACAATGAGAAAGTGTCAACGCATTCTGCCGCGTACACAAGTTGAGCTATGCACAGGATCACGGCATGAACGCGATCACTCCTACCCGAACACAATCCGACAGGGTGCACGCGACTGGCAACATCTTGTTGTGTCTCACTGCCTCTGCACTGTTGGGCACGCTGCTGCTCGCGTTCTTGGTCGCCAACCATTCCGTAGGTGACTCCAGCGGAATGATTCCAGGTATTGCCCGCGGCATTGGACGGCATGCCGGATTCGTGTCGCTGATCACGCTGATGTCGGAGCTTCTCGCTATTGTCGTGCTGGCGTTCAGTGCGGCGCGCTGGCGAGCCGGCATTATCCACAGTCCGCGTTGGTTCATCGCCGCACTGTGTACGGCATTCGTCGGCCTGGCGATGCCTGTTCTGCTTGTCATGGCGGCATTGATTGCAAGTAACAAGATACAAATGCCATAACGCAGCGATCATACACTCTTCACTTTCAATGCAACTTGGTCGGTGCCTCACCGGCAACATCGAGCGAACTGAAGCCGCCTACGATGCTGAATTCATCTGAAGACAGACCAGCTATCCGTCACGACCGGCAATGTCTCGCGCTGCCGGCAGGATCCGCGGCCCGAGTCTTCGCTGAATGCGGGAAACTGGAACACCTGTCCGCTGGTAATCGGCTAATCTAGACTAGAATGTGTCTGGGCCCTTCGAACTCAAGTGACCGACCAAGTGCGGTTCAGCGCTCAACACACCGAGATCGACTTCAATGGACGAGCACGCGGGAAATCGCGACGAGGGTCAGCCCTCCGAGCTAGACCAAACCTTCCACATGCCACCTGCCCGCGACGAGCAATCCGACGAAAGTAGACCGCCGCCCGAGACTGCTTTCGAAGCCACGTTCATTTCGGCCGGGGGTGATTTCTCCAAAGCCGACCGGGATCTGGTGTTCGCCACCGCCACCCTCAAATCGGGTCGGCTGGCAGAGCGGCAGCTCTCGCGGGCTCTGGCGAATTGGACCGTGCATGGTGACCAGCCGCTGGCCGACCATCTCGTCTCGGAAGGTTTGCTCAGCGACGCGGACCGTAAGAAACTCGAGACCGACGCCGACAACATGCTGCAAGATGCGGCTGAAGACATTGTCTCGTTGGGAGAGACGACCGACAGCGCCTCCTCGAGCGTGACCATTCGCAGATTGGATGCAACCGGCCGCATCGCACAGTTGCTGGGGTTGAGCACGGTTGCCGACTGGGGTGACGACGGCCAAGACCGGGTCGTGCCCTCCCGTTATCAGCTGTTGAAGAAACTCGGCCAAGGTGGGCTGGGTTGCGTCTGGCTGGCACGCGATCAAAACCTCAGACGATTTGTCGCCGTCAAGGAAATTGCCCCGAATGCCCGAAATGTCCCCTCGGCCGTCCAACGTTTCCGCCGCGAAGCAGAGGTCACCGGTCGATTAGAGCATCCCAGCATCGTTCCGGTTTACCAATTCGGCGGGGCGGAGGGGGACCGGCAGCCGTTCTATGCCATGCGGTATCTCGGCAAGGAGACGCTCGAAGACGCCATCGCCGAGCATCACGAACGCCGCGAAGCGGGTGAGAACGATCCGATGGCGTTGCACCGGTTGCTGACGTCGTTCGTGGCCGTCTGCCAGGCGATCGCCTATGCCCATTCGCACGAAGTCGTACACCGCGACCTCAAGCCGGAAAACGTCGCGCTGGACAGCTACGGCCAGGTGATTGTCCTCGACTGGGGATTGGCCAAGTTCATCGGAGAGGCCGAGCTCAGCGAGAGTTTCGGCCACGATCCCGGTGTGGAGGCCGGCGGCGGCGAACAAACACTCTCAGGCGAAGTCTTGGGCACGCCGAGATACATGGCGCCGGAGCAGGCAGCCGGCCGCATCGACGAAATCGACCCCCGCACCGACGTGTACGGCTTGGGGGCGATCTTGTATTCCATCCTGACCGGATACGCCCCGCACGAGAAAAGCCAGGCTTCGTCCAAGACCAATAGCTCGATTCCGCAACTGCTTCGCGAGATCGTCAACGACCCCACGCCGCTGGCGAGTTCGCTCAACCCCGACGTGCCACTCGAACTGGAGGCCATCTGCGCCAAGGCGATGGCCCGCAAGCGCTACGCCCGGTATTCGTCGGCCTGCGAGTTAGCCGCCGACATAGAAAAGTGGACCGCGGGAGAGCCGGTCACCGCCTACGAAGAACCTTGGCTGAAACAATGCCAACGCTGGATCGGGCAACACCGCCGCATTTCACAGATCGTGGGGAGTCTGCTGACGGTGCTGATCGTCTCGGCGATCGCAGTCGGCGTGACGACGCGGCAGAACTATGTTGCCGCCCAGCATGCCCGGTTCGAGAGCATTAAAGGAGAAGCCAACGCTCTGGAAGACAGTTTGCGGTCCAAGGCCATGGAACTCAGCAAGGCGGCCCGCTTTATGGCCGGGTTGCCCCCCATTCAAGGCATCATCGATGCCGGCAGCGGCGCCGAAACCGACGACGAACAGGTCTGGCGCGATCGCCTGCAGACAATCTACTCCGGGCTGCTCGATGCCCATCCCGATTACCTTTCGGTGTCGTATCTGGCCGTCGAAGATCAGGCGCAGGAGATCGTCCGCGTCGAACGTCAACACATCGCCGGTGGCTTCGTGCGAACCGTCCCCGTGAGTCGATTGGCCCGAATCGAACTGGCCGGAGCGCTGGCCAGGATCGCCAGTCTCAAGCCGGGGGACGTGTTTCTGGCGAGCGCACCGCTGGCTGCAGTCACCGACGCAGACGAGGCTCTGTTGGTGCTGACGGCGGGCATCCCCGTTTACGACGACAGCACGGGTGAAGTGTTCGGCATCGTAGCGATCGAGTCCAATCTGGACGAGATCCTCCGCGAGGTCGTAGCGTCCACGACACAGACAGCAAAAGGGGTTTACTTCGTCGAGGGCGATGGACGGATCTTGCTGCACTATTCGCAAGAGCGAGGATTCCGCCACGCCACCACAGGCACCGACATCGCCGCAACCCTCCCCGAGGTCGGAACCTTCTTTTCCACCGAACAAGCGTCCGATACCTTCTCCGACGGGTCAGAGATCTACGGCGTCAAAGTGGGCGTCGATCCCCGCCATACCGACGCGGCCATCGGCATTGTGCTGACGTTGGATGAATGATGGCTGTGGATGGTGTCCGGCGCGGACTTGACTGTAGGGCCGCCACACACACATGCAGCTGCTCGATGAGAACGCGCTAGAAAGTTCGTCGGTTGTCGCGAATTGCCGCATGAATCGAGAGCGGGTCGCGGTCGGCACCAACAGCTACGAAGAAGAGCTCCGATGCGACCCGATTGATTTTCTCATGCGCCGGCTCGAAGTGCAGGGTGCGGCGGCGTGGCTCGATTTGTGCTGCGGCCGAGGGCGGGCTCTGATCGACGCAGCCCGGCATTTCGTCAGTGGCGGCATCACCGGCGTCACACTGCGGGGAGTCGATCTGGTCGATGTATTAGACGCGATTCCAGAAACTGCCCCGTTTCTGTGTCTCGAATCGTCGAGCTTGCACACCTGGAGTTCCAAACAGGAATACGACCTGATCACTTGCGTGCATGGCATGCACTACGTCGGCGACAAACTCGGGCTCATCGAGCGCGCGGCTTCGTGGCTGGCTGCAGACGGAAAGTTTCTGGCGAATCTCGATCTCGCGAACCTGCGCCGAGCCGATGGGCGAGCGCTGGGGCGGCATGTCACGAAACAACTTCGCGCGAGTGGCGCGAGCTACGAGAGCCGCCACCACTTGATCTCTTGTGACGGTCCCACACAGCTGTCGTTCGGGTGCCGCTTCATTGGCGCCGATGATACGGTCGGCTCGAACTATAGCGGCGAGCACGCGGCTGACTCATACTACGAAGTAGGCAGCTAGCAGCCTGTTGTGAACAATCCGGGAGCAATGCGGGGTGCCACGAGCGGCTTGTCCGCCCGTGTTGTTGCGAGCACTCTACAATTCGCACTGGCAGGCAAACTGCAGTGGCACCCTTTTTCAACGAGCTGCTAGACGTCGCCGCGCAGGCTGTCGACTCGCTCGCCTGCGCCGTTCTGCAAGTGGATTTGGAACAGTGATCGCGCGCCACCGACATCTGACCGCAGGCCTGTTCTTGGTGATCACAGCGGCAGCAGTTGGGCGCGTGACCGCAGCCGAACCTCCGCTTCCCGATGTACTGATCGGCTACACCGAGTTTCGCACCGATCTGCCCGACGGGCGGCATGCGAACGTGGTCACTATGCGCGCCCACGTCGTTCGCGCCAACGGCAAAGACCGGCGCGCGATTGCTGCCGACCTGGCTGACGAGCCGCACACCTGGACGCAGTTTGCCGGTTGGTCTCCCGATGGAACGCGGGCGATCATCGGCCGTGGTTGGGAACATCCCGACAATGCGAGCTGGGAAGAGCGACATCATCAGTTTCGCTTCACCCCGGAGGGCCGGCTCTACGACCAATACCTCCTCGACGTTCAAAACGCACAAGCGGTCAATCTGACCGCGGTCGAACGCGTGAGCTCTTACAACTCCGGATTGTTCTTCTGGCCAAACGATTCGGACACACTCGGCTTTCAAGCGCTGATCGACGGTGTGTCGCATCCGTTTCGCATGGACCGCGATGGACGCAACAAGCTCGACCTGACCGAAGGTTCGCGCGGGTTCGCCTACGGTTTCGCCGCGTCTCCCGACGGCACGCGGATCTCCTATCATCAGGATTACAAGGTCTACATTGCCGATGGCGACGGTTCCGGCGCAACCCGCGTCGAGACCGGCAACCCCTTCAACTTCGTGCCGCAGTGGTCGCCCGACGGCAAGTGGCTGCTGTTCCTTTCCGGTGAGCACTACGATTGCCATCCGCACGTGGTGCGATCGGACGGCACCGGACTACGAAAAGTGGCCGACCGCAAAGGCTATCGCGGGGTCGTCGAGTTTCTCGACGTTCCCGACTTCCACGGTGGCAGCAGCGACATACCGGTCTGGTCGGCCGACGGCCGATCGGTCTTCTACACCGCTCGCGTGGGTGAAGGCACCGAACTGTTTCGAGTGTCTTTGAGCGGAAAAGTGGAGCAGTTGACCGACTCTCCGCCGGGTTCGTTGAACTATCACCCGACCATCAGCAAACGCACGGATTGGATTCTGTTCGGTTCCAATCGAACCGGCGCCCGGCAGTTGTACGTCATGCATCCATCGAGCCGGCAGGAACAGGCCATCACAGACGTGAAGCCCGGCCACGGCGCTATGTGGCCGCACTGGCAGCCCAGGTAGTTCCTAATCGCCGGACGAGAAGTTGCAGACCTGCATAGTCAGCGGCGCGTGGGCTCGACCAATTGCAGCAGCCAACCAGGAATCGACGCGCGACCCAGACACTGGAGCAACCTATGAGCAAGTCAAATCTAAACCGCCGCCAGTTCCATGTCCGTACCGGAGCGATCGCTCTCGGTGGAGCGGTCGTCCTGCCGCTCGGCAATCAAGCGCTGGCCGCGGGTGCGGCTTCCGACGCGAACGCCTGCGATTTCCAGGCGTCATTCATGACCCGGGACGCTCCTTACCGCAAAGATTCGCGGCCACACGCGCGGCACAACACACCGCACGGCAATTGGGCTCGCATCCAATTGGAATCGCTGATTGACGTTATCGATATCGATGCGGGGCAGTCTGAGCGATTCGTACTCATTGCTGCCTGCCGTACCGAGTGGGTCTACGCTGACGATCGGCTGTTTCAGCTTCCCAGCGGCGAGTACCGCAACATTTACTCCGTCGCCCAGGAGCGGCACATGGGTCAGTCATTGACTTATCGAGGCGGCCGACCGCGAGGGGTAGGCGTTGCCGACAAGTATCGATCGCTGCAGATCGACATCGCGACCCTTGCCGGTACGCGGTCTCTTTCGACACACCAGCAGATCGTTCAAGCCACCGCCGACAACAAGCCGCTCGTGGCGCGGACGACGCTGGAGGAGCCGGATCGCAAACTGCGATACGTGCTGGAGTATCCGATCAAGACCATGAACTTCCAACCCAAGACCGACTCCTTCCAAGTCGACACCGGCCCGCTGTTGGTTCCCGACTTCGAATCCGATGCTGAAAGCGCCATCGATCGGTTGGAGATGGCCCATGTGGCGTACAACCAATTGGATCGAGCGGAGTTCATCCTGCGCCGCCCGACACCGATCTCCGACGAGGCGGGACGCACGCTCTGCGAAGTCCTGCACTACTCCGAAGTCCGCGAGCTACCCGCTACGAACGAGCTGCTCGCCAATGAGCGAACGTAGCGCGCGCCCAGAGTAACAGGGCGCCAATGTGCTGAAGTTGAGCGAATTGGGCGACCTGACTGGAAAAAGGGCCGAATTCACGTCGCACACACCGCCTGGGTAAACTGCCCAAACTGCGAAAAGTCTTCGGCCGTCTCCGGGCGTGGAATATTCGGACTCGTCGGATTCTTTTAACACGAGTAAGCGAAGGCACTTGCGCGCCAGAAGCCGCGCCGGCATGACGCCGTTGACACGCTTCTGAGCCCCCAGTACATTCCATCGCTTTGCGTCTTCGAGCCGCCGGAGCCCGGTCCGCGGGCCCGCTGGATTGATGAGGATTGGCCCCATCAGGGATGATGGCAATGTTTTTCAGAGGACGATTCGTGATGTTGTTGGCCGCACTGACTGGTCTGTCATCGATGAACTGCACGCCGCAGTCGGCGCTGCCTCCATCGATGCCGATCTCGCTCGGCCCGATGACGCCACATCCCTCAATTGGAACGGCACCATCTTCGAGTTTTGACCCGGCACACATGCGGGGCATCGCGCGGCCGCCTGGTCCGACGTCCCAACCAGCCGCAGGTCGCGAGTGGAGGCACATCGTTCTGCACCACACAGCCTCCGAGCAGGGGAGCGTCGAAACGATTCACGAATCGCACCTGCAGCGCAAAGACGCGCAGGGCAACAACTGGATGGGGATTGGCTACCACTTTGTCATTGGCAACGGCCAAGGCATGCGCGACGGAGCGATTGAACCCACGTTTCGCTGGCGCGAACAACTTCATGGAGCGCATGCCGGAAGCAGCGAATACAACGATCACGGCATCGGCATCGTGCTCGTTGGCAACTTCGAGGAGAACCCGCCCACCTCCGCACAACTTGCCGCAGTCAAACAACTCGTGGGCTCGCTCAAGGTCGCGCACGGCATATCGAGCAACAACGTTGTCGGCCATGGGGACGTCAAAGCCACGGCGTGTCCCGGCAGGCACTTCCCTCTGGACGAAATCAGCCAGGCGTCGCCAGGAACGTCTTTTGGCGGAGCGTTGAACGCCCCGCTTGATCTCGCACGAACGGAAAGGATTCGCAACTAATGTCAGCCCGCTTTGATCACGAATTCTGGAGCAACCCCGGCGTGGACGATCTTCGCAGCCAGTCCTTGGCAGACTTGTTCGGGCCGCACGTACCGATCGCTGACCACCGTCACGATTCCGAGCCGCCGCCATACGAGGTCGAGCCGTCGCCATACGCTGCGGCCGATGGCTTGTCTTTGTTCGTGCCCGACAACTACGAGCCCAACTACGCGTATCCCTTGATCGTTTGGCTGCCGGGACAGGAACGGCATGAGTTGCCGAGTCTGATGGCGCACATCAGCCCGCAGAATTATCTCGGATTGGCTCTGACGCACACGCCGAGCCTGCAATCTTTGGCCGAACCAGGCCGCGGACAGCGGGACACGACCGCGCTGGAAGACCAGTTATACGACTCGGTTCGCCAGCTGCGCAGTTGTTACCACGTTCATAGCGAACGCATCTACGTGGCTGGTTTTGCCAGCGGAGCGACGGCAGCCTTGTCGCTGCTATTGCGGCGTCCCGAATGGCTCGCCGGTGCCGTTGCGATGCATGGCACCTTGCCCGACCGCCGCCGGTCGCTGGCCCGTTTCCGCGATTTGCAAGGAAAACGCGTGCTCTTGGCGACAGGCTCGCAGGACCATGTCACCACTGCCAACCACGTCGTTCGCACCGGCCGCCTGCTGCACTCGGCGGGCCTGTCGGTGACCACCAGGATCGACGACGCGGGCCGTGAGCTGACTCCCAGCAGCTTGCGTCAAGTCGACCACTGGCTGATGGAAAGCCTGTGCGTCATCGCGTAGATCCCATTCGGGGTCTTCAGTCGGCCAGGTTGTGAATCGTGTTGTGAATAACGCCGTCGACTGATTCACTGCCGGCGCCGCGGAGCCGATATCTGATCTGCATACACCAGGTGGGTTCAACGGCCGGAATTTCCAGCCGCACCGTGCGACCATCGGGCAACAGTTCTGCCTCGGCGACCTTCAGTTCGCGCTCGTCGTAATGCTCTGACCCGTAGTTGGCCGTTCGCTTCAGCGACCAGGTTTCGATTGTGTAGTTTTGCGGGTCGATCGCCTGTTCGCGGTCGAGTTCGCCGCTGAAGCCGATCTCGATTCCCATGCGCTTTGCCTTGAGTTCCACCGGCAAGTGAACCGGTTTGCCGGTGTAGCGGATGCGGTACATGCCGCCCGGCTGTTGTTGACTGCCCGCCCAGGCGAACATGCCGCAGGAATAAAGTTGGCCGTTGTCTGGATGAAAACGTCCGCGAATCAGACCGGTCGGCAGCCGGGGGATGGGCAGTTCGCACATGCCACCCTGCATTTGGCCGTTGAGCTCTTCGTGCGGCACGACGAAGACTTTGCCATAGCCGTAGGAGAAGTTCAGCAAAGAACCGTCCAGCGGTCCCCACTGCGGGCTATCGACCCAGAGCAATTCCGCCGGCGAGCGGTCGAAGGCGTTGGTGATCCAACACAGCGGTTGCTCCATCGCGGAGTCCGCTGTGTCGGTCACGTCGTGATAGCCGTACATGTTGCCGTAAAATCCCCCTTCGCGAACCCAGTTGATGCGGTTCTTGGGATTCCAGTGGCCTTCCTGGTCGGTGACGATGAACGAGCCGTCGGCGTTGAGGCAGACGCCGTTGGCCGCTCGGAAGCCGTTTGCCAAAATGTCGGTCCGCGATCCGTCGGGGCTGACACGCAATAACGTGCCGTGATGCGGAACCACCGCCGGCAATGCATGCCGGGCCGACTTGGCGTAATAGAAATTGCCCGCATCATCTCTTTGCAGGCCCATCGCGAACTCGTGAAAGTGTTCGGTGACCTGGTGGTCGTTGTTGAAGTTCTCGTAGAAGTCGGTCTCGCCGTCACCGTTGAAGTCGCGCAGAATGACGATTTGGTCGCGGCAGGTGACGTAGATGTCACCATCGACGATCTTCAGCCCCAGCGGTTGAAACAGGCCGCTGGCGATCCGCCGCCAGGTGAGTCCCTGCCCTCCCTCGATACCGTCGAGCAGCCAGACGTCGCCGTCCCAGGTGCAGACCGCCATGCTGTCGGGATCGGCGAAGAAGTCGAACCCGGTCGGTCTCACGCGGCACAACCAGGGATTGCTCGCCGGGCGCGTGAGCACGTCGACGGCGAAGGGGCGGTCATCGTTGCCGAGAATCGCCGGTGTCTCGACGACCGTCGGCCAGTGACGCGGCCCTCCTTGAGTCAACAGTTCCAAGTCTGCAACGGGTTTCTGTCCGCCTGCTGAGGCGGCGACGGCCTCCACCTCGGATTGATCGGCGGCCCGCGCGAACCAGAGTGTGAACTTGAGTGCTTCGTCGCCAGCCGGAATCCTGAGCCGGAGGTTACCGTTGTCGTCGTCGACCCAGTCGGTCCCCGGCACATCGGCAGAGAGTCCGGCGACGATGATTGCCCCTTTGTCGGATTGCGAACCATCGGCCCCGAAGACGGCCATCTGTCGACCACGCTGCAGGCTTGTCGCAAATGCTCGCAGCTGCGCACCCTCTTCGGCAACATGAGCCACCTGCAGCAGCATGTCGGCCTGTCTCGGGCCGATTTGGAACGTCCGACTGAAGACAGGCTGCGGCTGCTCTGCCTCGAGACCCGGCATTTCGAGCACATCGGTCTCGCCCACGGTGTAGGAGATGATTACCCGATCGCCGTAATGGTACAGCCCGCGATAGTGGGCCCAATCGCGCGGCAGAGGTCCGTAGGCTTTGCCGTCACGTCCGCGCAGGCGCGGGTCATCGAAGTTCGCCTTGTCCGGACGTCCCCAACCCGGCCCGGTTGGATTGGCAGCCCCGACGTCTCCCACCAACCGGGGGTGCACCTCGTGACGGCCGTTGAACATGATGCCGTTCCAATCGACGAACCCCTCGCCGGTCCAGGCGCCGGCCATTCGCAGGGTGTCGTGATCGAACACCATCCAGTAGCGGCCCCGCGACACGCCACCGGGACCGGTGTCGAGACGGACGGCGATGCCCTTCTGCGCGATATTGCTGCCGTCTTGGCCCACCTCGTAACTGGCGATCAGGTTCGGGCCGTAGTCCATCGTGGCCCACGGCCTGATGTCTCTGGGCTCAGGTCCGCGACCTTTGCCGGCCGGAAGCCCCTTCAAGTATCCGCGGTCGACACGCGCATACTGGCTGGGATTGGCTGACTTGAGGTACTCCTCGCGGATGTAGTGAATCACGTCGTACTTCTGCTGCGGGACCATCCAGGTTTGCGGCAGCATCATGCCGAAGCCGTGTGTCAAGGTGCGGTACATCCCGTAGGGGTCGTTGCCGTTCTTGAACTTTCCGCTGGCGAAGCGAAGTGAAGTCGGCAGCGAGCCGGGTCGATCCTGCGTGCCGTGACAGTTGATGCACAGTCGCTCGTAGATGGCTTCGCCACGCTCGAAGCTCTCCTCGTCCCAGTCGCCGATCAACCCGGCGTGATCGATGTCGCGCTCGTAATCGGGCAGGGCGGCTGCGGCATACAGCGACGGTGCGGGACGCAACTCGGCCGCGCGGGTCGGGCCCTGTTCGGCAATCTCAATCACGTAGCGTGCCAGGTCCAGAAACTGCCCGCGATTGGCCAACTGGTTGGGCAGCCCGGGCGGCATGATCGACGTCTTCTGCTGAATGCGTTCTTCGATCTCTGGTTTCGCAATGGCGATCAACCGCCCGCCGCCGGCGGCATCGTGCAGGATCAGTTCATCGGCGCGATCCTCGGCCACGAGTCCGGTGACGGTTCTGCCGTCCTCAGTCAACACGACGGTGGTCTCGTAGCCTTTGCGAATGGCGCGCGACGGGTCGAGGATCGATTCAATCACGTGGGCGTCAGTCGCCTCGGGCCTGCGTGCGGTGAGATCCGGACCGAGCCGACGTTCATCCGGGACGCCGATGCCATGACACTTCGTGCAAGCCAGGTGCGCTTGAAAGAACAAGATCGCACCGCGACGCGCGTCGCCAGTTTCGCGGGCCGCCTGAGCCAGTGCAGCGGGTGCTTCTGCCCGCAGCTGCTGTTCGAGGTTTGTTCCGGCTTGTTGTGCGCATGCAGCCAGCGGAGCAAGCAGCACCAGTAGAACAGTTACCGACACGAGCCGGACGCATCGCAAGAAACGAACGGGCGGGCGGGCACAGCATCGGTGTGCCACTGCTGGCTCGTCCAGCAGTGCGATGCGATCTCGACAAGAGTCAACGAAACGGGTCGAAACGACCGAGCGCCTGTTGTTGTGTTTCACGGATACTCGTACGCAGCTTGTAGATACCGTCACAATGATTCGGCACGGCTGGGCGAGCCAGCAGTGGCACCCAAAGGTTCGTCAGTTCAGCTTATGGCTGGCAGGCATCACGCCTTTGGTGGATTTGCCGAAGCCGAAAGGTGTGGGTTGGTAGTCGCCGACGACGTCGACGCTGCTGTCGGGATCGATCTGGTCTTCGATGCCGGCGGCCCAATAGGCGGCGTTGACCAGCAGGCGGCGCGTGCCGGCGCTACTCAGGTCTTGCGATGCACCCATCGTGGTTGTGAACACCCTGGCCGTCTTGCCTTGGGCGCCCTTGTAGGACTTGATCCAGGCGACTGGCATCATCGGCTCGTTCTTCTCGCCTTCGAGCGGGTCGTCGCCGGGCTTCATGCCGACCAGCACCTGCCCCAACACGATCGGTTGACAGCCTTCGGGCAATGGCAGCCGCACTCCGTAGACGTCGGTCGGTCCCCAAACGTCGCCATCTTTGATGCCGCTGGTGATCGGATGGTCGCCGGTGATGATACCCCGCGTGCTTTGTTTGCCGTGATGGCCGTGATGGTTGATCCAGGTTTCGCCCAGAACTTGTCGGCCGAAGCCTCCAGGCCATTCTTTGCTGCCCCAGTGATAATGCGTGTAGGCTCCCTTGGAGTTGTTGAAAGCGTGGGTGGCGGTTCGCATGCCGATAATAGGGCGGCCAGACTCGACGTAGTCGACAACGTAGCGCATCTGGTCGTCAGGCAGTTCCCGGAACCGCAAGGACAGGATCATCAGGTCGGCAGATTCCAGCGATTCCAATCCTGGCGTGTTGTTCCGCGTGTCCGGATCAATGGCTCCCGTCTCGGGATCGATCGAGAACAACACCGTGCATTTGAACCCGTGATGCTTGGCCAGGATTTTGCCGAGTTGCGGCAACGCTTCTTCGGAGCGGTACTCTTCGTCGCCGCTAATGAGCACGATGTGCTTGCCGTCCCCGGGCCCGCTGCCCGGTTCGTAGACGACCCATTCGTCGGCGGCTTGGGTCACGGCGGTCGCGGTCAGGATCAGAACTGCCGCCAAAAACCGGCGGATGATTCTCAATGGGGTTGGTTTCATCGGTTGGTCCTTTGTTACTGACTCCCTCACCGAGGGGCTTGAGATCGAAGTGCGAAGGCTCTTGGATGACTAGTCTTCTCCAAGGTACCGAAAAGTCGGACATTGTGCATGACATCCGACGTGCCGGATGAATGCACCCTTGTTCCCAAGCTCCGGCTTGGGAACGCCGTCTGGAGCTTCGGATCGAGAAGCGGAGCTTCGCGGTGGTCGGTTCCCAAGCCGGAGCTTGGGAACCAGTGAAGATTGAGCTAGACCCCGAGCCGCCGGTTACTCCAATTCCTCGATCGAGCGGGGCCAGTCGTTCTTCAGCAGCCGGGAGAGCGAGCGGTCGGCCAGAACCTTGCCGTCGGTCTGGCAGCGGGCGCAGTAGTTGGTTTCGTTCGACGCATAGCGAATCCGCTGGACTGGGGCGCCGCAGTCGGGGCAGGGCTGGCCATAGCGGCCGTGAACCGCCATGTCCTTGCGGAACGCGGTGACCTTTTCCGGGAAGTCGTCTCCGGCTAGTGCCCGAACTGATTCGATCCAGTGCGCCAGCGATTCCTGGGTCGCATGAAACAGGCGTTCGATCTGCTCGTCGCTGAGCTTCTGCGTCAATGCCACAGGCGACAGCCGGGCCTTGTGCAGGATCTCATCCGAGTAGGCGTTGCCGATTCCGCTGAACAGCTTCGGATCGGTCAGCGCGCGTTTGAGGGTGTGATTGCGCAGCGTCAGCGCAGCGGCGAACTGCTGGACGTCGGCATCGAAAATTTCCAAGCCGCCCGGGTTGTGTTCCTGAAGCGCCTCTTCACCCTGCACGAAGTACAATGCCGCGCGGCGTTTCGACCCGGCTTCGGTCAAAGTCAACGACCCGTGTTCAAAGTCGAAGGCAGCCAGACCACGTTTGCCGGGCAACTTGGCGCCCGGCTCCTGCCAGTGCAGACGGCCGGCGATCATCAGATGCAGAATGAGCCACAAGTCGCCTTCCAGACCGAAGGCGATCCGCTTGCCGATTCGGCGGAGACTCTCAACCTGCTTGCCCTCGGCCTCTTCGATGGGCGGATCGAATGTTCTGAGCAGGAATGGATTGACGATCCGCGTTTTCTGCAGGCAATGGCCGATTACCCGCCGCTCGAGGGCCTCGATGTAGACCGTGATGTCCGGCAGTTCGGGCATGTAGCTGGTCGGTGAATGTTGCCGCAGCGGTTACCAGCGATCTTGATTCAGCGTCTGGAACTCTTCGGCCCAATGGTACTCGTCAAGAATGGAATCAGTCGGCCGGCCCAGCAAGCGATAGGCCGCGTAGATGGCTTCAATGGTCGCCAAGCCTCCGGCCGGATTGTCGAACATCTTGGAGACGCGGGGGTACGCTGTCACATAGGCCGGCAAGCTGCGCGGCGGCAAGTCTTCGAACTGCTTTTCCATTTGAGCGGCGAACCGCCAGGTGCCGTCCAGCACCAGCAGGCCGCGGTCGGCATCGGCGGTGCTGAGTTGTGGCCCTTCGAATCCGAGTCGAACGTAGCTGTCCAGTGGCTCGTGACCGACGCGGGGGTGTTTCCAGAACACAAACCCGTCGCGACCGCGCAGCGGCTCAACGGTGCACTTTTTGCGCCGCTCTTTGGGGTGAACGACGATGATCGTGGGCGGGAAAGCAGACATGCGAGCCGAACCACATCACTCTTCTTCGATTTTCTTGATCCGTTGCTCTTCGGCGGCGAGCTCCTGTTCGAGCCGCTGTATCTCGGCGGGATCGTCGAGTTGTCGTTTGGCGCCTGAGAGCTGTTGCCTCAAGACCGCAATTTTCTTGCGGCCCACGTCGATCTGCTTCTTTTGCTTCTTGTTCAACTTGGCAGCCATGGCGACTCCCTGATGTTCGTGATTGCTCGATGCGACCGGAAGCAATAGAGTAAGACAGTGTCGAGTGAATTGGGAGAAACCAAGCACAGAATCGACAGCCCGGGCGTAAGATGTCTTTGTTCTTGTGTCACGAATGCTACAGCTGGATCACGCCGGTTGCCGGGCGGTGTCCCGACTGCGAACTGGTTGTTGATGCATCGGTGCCAGATCCCCCCATGCACGCGCTGCGCAGCGTGATTGGCGACGTGGTTGGTCTGCTCGGAGAAGTTCGAGTGCGCCGCAAGCTATTGCCAGATCACGGCATGCTGTATGCGACCACCAATGGATTGTACTTCCTGCCGCATCAATTGGACCAGGAGCCGCGAATTACGACCGAGCCGCCTCCGGAACCGCTGATGTGGTCATTGATGTCCCTCTCTTGGGCTCCGCTGGCGTTGCTTAAGCCATTGTTGCAGCCGTTCTGGGGCAAGAAGGAGCAGCGCGTGGTGCAAGTCTCGGTGTTGCGGCCGCGGGCGCTGACCTCGGACGACAACGATCGGCTGCCCGAACTGTTGATGGAAAACCCGGGTGTGTTCTTTCTGCGACGGCAATCCATTCGAGGCTGGCGGCGCCGCCGCCGACATTGGTCGATCGAACGGGACCAAGGTCCACCGTTGAGGTTTTCACCCGAATCGGATCGCAACCTCGTCCACCGCCGCGTGTCACAGCTCGCGGGTGCCCCGCGCTGGCCAGAGCACATGTTGGACGTGGACCTGGACGCCCACGCGGGCGCCGCGTAGGTCGTCCGCGGCCGCACGGCACGAATTGCGGTACCTACGGCTATTTCCATTCCGAGCAATCGATTGACTTCCGAGTTTCGTAACATCCTGACTGAGACGGTCGAACGGGGCACGTTCATCGAATTCGTGCTGAGCAAGAAGACCCGCTCCGTTCAATCCACGCCGGATCGCGTGAGCGCGCGTCCCGTCTCGATCAAGGGCGGGACGCTGATTCAACTGGCATCGCGGTCCGGCGCCAAAGAGTCGCACGAAAACGTCGCACCGGTCCAGGCCATTGACCGTCTGCTGGGAATGTTAGGCGCGCAGTTCGAGCATGCTCACCTCTTCACCAGCGAAGCCGATTTTGCAGCACACGCGCTGCCGGGCGGCAAGATCCGCGTACACCGCAGCCGCGCGACGAAACAGCCGGCGGCGATCGCGCACGATCGCTCGAAGAACTATCTGATCCCTGACGGCGTGCCGTGTCCTTTTCTCATCGAAATCGGAGTCATGACCCCGGCCGGTCGGGTGAAGTCGGCCAAGCGTCAGAAGTTTCGCCAGGTCAATCGATTCTTGGAACTGGTCAATGACATTATTGAGAATCTGCCGACGGGCCGGCGGATCAACGTCGTCGACTTCGGCTGTGGCAAGAGCTACCTGACCTTCGCACTGCATCATCTGCTACGGAACGTGCATGAAAAAGAGGTCTCCATCGTCGGCCTCGATCGGAATGCGGAAGTGATTCGGGACTGCTCACGCATCGCCGAGAAGCTGGGCTGCGCCGAACTCGACTTTCAAGTTGGAACAATCGCCGATCACGCTCCGCAGGGCGACGTCGACCTCGCGGTGTCACTGCATGCCTGCGACACCGCGACAGACGATGCGCTGGCGCAGGCGATTCGCTGGCAGGCGTCGGTGATTCTGGCGGTGCCTTGCTGTCAGCACGAATTGGCCGAGCGGATCGACAGCGGCGAACTATCGGCCGTCGAACGACATGGAATCCTCCACGAGCGCTGGGCGGCACTAGCGACAGACGCCTTGCGCGCCGACGCCCTGGAAATCTGCGGATACCGAACGCAGGTGATCGAGTTCATCGACATGGAGCACACCGCCAAGAACCTTCTGATCCGGGCCGTTCGGCGGGACTCCGACAACGGCGATCGTGCCGACCGCGTCGAATCATACCGCAGGCTCAAAAACGCACTCGGGCTGGATGAGATCTACCTGGAACAGGCTTTCGGTGCCGAATTCCGTAGCACGGTTTGTTCGCAAGACTGATGCACCTGCTCGGCTCGATTCGTCGTGAACGTGCCGCTGAAATGTTCTCCATCGCCCGATCCGGCGTTTTTCAGTCTGCTTGAGCCTGGGCATCGGCGAGTATCGCATCGATGCCCAGGTGCCCCTTCATGCCGGCGAGTATTTCAGGTGTTTCACCGTCTTCGTTGGCCGCGCTCACGTCAGCACCACGTTCGACGAGCAGAACGACCGCAGCGATGTTTCCCTTTGCGGCGGCGAGATGCAATGGAGTGTTGGCTTGTGGACCCGGACGGTTGATGTCCGCCCCGTGGGCCACGAGAAGATCGACGATTTCGATCATCGCTGGGAACCTGGCAGCGTCATGCAGTGGCGTCTGGCCGAACTTATCGGCGTGATTAACGTCCGAACCGGCTAGAATCAGCAGGCGTATAGAGCCGGACCCAGCGGTATTTAACGGTATGCGGCCGGATTTGTTCTCGGCGGTGATGTCCGCCCCACGGGACAGCAGCAGTTGGGTGATTTCCGGCGAAGCTGCCTGGTGGAGAGGCGTGCTGACGATGTGATCCTTGGCGTGAATGTCCGCCCCGTAATCCAAGAGGATGCGGGCTACAGCGACGTCGCCCGCCTCGTGCAGCGGTGTCGAGGAAGAAAAGCCGCGACGCGCATCGACTTCGGCCCCGTGTTCCAACAAGAGCCGACACATCCTGGCTCGCTTTCGTCGAGCCGCGTAGTGCAAAGCCGTCTGCCCTTCGAGGTCTCGCCAATTGACACCGAGGCCAACAGCGGCGAACCACGAGATCGTCTGTTGATCGTCAGCATCGACTGCGCGCTGCAACAGGAAAGCTGGATGCAGAAAAATGCACGCAAAAAAGCCCACCACGGTTGCCAGCAGACCTGAGCTTACGCGGCCAACCACAGTGGATACAGAGACCGTCGGCTGATCAACCGTCGTGGCATGGGCGGCGGACCTTGGTTTCGCCCAGAAAGCTGACGCGATCAGGGCCAGCATCGAAGTGGCCAGTAGCGACTCCAGATGGAAGAAAACATCGCCGCTAAAGCCGGTCAAGCGCGAGACAGAGAGCATGACCGCCATCCCGATCAACGTCGCCATTCTGGAGACTCCTGCGATCAGCGCGAAGCCGCATGTCAATACGAAAGAGACACGCCAGCCGACTTCGATCGCGCTGTCCCAAATGCCATAGGGCGGATGCTGCATGTGTCCGGCCATGCAGAGATGACGAGAACCGCAAAGCCAGAAAAGCCACACAGACAGCGCGCAGCATAACAGCGCGGCCCATCGACAAACGCTCTGGCCACGATGCGACATGCCCACACCTCAGCCGCATGACGTTTGAGCAAATCAACAGGCGGCGACACCGGGATCACCGACCCCGCATTCGCTCGTGGTCCCTCCGCCTATGGCGGGATGGGAACCTTCCGGGTTTGGACTGGAATACCCCGAGCAGCGAGCACCCGATCGACCTCAGCCGCTGCTCTAGTCAGCACGGTGTTCGACGGCAGTTCGAACGCTGACCCGTTCTGCAGACTGAACTCGTAACCCACATTGTAGTAGTTCGGCGCGAACAGTCCCGTTTTTTCTTTCTCGATCTTCGTGGCCGACTGGATCGAGTCCCATTCGATGTCGACGTTGAAGCGGGTGTGCGGAGGTTCGCGCCGATGAACGAGCACTTCATCGGTCAGCTCGACCCGCTCATATACGTATTGAAGAGAGATGAAACAAAACACCGGAATACCCAGCAGGCAGATGACGGCGATGACCCGATCCTTGAGCAGCCTGCGAGAGATCTCCGCGAAACCGACGAGCATCAGCGACGTGAGAACCAGAAACAACCATGGGAGCCAGTTGTATTTGAAGATGTGCCGCTCGCCATCAACGACGTGCACCGTCTGCGTGAACAGCGATTGGAGCCACACCAGAAACAAGAACGCAACGGCGAACGCGAGTTGAAATATCGAATCCCGATCGATCATTGCGACACGTCACACGAGATGTCGACGCTACGTCTACTCGGCCAGGTACTCGTCAAACCACTTCCAGACCTCTTCGTACTCCTCGGCGATGCCGGGCCAGTATGAGTGGCCCCCGCCGGATTCGACGATGAGCTTCACCGGCAGGCCGAGTTCTTCATACTTCTCTTGCATCACTTTGGATTGTTGCAAGGGGACCGTCTTGTCGCGGTCGCCGTGGATCAATAGTAGTGGGGGAGATTGCGCAGTCGCGAAGTAGATGGGCGAGATGCCGCGGAGTTGTTGTTCTAGATCGGTGATCTCGCCAAACATTTGCTGAAACAGGCTGGGACGCAATACGCCGATCGCATTGAATCCGTTCTTGACACCCCAGTTGACCATGTCGGTCGGCGGGAACCAGGCGACAACGCATTGCACATGACTACTCACGCGTTCGATGGGGTCTTTCGCGTCCGGGTTTCCGTCGTCGCCGGTGAGCGCCGCCATCAGCGAGAGGTGTCCCCCGGACGAGCCGCTGGTGATTCCCAAGCGGTCCGGATCGGCACCGTAGTCGCCGGCGATCGTCCGCACGTAGCGCACCGAGCGATTCATGTCGGCGATCATCTCGGGCACGTGATAACGTGGCGAGCTGCCGTGCCGCACGACAAACAGCGTGAAGCCCCCGCCGAGCAAGCCTTGGGCCCAATGGTCCTTTTCGCGCCGGCGAATGTTGTCGGCGGCGACATCCGACTTGCCCGATTTCCAAGAGCCGCTCGACACCAGGATCAAGCCCAGCCCCTTGGCGTTTCGTTTGGGCGTCAGCACGTCCAGCGTCAGCGCCATGCCATCTTTGTGACCATAGACGAGGTCTTCGACGGCTTCGTATTCGGCGAACGTCAGGCCGGACGTGTTTTCCACCTCGGCGGCGAACGTCCTACCGAGCAATGAGGCGACTGCCAGTGCCAAGACGAGCGTGCGGAAATATGCCATCTTCTCTCACTCCAGAGGTGCATGCGTACCATTCCATTAGAGCAGATTACGCGGCTCCAATGTGAGCCAGGCTCTCGTGAGGCGCAAAGTCGAGTCCAACGCGACTTTTTCACACCTCGTGCAGGTGCCAGCGTGTGCCGCAGATATCTACCCGGTCGTCGCTGACATAGCAGCCGCGTTGTTTGGCGTTCGTCAGGATATGTTCACGGTCCTTGACGGCGATATCCAGGCCCCCCAGACCAGCTCCGCGATCGTCCTCGGCTTCGACGAAGCGAATGTGGGCGTTGTTGAACCGCATGCGAAGATCGGATCCCTCGCGCCGGAGTGGTAGACCAGCCACGGTGCTCCAGCGCTGTGCAAGTTGGACCGGATCGGGACCCTGCAACTCGACGCCCAAGAAGTCGAGTGTGACTTCTTGTTTGACTTTGTCTTCCCAGCCGAAGCCGCCGACCGGATTCCAGTGGCCTTCGAAATCTTCATGGACGTCGTATTCGATCTCGAAGAACGCAGCAATCATGTCTCGGGGGTGCAGTTGGCACAGGTTCCAACCGTCGCGCTGGGATTCGTAGGCCACGCGCACGCCGTTATCGAGCGCGCGTTGCCGAATGGCCTGCTGGTTCTCGAATGTGTCGATCTGGGTGATGACCATGTAACCGCCGTCGCCGCCCCGCCTGTCCAAGTAGCGTCCGCCGGCGGTTCCTTCTTGGGTGGGTGCCACGACCTCGAGAAAGTTCTTGCCGACGGGCATCAACGAGTTCTCCAGGCCGAATTTGCCGACACCCGGGTCGACATAACAGGTGTTGATGCCCAGGATCGCGGTGAGATCTTCGATCACCGGCTTCAGTTCCCGTGCCACGAGACAAATCTGTCGCAATTGAATGGTCACGTTGCACTCCTGTTGCTGGGTGAGTCGATGTGTGTCGCGCGCTAGAGCGCGTCAGGCATAAACGTAGCGGGTTCCGGCGGCGTTGATAGGACAACAAAGGCCGAATAGGGTCCGGTAGCCGCCATGATTATCCCGGATGGGATCTAGTCCAGCGGACTGCTCAAGCCGGAACGAAGCTTGGGCCGCACCTTGGCCACAGAGAGCAGCGACTCGACGCAATCTCGCAGGCTCTCGTCGAACGGACGGAAGCTGACCGAAGTCACCGAGCGGATGCGGTCGTTGCGCAAGTCGCAGCCGGCCCAAATGGCGCGGAATTCAGCTTCGCGGGCCTGAATACGTTCGGGAAACTCATCGGTGACTTCGGGCGTGTCGTGTCCGAGTTCCGGCAACAGCCGGTCGATGCCGGCGCAGACGTCCTCTACTTTGGGCGTATCGGTGGACCAGGCGATGTAGCGCTCGCCGTTTCGGACTTCCGTGCTCTCGAGCAGTCCGATGTGGCACTCGGCGTCGTCGCGAACGTCGACCGTCATCCAGGGTCGGTATGCGAGGTTTTGATCGTATTTGCCCAACAGCATCATCTCGATGTTGTGCTGCCAGGGCCCTTTGTCCTTTTGGTGGGCCGATTGAATGGGTCCCACGTTGTCACCCGGGCAGCACGTGATGGCGTCCCAGCCGCCGTTTTGCTCGGCGGCTTCGGCGAAGGCCCGCTCGGCGATGACCTTGCTCATCGAATAGCCTTGTCCGCGTTCGGGCGTCCGCTTGGGGTTCTGTTCGTCCGGATAGCGATCTTCGTAGAGCACGGGCCGCTTCAAGAACTCTTTGATGTCCACTTCCGATATGACTGCGGCAATGCTCGAAGTGACGACCACGCGAGTCACCGAACGGGCTTGGTTGACGCTGTTGATCGTGTGGTCGCAGACGCTCTGGACGTATTCGTGGTCGTCATAGTCGCTCACATGCGACATGTGACACACCCCGTGACAGCCCTTGAAGATCTCATCGAAGCAGCCTGGCTGGTCGAGGTCGGCGGAGTGCAGCGTCAGACGGCCGGACGCGTAGCCGGGCATCTCCTTGAGGAACGTGGTCTTTGCCGCGTCATCGGCGTCACGCACACAGGCTCTCACGCGGTAGCCTTTGTCGAGCAATCGCCGCACAACCCAGCCACCGATGAATCCGGCACTGCCGGTAACCGCGACGGTGCCTCCCTTGGGGACCGGTGCCATGTGAAATCTCCGAAAGATCGAGTGCCTGAGCGCGTGCTCGCAGAACGACGTGACATGCGAATGAGCCGTCGATCGTATCATGATCAGCCTCACAACGAACAGTCGCAGCACGATTGCCGCGGCTACAATGCCGCCGACGACAAAGAACAACGCTGGCATGCCCGATAGGCGCCGCGTTTCGGTGTTCGGTATCGCATGTTAGGCTGGTCAGATCCGAGTTGATGTTCATTGCGCGGGGATTGTCTGCAGATGAGTTGGAACAAGGAAATCGAGGAACTCCGCCATCGCGAGGAACTGGCCTTCGAGATGGGTGGGGAGGAGAAAGTCGAGCGCCAACACTACTTCGGCAAGCTGACGATTCGCGAGCGCATCGACCGGATCGCCGATGAGGGCTCGTTCCAAGAAATCGGCACGTTGGCCGGTGTCGCCAAGTACAACGACGAAGGAGAACTCGAGCAGTTCACGCCCTCGAACTTTGTGTTTGGCACGGCCGCAATCGATCGCCGGTCCGTGATTCTCTCCGGCGACGATTTCACAGTCCGCGGAGGGTCGGCCGATGCGTCGATCGGCATCAAGCGGCAGGCCTCCGAGGGGTTGGCGCTCGAATTGCGGATCCCGCACGTGAGGCTGATCGACGGCATGGGGGGCGGCGGCTCGGTCAAGACCATCGAGATGGCGGGTCGCACCTACATTCCCCAGGTGCGCGGCTGGGAACTTGTGGTCCAGCACCTGGGCGTCGCACCGTCGGTCGCGTTGGCACTCGGATCGGTGGCCGGCATTGGAGCGGCCAGAGTGTCGACGAGCCACTACTCGGTGATCGTCCGCGACACCGCGCAGATGATGATCGCCGGCCCGGCCTTGGTGGAGTATGCCGGCGGCGGCACGGTCCCCAAGGAGGAACTCGGACATGCGCGGATTCACACGGCCAACGGTGCGATCGACGACCAGGTGGAAAGCGAAGCCGAGGCTTTCGATCGTGCGCGCCGATTTCTGTCTTATCTGCCGACAAATGTCGACGAACTGCCGCCACGGGCCGAGTCCAGCGACGACAACCCTAGCCGCACCGCCGAGCAGCTCGTAGACATTGTTCCGCGTGATCCGAAGCAGACCTACCGCATGCGCGAGATTGTCGAAGCGGTCGTCGACGAAGGCTCGTTCTTCGAGATCGGACGGGGCTGGGGACGATCGATCGTGACCGGCTTGGCGCGGCTCGATGGCTGGCCCATCGCCATCTTTGCCGAAGACGTCAATCACTTTGGTGGCGGCTGGTCGGCCGATGCTTGCCGCAAACTGGTCCGGCACATCGACCTGGCGTCGACGTTTCATCTGCCGCTCGTGCATCTGGAAGACTGCCCGGGATTCGTAATCGGCAAGAAGGCGGAACAGGATTCGACGATCCGCTTCGGCTCGCAGGCACTGGCCGCGCTGGGGCAGGCGACGGTGCCGTTTTGTTGCGTCGTGATTCGCAAGGCGTTCGGCGTCGCCGGAGCTGCGAATACCAAACCGGGCAGCTACCACATGCGTTACGCGTGGCCCTCGGGCGACTGGGGATCGTTGCCTATCGAGGGTGGCATCGAAGTAGCCTACAAAGCCGAGCTCGCAGAAGCCGAAGACTACGACGCACACCTGGCACGCATCAAGGAACGCCTCAACCGCGTCCGCTCACCATTTCGATCGGCCGAGCATTTCGAAATCGAAGAGATCATCGACCCCCGCCAAACCCGCCCGGTCTTGTGCCGCTGGGCGAACCTGATCGCCGGATCGCGCAAGAGCGGTCCGCAGGGGTTTACATACAGGCCGTGAGTCGAGCGATCGGAAATGGGAGATCCCACGGATGTCCCGTCACCAAAGATCGCCATCAGGAGTCTCCGGAGTGGATCAACTAGTCGCCGACTTTCTGACCTTCTTCACAACCGTCGATCCGGTCGGCACGCTGACTATTTTCGTCGGCTTGACGGCCGGCGCGCCGCCCAAAGACCGGGCTCGAATTGCCCTGCGGGCCGTGGGGTACTCGGCCTTGATTCTGGTGGGATTCATACTGATTGGACAACTCTTCCTGGGTTCGATCGGCATCCGGCTCGCCGCTTTTGAGCTTGCCGGCGGCATCATCTTCTTCTTGTTTGGATTGCAGATGGTGTTTGGCTCAGGGGCCGCTGCAGCGAGTGCATCTGAGACAGAAGGCCAAGACATCGCCATCTTCCCATTGGCCGTACCGTCGATCGCCAGCCCGGGGGCCATTTTGGCGGCGGTGATGCTGACTGATAACCGCGAGTTTTCGATTGCGGAGCAAGCCATGACGACGGGGCTGTTGCTCGCCGTGCTGGGCATTACGCTGGTTGTGCTGCTGCAGGCCAATCGAGTCTATCGCCTGTTGGGGAAAGCGGGATCGAGTCTCGTGGTGCGCGTGATGGGGCTGGTGCTTGCCGGGCTGGCAGTCGAGATGATTCTGGAGGCCGCTGCAGAACTAAGACCGTTGGCAGAGGCCGCAGCCGGCTAGAGCGCCGTGCGGCCGACAAGAACTCGTTCACGGAATTGTCAGAGAGGCAGGGGACTAGTGATCACATCCTTTGACGCAATCTACGTCGTCTCCGACCACATCGTGCCGGTCACCAAGGCTGAACTTCAGGCTGCTCGGAAGTCAATCGGCGGCGAGTTTCCTCCCGGCTACGATGAATTCAATCTCAAGTTTGGCATCGGTGAATTTTCCGATTACCTCCGTCCCTATGGTCCCAGTCGAGTCGTAGAGCAGCTCGATGACAATCGTAAGATGATCGTAGCCGACTTCTGGACGGACGGAGAGATGCAACTGGATGCAGACGAGATGGCCCAGCTAGTCATCTTCGCTGACACGATCGACAGCGACTTGTTCGCCTTTCATCCTGCGACCCCGTCAGACATCATTGTCCTCCCGAGACACAAGTCGAAGCTGTACAACATCGGGCCGACGGTTTGGATCTGCTCAATTGGGTCAGCGACTCAGGGAGCATCGTAGAGCCGTTTGACGTCTGCTACTTTAAGCCGCGGCCCAAGATGGGGAGTCTTCGATTCCGTAGCCGGGCGGCTCGGCATCCAGTCGCCGACATGGCAGCCCTGTTTGAACAACTTGGTGCCGCCGACTATCGAGTGGACGACCCCGAGATGGTCGACTACTTCTTAAAGGCATCGGGCGCGCACTTGCAGTACCTGTTCCTGAAAGATCAGGACTATGTGCAGTTTATCGTCAGCTTTGACGCACAGGTTGCAGATGCATTCGTTCCCAGGTTGGCCAAGCTGCTCGGGGGAAAGGGATTCTCAGTTTCGGAGCATAGCAACATTGACGCGGCGCTGTTGAAGGAATTCAATTGACCAACGCGTCTCGCCCACCAAGGCGGCTTTGACCGTCCACTCTCGGGTTCAGACAGCTTGGGAAATTCACTGCGGGCAGACGTGGGTAACAACTTGCAGTTAGTCTTCGTCCCCGTTGCACGCGTTTGTAGCGTCGATTGCCTCGCCGGCATCTGGTAGCTTAAGAGCTTCACACATCAGCCGATGGCCATCATCGATCTTTGAAGGTGCTGCATCATGTCTCACGAGGTCACTTTGGAAGAATTGAAGTCGCTGGAGGGCAAGGGTCTGGCCCCTTCGGATTGGCTCGAAGTCCAACAAGACCGGATCGACCAGTTCGCCGAATGCACCGACGATCACCAGTACATTCACGTCGATCCGGGACGGATGCAGGACTCGCCGTACGGATGCACGATCGCGCACGGCTTCTTGTCGCTGTCGCTATTGGCAGGTCACGGGCCTTCGGATTGGCCGCGGCTCAAAGACAGTGTGATGAGCCTCAACTACGGGCTCGATCGCGTGCGGTTTCTCAATCCGGTGAAGGTTGGCTCGCGGGTGCGGTTCCACACGCGAATCCTCTCGGTGACGGAAAAGTCGCCCGGACGCGTGCTGATCAAATCCGAAAAGAGTTTGGAGATCGAAGGTGAAGAGAAGCCGGCTATGATCGCCGAGACCTTGGGCATGCAAGTCACCACCGCCGCCGGGGCCGAGTAGACCGACACGCCGCGACATTTCCGCTGACAGGCAACTTGCTCTCAGTCACGAGGAACATCCAATGGGCGTATTGGACGGGAAGATTGCTGCAGTCACAGGTGCCGGCCGTGGCATTGGCCGTGGCATCGCCCTGATGTTCGCCCGGGAAGGTGCCCAAGTTGTCGTGAACGATTTAGGCGCCGCGACCGATGGGACGGACCGTTCGAACATTGCCGATGAAGTGGTCGACGAGATTCGCTCTGCCGGCGGCCAGGCGGTGGCCAATTATGAATCGGTGGCGACGGTCGAGGGGGGCCAGTCGATCTCTCAGACCGCGCTGGATAACTTCGGGGCGCTCGACATTCTGGTCAACAACGCCGGGATTTTGCGTGACCGGACCATTTTCAACATGGAGGAAGCCGACTGGGACGCGGTCATCGCGGTGCACTTGAAGGGGCACTATTGCTGTACGCGCCCGTTTGCTCGCTACATTCGCGAGACCAATCGACAGGGGTGCCGGATCATCAACTTTTCATCGGTCTCGGGCTTGTACGGTAATTTCGGCCAGAGCAACTACGGCGCCGCCAAGGCTGGCATCGCCGGATTCACCCGAGTGCTGGCGCTGGAGCTGGCCAAGTACGGCACCACCGTCAACGCCATCTCGCCGGGCGCTGCCACCCGCATGACTATCCACCTGCGAGAGGCGCGTGGCGTGAAGACCGATCTCGATGATCCGACGCAAAGCCCCGGACAGATCGCCCCTGTCGTCACGTGGCTGGCCTCAGCTGCCGGTCAGGAGACGACGGGACAAATCATCGACGTCATGCAAGGTTGGGTCGGAATCATGCAGCAACCGGCGGTGATTCGCTCCTTTTCGTCGGATCGCTTCTGGACGCTGGAAGATTTGGACGACGTGATGCCCGCCTTGCTGGATGCCAAGCGCGAACACGACGAGCGGGTGAAACATCAGGGACAGCCCACCAAACTGGGCCAAGACCGCTAGATCGTCGCGCCGCGGTGCTGTATCTCCCGGGCACATTCTCTATAGGTGATTCATGCTGGAAGCGGTGTTGTGGGACTTCGGCGGCGTGTTCACGACCAGCCCGTTCGAGGCGTTCAACCGGTACGAGACTGAGCACGGCTTGCCGCCCGACTTTATTCGCACCATCAACGCCACCAACCCGGAGTCGAACGCCTGGGCGCAGTTCGAATCGAACCAGGTTTCGCTCGACGAGTTCGATGAGCTGTTTCGTGCCGAGAGTGAGTCTGCCGGCCACCCGATTGATGGTAAGGATGTAGTCGCTTTGCTCAGCGGCCAGCTGCGACCGCGGATGGTCGAAGTGCTCAAGACGTGCAAGCAGCACTTCAAGGTGGGGTGCATTACCAATAACGTCAAAGCCGGAATCGGCCGCAGCATGTCGCGCGACGCTGGTGTGGCCAACGAACTCGCTGCCGTCATGCAACTGTTTGAGATCGTCGTTGAATCGAGTGTCGAAGGCGTGCGCAAACCCGATCCGCAGATTTACACCATCGCCTGCGAACGGTTGGGTGTCTTGCCCGCAAATTGCGCGTATCTAGACGACTTGGGCATCAACCTCAAACCGGCCCGGACGTTGGGGATGTCTACGATCAAAGTGCTCGACGAGGAGCAGGCCATCGGCGATCTGTCGAAGCTGACTGGGTTGGAGTTTCCTGCTGGGTAATCGGAGCGATGTCTGTGGGCGGGTTGGTTCGCTCGTGCCGTCTCTGAGATTGCACTGGCGGACAAGCCGCCAGTGGCACCGCTTTGGCTAACTGGAATTCGAGATCGCGTCCGAAATTCGATGCGTGTGCCGGCGGCGCGGATGGGATCTAGGCGAACTCTCGCCAGAGCCGCTCGTATAGATCTGCGAATCGTCCAACGAGTCGTGCTTCCTCGGTAATGATGAAGTTCTCTTCGTTGTTCTCAGCGGCCCCCCGCGTCCAGTTGTAGCTGCCGGTCAGCAACGTCGCGCCATCGAAGATCGCGAACTTGTGGTGCATGTGGTATCGAGAATTGTCGAGGCGGACTTGGATGCCGGCAGCGGCGAGTCGCTGTGTGTCAGACCCGATGTCCTGTGTTTTGTCGTCATCGGTGATGATGTGGATCTGCACTCCCCGCCGATGCGCGTCGAGGATGGCCGACGTCAGCCGGTCGTCGGTAATCGTAAACACGCAGATATCGACCCGTTTTCTAGAGCGCGCCAACAATCCTCTGATACGCTGCGGGCAATCGTCATCGGGACTAAAGAGTGCTTCGGAACCGCGGCTTGTCGACTGGGACGGCGGCTGAAGCGCCTTCATCACGTCTTCCAGCCAGTCGAGCACCAGCGACGCGTTAGTTGCATCGACGGCTTCACGGGCCAAATCGAATGCGATGCTGCGGTAGTTGGCTAAACGATCGTCACCAGGTTTCAGATCCTCCAAGACCTGTTTGAAGGCCGAACGCTCGCTGCGTGACAGGCGGCGGTCTTCGAGTGTTGTTGCAAGGATGTCGCGGATTTGTTGTGGTTTCATTGCGATGTTCTGCAAGCGCGCGGGCGTTCTACTCGTCGGACCCTGACTGTACCAAGCAACCCGGTCGGCGGCATCTATGCGCGCGATATGTCGCGCAGCGTGCGGCATCGCGCGCTTTCGATGCTGCTTCGCGCCTGAATTTTTCATTCGGGACAATTGTGGCGGCTGTGCCCGGTAGCATTTACAACTCGCGGGCCGGGCCGCGAAAGAATCATCGACCCTATGGTGTCACAATTGCTTGTCAAAGGAAGCTGTAGAACTTCTGGCCCCGCCTTGTCACCGCCAGCACGGTCCGGCAAGAATGACTGAAGCGGCCCGTGACTCGGAAAGAACCCCAAGAACGTGTCTGACACACCACCTATCGAGTTGCTGCTTGTCGAAGACGAAGCAGACTTTCGCGATACTTGTGCGCGCTGGATGACCCGCAAAGGACATCGCGTCGAGCAAGCGGCCAACGGTCAAGAGGCCCTCGCGGTGTGCGAGCGACGGCAGTTCGATGTTGCGGTGGTCGACATGAACATGCCGGGAATCTCGGGTCTTGAGCTGCTGGAGCGGATGAAATCGGCGAATATCGAGACCGAAGTCATCATCCTCACCGGCCAGGGAACGATCGAAACGGCGGTGCAGGCGATGAAGATGGGGGCTTGCGACTACCTGACCAAGCCGTTCCCGCTGGACGATCTCGAACAGCGTTGCCGCCTGGCTTGGAAGCGGGGGCGGCTTGCCAAAGAAAACCGCCAGCTGCGGGAGATCATCCGGCGATCTGAGCCAAAGACCGAAATGGTCGGCGAGTCGCCACTGATGAAAGACGTGTTCCGTCTCGTCGAACGCGTCGCACCCACTGATAAAGCGGTGTTGATCCAAGGCGAAAGCGGGACCGGTAAGGAATTGATCGCCCGGGCCATCCAGCAGAACAGCCGGAGAGCCAACCGCCCGTTCGTCACGGTCAACTGTGCGGCGCTCCCTGAGAACCTGGTCGAAAGCGAGCTATTCGGTCATCAAAAGGGCTCGTTCACGGGGGCCAGTGGCGAGAAACCCGGACTGTTCGAAGTCGCCGATGGCGGAACGCTGTTCATCGACGAGATCGGCGAGCTGCCGCTGCACCTGCAGCCGAAATTGCTCCGCGTGCTCGAAGACGGCTCGATGCGAAGAGTCGGTTCGCTCAAAGAACGCAATGTCGACGTGCGTATTATTGCCGCCACCAATTGCGATCTGGCCGCGGCAGTAGCCGAGGGAGCCTTCCGCGAGGATTTGTATTACCGTATCAACGTCATGTCGCTGCAATTGCCGCCGCTGCGCGACCGAGGAGGCGACGTCGGCCTGTTGGTCGACCATTTCGTCGGCGAAGATTGGGAGGTGGAGCCCGACGCCCGTGCGGCCATGGAAGGCTACGCCTGGCCGGGCAACGTTCGGCAGCTGATGAATGCGCTGGACCGCGCCACTGTGCTGGCCGACGCCCACACCATCACCGTCGACGATCTGCCGCACGAAGTCATCGACCGTCCGGGCGGCGCGCCGCGACCTGCACTGCGCGACCTGCAGCGGCTCGACGAAATCGAGAAGGCGCATATCATCGAAGTGCTCCAGCGCGAGAAAGGCAACAAAGCCCGCGCGGCCCGGGCGCTGGGCATTCACCGCCGCAAACTCTACCGGCTGCTGGAACGATTCGACCTGCATCACGCCGAACACGGTTCCGACTGACGCTAACGGGCGATTCGTCGATTGCGCTGAGAATTGCCGTGTTCGGCACATGAACTGCGACCAATCGGTCGGGCGAACGCAAGCCGCTCGCCTCTGGCGTAGACGCGTGCCGCAAAGCCAAAGGTGACTGAGAAACAATGCTTCGACTCGACAAGATTCTAGTCCCGACTGACTTTAGCGACTTCAGTCGGCCGGCTCTCGATTACGGCTGCGAGTTGGCCGCTCGATTCGAATCGGAGTTGCACCTTCTGAACGCGATTCAGGATCCGATGGTCTACGCGCCCGAACCGGTCATGGTGGGCACAGAGGCCGCCGAAAGATACATGCAGGAACAACGCGACGCCGCAGAACAAGCACTGGCGAAACTGCCCGGCGGCGACCGGGAACTCGGAAGGCCAATCGCCAGGGAGGTACGACTGGGGACGGCGTTCGTCGAGATTCTGCGATACGCGAAAGAAGTCCAAGTCGACTTGATCGTCATCGGCACCCACGGTCGCACGGGGCTGAAGCACGTTTTGCTCGGCAGCGTCGCCGAGCGTGTAGTGCGTATGGCCCCGTGTCCGGTGTTGACGGTCCGGCCCTCCGGCCACCAATTCGTCATGCCGTAATAGAGAGATTTCAATGCCTTGGCAGCCAAAACAGACCGTGGTCGTGCCGGTCGATTTCTCACCGTCGTCGGCGCCGGCAATCGAGGTGGCGCTGCAGGCGGCGAAACAGCCTGCCTCGGTGCATGTGCTGCATGTGCTTCCGAAGTTGGACAACGTGTCTCCCGGCGTCCTTTGGGGCGAAGTCACTGATGAATCCAGGCTGGCAAAGGCGACGGATTATCTCGACACCTTTCTGGCCAGCCGCGAAATCGAAGGAGTGCAGACGGATATTTTGATAGGCGATCCCGGGCTGAAGATCGTCGAGTACGCCGACTCGCGCAACGCGGACTTGATTGTGATCCCGTCGCACGGCTACCACGGTCTCAAGCACGTGCTGCTGGGTTCGGTGGCCGAGCGAGTGATTCGCCATGCATCCTGCGCGGTCTATGTGTTGAGACGCCTCGATGCGGATTGAAGCGACATGACGGTCGATCGCGCGATAGCGGCAGTTGGGAGTGCTGCGGGCAAGTGCCGCCGGTTCGAGGCTTCGCCACGATGATTGAACAGATGCAGTCGGCTGGGTTGCGAAACTCCAGGTAGGAGTGGCTCGATGTCTAAATTCGTGCGCTGGTTTGCCGACATCACGATCGACGACGTGCCGCTGGTGGGGGGCAAGAATGCGTCGCTGGGCGAAATGGTGCGCGAGCTGGCTCAGGCGGGCATCAAGGTCCCGGATGGTTTCGCGGTGACCGCCGAGGCGTACCGGCACTTCATGCAGGTGGCGGGACTGGATCAGCGTGTCCGATCCATCTTGAGCGACCTCGACACGCACGACATTGCCAATCTGCAACGGCTCGGAAAGCGGGTCAGGCACGAGATCTTGGCTGCCGAATTGCCCGGCGATCTCCAACAAGAAATCGCCGCCGCCTACCGCAGGCTCAGCGATCAAGCCGGCTCAGCTGCGATTGACGTGGCCGTGCGCAGCAGCGCCACGGCTGAGGATCTTCCCGATGCCAGCTTCGCCGGTCAGCAGGAGACGTACCTCAACGTCGAAGGTGAGCGGAGTTTGCTGGAGGCCTGCAAGCGATGTTTCGCCTCTCTGTTCACCGACCGCGCGATCTCGTACCGCGAGGACAAAGGCTTCGATCACTTTGTCGTTGCACTGTCAATCGGCGTGCAGCGGATGGTTCGTTCCGACTTGGCGACGGCCGGCGTCATGTTCTCGATCGACACTGAGACCGGTTTCCGAAATTCCGTGCTGATTAACGCCGCCTACGGCCTGGGCGAGAACGTGGTTCAAGGCTCGGTCAATCCGGATGAGTACTACGTCTTCAAACCGACGCTCGACGAGTTTCGTCCGATTCTGCAGAAACGGCTCGGGGGGAAAGAGCTGAAGCTCATTTACGACGTGGGCGGCAGCCGCATGACCAAAAACGTGCCGGTGCCCGACGACGACCGCGGGCGTTATGCCCTCGACGACGACATCTTAACGCTGGCGCGTTGGGCTTGCGTGATCGAAGACCACTACTCGGCCCGTCGCGGCAAACCCACACCGATGGACATGGAATGGGCCAAGGATGGCCGCACCGATGAGCTGTTTATCGTGCAGGCACGTCCAGAAACGGTGCAGTCTCAGCAGCTGGGCAACCGGTTGGAGAGTTTTCGGCTCTTGAAACACACAGCGCCCATCGTGCGGGGCCGCGCGGTCGGAGAGAGAATCGCCCGCGGTCCCGTGCGGATCATCAAGGGCGTGGGGGAGTTGGAGTCTTTTCGCGAGGGCGAAGTGCTTGTCGCTGACAAGACCGACCCCGATTGGGAACCGACCATGAAGAAAGCTGCCGCCATTGTGACCAACCGCGGCGGCCGGACGTGTCACGCGGCGATCGTCAGCCGCGAACTCAACCTGCCTGCAGTCGTCGGTACGGTGACGGGGACCGACATGTTGCACGACGGGCAAGAAGTCACGATCTGCTGCGCCGAAGGCGATACGGGTGCCGTATACGAGGGCCTGCTCGATTTCGAGCGCGAAGAGATCGACGTCTCCGGGTTAGAGCGGCCTAGCACCAAGGTCATGATGAATGTCGCCAACCCGGATGAGGCGTTTCGGCTCTCTTTCCTGCCCAACGACGGCGTGGGTTTGGCCCGCGAAGAGTTTATCGTCACCAACTCGATCGGCATCCACCCCCTGGCCCTGCTGAAATATGACTCGATCACTGACGAAGCGGTGCGCGCCAAAATTGATCGATTGACGCGAAACTACGCCGATCGAAGCGATTACTTTGTCGAGCGGCTCTCTCACGGGGTGGCCATGATCGCAGCGGCATTTCATCCCAAAGACGTGATCCTGCGATTCAGCGACTTCAAGACCAACGAGTATGCCAACCTGATCGGCGGAGCGGGATTTGAGCCGTCTGAAGAGAATCCCATGATCGGATTTCGCGGCGCTTCGCGGTACTACGACGAGGACTACGCGCCGGCGTTTGGCCTGGAATGCAAGGCGATCAAACGCGTCCGCGACGAGATGGGACTGACCAACTTGAAGGTCATGGTCCCGTTCTGCCGCACGGTGGAAGAGGGTCGCCGAGTTCTTGCCGAGATGCAGCGCCACGGGCTGACGCGCGGCGAAAATGATCTGGAAGTTTACGTGATGTGCGAAATCCCCTCCAACGTCGTACTGGCCGATCAATTCGCCGAGGTCTTCGACGGCTTCTCGATCGGTTCCAACGATCTGACGCAACTGACGTTAGGGGTCGATCGCGATTCCGAAATCGTCGCGCACATCTTCGATGAGAGAAACGACGCGGTCAAACGGATGGTGGCCCAGGTCATTCGCGCCGCGCGGCAAGCAGATTGCAAAATTGGCATCTGCGGCCAGGCGCCCAGCGACTACCCCGAGTTTGCCCAGTTTTTGGTCGAAGAAGGGATCGACAGTATGTCACTCAATCCCGATTCGGTCATCAAAACCACGATGAAGATTCTGGAGGTCGAGCGCGGGCTGCAAGGACGCCAAGGCGGCGACAACGAGAGGGCGACACAATGATCGAACTGAAACGAATTCTGCTGACGACCGATCTGAGCGAGTATGCCGACGAAGCGAAGCGCTACGCCTGCGCGTTTGCCGAACGCTTTGGGGCCGAGCTGCATGTATTGCACGTGATCCATGACCCGCGAACCGAGGTACCGGACTTTGGAATGGGGCTGGCCTTCCCCGGCTTCGTCGAGAACCTGGCCGAACATCGCGCCGACGCCGAGCAGGGCACGCTTGCCGAACTCGGCCGGCAACTCGACCCGGAGTGGACAACGCGGCATCAGACGATTCTTTCGATTCGGTTCGGGCCGCCTTTCGTCGAGATCATCCGCTATGCCCGCGAGCACGCCGTGGGGCTGATCGTGATGGCCACGCACGGCCGCAGCGGCTTAGGACATGTGCTGATAGGCAGCGTCGCTGAGAAGGTGGTTCGAAAGGCACCCTGCCCCGTAATGACGATTCGACCACGGCAGTGGGTGGATGAGCTGGAACCAGCGCGCGAAGCCCAGGCGCTCCGGCCTGCAACTGCGGACTGATGCAAGAAAACGGACGATATTGGCACCGCGGTTGCTAGAAGTCGCGGTGCGGTGCTCTGGAAAACACTCTGCACGGGAGATCACGGAATGAACCGAGACAGTGATCTACAGGCCATCTACGAGGCGATGCTCGCCGAGCACCGTGAACTGATGCACAAGATCAACGATCTGCGGGCCTGGTTTGAACAGGTTGGAGAATACGGACGTCCGCGGTTTGGAGAGCTGGGCACCCGGCTGCAACCCCTGCGGGACGAATTGCAGCAGCACTTCCAGGAAGAAGAGGCGGGCGGCTACCTGGCCGAAGCTCTGGCGGTTGCTCCCAGATTTGGACGGGAGGCCGACGAGCTGCGCCAACAACACGCCGGTTTTCTCAACGGGCTCGATTCGCTGATTGGAAGGCTCGGCGAACTGGAACCGCCGTTTTCCGGCTGGACGCAGGCCCGCACCGAGTTCGAGGCCATCCTGACGAAGATTCGCGAGCACGAAGGCCGCGAAACCGCGATTGTGCAAGCGGCCTTCGGAGACGACATCGGACCCGGCGATTGAACCCGGACTTGGTTCACGTTCCCTCGTCTCGTCCGGCCGATGGTCCGTTGACGGCGGCCGGCTGCTGTGCCACGGCATGCGCGAGACCGGCCGAGGCCGCAGCAATACCGAGCAAGACGTAGTTGATGTACTGACTGAACCACTCCCCCGCGGTGTAGGTCAGGACCGTTGGCACCACAATGGCGGCCACCAAATTGAGCGCCCCCCAAGCATGGCGGCCGACGTACCACAGTCCCGCGCCGGGAACGATGAAACTCAGCACGGCTGCGATTCGCGGACTCTTCATGCTGGCAATTCTAACTCAAAGTCTGCCCGATTGCCGAAACGGCTTCAATACTCAATCACTCGGCGGAGTCTCTTCGCGTGAGAGATCCAGCGCTTGACCTGTTTGACCGCTGGAATACGCCGCACCAGGACTCTGCGGTCGTTGGTCTGTTTTAGCTGCTTGTGTAAGTGATCGGCGTTGCGCTGTGCCAACTCGGGGACCGTATCGACACCCGATGCTTCCAACAGGTCCGCGTACTCCTGGCCGACTCCTTTGACCCGGAACAGATCGGCGTGGTTGACCCATTGCAGAATCCGGCGGGAATTGACGCCAGAGGCCTTGGCGACGGCTCGCCGGCCGTCACGCGTGGCTCCTCGCTTCAGCAGCGTCTGTGTCGTCCCGATCCCGGCTTGAGCCAGTTTGTCCGCAAACTGCTCTCCGATACCTTCAATGTCCACAAGTGCGGCCATGGCTCTGACCTTTCTGATAGACGGCACCTACGCTTCTCTCACCCGACTGTCCGCGAATGCCGTGCCGATTTGCCGTCTCACACGGGAAACGACATCACGGTGCCCTCGGAGCCACAACGTCTGCGGTGTGGCACGGCTGAAGCATGCCGGGCGGACATGCGAACTCTCGGGATTGGGCGCGCGAAACCGCACGCTCTATTGAGGACTGTGCATCCCTCACACGGTCGCGAATGTCTGGTGTGAGGGGTTAACATCAACTTCGGCGACCTTTCGCGCAAACGGCGCGTGGTTTGCGGATTCGTCGCACCGTCGGCAGCCCTTTCCCCGCAAGAAGTCAGAGACCATGCGCAATCGCTTTCAGCATATCCTGCTTCCGGTGGACTTTACCCAGAAGAATCGAGGAGCACTCGAGATCACCTTCGAGCTGGCTGTCGAAAACCAGACGCGCGTGACGCTGCTGCATGTCATCGAGACCATCGAGGCGGCCGGCGAACCCGACGATGAGCTTCGGGAGTTCTATGCCCGACTGGAGCAACGGGCCGGGTCGGAGTTGGAGTCGATGATGCAGCGGTTCGAGGAGACCAAGGTCAACGTCGAGGCGAAAATCAGGATTGGTCGCCGTGCCCAAGAGATCCTGCAATTCGCGGAAGAGCACGACGTCGACCTCATCGTCTTGAGTTCGCACCCGATCGATCGCGAGCAGCCGATCGAAAGCCTCGGTACAATCAGCTATCAAGTCTCGGTGTTGTGCAGATGCCCGGTACTGCTCGTGAAGTGATGCCACCTGCAATTCGAAATGCTTCTCGCGGAGCATACCCCGGCGATAGATAAAGTCGGAACAAGATCGCATGGTCGGCGGCGTCATCCTGGTCCTCGGGGGACTCGGCCTGTTCCTGTTGGGAATGGCCGTGATGACCGATGGTCTCAAGTCTTTAGCGCAGGCCCGCCTGCGGGCGCTGCTGGCTCGGTCGACTCAAAGCCCTGTTCGCAGCGCCGCAACGGGCGCCATCTCGACGGCGGTCGTTCAATCGTCCAGCGCGACGACTGTGGCAGCGGTCGGTTTCGTGAGCGCCGGACTGCTGAGCTTCCCACAAGCGCTGGGAATCATCTTCGGCGCCAATATTGGCACAACGATCACCGGTTGGATGGTCGCGCTCTTGGGCTTCAAACTCAAACTTGGCCAAGCGGCGTTGCCGTTGATACTCGTGGGAGTGCTGCTGCATTTGTTCGGGAAGCGGCGGCTGGCGTCGTGGGGATATGCGATGGCGGGGTTCGGTTTGATCTTCGTGGGCATCACGACTCTGCAGGAAGGGATGCAGGTCTTCTCTGATGTGGTGACGCCCGAGAGCTTTCCCCAAGACACGATTGCCGGTCGCGCGTTGCTGGTGCTGATTGGAATCGCCGTCACGCTGGTCACGCAGTCGTCCAGCGCCGGAGTGGCGATGGCGATCACGGCGGTCAACACTGGAAGTATCAGCCTCACCCAGGCGGCGGCCATGGTGATCGGCATGGACGTCGGCACGACGGCAACAGCGCTGCTGGCAACACTGGGAGGGAAGGTCCAGGCCCGGCGCACCGGCGCGGCACATGTGATTTACAACATACTGACAGGCATCGGCGCGTTCGTGCTGCTTTCACCGTACATGTGGGCCCTCAATGCCGTGTTCCCGGCGGCGGGCACGTCGGATCCGGAGATCGCGCTGGTTGCGTTTCACTCGTTGTTCAATTTCGTGGGCGTGCTGGCAGTGCTACCGATCACGCATCGGTTTGCTTCACTGATCGAACGGCTGATCCCCGAGCGCGGAAACCCGCTGACGGCACGCCTCGATCCGCAGTTTCAGCAGACGCCCGAGTTGGCACTTGCTGCCGTCAAGGCAACCCTCTGCGACTTGGTCACACTCGTGTTCCGGCGACTTGCGGCGGCGCTGCGCGACGTCGACATTCGGGAAGAGCCAACACTGGAGGACGTCGAAGACGCCCTGGCACAGACCGGGGTGTATCTGCGACTTGTCCAGGTGCCGCCCGACAACACGACATTCAGCGTGCAGCACCAGGCTGCCTATCACATCCTAGATCACCTGCGTCGGCTCGTAGTGCGAATCTCGGAGGAAAAGCGTTTGAGGGTGCTCCGCGGGATCGACGAGTTGAGCCCAGACGTCAACAGTTTGGCAGATGTGGCGAACGAGATCGCGACCGATCCCCTTGCGGCGTCTGCTGCAGCCGAACAGTGTCGCAAGGACTATCGGCAGCTGAGATCACGCGAGAAGTCATTCCGCCGGGAAGCCATCGCGCAGGCGGCCGCGGGGCACCGGGACGCCGACTCTGTGATCGCACGGACCGACGCAGTCCGCGCTCTGCGACGTGCCGGCTATCACGTGTGCCGCATCATGCACCACCTCCATTCTGCGTTCGGCGATGAGGATGCTACCAGGTGAGACGCTTCGTCGTCGCAAGGCTGGCGCGGCTATTTGTACCGTACCCTCTTCGAAGTACTGGTAGCTCGCGGAAGAATGGTGCCACCGGCAGCTTGCCTGCCAGTGCAAACCGGAGAGTGCTTCGCAACAGCACGGGCGGAAAAGCCGCCCGTGGCACCCCGCATTGCTCGCAGGTTTGTCATGAACATGCACAACAGCGCGTTGTGTGCCAGCCTGCGGGCCTATGCACCGACGGTGCTTTCCTCGGACCCGAACAACCTGCGCCGCGTCCAGGGTATGTGGTTGTTCTGGGGATGCGCGAACACCAGTTGAAACAGCTGTAGCGTACCGCAAGTGAATGCTGCGACCGAACCGGCCAGATAGAGCCGCCAAGCCCGCACGAAGGACTCGCTATACATCTGCCGAAACAAATCGACATGCTCCTCGAAGCGGTCCAGCCAGTGCCGCAACGTCTGCGCGTAATGCAGTCGCAGATTCTCGACGTCGAGAACGGAGTATCGTTGATCCTCAAAGATGTCCATCATCTGCCTGAGACTGGGCGGGCAAGCTCCCGGGAAGATGCGTCTCTCGATCCAAGAATCCAGCGGTAGGGCCACGTTGCGGCCGATGGTGTGAATCAGGCCGAGGCCATGTTCCCGCAAGGACCGATGGATCACCTCACCCAATTTGCGGTAGTTCTCGCTGCCGACATGCTCCAGCATCCCCACCGAGACGAACGCATCATACTCGCCGGTGATCGTCCGCCAGTCGTCTTCGATGAATTGCACCCGATCATCCAGCCCTTCCCGGCGGGCCCAACCGCGGGCGTAGGCGATTTGTTCGTGAGAGATGTTGTAAGCCCGCACGCGCGCGCCGTACTTCCGTGCCATGTGCAGCGCCAGCGCGCCCCATCCGCAGCCGGCATCGACGACTTGCTGTCCCTGGTGCAGCGACAGCTTCCGGCACACAAGGTCCATCTTCGCGATCTGTGCTGCTTCGAGCGAGATGTCCGGCTCGGTGAAATACGCGCACGTGTAGAGCAATTGTTCGTCGAGCCAGCGCCGGTAGAACTCGTTGCCGAGGTCGTAGTGGTGATGGATGTTTCGCCGCGCCGCCGACTTGGAACTCTTCCCCCGGACCCGCAAACGGCGCCACCACTCGCTGAATTTGCCGCTTTGAGGCAGGCTCTGGTACACCGTTTCACATAGCCGGACCAGGTCGCCATCGACGTCGATAAGACCCTTTGAGTAGCCTTCGCCGAATTGGTAGTTCGGCGAAGCCAGCAACTTGAGTAGCGTGACCCGGTCGCGAATTGTGATGGAAGCCACAATGCTCGCGTCAGACTGGTAGGCCGCCTGGTCGTCCCACAAGGCGACGGCGATGGGCGGTTTCCCGATGGCACGCATCAAGCTGCGCACCAGCCAGCGGTCGAATTGTGTGACAGCGCCCGGTCCTTCATTGAAAGAGGAAGAGGGGCGACCGTTGGACGCCGCCCGGACGTTCTCAGCGGTCGGTGACTCGACGCGTTTCTTCTCACTCAGAGCCGCATTCGATCGCCCGAGCTGTGCCACGGCCGCTACTCCCCTCCCCCAAGCCGCGGCATCGAACAGCCGCCGGCTTTGGGAACGCTCTGACGCGGTTTATCCCTTGACCTTGACCTTTCGAGGCTTGGACTCTTCAGACTTCGGCAAGCTGATCGTCAGGACGCCTTCGTGCGACTCGGCGGTGACTCGTTCCTCGTTGACCGCACAAGGCAGAGTCACGGCACGGCTGAACGACCCGGCATGACGCTCGACGTGGTGAAACGTCTTTCCTTTTTCCTCTTTCTCCTCCTTGTGTTCGCCGCTGACGCGGAGAGTATTGTCCCTGACTTCGATGTCGATTTCGTCAGGTTTGACGCCAGGCACATCCATCTTCACCTGGATTTCGTTGTCGGTTTCCGAGAGATCGATGGAAGGAATTCGCTCGCGCGTCAGCCCGCCAGCGTCCCAGCCGGTCGAGAAGCGGCTTAACACGTCGTCGACCTCTTCACGTAGTGTACGAAATGGGTCCCGGTCGAACCAGGATGTAAGTCCTCGTGAACTTCGGGCAGGGAGCGATTCGGACATGACAGTTCTCCTCAGTAGCTGCTTGGAAAAAGGCGACGAGCGCCGCAAAGCAGACGCGCGGTGATTCCTGTTTGTTCCGTGTGCTCGATGTTCTTTCGACTTCGGCTCCCCGCATGCCGACAACCGACATGCCAGGGGCGCGGGAAGCGTCATTATGCAAACCACGTGCCACAGTCGGATCGCCGTGGGGCAAGGCAATTCGAACCGCGATTGTTGCGCCCTGGGCAGAAGCGCGTGCAAGTATGACGCGATTGGCCGCTCGGTTGTGTCAACGTCGCACACCCGCCGACAACGGCAAGATACCCATTCAGCGGACTGCAGCGGCGGCGATGGCGTCTTCCAATTGAGCGCGCTGAAAGGGTTTGACCAAGTGCGCGACGATGCGTCTGCGCAACTCCGGATCGTCTGGAAGCTCCTCGATGGCCGAGGCGACGATGAACAACGCGTGGTCTTTGATATTCCGCATCGCCTCCAGCCCATCGATTCGCGGCAACCGGACCTCCGTGATGACGAGGTCGGGCCGCTGCTCGGCGCAGCGAGTGACAAGCTCCCAGCCGTTCGTGGCGAGTGCCACGACATCGTGCCCCAGCCGGGTCGCGATCAGGCAGTAGTAGGCCACCAGATCTGGCTCATTCTCGCCAATGACAATCCGCAACGACATGACTAGACCTGCGCGACGACTTGTGAATTTGACCTGCGGCTCTGTAGATTTGCAAACGACGTGCCATCGAGGCCGCTCGTGTGGACCTGCCGGATCAGGTCCGTTGCGGCGTGGCCGGTCCGTCTTCTTGTAATATCGCCGCCTGCGGTGGGATGACAAAAGGCAATCGGCCGGGAACGACCTCGAAATCGAAGCGCTTACCGCGCAGCGGCTCCCCATCCAGGTTCAGCTGCAGGGACTCTTCTGTTTCAAGGTGGATTCTCTCGACCTGCCGATAGGTGACAAAACGATTTGATTCCCGCCGCATGTCGCCCAGCTCGGCCAAAACCGAACCAAAGCGGCTGAGTTCCACGTCATGGACCATCATCACGTCCAGCAGGCCGTCGTTGATGTATGCGTACGGCGTGAGTGCGTACCCGCCGCCCGCCTGACGAGCGTTGCCGACCGCCAGCACAATTACGCGTCCCTCGTGGAGTTCGTCATCCAGGCGGACCTTGGTATGCCAGGCGTGCACTTTGAGCGATGTCACAAGCCCCATCAGTGAATAGGCCGCGCTGCCCAGCACCCTTTTCATTTGGGCCGGGGTGCTGGTGGTCACTTCGGCACCGAATCCGCCAGTGGCCACGTTGACAAACACGCGTTCGTTGACCCGCCCCACGTCGATATTGTGCACTTCACCTTCCGCCGCCAACATCAAAGCGGCGGCGGGATCGTTCAGCGGAACGCCGCAGCTTCTGGCAAAGTCGTTGGCGGTGCCCAGCGGCAAGACGGCAACAGCGGTTCGCACAGGCTCCTGTGCAGACAAGATACCATTGGCGATCTCGTGAATGGTTCCGTCTCCGCCACCGGCAATGACGACGTCGGTGCCGCTGTGGGCGGCCTCACGTGCGTGCCGGCGGGCATCGCCCAGCTCCCACGTGACACTCACATCAATGGGATACCCGCGGCGTTTCAACAGACCGACGGCGTCCCGAATCGCCGGCTCGGCGGCCGATTTTCCATTCAGAATCAACCGTAATTCTCTACGACTCATCAACGAACAACCAGCTTCTGCCGAGCACTCTCACCTGTTGGTGTTTGCTCGCGTCTCGGAATCCACAGTACGGGACCAGGAATTGCAAAAGGCGTGCCACGCTTTTCGCGAGCAATTCATCTTGTCCCTGCACCTCGATGTGCGCGGATTTGCACACCGCGGACTCGTAGAATAACCCGGTCGCGTTCGGCGAGCGCAAAGAACGGTCTCTGGGACCAATCCGATGCCAGTTCACAGGAACGGGATTTGCATTTCGACCAGTCGTGTACTTGTACCGTTAGGACACATCGCTTTCGCAGCGAACCGGGCCGTAGCGTAGCGCGCCGACATCTGCGGAAAAAGTGAATGAAACTCAGACTTCTCATCATCGCGGCCTTCATTCTGTTGATCGCCGGCCTGGCTACCGTCGTAAGACAGCATGTGTCGATGGCCTCGCTGGTGGGCAACGAAGTCTGGCTTCGCGATCTGATCCAAAGCCATGGGGTGTCAGCCTGGTTTGTTGGCTTCGGTATCTATTTCCTGGTGTCGCTCGTGCCCGGCACGTCCGGCAAGTCGATCATCTGTGGCTGGCTGTACGGGTTCTGGCAGGCGGTGCTGATGGTGGATATCGCGCTGACCGGGGCTGGGTTGATCATGTTCTTCGTCGGGCGTTACGCGCTGCGCAATGCCATTCAGGCCCGGTTCTTGATCCAGGTCGAGTGGCTGAAGGGCCACCTGCGTGGCAACGTATCGTTCTGCCTGTTGATGTTGCGGATGGCACATGCCCCATTCACAATCGTGAATTATGTGTCCGGCGCACTTCCCATCCCCACTCGAAGTTTCTGGTGGACAACGCACGTCGGACTGCTGCCGGGAACAATTGTGTTCGTGTTTGCCGGCAGTCAACTTCCCACGCTGCGTGAATTGCAGGAGCAGGGAACGATGCGGCTGCTGGACCCATGGTTGATCGGTGCGCTGATTGCAACGGCTCTGTTCCCGATCGTCGCCCGACGGGTCTTCAACCGCTGGCATCCCGCAACCGCGGTCCACAACAGGCCGCCGACAAACGCTGACGCACCGCAATCGCCGGTAAAGACGAGCGGCCGATGATCAACCCGCCCCATAGCGGCCTGGTATGGGTCATCGGGGGGGCCATTGCCGCGCTGTCGATCGGATCGCTGGCGCGCTGGGTCTCGCTGCGCGGTGCCGACGCAGACGTTGCCCGCAGTCGCCTCGGCAGTCTGAAAACCTGGTGGGCCTTGGCGATTCTGTTGGCGTTGGCGCTTTTGCTCGGCAAGTGGGGCGTCGCCTTGCTGTTTACATTCGCCAGTTGGCTCGGCTTGCGCGAGTACCTGCGCCTGGTTTTCGGGCAGGAAGGTGATCGCCTGACGAAGGCAGTCGCGTACGCGTGCGTGCCGATCAACTATCTGCTGATTGTGTTGCAGTGGCAGACGGCATTCACGGTGTTTGTTCCGTTGGTAGCCATGCTGATGCTCATCACCGCGGGAGTGTCGAAGCGAAGCCCGGGCGATTACTTCCGAGCGACGGCCGCAGTGCATTGGGGCCTGCTACTAACGGTGTATGGGTTCTCGCACGCGGTTCTGCTGTTCACGCTTCCTGTGCCTGAATCCGGTGGTGCCGCAAGTGCCGGCTGGTTCTTGTTCCTGGTGATCCTGACGGAGACTGACGACATCGCTCAGGCGCTGGTCGGTCGCCGCATTGGAAAGCACAAGATCACACCGGTCATCTCGCCGAACAAGACCTCGGAAGGCTTCGCCGGCGGGCTTGTGACCTCGATTCTCTTGGCTCTGCTGTTAGCGCCTTGGTTGACTCCCCTGGCAGACAGTGTGGCGCTTGAACGCATGCAGCTGCCAGTCCCGGTTCCCTACTTTTGGGCGGCGGTCGCCGGTGTCTTGATTTCGCTCTTCGGATTCTTGGGCGACATCAACATGTCGGCCGCCAAGCGTGCCGCCGGCGTCAAAGATGGCGGGACACTCTTGCCGGGACAGGGAGGTATGATCGACCGTATCGACAGCCTCACACTCGCCGCGCCCAGCTTCTATTACCTCGTCGCCTGGATGTCGGGGTGAACGCCAGGCGGCATCAAATCAGAAACTCCCAAACGTGATGCACGACGACCCGGTCGATCGAGTTGAGAACTCGCCTGACGCGATCGCTCCAGACGTCGCTAGCACACGGATCGTCACAATTCCCAACCTGTTGTGCTTCGTTCGACTGATCGGCTCGTTCGCGCTCGTTGGGCTGGCATTGTGGGAGCGGCCGAATCTATTCATCGGCCTGTTTGTCTTCCTGGCGATGACCGATTGGGTGGATGGCAAGCTGGCCATCCTGCTCAACCAGCGCTCAATCTATGGCGCGCGCCTTGATAGCGCCGCCGACGCCGCGCTCTATGCGGCTTTGCTGATTGGCGGACTGTGGCTGCGTTGGGACGTGTTGCGACAGGAGTTCGTGTGGGTGGGGGCTGCGGTTGGCAGCTACGCGATCTCAACAAGTGTCGGGCTCTGGAAGTTCCGCCGAGTGCCCAGCTATCACACCCGCGCCGCCAAGACGTGCTGGCTGCTGATTCTGGTGGGAGCCGTCGCGGTGCTCGGCGGTTGGGCGGTCTGGCCGTTTCGGGTCGCGATGGCCGCCGTCACCATCACGAACGTCGAAACGACATTGATGAGCCTGTATCTCGACGAATGGAAGGCAGACGTGACGTCGCTATGGCACGTCCTGCGGGCGCGAAGTCGGCGGAAACAATCGCGCGATAAGAGCGAAGACGCTGAGCCTGAGACGGCCGTTGATCGCCGGGCCTAAGCGTATTGCGATCTGCACGCAGTCAACCGGGGACCGCCTGCCGCCCGCCGTACAGGATCCAGTAGACCGTTGGAATCACGATCAGCGTAAACAGCGTCGAGGTGATGATGCCGAAGATGATGGCCCAGGCGAGGCCGGAAAAGACCGGATCGAGGGTGATCACCCAGTTGGCCAGCAAGGTGGTGCCGGCCGTCAGCAGGATCGGGCGGGTGCGGACAGCGACGCTGCGAATGATCGCCTCTCGAAGCTCGAGGCCTTCGGCTTCGGCCATGTGGATAAAGTCAATCAGCACCACCGAGTTGCGGACCACGATGCCCGCCAAGGCGATCATGCCGATCATCGCCGTCGCCGTGAAGAAGGTGGGATTCGGATAGCCGCCGACCGGCTGGCCGGAGACAACATTCAGCAGCCAGAAGCCCGGCATGATGCCGATCAGCGTCAGCGGGATCGCCAGCATGATCAGCAGCGGCAGCAAACGCGAGCCGGTTTGGAACATCAAGATCACGAAGATCCCAAACAGGGCGGCAGCGAAGGCCAGCCCCAAGTCGCGGAAGACGTCGAGCGTGATCTTCCATTCCCCTTCGCCCGCCCATTCAACGTCGATGTCTTCGGGAACCGACCAGGCATCGCCGCCACCCGGTGAGAGCCACGTGCGTCCTTCAACCGGCCTGACGTCACCTTCGGCACGGGACACAGGTTCCGAAATCTGGTCCGACTGCATATCGACGATGACGTCGGCCGGCGGACGACCGGCAATTTCGCCGTACACATACACGACCCGCCGCAGATTCTTGTGGTAGATCGTTTTGTCCTCGATGCGTTCGACAAACTTGCCGAGCCCGCCCAACTGCACGGTCTGTCCCTCATCGCCTTGTACGTACAGCTCCTGCAACTCATCGATGGCGGAACGGTGGGCTCTGGGTAAGCGGAGTTCGACCCACAGCGGCTCGACTTCATCGGGCTTGTGCAAGACGGTCGCCTTGTGGCCGTCGAGCGACGTCGACAGCGTTTGAGCGACGCGCTCGGTCGAGACTCCTGACAGAGCGGCCTTGGGCTTGTCGGTTTCGAAGACCCAGCGCACCTGATCGGCTTCAATGCTGGTATCCACGTCGACCACGCCGGACTCGCGCGCCAGGCGGTCTGCAACCTGCGCGCCCGCTGCAATCAGCCGTTCGTATGCGGCCTCCGTGGGTCCGTAGACTTCCGCGGTCAGTGTGGAGAGCACCGGCGGGCCGGGCGGAACTTCGACCAGCTTGATGTTCGCGCCCAAGCTCTCGGCAACTTCGGTCATCGACCTGCGGATTCGCAGCAAGATCTCGTGCGACTGTTGCACCCGCTTCTCCTTGGGCGCGAGATTCACGCGAATGTCGGCGACGTGCGGTCCGCTTCTCAGAAAGTAATGCCGCACCATGCCGTTGAAGTCCATCGGCGAAGCGGTGCCGACGTACACCTCGTAATCGCGGACTTCCGGCTGGACGGCCACTTCGCTGGCCAGGCGACGGGCCACGGCGTCGGTGCGATCCAGCGTCGTTCCTTCGGGCATGTCGACGACGATCTGGAACTCGTTCTTGTTGTCGTAGGGGAGCATCTTGAGCGGCACCGCGCGAAACATCGGCAAAGCCGTGGCGCCAACCATTAGCAGGCCGACGGCCAGCAACGCCATCCAGGCGATGGAGCGGTGCTCGACAATCGGTCCTAAAATGGCTTGGGCGATGCGGTAAATCGGGCGGCGTGTGACGTCGTATGGTTCCTCGTCGACGGGCCGTTCGATCAACCTCCGCAACGCGACCATCGCCATCCATGGCGTAATCACGAAAGCGACGACCGTCGAGATCGTCACTGTCAAAGGTACGTTGAGCGCCATGGGTGCCATGTAAGGTCCCATCATGCCGGTGATGAACGACAGCGGCAGAAAGCTGGCAATGATGGCCAGCGTGGAAAGGATCAGAGCGGGCCTGACCTCTTGAACGGCACGCAGCACCGACTCGCGCGGCGGGAGGATCCGCATGGCGAAATAGCGGGCGATATTCTCCACGTCGGTAATCGGGTCGTCGACCAGCAAGCCGAGTGCCAGAATCAGCGCGAACATCGTCACCCGGTTGATGCTGTAGCCGGCCAACAGGTTCACGAACAGCGTGAGGCTATAGCACACGGGGATCGCCAGAGCGATCACCAACGCGGGCCTCCAGCCGATCGTAAAACCGATTAAGGCGACCACGGTAATCACAGCGACGACCAGGGCTTCGACCAGTTCGTTGACCTTCTCGTTGGCGGTCTCGCCATAGTCTCGCGTGATTCGATACTGCACCCCCGCGGGGAGATGCGTTTCGGAGAGTTCTGCCAGGCGTTCTTCAACGGCGCCGGCCACCCACACGGCGTTGCTCCCCTTGCGTTTCGCCACCGCGATGTGGACCGCGGGATAGACGTCGTCGGAAACGCCCGATTCGTCGGCAGGTCCGAAGCCAATCCAAGAATAGGTCTCAACTTCGGCAGGCCCGTCGATGACGTTGGCGACGTCCTTGAGATACACTGGCCGGCCGCCGGCAATGTTGACCACGAGATTCGGCAGGTCTTTTGCGTCCTTGATGAACGTGCCGCTCTCGACGACGAACTGCTGATCTTGCTGCTCGAACTGGCCACTTCGTTGAGTGACGTTGCTGGCTTGAAGCGCCGCGGCAACCTGCAGCGATGACGTCCGCCTTGCAGCCAGCCGCCCGGCATCCAACTCCACGCGAATCCGCCGCGGCCGGCCCCCGGTAATCCAGACTTGGTTCGTGTTGGGAATCGCCTGTAGTTCGTGCTGCACCTCTTCTGCGATACGGCGCAGCTCGTGGTCGCTGTACAACTCGGTTCGATCGCTCCACAGCGTGGCGATGACGATCGGCACGTCGTCGATCTCAATCGGCTTGATGACCCACGAATCGACGACGGGCGGGATCTGATCGGTGTTTGAGTTGATCTTGTTGTACAACTTGACCAGCGAATCTTCTCGGTCTTCGCCCACGTAAAAGCGGACGGTGACCACGCTCTGGCCCGGCCGGGACATTGAATACACGTACTCCACGCCGTCGATTTGATAGAGCAGCTTTTCGAGCCGGCGTGTGACTTGTTGCTCCACTTCGCGGGCCGACAGGCCCGGCGCGGTGACGAAGACGTCGGCCATGGGGACGACGATTTGCGGCTCTTCTTCGCGAGGCGTGAGCCACAGCGACGCCATGCCCAGCACCAAAGAAACCACAACGAACAGCACGGCCACGTCACCGCGCAGGAAGACTTCGACCACGCGAGTCAGGAACGGCGCTTGTTCTTGTGGGAGGAGCGATTGCGGCTGGCTAGCCATCATTGGCTCCATCAGTGGCCGCGGCGTCCACGTCATCTGCGGGGTGTAGCACGATGCGCTCGCCGACTTTCAACCCGCTGAGCACTTCGATGCGTCCCGGCATGCCGAGCCGACCCGTCTTGATGAACCGCTTTTCGATGTGCTCATCAGGCGTGACGACTTCGACGAACTCCAGTTGGCCCACCTTCAGAATGGCCTCTGTCGCTAAACAGAGATGACGCCGCTGGCCGGCGGGAATCCGCAGCCGGCCGAACATGCCCTCGAACAGATCGTCGGAGCGGGGAATGCTGGCTTTCACCAAAAATGAGCGGCTGGGCGCGTCGGCTTGGGGAACGATTTCGTCGATCGTCGACTCGAACTCGCGCTCCAACGCATCCATGTACACATTCAGCTTGTCGCCCGAGCGGAGTTTGACGGCCAAATGCTCGAGCACTGGTGCTTCGAGCCTCAGCGAGGCGGCATCGTAGAGCACCAGTATCGGCTCACCCGGACGGGCAGTGTCTCCCGGTTCGGCCAACCGGTCCACGATTCGCCCGCTTTTGGGAGCCTCGATCGTTGTGTAAGACAACAGCACCGTGGCCTCGGTGACGGCTTGTTCAGACTGCAGCACCTCGGCGCGGGCCACTTCGAGCCGCCGCGTGGCGCCGTCGAATTCCGCTTGCGAGGCCGTGCGGCGTTCAAACAGGCTTTTGGTGCGTTCGTAGTTCGTTTCCGCTTCGGTGCGCGTGGCGACGGCCGCCACCTGCGCCTGTTCGACTTGCTTCAGCTTGGCTTCCAGTTCCTGGCTATCGAGGCGAATCAACGTGTCACCGGCGGTGACCTGGTCTCCCGCGGTGACGGTGATCTCGTCGATTCGCGCCAGAACCTTCGCCGAGATTACCGAGCGGCTGGCAGCTTTCAGCGTTCCGACCGCTTCTTCGATGTAATCCTTCGTCACCTCGTGGACGACGTCGGTTGGCTGGTCTGCCAGTCGCGGGCGCTCAGCCGTCGGCGTATCGGGGGCGATCTTGCTTTCGAATGTTCCCGCCAGCCAGGCGATCACCAGCACCAAGGCGATCAGCCCGGCCGCAAACGGTGCGGTCTTCTTCATCACGCGCCAGCCGAGTTGCAGGAAATTGTTCATCGCTCTGATGTAACTCGCAAGAAGCCTAGAGACGGGTTCCTCAATGATTCGAACAAGCCGACCTGCGCAGCGTCTGCGGTTGCTTGTACTTCAAGTAGAACAGCGATTCCAGACCGCCGAATCCGCCGCCCAGCACTGCGATACGTGGATTGGCTTTCATGGCTTTTTCCTGCGTTTCTTCGGTTGCTCGTAACGACTCAAAATGGTGTTCAAGACATCTCGGAGGTCCGGTTCGGCAATGCGATAGAACGTCTCTTTGCCGACGCGGTTGCGTTTGAGAAATCCACAGCGCTCCATCAACCGCAAATGCTCGGACGCCAGGTGAGGAGAGACGCCGCACAACTGGGCGAGCCGACCGACGTTGTGGTCGCCTTCATCGAGTCGCAGCAGCATCTCCAATCGCGTCGGGTGTCCCAACGTTCGAAGACAGTCGGCAGCTGTTTCGAGAGTGACGCGGGCTGGCAGTCGATTGGCGGGCACCTGGTTTCTCGACTTTCAGTCAAACAAATCGTGATGTCACGATATGTTGCAATCTGCGTGCCGGTCAAAAGACGCGGGCGAATTTCCCAATCGACGCCCGATTCGCGCGGAATCGCGCGCTTCGATGTGACGATGTGTCACACGGGGTTGGACCAGCAGGTGCCAGCGACCAACCGGCTGTGGCCCGTTTGAGCATTCGAAAAAACGCGGCGGTGGCAGATTGAGATGGCGGCGGGGAAATGCTGTCCCGAGACGGCGCAGCGTTCGGTTCAATCCCGTTTGCCGACTTGGGCCATCAACTCCCAGCGGATGCCTTGACCGGTGCCGTCGCCCATGAATCGGACGACGTGCGCTTTCTGATGCCGGTTCAAGTTCTTGATCGTATCATGCAGCCGCCGCTTGGGTTCGATGCCCGCCAACGGCGGCAGTGGATCGTCGATGAATGGAGGCCAGCCCTCTTCTTCAAACGCGGTCAACACAGTTTCTTGATTGACGGCCGGCAGCTTGAACTCCTTGATGATCAACGCGCCCAGACGAAACTGGCGCCGATCTTGGTCCCATTGTGGTTTCTTGACGTCGGCGTGTCCGTTGCCGTGCACTGCAGTGTGCTCGGAACCGGCGTCAGCGCTGTTCGCTTCAAGGCCGCCGTTCTCCGCGTGGCCAGAGCTGTTCAGAACAAAGCAAGTGGTCTTGAAGAAGCGCAACCCTGAGCAGCGCTGGAACCGACGCGAGGGATCGTTGGCCAAGGTGACCTCACGACCGTGCTGGACGAAGCCTTTGCAGATCAGCCAGCGAAAGTCATTGTTTGTCAGGCCAGCGGCCCTTAGCGTGGCAATTTCGACTGCGAAGTCCCAGCGGTCGCGTCCCAGCTCTTGTGCGTACTGTTGGCCTCGAAGTAAGAGCTGAAATCCAGGCTGAATGTGGGTCGGTATTTCAGTCTCGGTCGACTTGCCGGCAGAGATGGCCATTTAAGTCTCCATACGCGCGGCCCGTGGTTGAACGATCACGTTGTGCATCAGTCCCAGCGTCAGGAGGTCCCGATTGTGCCTACAACAGTTGCCGGAAATCAAGCGCAGTCCTACATTCCAGCTTAGGCACCTGAGTCGAATTCGGACCTATTGCATCGCGTGATGAAGTGCGGCGAGGGTCTCAGGCGAGGGCCGGAAGTTGCCCGGACGATGTCCTTCGGCGATCAGCTGCGGCGTCCACCCGTGTTTGTTCTTGCGGTTCCAGAGGGCAGCGTCGGCCCCACTCTCGGCGAGGAACTCCACCACTTTGGCCCAGCTCTTGTAAGCCGCACCATGCATGGCGGTTTCTCCGTTGGCATCGCGGGTGTTGACGTCGGCGCCCAACTCGAGAAGCAACTTGACAGCTTCCAGCGCTTCAGTTTCCGTTGCCGCCGCTTCGTCACCGTCTCCCAGCGCCCCGACACCGGCGGCAGCCATGAGTGGCGTGCACCCATCGGCGTTGGACAACAGTGGATCGGCCCCCAGTTCAACGAGCAATCGCATGAGCGGGATGTCCGCGGTGCGCGACGCCAACAAGAACGGCGTCGTGTCCGTCATGTTCAGGCGGGCGCGTCCTGCGGGCTGCCGCTTGCGCCGCGCGTTGACGTCGGCTCCGTGTGTCGCCAACTGCCTGACCAGTTGCAAGCTGCTCACGTTTCCCGAGCCGATGGGAGGCGGGTCGCCGTCGCCGCGAATTGGTTTGCGCACCCAGCTAATCGCGTGCAGGGCCGTGTAGCCGATGCGCTGCTCGTTCGGATCGGCACCCGCCTCGAGTAACTCGAGTGCAAGTTCAAAGTGTCCGTTTTCGATCGCCAGCAGCAACGGGCTGATTCGTGCCTGAGCGGCTCGGCCGAATCTGGGTCGCATGACGTCGTTCACGCCGATGCCCGCATCGAGCAACCGCAACACCACGCCGCTTCGGCCTTCGCGGACTGCGAAGAAGAAGGGAGTAAACCCGGACTTCAGCCGCGTGCGGAAGCCGGCCTCGGCCTCAATCAGCGCGTCGACGACTGCGACGTGGCCTTCGGCTGCCGCCCACATCAGGGCCGTTTGCCCCTTGCGTTCTTCGGCGTTCACGTCGGCCCCGCGAGCAAGCAGAGCCTGGACTGGTCCGAGCTTGCCCGTGCGGGCGGCCGTCATTAAGACGGTCTCACCCCCGCGCAATGTTGTATTCGGATCGGCGCCGGAATCGAGCAGCAGTTCGACGATGGCCGTGTTCCCGTTGGTGCAGGCCAGCGCAATCGGCGTTACCCCGTACCGGTTCTCCGCTTTCGCGTCGGCACCTGCGCTCACCAGCAGTTTCGCCGTCTCCAAGTCGTCGAGGTGGACTGCCCAGTGCAGCGCGGTCATCCCGTCGACCTGAGCGGCATTCACGTCCACACGCTTCTGTAGCAGCGTTTGGACTGCTATGCGATCGTTTTTGGCAGCCGCATCGGCCAGTGGAGCCTCTGTTTCAGCTGCAACCGGCGCATTGGGTGTCAACACGACGAACAGCCCGAAGATGGCGAACCGGTTCAGCACGATGTCGCACTCCCAGCGTGATACATGCCTCTACACCGACAGCGGCGTGAACAGCTCATCCACTTGGCCTTGGCTGTCGGCAAACGACTCGAGGCGGACTCCAACCTTATTCAGCAAGGTCAGGTGAAGATTGGCCAACGGCGCCGGCTTGTCGAACTTGATGTGGCGTCCGCCCTGCATGTTGCCCGCGGCGCCACCCGCCACGAGAATCGGCAGGTTGGTGTGGTTGTGCACGTTGGGATTGCCCATGCCGCTGCCGTACAGGTAGAGGGAGTGGTCCAGCAGGGAGCCGTTGCCTTCCGGCGTCGATTGCAGCTTCTGCAGGAACTCGGCAAACAGCGACACGTGAAACTGATTGATCTTGGCGACCTTCGCGATTTTGTCCGGATCGTTTCCATGATGCGTGAGCGGGTGGTGCGCGTCGGGCACGCCGATCTCGGGATAGGTGCGATTGCTCGTTTCACGGGCCAACTGAAAGGTAATCACTCGCGTGATGTCGCCCTGAAGCGCCAACACCTGCAGGTCGAACATCAGTCGGGCGTGATCGGCGTAGGCTGTCGGCACACCGGCGGGGCGATCCACATCGGGCACCGGGTTCTCAGCCGTGTTGGCTTCGGCCTGCTGAATCCGCCGCTCGACTTCTCGGATCGTTTCTAAATACTCAGTCACACGATTGCGATCGGTCGGCCCCAGCTGTTTTTTGAGCCGGGCGAAATCCTCGGAGACCGAGTCGAGCAAGCTGGCTTTCCGCTTCAGCGCCGCGCCGCGCTGGGCCGCTGTTTCCCCTTCGCCGAAGAGCGACTCGAACACCATCCGCGGGTGGGCTTCGGCGGGAAGGGGCGTCGTGGGTGAAGACCAGGAAAGATTGTTCTGGTACACGCACGCGTAACCGTTGTCACACTGGCCGACGACGGAGAGTAAGTCCATCGACATTTCCAGAGACGACAGCTGCGTTTCCCGGCCGATGTTTTGCGCGGCGATCTGATCGACCGTCGTGCCGAGGTAGTAGTCGGTGCTCTCGGTCCGTTTCGCCTTGGCGGCACTCAGGAACGCGGCGTTGGAAGTTGCGTGCGTGCCCGGGTAGGCGTTTTGCAATTCGAGGTTGCTGATGGCGGTGACGTGCTGTTTGACTGGGGCCAGCGAGGCGAGGGTGGGAGAAAGCTCGTCGAGCGACTTCTCGCCGGGCGGCGTCCAGCGTGTGATGTCGCAGCCCATCGGCATGTAGACGAACCCGAGCCGTCGCAACCGGGCGGGATTGGCGGGCGTGTCGGCAAGCGCCGTCATCGACGGGATCATTGCGTCCAACAGCGGAAGCGCGAAGGTGGCTCCCACGCCTTGGAGAAACGTTCGTCGCGGCAGCGCCTGTTTGGTGATGATCACTGCTGTGAGGTCCTCATCTGAAACGCAGGGCTGTTGACGATACCCAGAATCAGCGACGAGAAGCGAAAGCCGTCAGACCGCGCATCGCGGACGATCTTGCGAATGGCCGGCGCATCGGAATGCTCCACGCCCCGGCCGAGTGCGTAGGTCAGCAGCTTCTCGGCCATTGTACCAACAAACAACTCGGGCCGATCGAGCAACGCCCGCTCGAGCCCCGCGACCCCATCGAATCGGCTGCCGTCCGGCAGGCCGCCGGAAGCATCAACGGGTTGGCCGGCTTCGCTGTCTCTCCAGCGTCCGACGGCATCGAAATTCTCTAAAGAGAAACCAATCGGATCGATGGTGTTGTGGCAGCCGGCACAGGCCGGATTGGCGCGGTGCTGGGCCAATCGTTCGCGCACGGTGAGGCTGGAGGCAACCGTATTGTCTTCAAGCGGGGGCACGTTCTCCGGCGGTGGCGCCGGAGGCGTGCCGAGTATGTTTTCGAGAATCCATTTGCCTCGAATGACGGGTGAGGTCCGAGTGGCGTAAGAGGTAACGGTCAGAATGCTGCCATGCCTCAGCAATCCGCTGCGGCGGCTTTGTTCATCCAGCGAAATCCGTCGAAACCGGCTGCCGAAGACGTGCGGAATCTGATAGTGCTTGGCGAGCCGCTCGTTGAGATACGTGTAGTCCGACTGCAGCAGTTCGAGCACGCTGCGATCCTCGCGGATGATGCTTTCAAAAACGAGCTCCGTCTCGCGGCGGAAGGCCTGTCGCAGGTTGTGGTCGAAGTCGGGAAACAGGCGCATGTCGGGGGTCACCGACTCCAAATTTCGGAGATACAGCCACTGCCCGGCGAAGTTGGTCACCAAGGCCCGCGATCGAGCATCGGCCAGCATCCGTCGCGTTTGTTGCTCCAGTATTTCGGGATGGCTGAGTTGGCCCCGGACTGCCACATCGAGAAGTTCGTCGTCCGGAATGCTGCTCCACAAAAAGAACGACAAGCGTGATGACAGATCAAGGTCGCTAATGCGATAGGCGGCATGAGGCGCGATGCCGGGCGGCTCCTGTTCGATGCGGAACAGGAACTGCGGGTTGACCAATACGGAGCTGAGCGCCATTTCGATTCCGGCATCGAAGTCGCCTTGTGCACGCGCCTCGCGGAACAACCGCATCCGCGGCCGGAGATCGTCCTCGTCAACCGGCCGCCGATAGGCCCGCCGCATCACCGTCGATAGGATCTGTCGCGCGGAGTTCTCCTCATCTTCGGGGGTCGCGGGTCGAGACACGAAGATTCGGCGTCGGCTGGGCGTGTCTCCGGGACGGCCCGTGTGGTTGAACGGGCCGGCGATCGACACTTGATAGACGGCCGGCCCGATGCGCGGATGCCGGTACATGTTGAAGTGGACGTTCAACGGCTGTCGTTTGGTTTCCAAAAGCGACGTCGGATTCTTCAAGAACGTCACGCCGAGTTGATGCCGACCCGCCGTCACGGCAATCCGCACGGTCAAATGCCGGTCGACGTGGGCATGGCTTGGTTGTTCGTATTCGTCGGTTGTTTTCGTTTCGGCTTGCGGCGGCCTCACCGTGAACAGTTGCACGCGCTTGCGGTCTAGCAGCAGTTCGAGTTCGTGCGGCTCTTTCAGCCCCTCGACGTGTTCGTTGCGGTCCCGTGCCAACCGAATTCGGATTTCGTATTCGCCATCTTGTGGGAAGTGATAGGGGATCACGGTTCCGCCCCGCGTGCCGATTGGAAGGCCTGCATCGCGTTCTTCCTGCGTAACATCCGGACGAATCCGGATTGTGTCGACACCTGGAGACTGCGGCGATCGACCAATTGCCAGCCGGCTGATCTTCTGCGCCGCGGAAATGTAGCGGTTCAACTGGGCCGGCGAGAGACTTCCCACCGTCACGTTGTCAAACCCGTGGCTGGACTCGTCCTTGGTCAGCAACGTCGTCGCGTCAATTTCCAGGGCCAGCAGATCGCGAATGGCATTCTGATACTCCGCGCGCGTGAGCCGGCGAAAAGTCGCCGTGCGTCCTGGCTGGGGATCATCGGCGGCAATGCCGTCCAGCGACTGCTGCAACCAGGCAAGTGCCGCGTCGTATGCCGATTCATCAGGCCGCGGCATGTCACTTGGTGGCATCTGTCGCGACCTCAGTTTGCGGACCACGCTCTCCCAGGCGTCGCGATTGCGCCCAACGGTAGCCGTACTGAGGGACTCGAGATCGAGATCGGCGATCGGATCGGCAGCCGAGTGACAATCCAGGCAGAAGCCACCGACGAGTTTCTGAACCTCCGGCCCAGGCAGCGCCGTCAACGGGGCCGAATCGTCGGCTGCAACGATGCTGGTGCAACCCAGAATCAGCACCGCCGTCATCGACAACAAGAGTGAGAAGGCCGGTCGATTCACGTCACGGCGAGTCGAAGTGTGGACCACGGAACATCCAAACCAGTATAGCCGCGTGCGGAAGCGTCCACCAATCTTGACGTGCATTCCGCAAGCGGACCCCGGCCGTCGTCTCCAAATCGTGGCCCGCGTGACGTTGCCCCGGCGGACACGTGGACAATACGAACGTCTCTAAACGTCGATCCGCACAAGCCGTTGGTTTTCGCTGCGCAAGTTGATCCAGCCCAACTCCGGCAACTCGGCAGCCAGTCGCCGAAAGAACGGGTCGACGTCGTCGCTCTCGGGACGCAGCTTCGACGTTCCAGCATCGACCGGTGCGTTCACCGACTTCAACAACACCAACGCGTCTGCTTCAAGATGCCCGACAAGCCAGGCGGCGATGGAGTCGCTGGTGACATTCCAATTGTGCGGCAGGGAAGATCCGTGCTGCTGTTCGTGGCGGTGAAGAAACTCCGCGGCGCGGAGAATGGGAATGCGATCCGCTTCCCAGGCTTCCAGCGCTGCCTGCCGACTCTCAACCGGGCACGATTCCGGGACGAGTTCCAACAGCAAGGCTTCGTTGAAGCTCATGGCCTCCAGGCCGAGCCAGTGAGACCGTTCCTCGCCCAGCTGATGAATCCGGTCCCACCCGCGCACGATGTCCGCCGCCGACCCGCCACCGGCAACAAACAACGCTCGAGCGTCGGAACGAGCGGACAAGACGCGCTGCAACCGCGTGGCCAAGTCCGGCAGCGTTAACAGACTACCGCCAAGCTTGTAAACGATCGTGGCCATGGACAAAAGGCGGAAGGATGAAGGATGAACGAAAGTCTGGAAGGTGGCACAGAGCTGCCGAACAGTGACTGTCCGAATTCATCCTTCCGCCTTCTGCCTTCATCCTTCTCTTCAGTCGATGATCTTGTTGATGCCGTACTCGACAATGCCGCGTGCGCCGGCGGCCTTGAGTTTGGGCACGATGGTCCGAACCACCGCCTCGTCGAGAATGGCGGTCACGTCGACCCAGTCAGGATCGGAGAGCGATGCGACGGTGGGCGTTTGCAACGCGGGCAGCACGTCGAGAACCCGTTCGAGGTTGTCGCGGCGGACGTTCATCATCAGCCCGACCTTGCCGTCTGCCGCCAGACACGACTGTAACATCAAGGCGATGTTGTCGAGCTTTTCCTTCTTCCAGGCGTCGGTGTAGGCACTCTTGTTGGCGACGAACCGGGTCGTGCTTTGGATGACTTCTTCGACGATCCGCAGGTTGTTGGCGCGGAGCGAACTGCCCGTTTCGGTGACCTCGACAATGGCGTCGGCCAGCCTCGGCGGCTTGACTTCGGTCGCACCCCAGGAGAACTCGACGTGCGCGGTCACACCGTTGCGTTCCAGAAAGCTCTTGGTCAGGCCGATCGCTTCGGTGGCGATTCGTTTGCCTTCTAAATCTTTGACGCTCTGCACCGGCGAGTCGTTGGGCACGCAAAGCACCCAGCGGACCGGGCGGCGGCTGACTTTGGAGAAGACCAGTTCGCAAATTTCGTGGACGTCGGCGCCGGTTTCGAGCACCCAGTCATAACCGGTGATGCCCGCGTCGAGAATACCCTGCTCGACATACCGCGCCATTTCTTGCGCCCGGATCAGCAGGCACTCGACTTCGTCGTCGTCGATTGTGGGGTAGTACGAACGGGACGAAAACTTGATTTGGTAGCCGGCCCGCCGAAACAGCTCGGCCGTTGCCTCCTGCAGACTGCCGGCCGGGATCCCCAGTTTCAGAATCTTGTCGGTCATCTCAGCCATCAACCCTTCTTATAAACTTCGGCCGGATCGAACACCCGCTCGCCGACGACCGTCACCGCGCCTCCGCCGGGATCGATCCGCCGAAAGAAGCAGCTGCGATAGCCTTCGTGGCAGGCGGCACCGCCGACTTGATCGACCTTGGCCAACAACGTGTCGGCGTCGCAGTCGAAATAAATCTCTTTGAGTTCTTGTACGTTTCCGCTCTCTTCCCCCTTGCGCCACAGCTTCTGGCGGCTGCGGCTGTAATAGCAAACGCGGCCGGTGGAGAGCGTTTCCTCGTAGGCTTCCTTGTTCATATAGGCCAGCATCAACACGTCGCCGCTGGCAGCATCCTGGGCGATGACAGGGATGAGATCGCTCTTGTCGAAGTCCGGCCCGGTCGCATTCTGGCTCACTGGATTCACCGATTTTCGTCTACGGGGATTGGCTGGGCGTCTGTGGGCGTCAACTTAACAGGTGGAGAGATTCCAGGCCAGTTAAGCCGCCCGCAGCGTCGAGTCTTCGAAGGCGACACACCTGAAGCGGCCTGGTTCGCCCATGGCCGGGGCGCGATTCTGCTGCATTGCCCGACAGAGGCCTCTTCCAGTCTTCCATCCGAAAGTGCGTTTGCCTAGTATCACCGGCAGTATTTTGCCGTCGCAACCGACTTCGGCCAGTGCAGTTACGGCTTCAGACCAGCGGGCGTTGATGAAGTCGTCGTTCCATCAGGCCGAGACACACCGCCCCAATGCCCGAGTCTGCGGTGAGAACTCCACCGAAGGCTCATCGTTTTGAGAGGAGAACATGGCCGAACAGAAAGCAACCAACGTCACCTGGCACGAGCACCACGTCAGCAAATCCGAACGCTGTGCGCTGAACCAGCACAAAGGAGCCTTGCTGTGGTTTACCGGCCTGAGCGGCTCGGGAAAAAGCACCGTGGCCAACACAGTGGACCACCTGCTGCATTCGCGCGGTAAGCACACCTATGTGCTCGACGGCGACAACGTGCGGATGGGACTCAACAAGAATCTCGGGTTCTCACCCGAAGATCGAACCGAGAACATTCGCCGCATCGGCGAAGTGGGCAAGCTGTTTGTCGACGCCGGCACCATCACCATGACCGCCTTCATCTCGCCGTACCGCGAAGACCGCGACAAGGTCCGCGAATCGCTCGAACCGGGCGAGTTTATCGAGGTCTTGGTCGAAGCGTCGCTTGAGACCTGCGAAAAGCGCGATCCCAAGGGGCTCTACAAGAAGGCCCGCGCCGGCGAGATTCCCGAATTCACCGGCATCAGCGCCCCGTACGAGGCGCCTGAGAAGGCAGAACTTGTGCTCGACTCCGACAACAAGGGCATCGACGAACTCGCCGAAGAGGTCGTGGCCTATCTCGAGAGCAAAGGCTTCCTCAGCGTTTGATCTGTCGTCGCGACGATTCCCCGCCGCTAACTGACGCGATGCAACACCCTTGCGGCTCCAGGCACGACTGCAGGAGGCCGCGGTCTCGTCATCAGCTTCGGCGATTCGATCGGCGTAACTCGAGAGTCGTCGGCCAAACTCGAAACTCGGCGAGCCTGGTTGGAGTAGATGATGTAGACAAGCAACCGGAGGCGGTACAACTTGAAAAGCGATCGAAGCGCAACCGCCGCCGCGCATCCCATTCGAGCGAAGAGCCGGCCTACCCATGAAACTGCTGACCGGATTCGTTCTGGCTTCCGCGCTCATCGGCGGTGTGGCTGCGCTGAGCTATAACCCCCTGCAACGTTACTGGCAGGAGAGGAACCGCCCCGATTTTCGGACGGCCGAAGTCACCCGCGGCTCGCTCGAGTCGGTGGTCAACGCGACGGGCACGATTCAGCCGGTCGTCTCGGTGCAGGTGGGGTCGTTTGTTTCCGGCCCGATCATCAGGCTCCACGTCGACTTCAACGACGACGTCAAACAAGGCGATCTGCTGGCGGAGATCGATCCGCGAATTTATGAGGCCAACGCCGCCAGCGACCGTGCAGCGCTCGCGCGGGCGCAGGCCGAGGTCAAGCGGATACAAGCCCGTCTGCAAAACGCCACCAACAACGAGCAACGGGCCCTTCGGCTCCGCGAGGGCAATCGGACCTCGATCACCGAAAGCGACCTCGACAACTTCAAGTTCGACCGGCTGGCGCTGGAGGCCGAACTCATCGTGGCCCGCGCATCGGTGGAGCAATCGCAGGCCAACCTGAACAACGCGCTGGCCAATCTCGAGTACACGAAGATCACCTCTCCGGTCGACGGCGTTGTCATCGATCGCAAGGTCGACCCCGGCCAGACGCTGGCCTCGCAGTTTCAGACTCCCGAGCTGTTCGTGGTCGCTCCCGACATGCGCAGCGAGATTCACGTGTTTGCCTCGGTGGATGAAACCGACATCGGCCTGATCACCCAGGCCCGCGACGAGCAGCAGCCGGTCCACTTCACCGTCGATGCGTATCCTGGAGAGGTGTTCGAAGGCACGATTTCGCAGATCCGGCTAAGTTCAACCACGACGCAGAACGTCGTCACCTATCCGGTGATCGTTTCGGCTACCAATCCCGAACTCAAGCTGCTGCCGGGAATGACGGCCGACGTCTCCTTCCGGATTCAGGAAAAGAACGATGTGACCAAGATCCCCAACTCGGCCTTGCGGTTCTTTCCGCCTCGCGAACATGTCCGCGAGGCGGATCGGCAACTCATCGACGGCGATGACGACTTCGACCGAGATTCCAGCACGCTGCCGCCGGCGGCGCAACGGGCCCAGAGTGTGCTCGACCAACGCCGCCGACACGTGTGGGTCCAAGACGGCCTGTGGCTGCGGGCCGTGGAAATCGTGACCGGCATCAGCGATTATCGGTTCTCCGAACTCGAGTCGGGAGAGATCGGGGAGGGCCAGCAACTGGTGGTGGGCGTTCAATCGAAGTGAGATCGAGGAACGAATTCTCGCTTCCCATCGAAGGCCGGGACAGGTTGGTTAGAACGCAGTTATGGTCACACTCCGCATCGCGATTCGGGCGCTCGCCAAACATAAGATGCGCGGCGGACTCACGATTCTGGGGATCGTGATCGGCATCGCCGCCGTGACCACCATGGTCTCTGTCGGTCAAAGCGCAGGCGCGTTGGTGCAGCAACAGTTTGAAGGGCTGGGCACTAACATGATCGCCGTGTTTCCCGACGCGGGTCGCCGCGGCGGAGTGCGTCAGGGAGTGCTGCCGACACTGACCGCCGCCGACGCCGAAGCCATCGCCGAGGAGTGTCCGACGGTGTTGGCGGTCTCGCCGCTGGTCGGCGCTTCGGGTCAGGTGATTCACGGCAACGACAACTGGAGCCCCAAGGAGATGTTCGGAGTCGGGCCGGACTACCTGACGGTCAGAAACTGGACGCTGCATCGCGGCGGCATTTTCACCGAACGCGAGGTAGCAACTGCCGACAAAGTGTGCGTCATTGGCGAGACCGTGGCCCGCAATCTGTTTCAGACGACGAACCCGCTGGGCCAGACGGTGCGGATCCGCAACATCCCCTTCCGCGTGATTGGCGTCCTGGACTCCAAAGGGGCCAATCTTGTGGGCGACGACCAAGACGACGTGCTGTTGATGCCGTATACCACCGTCCGCAAGCGGCTGTACGGCTCCGAGTTCGACCACGTCGCGGCGATTATGGTTTCGGCCCGGTCTGCCGACGTGATGTCGGCCGCGTCGTTTGAAATTCAGCAACTGCTGGCCGAGCGGCACCGCATCGTGCCCGGCCAGAAGGAAGATTTCCTCGTCCGCAACATGACCGAAATCGCCGACGCCTTGAGCATCGTCACCGGCATCATGACCGCCATGCTGGCCTCGATTGCCGGCATTTCGCTGATCGTGGGCGGCGTGGGCATCATGAACATCATGCTGGTCTCAGTCACCGAACGGACCCGTGAAATCGGCATCCGCATGGCGGTCGGTGCCCGCGGCCGCGACATCCTCTGCCAGTTCCTCGTCGAGTCGGTGATGCTCTCCTGCATTGGCGGCGTTGTCGGGCTGGCATTAGGCATCAGTGCATCGTTGGGCGTGACCGTGCTGATTAATTCGCTGACGCAGGGGACGCAGTGGCCAATCACCGTTTCGCTGCCGGCCGCCGGCGTCGCGATTCTGTTTGCCGCCTCGATTGGCATTTTCTTCGGCTTCTATCCGGCCCGCCGCGCCAGCCGCCTCGACCCGATCGAGGCCCTGCGTTACGAGTAGGCGGGCTGAAACCGCGCACGCTCGTCGCAGCATGTAGCAGTCGCACCGCGCGGCGATCTGGAGCGCATCCGACTAAAGGTAGCGGGTTCCGGCGGCATAGACAGGACTCTCAAAGGCCGAACAGGGTGCGGTAGCCGCCACGAATATCCCGGATGGGATTTAATCGGCCCCCTCGAGTGCGGCCGCCTCGAACTTTTGAAGGGACTCGACCGCGCGGTCGTAGTTGGTCGTGTCGTCCACTATCTTGCCGTCGCCCAAGACAGCGACGCGGTTGGCGTCGCGGGCAACGTGCGGGTCGTGTGTGACGACGATCACCGTGATGCCGCTTTGTTGATTGAGCTCGCGGAAGACGCGAATCACCTCGCGTCCGGTGCGAGAATCGAGATTGCCGGTCGGTTCATCGGTGATGATGATCGAGGGTTCATTGACCAGCGCCCGCGCGATGGCGACGCGTTGCTGCTGTCCGCCGGAAAGCTGGCTGGGATGATGGTCGAGCCGATCGAGCAGTCCGACCTGTTCGAGCTTGGCGAGCGCTCGCGTCCGCCGTTCCTTGGCAGAGAGCCCTTTGGAATACAGCAGCGGCAGCTCGACGTTTTCGATCGCCGACGTCCGCGAGAGCAAGTTGAAGTTCTGAAACACGAAACCGACGTGGCGGTTACGGATCGCGGCCCGCTCATTGGCCGACATGGCGGTGACTTCTTTGCCCTCCAGCAGGTAGCTGCCGCTCGTCGGACGATCGAGGCAGCCCAGCGTATTCATCAAGGTCGACTTGCCCGATCCGGACGGGCCGATCAGCGCGACGTATTCGCCCGCCTCGATCGTCATCGAAACGTTTCGCAGCGCCTCGACTTTGACCTCGCCAAGGTCGTAGGTCTTCGAAACGTCGGTGAGTTGAATCAGTTCCATGCAGATTGCCTCGCCAACACTCAAGTATCGCAGATGTCGCCGCGGCGTTCGAACGTACGCTCGGTGCTGCAAAACCGCGAGCAAATCATTGGTCTTCGGACGCACTCTCATCTTGAGGTGAGGTTTTCGCCTCAGCACTATTCTGGCAGACTTTCCCGATTACGGACTCTCGGTTAGTTGACTTGATTACGGTGTCAGCGCAAAGTATTACGCTTGTGCGACAGGCTGGAGCGCGTTGGCATCTGTGCCGAGGATTTGGAAGGGGGAGCGGCATGGAGTGTCACGAACACGGTGCGTGGGTCGTGACCACGGATGCGTGAGGGAGAACCTTGACTCATCAGATCGGTATCCTGCTACTGGCAGCGGTGACAGTCGGGAGTGTGGAACAGGCAACACAACTTATCGAGGAACAACAGCCGGACAAACAGACCGTGTACGTCGCCAAGCGAGGGTGGCACACCGATTTCTCTATCGCCCAGGCCGAAGCCGCTCGTCTCGGCAAGCCTCTGCTGCTGCACTTTCATGCCGCATGGTGCGGACCATGCCGGACGATGGAACAGCAGGTGCTCAACACGCCGCAAGTTCTCGGTGAGCTGGGCACGAGCGTTGTTGGGGTGAAGATCGACAGCGACTACCATCCCGATCTCACGCACCGCTTTGGTGTGGTCGGCCTGCCCACCGACGTGTTCGTTTCGCCCGAAGGCAATGTCGTCACGCGGACCAGCGGGTCTTCCAGGGTATCGGCCTATGCGGCCACTATGTCGCAAATGGGCCGCCGGCACGGCGACAATAAGGTCACCGAGACCGCCGAAGACGTGAAGCGGGTCTCTAACGATGAGGTCGACGAAGGCGACGAACCGTTGTTGAACGGCTACAGCCCCGTCGCCATCATGCAGGACCAGTTGTGGCAACAAGGCAGCCACGAGTTCGCCGTGATCTACAAGGGACGGCTCTACCACCTCGGCGACGAAGAGCAGCTTGAGCAATTCGAGGCGGCTCCCGAGCAGTTTGCTCCCGCCATGCTGGGCTACGACCCTGTCGAGCTGTCGACGGGAGGCAAACAAGTCGATGGCGACATTCGCTTTGGCGCCTTCTACCGCGACCGCCTGTATCTGCTCAACAGTGAAGCCAACCGCCAGCGCTTCATCGAGAACCCGGCGTGGTACGCGCAGGACGTCTACGTCTTCCAACTCGAGGAAAGCCAGGCCGCCGGTATTCAATAGTCGACACTGCTGTATCAGCGTGTTGGGGAATTGCGAGAAGCTTGGTGGCGGCAAGTGCCTCACCAAGCTTCCGCTCTTTGGCGGGAGCTAGGAGCCTGTTGGAAATGGAGACAGTGCAGATCGAGACCACGCGAATACACGGGCGGACAAGCCGCCCGTGGCACCCGACAACTGGTTCTCGACCTACTTTTTCAAGGGGTTGCTAGGTAGAGCTTCTTGCAGGCCGCTTTTCGAAGAACCGCTCAATGTTGCGGACAACGTCTTGCTGGTCCTCGCGCGTAATCGAGTAGTAGAAGGGTAGACGCAGCAACCGCCCGCTGACATCGTCGGTCACTGGCAGTTCCCGATTCGAAACGGCGAGCTGGCGACCCATGGGCGCCGAGTGCAGCGGGATGTAGTGGAAGACCGCCGAGATGCCGTTTGCTCTTAGATGGGCCAACAGCGCGTCGCGCGTGGGGCCGTCGGGCAGCAGGACGTAGAACATGTGGTAGTTCGAGCGGCAGTCGTCCGGCACGTAGGGCAATCGCAGCTGGCCCGTCTCTTCCAAAGCAAGCAATCCTTCCTGGTAGAACTGGAATATCTCCTTCCGACGGGCTGCGATCGAATCGAGAAGTTCGAGCTGACCGTACAAGAACGCCGAGACGATTTCACTCGGCACGTACGAAGAGCCGACGTCGACCCATGAGTACTTGTCGACTTCGCCGCGGTTGAAGGCCTGGCGGTTGGTCCCCTTGTCCCGAATGATTTCGGCCCGCGGCACCAGTTCGGCAGAGTTGACGCACAAAGCACCCCCTTCTCCGCAGATGTAGTTCTTGGTTTCGTGAAAGCTGTACGTGCCCAAGTGCCCGATGGACCCGAGTGGCCTGTCTTTGTAGAAGGCGTTGACGCCTTGGGCCGCGTCTTCGACCACCAGCAGGTTGTGGACCTCGGCAATGGCCATGATGCGATCCATTTCGCACGCCACGCCAGCATAGTGCACGGGGATGATGGCCTTGGTTCGGGGCGTAATCGCCTCCTCGATCCGGCGTTCGTCGATGTTCAGCGTGTCCGGACGAATGTCGACAAACACGGGCCGCGCGCCGGAAGCCACAAAGGCCCCGACCGTTGTCACGAACGTGAACGAAGGCGCAATCACCTCGTCGCCTGGTTGCAAGTCGCACAGCAGAGCGGCCATCTCAAGCGCCGCCGTGCACGAAGTCGTCAGCAAGACCTTCGGGATGCCGAACGTCTCTTCCAGCAGTTGCGAGCAACGTTGGGTAAAACGGCCGTCGTTTCCGATATTCCCCAGTTCGACGGCCTGCGCGATGTAATCCAACTCGTTGCCGGCGATGTACGGGCGATTGAAAGGGATTCTCTCGGCGACGGGCATGACAATTCGATTGTATCACGGCGACCGCAGGTCGGCCGCGTGGTACTATTTAGCACCGCAGAGCCGCAAGGCCGTCAATTTCCACCCGGCCGGCGGCGTGCTGAGTCGGCTCGATTCTGGGCGACGATTTGGTAAACGGTGAACCGGTCTGCCGGGCATTCGGGGCAGAAGAAGAACGGCAGGCAGGCGTGGCCGCTCGTGTAGAATCCGGCGCGAGCGTCCGGGCTCATGGTGTGGATCACCAGCGGGTTGGGAAACTGCACGTCGTCGACCTTGACGACCGGAACCGTCAGCGGCTCCGCGAAGCAATTGAATTGGGGATAAACGACGTAGTCGCCCGGCTTCACAATTTGCCCGGTATGGTCGATCGCCATGGCGCCGGCGCGTTCCATGTAGTATTGAAAACCCCAATGTCCGGTAAACAGCACCCTGCCGCCATCGGCAATCAATTCGGCGGCGGTCGTTTCGGCAAACGTCTTGTTGGCTTCGGCATAGCGCTCGTCGGCAAGCGCCACCACAAAAGCGACCACAAACGTCGGCAGAAACGCTGCGCGCGGCCACCAGGCCCACGGTGCCGGTAGGTCAAGCCGCTCGAGCCAGCGGAGCGTCAGAATCGCCGCCGGCAAAACGCAGGGCAGAATCACTCTGGCGTTGACGGTCCAGTTGCAAAACGCGACGAACGCCATTGTGCCGAAAAACCACAGACCCAAGAGGCTGCTGTCGGAATCGATCTGGCTCAACCAGCTTGATGCACAGACAACAAGCAACACCGCGCCGCCGAGAGATGCCACCGCGAAGCTCGATAGAATCCAGGCGTCGACGCCCACCGACACAGGTTCTGCCGTTTCGGCCCGCCACTCGATTGCCACAGCCGCGGCGGCGAGCAGCATGGCGCCTCCCCACTGCCACCACCGCAATCGAAACGCAAACGGAATGAGCAATATGGGCCAGAACACGGTGGCGCCGAGATAAGACAGCGACTGCGCCAGCGTTCGCAACACTCCCGTAAACGACATTTTCAAATTGATTGAGCTCGTCACCGCGCCGAGCGGGTGAAAAATTCCGCTTTGTTCTTCGGCGTAGACTCCCCACACAAACAGGGTGAGCACCGGCAGCGCGAGTGCCAGCAAGTGCCCCGGTGAGCGATGATCTCGCGGTATGCAATAGACGACCAGCAGCGGCACTAATGCGATGCCAAAGTACTTCGTCATCGCCGCCGCCGTCGCCGACAAGCAGGCCAGCCAAATCCAACGCGGGCGAGACGTGTCCGCATAGGCGATCGCCGCCCGCACCGACAGCAGCCAGAAGAACAGCAGCGGCACGTCGGCCATCAACGTGCAGGCGCTCACCAGAAACGCCGGCGTTGCGATGCTCAGCAGAGTCGCCACCAGTGGAGTGGAGCACATCCGCCGCGCAATCGAATGCATCAACAGCGCGCAGCCCACAGCCAGACCCAAGTAAGCCAGATGCAGCGTCCCTTCCCGCATGTCGGCGGCCAGGCCGACGAGTGCCAAGAGATAACTATGCAGTGGCGGGTGCTGGGTCGTCTCCCACATCGACCGTGGCCGCACGTCCCAGTTGTAGTCGAAGTTGTACGGATGCAGCGGGTCTTCAAGGATTTGTTCGGCGATGACCAGAAACACGGTGTCGTCGATGTGCACCGGACGGTCGAGAAAAGGGATCAATGCCGCCGCCGTCGCCACGGCAACGACAAGCGCGCCCAGCCAGTGCGACTGGAAAGTCGTAGTGCTCGGCGACCGCGTCTCAGCGACGCTTGGTGTGGACGTAGCGGCCATTCAGGCAGACGACTCTCTCGACAACGATTGTGACAACGAGTGCACCACTCGGCGCTCGATTCACTATAACATCCGCGCCGCGGCTGCGAGACCAACGGTCTCGCGAGAATAGCAGTCGGGCCGCAGCCGAAGGAGATTCCGCCTGCTGCGGCACTCGACAATGTCGAACGAGCATTCAACAATGTTACGGGGTTCGGCCAGTCTGTTCTCCACAGGGAGATCGCTCCTCACCCGGCCCAGACAGATGGTTGCTTCCGGAGACTCCGCAGAACTCTCGGTAGATAGGTCCGACGTAACAAAGGGTACTCAGATGGTCCAGTTTCGAGTCGCGGCAATCAATCGCTATCCTGTCAAGTCGATGCGCGGCGAGGCGCTTGACGCGACGATCATCACGTCGGATGGAATTCCCTTCGACCGTGGTTGGGCAATCAAGGACGAGAAATCCGGCAACATTACAGGCGCAAAGCGATTCGGAAAGCTCCTCGGCTGTTCTGCGCGGTATTTGGAGGGAACCAATGCCGGGCTGGTTCCCCATGCGGAGATTACGTTGCCCAACGGTCGGACGATCAACACGGACGATTCGGCCGTTAACAAAACGCTCTCCGACGTGCTTTCGCATCCCGTATCGCTCTGGCCAATTGAACCAGCCGACAACGAGGAGCACTATCGGATCAACCGTGCGGAGGATGCCGACCTGGAACAAGAATTCAGGACGACTTCCGCGTTGTTACCCGATGAACCACTGCCCGATCTATCGAACTTTCCCCCAGAACTGCTTCAAGAACTGACGTCATACGCTTCCCCCCGGGGAACGTACTTCGATGCATTTCCAATCAATCTCTTGACTCAGGCGTCCCTTCGGCGGCTCGAAGATTTGCTGCCTGAGGCGACGGTCGGCACGCACCGCTTTCGCCCAAACATCCTTCTCGAAGACGATGAAGCCCTCCGGCAGACTGCCGAGCTCGAATGGGTGGGACACGTGATGAACATCGATGGCGTTCGCTTGTCCATCGTCGCTGAATGTCCGAGATGCATCATGGTGACGCGCGAGCAACCAGGTTATGAGAAATGCCCGGATGTGATGCGGACCCTCGTCCGTGAAACGCAGCAAAACTTCGGCATCTACGCAACGGTGAAACAGGAAGGGAAGATCAGCGTCGGAGACGTTGTTGCCGTGACTCCCTCCTCTTGAGAGCGCCGCGACTCCTTCTTGATCGCGCAGGTCCGACCTTGAAGCAAGTCTCGAACATTGGCACAGCCAGTCACACTCGACAGAGTCGAGGGTGGCACCCTGGCGTACCAAAGGGGCACCGTGCGGCTACGACCTGGCGACCCCCGTCTTGCCGAAGTACCTGCCGATGGGCCGCACCCAGGTGGCGACAACGTAGAAGGCGATCGCGCCTTTGAGGTTGTATCGCCATACCATCTGGTCATCGTCCAAGTAGTAGGCATATCCCATTTCGACCAGCGCCTCGGCTTTGCGGCGCCTCATGTCGAAGTAGGCTGCCATGGGCTGCGCGTCGGGGAACTTCTCCACCGCCGCACCTTCCATCCGTGAGCGGTGTTTCTCAATCATCTGCGTGAAATTGTGCTGCGGCCAGGTGGCTTGATCCTCGACGCCGGAGATGTCCTGCTCGCCGGCCTGGTTCGTCGCCGAGAGAACGCACCCGTCGTCCAACAGCGTGTAAAGCCAGATGCCATTGACCGGGACCTTGGCCAAGGTTCCGCTGCCGATGCCGGCCAGAATCGTGTGATCATCCGAAATCCAGAAGTCGTAGCGGATCTTGTAGAGTTTGCCTTTGCCGTCGTGGCATAGTCCGCACTGCCGGTATTGCATTTGAGCGGCGTCCTTGTTCGCACGGCGAGCGATCGTGGACGGTTGGTACTCTTCACCCTTGTCCGGCACGTAGTACGGTTGCACGGGCCGCTTTTCCCACAAACCCGCTGCGATCACGGCGAGGAAGAAGAAAGCGAATATGCCAACCACCACTCCAACGGGGCCCAGGATTTCGTAAGGCATGCGATCGAATCTCGTTTGCGCAGTTTGCCTCGGTCTGGTTGGGTCGGGCTCCCCGTCCGGGAATCGCACGTGCAGAGGCGCACACTAGAATTATGCCACGGACTGATCGACGTTTCACCCCGCCGCGTGGGCGCTGAGCGTCAGTAGCGTAGGGGCTTGCACGCACCTCAGCGAGTCGGACGCCGTTGGTGAGCTCTGCGTTCCATCATCAGAGGTGCGCGCAGGCATCCACCTCACACAGCTCGGAGTTCTTTTTCGAGCTTGTTGTATTGCCCCCTCGACAGGAACACTCTGTGATAGCCATCGGACAAGTGCACCTCGAGCTTGTCCCTCTTCTCGGTACCCCAACCGATAATCTGCCGAGATTCCAGATCCACGTCGATGAAATAGTAGGTGGGGTTCTTGTCCCGTTTGTTGGTCATTGTGGTCAAACCCTGTGTTGTTCGCAGTTTCGGTCTCCCGCGCTGCGCGCACCCATGCTCCGATAGCCGCGACGATCCCGAATGGAATCTAGAGCCACCGCGTCTGCATGGACGTGGAAATCACGCGAGCCATCAATACTCGTGCTGTTCGCCGTCTTCGCCTTCCAAGCCGGCGAATTCGCTTTTGACGACCTGGCGGACGACGCGATTGTCGACTTCCGCTCGGAGCTTGGCGATGGCTTCGTCGACGGGCATCGATCCCAGGTCGCCGTCGATGCGGTCGCGAACAGCGACCGCGTTTTGCTCCGCCTCTTTGGGGCCGACCACGAGCATGTAGGGGACCAATTCGAGTTGGGCATCGCGGATCTTGGCGTTGACCTTGCCGTTTCGATCGTCCAAGGTCACGCGGAAGCCGGCGTCGCGGAATTGGGTTTCCACGCTGCGGGCGTACTCGGCCGACTTGTCGCTGAGGGGTAATACCCGCACTTGTTCGGGGGCCAGCCATAGCGGAAACGCGCCGGCGAAATGCTCGATCAACACGCCGGTGAACCGCTCCATCGAACCGAACGGTGCCCGGTGGATCATGACCGGCCGGTGCGGGCGATTGTCGGCGCCGATGTATTCCAATTCGAAGCGCTCCGGCAGGTTGTAGTCCAGCTGCACGGTACCCAGCTGCCACTCGCGACCCAGGCAATCGCGGACCATGAAGTCGGCCTTGGGACCGTAAAAAGCGGCTTCACCCAGAGCTTCGTTGAAGTTCAACTTCGAATCGGTCAGCACACCGCGGAGCGCCGCCTCGGCGCGTTCCCAGTTCTCTTCGCTGCCGACGTACTTGTCGCTGCCCGGTTCTCGCAACGAGAGCTGCACTCGGTAGTCATCCAGACCGACACTTTCGAGCACGAACTGAGTCAGTCGCAGGGTGGCGCGAAACTCTTCTTCGACCTGCTCGGCGGTGCAGAACAGGTGCGCATCGTCCTGGGTCAGTCCCCGCACGCGGAGCATGCCGTTGAGCTCGCCCGATTGCTCGTGTCGATAGACGGTACCGAACTCCGCCAGCCGGACCGGCAAGTCGCGATAGCTGCGGGGCTGTGATTTGTAAATCTGCACGTGATGCGGGCAGTTCATCGGCTTGAGCAAATACCGCTCCTGCTGATGCTCCCAAGCGCGGAGCGCCTTGATGCGTTGCTCGGGGGAATCGTCTGGCTTGTAGCCTTCCGGCGAGCAGCCCAAGACTTGTGCGGCGGCCAGCAACCGCGATTCTTCATCCGGCTCCAGCCCGTCTGCTTCGAGCCGCCGCACCCAGACATCCACCAGTTGACCGGCGTCGTGGCCGAACAACGGCGCAAACTGTGACTCGCGGTAATACGGGAAGTGGCCGCTGGTCTCGTACAGCTCGACCCGGCCGATGTGCGGGGAATAGACCGGTTCGTAACCGCGCTTGAGCAGTTCGCCTTTGATGAACTCTTCCAGCAGCACGCGGACGGTGGCCCCTTTGGGCATCCACAGGCAGAGGCCCGGACCGACTTCGTTGTTGATCTGGAACAGACCGAGCTTCTTGCCCAGCACGCGATGGTCGCGGCGTTTGGCTTCTTCGACCTGTGCCAGGTATTTCTTCAAGTCGTCCTTGCTGAACCAGGCGGTGCCGTACAGCCGCTGCAACTGCTTGTTACTTGCGTCGCCCTTCCAATACGAGCCGGCGATCGACAGAAGTTTGAAGGCCTTAATGCGGCCCGCATCGGGAATATGCGGGCCCCGGCACAAGTCGGCGAATTCTCCCTGGCGGTAGAAACTGACGGTCGCGTGCTCGGCCAGCCCGGTGTTGATGTGTTCGACCTTGAGCTCCTGATGCAGGCCATCGCAAAAGTCACGGGCCTCGCCGCGATCGAGGACGAACCGCTCGAACGGTTCGGCTTCTTTGACGATCTTTTTCATCTCGGCTTCGATGCGCGGGAAGTCTTCTTCGCTGATCTTCTCGTCGAGGTCGAAGTCGTAGTAGAAGCCGTTGGAAAGCGTCGGTCCAAAGGCCAAGCCGGTGCCGGGAAACAGTCGCATCACCGCCCGGGCCATCACGTGGGCGCACGAATGCCGCATGACGCCCAGCGCCTCGGCGTCTCGGTTGGTCAGCAGTCGCAACTTGACCGGGCGTGCATCGGTCAATTCGGCCATCGGCCGCGTGGAATCGACGACGGTACCGTTGACGGCGGCGGCGACGACGGCCGAAGCCAGCCGCGAGCCGATACTCTCCGCCACGTCCAGCGGGGTACTCTCCTCGGGATAATCGCGAACGCTGCCGTCGGGAAGCTCTACAGCTATCATACGCGCGGAACCCACCTTTCGGTGTCGTGGCAACCAATCCGCATCTCGACGCGAAGGAACTGATTGCAGCGGCTGGGGTTTCATTTTATAGGGCATGCTAAAAAGAATCGTCAACACAGGACGACAAGCGGCCGAAAGCGGGGGTTCGCGTGGGTCGTTTGTCGCAGAATCTGGGTGGCAGGCATCTCGCGCAGAACTCCGGCACGAATACCCACTTTCGGGCGAACCACGCCACAACCCCCGGAAAGTGTTCGAGCACTTTGATGAGCCGGCCGGCTACGCTGGCAACTCGTCGGTCGAACGCACAATTGCCTTCGAAGGATGCGACGCCTGCTGCTGGGGCAGATTCGCGGTACGATTCCGCTTGGCCCAGTATCGGCGGACAAAGTTTGGGCGACGGTCTGTGGTCGAGGCTGCCTCGACATCGTGCGTCCAGCGTTCCACCAGGGAGTCGGCCTGCTGAAAGGCCTCGGCCGGTTCGGGAGGTTCGGCTAACCAGGACTCTTCGATTCGATCGCGTTCGGGGACGAACAGAGGGTAGAGCGCTGCGGGGTCCTTCGTGATGAGTCGATGCAACCGTTCGCCGCGCCACCAGAGCGTGTTCTCGTCAAAGGTGTCCGTCGCGAGCGGTCCCAGATCGAGCGGTTTCTCCACCCGCACCGGCTTGAACAGGCTGCAACAGGGGGCTGCAGTGCCGGTGACCCAATGCCGGATCCCGTCGGGACGCAGCTCGGCCACCCAACTAGCGGTGGTCTGCGACGCGGCCGCCATCCCGCCGGCGTGCATGCAGGGTGCGCTCATGGCGCCGTTGACCAACGAGTACTTGGGTTCGGAGAGACCAGGCCCGTGGTCGCGGAGGATTCGCATCATGTCTGCCGGATTGCGCGCTGCCTCGGCCAATGCCTGCGTGCGAGTTTGCCGTGAGCGGCAGGAACAGCCCCAGGTCTTGATCGGATCACTGTGTGCCTCGGCAAACCGGGCGATGCTCAGCCCGTTGGAGATGCTCCGCGGGCCTTGGACTTGTTCAACTGCATGCAGCTTGCCCGCCGTCTCGAGCACGAACGCCGACTGCGGGTCGGCCACGATGAAACTGTTGTGATAGGTGAAGCGGCGGTTCTCGTGTCCACAGCCGCCGCCCTGACCGTGGGTTTCGAGCAGTTCGATAATCGTCTCGACGGCTTGCCGCGCAGAGTCGGCCCGCTCCAAGGCCAGTCGCAACAAGTCCATGCCGGTCAAGCCGGTCGACGCGTGGGGCTGGCGGGTGAAGACGGCTTCGTTGCCGATCACGACGCCGCGCTCGTTGGCTCCCATCTCTGCGCCCCACATCCAGAAGGGGCGGCTGAGCAACACCGCGTGCGTCTGGCGGACCTGCGGAATCTCGATCCACGTGCACTGCAATCGCGATCCCTCGGCGAACGATTGGCGCGGCTGCCAGTCGAGCAACTGCGCCTCATTGGGATCGCGATCCGAGTTCTTGGCGAACAGCACGCCGTCAGGTTGGACAACTACGAGCGTGTCACACATGGTGAGTCGATTAGACGCGATGGAACGACTGCAGGCCAGGGCAGCCTCTGAGGGCGTATTCACCATGTCGTTCAACTGCGAAGTAGTTGCACAACACAGCCCAGGGTCAGCGGCACAGCCGCGCCACCCTGGGAGCGGGTCCCAGAAACCCATGAACTCCGCAGGAGTTCTACAGCCGGACGGGGGATTGTAAGACCCCGCTGGGGTTTCGGTTCGTTGGGAACTGTTTTCCCAGGGTGCGCTTCGCGACCCTGGGCTGATATCTGGTGCCCTTTCAGGGCACACTTGCCAAAGTCGAATCGCGCAGGGCTTGAGGTTCGGCGGCGATTTAGTAGGTCCCGTCTGCCGGGCTCATCCTTACCCAGAAAGTTTTACAAAAGTGTGAAAGGATTCCCATGCTGCGGTCAGGTGGGATTTCCGTAAGTGCTGGTTGAGTTTGGTTGTAGGCGAGGATGTGTAGGAATGGCATGCGCGGT
>Ga0315338_1000253_pt1 | contig 168363 bp, 140 predicted proteins | sample ASW8metaG_FD_204518 | JGI IMG/M metagenome (GOLD analysis project Ga0315338, IMG submission 204518) | Ammonia-oxidizing marine archaeal communities from Monterey Bay, California, United States - ASW #8 | ecosystem: Environmental > Aquatic > Marine > Coastal | place: USA: California | collected...
GTGCCAGCGGATCTCACACGTTTGACGATAACGGTGATGTGCCTGGTACAGGCTATGAGATCTGTCGTTTCAGTGGAACTGACTTCTCATGTGAGCAGATCTGGACCTCCGAAGGTGGTGTAGAAGGTAAGTAATAACCAAAACACCTGCCTTTACACTCGTTTGCCTGCAGTCGGATACTGATTACATCCGTCTCAGAAAACAAATTAAACACGAAGGGCCGCCGGAATAGTCCGGCGGCCCTTTGATAGTGAGGAGTAAGCGGATCTTCATTTCAAATGGATTCTTTTACAGGCTGGATAATTTATTTTGTCCTTAAAAGACTTACGGTTCACCAGGCTTGATGTGATAAGCGGGCAGCGGAAGACACTGCTTGCATTGCTTCTAATGTTCGATTCATTAATTGGATTGAGTTATGAAGCTGGTCTTGTGGTGTGGTCAGGCCTTTTCAGTGGTGATTTGGTTTGGATGCTGCAATCCCTTGAAATGATGAGTGGTGGATTGCTTGCGATACATCTCGTATTGGGTTCAATGAGACAACGCTGGGGTTGGGTGGCGATTGTTGTGTCGCTCATGTTGCTCATTGTTCTTATTTTAGGAACGCTTGAACTACTACTGTCAGGTTTAGGTAGATCAGCGATGGTCAACTATAACCTTTCTGCTATCGGATTAAGCGGAATGTATTGGACTGCGGCGTATTTGAGCGTAGCCGCTGGTTTGACGCTTACATATAAGGTCCAAAGATTCGGGAATTTTGCACAAGCCAACACAATGCTTGTGGGTTCTTATGTCGCGATTATATTGATGTGGTCTGATCGTTTTTTCCCCATATCTAATGCGCCGAAAGACGATGCTCTGAACTGGAGCCTACTTATTACGGCAGCCGTCACAGCCTTTTTCGTGACTGGCTTGGTAGGCGTCATTCTAGATAGTTTGGTTTACAGGAGGTTCCGGAAAAAGGCAGCTTCACCACAGGTGATGATGATAGCTTCGTTAGGGATAGCGATGCTTATCAGAGCGGTTCTTTACATGCGATTCTCAGCCGCAACATTCCGCTTTATTCCAGATAAGGATTGGCGACTAGCCAGTTCTAAATTTTCTGTTGCCACAGAACGTCTACAGCTTCATCTAGGTGATCGCACAGATGTGCCTTTGATGGAATGGGCCAGCAACGTGAATCCATACGCGTTCACGTACACCAAATCGATCCTTGTTATAGGTGTGTTTGCTTCGGTCTTTTTACTTCTGTTTCTTCTTCATCGAACTAGACTTGGTAGACGAATGCGGGCAGTGGCAGATAACCCGGAACTGGCTGCATCTAGCGGAATTAACGTAGAAAAGGTTCACTTAACGAGTGCATTTCTTTCGTCCGGAATTTCGGGTTTAGGCGGGGCTCTGCTCGCAGGTGTATTACCTATAAATCCTGAGTTGGGTATAGCTCTTCTACTACCGGCGTTCGCAATAATCGTTCTGGGAACCATAGGATCAATTCCCGGTGTGATTCTTGCATCTGTATTTATTGGTTTGGTCCGGGCTGGATCTGAGCCACTTTTGATCGGTGTAGGACAGGCATTAGACCGACCGACTATGACCGGTTTTGCCGAGGTAATGCCGTTCATATTGCTAGTTGCTGTACTACTTGTTATGCCAAGAGGGGTCGGTGATGTCTTGACCCGTTGGCATATTGATCGCATGAGAGTACGACGTGAGAAAGGTTATGGCAGTAAAACTCACCCCTCCTATGAGAGGGTTCCAGTTCGTCCTATCACCCTTTTGTACGACGCAGTTCGTGCGTTGATGGCTTATGTTCAGGATATTGCGATTTTGGTCATTAATACATTGCAGCGAGGGAAAGCAGCTGTAATAGCTTTAATACGACCATTTATAACCCCGATGTTGCTCGGCATGGTCGGAGTCTCGGGCTTTGGAATTCGTGCCTTTACTTTAAGTAGAGGATTTTTGTCGGCAAATTCTAGGAAGATATTTTCAAGGCAACTGTCTCATTCTTTGAGTTTCGATCGTTATACCGAAAGAGGATCCTGGATTGTTTTTTTGATTCTTTTTCTAATAATTTTGTTGATTACATCAGTGTTGCCTAGTGCGAATGAACTTACAAAAGTAATGCAAGTAGCACGTATTTTTGCGTTACTTGGAATATTTGCTCTGATGGCTTTTTCGTTGAACCTTCATACAGGCATAACCGGTATGAACAACTTTGGCGTTATTTTCTTCGTTGGTATTGGAGCTGTGACGGTTGGACTCTTGTCTGCTCCCGTCGAGACGAATGGGTATGGGTGGAATCCATGGCTTGCTACGTTGGTTGCCGTCTTGATATCAGGGATAGCTGGGTGGTTGCTTGCGTATCCGACTGCGAGATTGCGCATGGATTACTTTGCGATCGTGACAATTTCATTAGGAGAAATAGTGCGTATCGCACTTCAATCTGAGCCTTTACTCAGAGCAGGAACGGTGACATCAGCCATAGGTATATCTCAGTATGCTCGGCCATTTGAAGGTTGGTGGGATTCAGGAATGTCTGAGACCGTTGGGCGCTGGTTTGGATTAGAAGTCGCAGCGCCATACGTAGTTCTCCTTGGATTTATGTGTGTGTTGTTTGCATTAGCGATCTGGTGGCTCCTTGATACAGTTCTTTCTTCGCCCTGGGGTCGCATCCTGAGATCAATCAGGGAAGACCAAGACGTGAGCCAACATCACGGACACGATATTTTGAGGCATAAAGCGGCAAGTCTTGCACTTGGAGCTGCAGTTGCTGCTATGGCCGGTGCTTTATGGGCCTGGTTGAATACTGGTATCTTCCCTGAATTTATGAGTCCTGTTCGGTCTACTTTTTTGGTATGGGCTGCATTTATAGTCGGCGGTCGCGGAAACAATCGCGGCATGATAGTTGGAGCGTTTTTGATAGTGATCGTTGAGTTCTTTTTCAACGTCATGGTCGTCGCTCGTGGAAGCGAAAGTTTGCCATTGCATGGGATTGTGACCCATCTAGATAGTGCCTTCCGATGGCTGGTGGTGGATTTTGGGGGGTACCTGTGGTCAGATCTTTCTATAGAAGAGGTCTTCCTGAGGGGTAAGGTGATCGTGAACCTGTCATATCTCAAGCTTGCCCTAATCGGTTTGGTCATTATTGTTGCATTACAGGTAGCACCAAAGGGCTTGATTCCGGAAATTCCAAGCCGTCCTATACCCTCGCGCGATTTGCGAAGACGTGGTAAGGAGGTCGAGTAGTGATGAAAGCTCCGTTAAAGGTGTCCGATCTCATCAAGGATTTTAGTGGCCTTCGTGCTGTTGGCGGGATATCTTTTGAGATTGGCGAAGGGGAGTTTGTTGGGCTGATTGGTCCAAATGGTTGCGGAAAATCCACGGCATTTAATTGTATTTCCGGACTTCTGGTGCCAACACAAGGTCGTGTAGAAGTATTTGGTAGTGATGCAACGGAGTTACGTCCGGATCAAATCCAGTCAATGGGAGTAACTAGAACCTTTCAGCACACTCGTTTGTGGAGAGAGATGACGGTTATTGAAAATTTGCTTGTTCCTCCCAGGCAACAGTTCGCGCCGAATCCACTACTCTCAGTTTTAAGGCCGAGATCTCGTCCGGCTGAAAGGGAGCGGGTCGACAAGGCATATGAGATATTGGACTCGCTTGAGGTCTCACACATGGCACACAATATGTCCAGTGAATTGTCTGGTGGTCAGAGTAAATTGGTTGACATCGGGCGAGCCCTTATGGGAGAGCCTCGGTGTCTGTTATTGGATGAACCTGTTGCAGGTGTTGCAGGGCCGTTGGCAGAAAAAATATTCGTCAACCTAAGGAATCTTGTGTCTGAACAGGGCATGAGCGTGCTTGTTATAGAGCACAACATGGACTTCATCCTTCGCACTGGGGTGGACAAAATAATAGTGATGGATCATGGCAAGATTCTTATGCAAGGGACACCAGGAGAAGTAATGGCGAGTAGTGACGTAACGGAAGCATATCTTGGTGTTTCAGAGGTAGAAGCACTATGAGCCGTGTTCTTGATGTAAAGGGTGTAACGGGTGGTTATGGGTCGGTGCAGATTCTAAACGGGGTTGACCTATACGTTGACGAAGGCGAGTTAGTCACCGTCATAGGTCCCAATGGATGCGGGAAATCCACGTTTATGAAGGTTCTTTTCGGTATCGCCGATCGATATGAAGGTACGTTTATCCATAGAGGCGTTGATGTTTCATCCTGGCGTACCGACAAATTAGTAAAACGCGGTATTGCATATGTACCACAGGTCGACAACGTGTTTCCGTCATTGACCGTTTACGAGAATTTGCAGATGGGAGGCTTGAACATGGGTTCAGGAGATCTTCAAAAGCGAATTGATCAGGCGTGTGAAATGTTTCCGGAAATGGAATTGCGTATGAGTGATTTGGCGGCGTCACTTTCAGGTGGAGAAAGGCAAATGTTGGCAATTTCCCGGGCGTTGATATCTGATCCTACATTCCTATTGTTGGATGAGCCCACGGCCGCACTTTCACCAAAATATCAACAGGACATCATTGGGCGTATCAACGAATTGAGGAAACAAGGCATCACAGTATTAATTATCGAGCAAAATGCTAAATTATCACTGGCTCGATCAGATCGTGGATACATATTTGTGGGTGGTAAAGTGGCTCACGCGGCTCCTGCAACCGATCTTTTAAATGACCCTGATATCGGAGCTTATTTTCTTGGGACGCGTTAGTCGTTAAATCGGGTTGTGGGCAGTTTAGTTTCTGTTTATGGTTCAATATTGATTATTCAAATCAACATTTAATTAACCGAATATATATTCGGCAAAAATTATTGCAGCAAATACGAACATTAGTAATGCCATCGCTGCACTGAATTTATTTGATGCTTTGCCCAGCTTAGCCGCTCGGTTACTTCCCGTCATGAAGATAGCTACACCCACGTACCAAGAGGCATCTATACATACCCCCATTAGTGCCATAGCCAGCAGAATTTGCATGCCAAGATCTGCATTGATAAACGGTGCATATATAGCCAACATCCAGGCAAATATTTTCGGGTTAAGCAGTGCTATCAAAAAGCCTTGAGCAAAACTGGAGTGATCAGAAAGTTGATTCTTATCGGGATCGATTGGTTTTATTGAGCCCGTCAGTGATTGTTTGGCGAATATATAGCCGAGGATTACAAGCACAATTGCACCTGTCAATCGTAAAACATCAACCGTGCCTGCGTGAATAGATATGGCGGTGATCATCCCTGAAGCTGCTAGGAATGAATAGATTCCAAATCCGAAACCATGCCCAAGTCCGGTCAATACTCCGTGTCTGCGTCCATTTACAACGCTATTACGTAGTACCGTAGCCAAGGATGGCCCAGGGCTCATTGCTCCCAAAATAAACACCCCTGCTAGGGCCAACCAGGCTTCTAAAGGCATTTATCGTCTCTCAAAATTCGAGAAAATGTATGTAACAGTTTTCTTTCAGCCAGAAAGATCTTGGCAATTAAGTCACATTTAAGTTTGGAATTAACCGTCATTAATGATTATGGTCATGAACGACGTAAACGGCGTTTTCTTATTTGGTCAACCATTTTTCAAGTTCTTTACAGTTGGTTGAAGGTTCTAGTGGTTTGCCATCATCACCTTCGCACATCATCACGAGATTGCCGATGACGGTGTAATCATTGTAGGTGGGGACCCGAACGGGGCATGGCATTTTTTGGCTGGGTGGGATATCACCATCTTTTTCAGGCGCTAGATAGGACGATGATACTTTCGAGGAGCCGTTGCTGATTTCTTTGACTGCAGATTGCCAGCCTGCACTTTGACATGAAGTTCGGTCCATAGTACCGTCTCCAGGCGCTTCTCCGTCCTCATTATGAAATGTCTGTGCTTCGGCTGCGGTAACACCAAGGGTTTTAGCATCGTCAGCACTTGCGTAAATTAGTACTCCTACTTCAGCGGCGTTTAGGAATCCCCATTTTGCAGTTGTAGCTCCAGGATAATCAAGTAGGAAATCCTTTTGAGCTTTCCATCCGATCGCTTTGACATCGTCTTCTGTAAAGTTCGTTGTCGATTCAATCATTCTGATCACTTTTGGAAAATCTGAATTTCCTCCTTCTTCATCAGATACAACAGATCCATCGCCCCCGCAGGAAACAGTGAGTAAGGCAAGAAATAGCAGTGTAGTAATAAGTGCGCGTGCTCTGAGCATAGACAACCATCGCTTTATTCATAAATGTTATTTTGAAGTTTGTTCGATGTGACCATATGACCTGCCCTTCATATGCGTCAAGGCATGAATTTTTCATGTGTGAGCTCTTTTGTAAAATTTTCATTGCGTGAGACCTTGAGGAATATCAAGTTGTCTCAGCAATTCGTAATTTACCCAAGGTTTTTTGCCATTGGTATTTAAGCTGTATGTGAATTCACAACTTGCCTTGAGTGTGACTCTGGATTTGATCAACCATTCGATTGTGTATTCGGTCAAACACCACTGTATGAATGGGTAACAGTCCGAACCAGTACGCGTAACCTATTAGTCCTCTGGGGTTGAAGGTTACTGTCTGTGTAAGTTCTATATTTTTCTGTGCGTTTGGTGAATTCGAGCAGGCGACTTTTATATCGAACAAAGCATCTCCTGGCAATCGCATTTCTGCCCTAAGCGTTAGTCGGTTTTCTGACGATCTTTCGACTACCCAGAAATCTACCTTGTCTCCGGCTTCCAATTCGCCTGATGGCCTGCCCATTCGGTAACCGACGCCACCAACCAATCTGTCCAGTGCTCCTCTAATACGCCATAACCATGTCGCCCAAAACCAACCGTACGACCCGCCTACCGATTTAATCGTGTTCGACGCATACTCAAGGTCACCTTTTATGCTGGTTGCACGTTTTTCGATGAATCTAGTGCCTAACTGCCAGTGGCTTCTGTTATTGCGATTGTTATTACCCAACGGCGGATTCGCGTCTATGAATTCGAGTTTTTTTTCTTCATCGGATATAGCTGAAGCGACTGCTTCTTTTGTCGACATTACTTTTATATTGAAAATTTTGGCTGAATCATTCGAAATTACTGATTTATGAAGAGCGCTATCCACGATGCGTCGGCCAATTCTGTAGTGTGCAGGGGTGAAAATTCTTAGCCAATGGCTTGAAAGGGATGGCGAAATGAAAGGTATGTTGACCATGAACCTCGTCAGGTCTCTTGATCTTGCATAAATTTTTATTAAGTCGAGGTAGGTGACCACGTCAGCACCGCCGATTTCGAAAATCCTACTTTTGCCATCATTACTTGAAGCAGCTGCAATGAGATATTTTGATAAATCTACCGCTGCAATTGGTTGTAAGGGTTGGCGAACCCAGCGCGGTATCACCATTGCTGGAAGTCGTTCAACTAGTGCTCTGACGGCTTCAAATGGCATAGAACCCGTTCCGATCACGATTGATGCTCTGAATTCTGTAACCGGTATCCCCGAATTTCTTAGAATTTCTCCGACCTTCCACCGACTATTCATGTGGGCCGAATTGCTTTTAGAGTTTTGTGCTAAAGCACTCAGATAAATAATTTTTGATAATTGGGCGTCTGATGCAGCATCTGCGAAATTAGCAGCAGTTTGTGCTTCAATTTCTTCGAAGTCGTCAGTTTCTCCTAGAGAATGGACGAAATAATAGGCAATATCAGAGTTTTTTAATGCGCTTGATACTGCCTGAGCGTTCGATAAATCTGTCTTTATGGCTACTGCATTTTTTGGCAAATTAGTTAATTTGCTAGGATCTCGCGTGATGCACCTGACCTCTCTGAAAAGTTCCGATAATTGTTTTAAGATCAGATTTCCAACATATCCAGTGGCGCCAGTCAGTATTACCGTTTGCTGATTTATCTGTGGATTCAATACAAGAGATCTCGCAAAGAGTGATGGCGATATTTAAAAATTTTCTTTAGGTCACGTTTAACGAAAAGCGCATGCGTAAAACGACCAAATGGAACTTTGTAGGTAACGACGTCTTTCATCTGGGTCGAGTCTTTATCGTGTTTTTGTAATAAGTGTTCATGATGCCAATATCGGTATGGTCCGCTTTTTTGTTGGTCAACGAATCGATACGGAGGTTGCCAAATCGGTATTTCAGATACCCATTTCATTGGAAAGCCTCTGATCTTCAGGCGGTACTCGATAGTGGTGCCGACCCCCATTCGAATGGGGGTATCTGAAACGATATTAAAGTGCAGCCATGGAGGGGTAATTTTATTGAGATTTTCTGCCCTTGCAAAGAATTCAAAGGTTTCTTCTAAAGAGCGATTCACAATAGTTTGAGTTGTCAGCTGGTAAACGTTGCCGTTGAGACGTTCAATGATAGGTGGTGAAAATGTTGTCATCCGTCTGGGGGGGCAAGATCAACGGTATCTTCTAATCGTCTATCAGCTCAACGATGTTGACATCAAGCGCGTCTGATAGATTTTTCAAAGTTGCAAAACTGACGTTCTGTTTGCCATGCTCTACTGCACTTACGTAACTACGATCTAACTTGGAGGCCGTGGCAAGTTGCTGTTGGCTGAGGCCTTTCTCTTTCCTGAAATGTTGGATTCTTCCCCCGACATCGGTGAGCATTGCCTGTATCGTCTTAGCAGAAATACCTAGATCAAATTGTTCGGTTGTCCATTTGAGTGCGGTGACAGGATCTGACGCTACATAATCTGCAGTTTCCAGGGAATTCTGCGAGCCATTATTGTTGATTGCTCCGCCGCCGACAATGATTGTGGTAGAGGGGGCGGCACTTTTCACGATTTTTATGGTTTCGGCAGCTGCAGCAACCTGTTCTGATAGCGTTACGGACAGGCATAGAAGATCTGGTTCGTTTGATTTTACGATCTCCAGAATTGCATCGTTCGGAGTATCTGTTCCAAGGAAATCTACATCCCAACCATCGAAACGTAATAAATCAGCGAATATGAGTGCCCCTCCCAAATGGGTGTCTCCTGCGACCCCAGATACAATCGCATGTAATCCAGTTTTAGATCCGTCGGGGTAAGAATGCTTGACAAGTGCAAGCAGACGAAACGCAATCTGTGTGGCCCGGTGTTCAGTCGAAATATTCAAATCGCCACGGTGCCATAAAGCACCAATTTCGGCCATTGAGTGAGCTACCAAGTCTATGTATATTGTTGTCGGCGCCCATCTCTTGGAAATTGAATCTTCAATTACTTCGCTGGCACGTGTTTGATCTCCTGCTATTAACGCATCGAGAAGTGCTGTTTGATGTTTTCTGAGCTCAGGAGCCCGTGGTTTTGTACGAAATTTATGATTCATATATTCGGTTAGGCACCCAAGCACCTACTAACTGAAAGGTTTAACTTAAGAAACGTATGTTTCCTAAATGTTGCGAGCAGATGACGTAGTTGTTACACATGTAGGTCGCCCGTGTTGTATATTTCCAACCATCAGAGATTTCTCCACGTTATGCGGTTTAAGTTGTTATCGACCATTCAACCGGATGGCAGCGTGTTATTGATTTAATACTTTACTTTTACGTCTTTTCAGACTCTTCTGAATCAAGTAACTGCTCAAGAGATATCTGTTTTGAAGGTATGATCCTGCGGTATTTGTTTTGCATTCCTACAGTTAGACCTAATTGTTCTAAATCTTTAGACCACTAAACCGTATGTATACAACATTATTGCATAAATGGTGACTTTACACCACAGGGGACGTAAAGTAGGATATATCCAACAAATAAAAGTAAATGAAACTTTAAATCAAATTCTTAAATGGGATGTATGCGATTACGTATCTACGAATCACAGTCGACATGTCCTCCTGATGAAAAACAATTAGAGTTTTTTTGCTTTTCATGACCCTTAACCGATAACTACTCTGTAGCCTGAATTGACCTAACAAACAATGTTTTTTTCTTCTTCGTCCACTCCGAAAAGAGCCGTCGCTGGCTTATTAATCTGGCTTCTAGTTGTAGGGATGGTGTTCTCCTTAGCTCCCAAACTTGATGATGTCACTACAAACGAGACTGAGGAGTTTCTGCCTGCCGGAGCGGAATCGGTTCAGGCTCTCGAATTAAGAGCTGAAAAATTTCCATCAGGGGATGGCATTCCAGCATTGGTAGTATTCAGTTCGCGAGGTGATATTGCTAGTAAGAATGAAGCTGTTGAGTCATTTACCAAAATCGCTAGATCGACTGCAGCCCCAGAAGCGATTCAATCGGTTCTCTCTCCAGGCGATTCTCTAGCTGCAAACGCTACTTTGAATTCTGAAGATGGTTCCACGTCTATGGTGGTGGTTACGATTAATGGCTTACCTTCTAACCCCCCCTTCCAGTCGGCTGTCGAGTGGATATCAGAACGCGCGTCGGAGGCTGGTGGTGAATTGAAAGATCCGGAAGGTCAAGTGGTAGAAACAGCGGTAACCGGACCGGCAGGTATCATCATTGACGCTGTGAAAGTTTTTGGAAAGATTGATGTAGCAATAACTGCAGCTACTGGGTTACTTGTCCTTGTCCTTCTTTTGTTGATTTATCGATCTCCTGTTACGGCAATTATCCCGCTATTGGTAATTGGATCTGCTTTATCACTAGCACAGGCGATTGCTGCATTGCTGGCTGATAATTTTGATTTGCCTTTAAACGGTCAAGTGACCGGAATCATGTCTGTCTTGGTCTTTGGGGCAGGCACCAATTACGCTCTTTTCATCGTCTCCAGATATAGAGAGGAGCTAGTCAGTCAAAGTGATAAGTGGCTGGCTATGCGATCTACTATGTCCCGTGTTGGACCCTCAATTGCAGGGTCTGCTGGGACCACAGTCGTTGCGATGTTAGCTTTGACTTTTTCTTCTTATGGCTCCTTCAGGTCTCTGGGCCCCATGCTTGCCATGGCTATCTTTGTTGTTTTATTGAGTGGTATTTTTGTCATGCCAGCCGTCATAGCTCTGTGTGGGCGATGGGTTTTCTGGCCACGGCCTTTGATTCAAAGTCATTCGCTTTCGGATTCTGGTGTTTGGAGGAGGATTGGCCAACTTGTTGTGCGCCGGCCATTATTGATTTTCTCCATAACGATGATTGGGATCGTTGTAGCGACCATACCTGCATGGTCGATTAAACCTAGCCATAATTTTTTGGCTGGTTTTCCTGACGATATGGAATCGAAAGTGGGCTATGAAATGCTTGCTGAATCATTTCCCCCAGGGCGTCTTGCACCTACCGAAATTTATATTGTTGCTTCTGAGCCTAATATCTTGACTGCAGCGGTAGAAATTGATGATTTGACAGCACGGCTTGCAAACATGGAGGACATTGTGAGCGTGACGGGTCCTACCCGCCCAGCTGGACGTCCGGTGAACTCCGGGGGGTATCTAGAGCAGGGTGGTGGACGATTTGTTTCGCCTGATGGGTCTACGGCACGCATCGATGTAGTTTTGAAAGGCGATCCGTATTCCACTGAATCACTGGCTACGATAGTAACAATTCGTGCAATCCTCTCAAGCACTGAATTTCCAACGCTGCTAGCGCCTTACACGCTCGTAGGAGGTGATACTGCCATAGAGTCAGATACCAAGGCTGCTATAGATGCTGACGTTCGTTGGCTGGCGCCTGTATCTCTCATTGCGATTTTACTAATTCTGATTTTATTGTTGAAATCTATAGTTGCTCCACTGTACTTAGTTTTCAGTGTCATAGTGAGTTTCGGAGCCACTTTCGGTCTGTCAGTATTTGCGTTTCAGGAGATTTTTGGACATTCAGGTGTTGCGTATCAGAACGGGGTTTGGATGTTCATTTTCCTAGTTGCTCTAGGGGCCGATTACAACATTTTTGTGATGTCACGTATTCGTGAATCAGTAAATGAGCATGGAATTAGGCAGGGTATAGCGATAGCAGTTGGTAGGACAGGCGGTGTTGTTACATCCGCAGGAATCATTCTCGCAGGTACATTTGCTGTTTTGACTACACTTCCATTGAGGGACTTATTTCAGCTTGGGTTTGCTGTCAGCTTGGGCGTTCTCATAGATACATTTATCGTAAGAGCTCTTCTGGTCCCGAGCATGGCTGCCATTTTAGGAGAGTGGAGTTGGTGGCCTCGCAAAACAGGACGCACAACCGAGATACCAGTTAAATCCTCGTAGATTTGTCGGTATGAGGATCCGATGTTTGTATCTGTAATTCTATTTCGATACGGCGATCTTCATATTGACTTGGCGTGTCGTCCAGACTCTGTGTTCGCGTGATCATGAGCAAAATAATGATCCGTCATCGGTTAATTATGTTAGTGAAGCTTTTGAAGGTTAGAGATTCTAAAATTCGACGTTTGTACTAACGCACATATTCCGAACACTTCGTATACTCATAAAGATGTTTATTGGAAATGTGGAAGTAAAAGGATTGGCACGTCTGGCCCCAATGGCAGGAATTTCTAATGCTGCCTACCGAATTATCGCGCGAGAGTGTGGTAGTGCTTTGACTACCAGCGAAGAAATCGATGCAACTGGACTCACTCGTAAGAATTCGAAGACCCGATACGATATCGCTAAGTACCTACCAGAAGAAAAGCCAATTGCTCTCCAAATATTAGGGTCTAACGCTGAGACACTCGTTCCAGGGGCCCAATGGTTGCAAGATCGAGGGGCAGATATCATCGACTTAAACATGGGTTGTCCTGTTCCGAAAATCACTAAAACAGGCCGTGGTTCTGCGATGATGAGGGATGTGAAAAAAACCTCTGAAATCTTAAAAGCTATGCGTAAAGTGATCACTGTTCCCTTCACCATTAAAATTCGCAGTGGATGGGATCAAGAGCACCTAAATGCAGTTGAAGTTTCGAAAATGGCAGAAGACATCGGGGTTGACGCGATCACGGTTCATCCAAGAACCCGAGCCCAGCGATTCACCGGTCTTTCGACTTGGGACATGATTGCGCAGGTTGTCGACGCTGTGCGCATTCCCATTACTGGAAATGGTGACGTTAAGTCCATGTCTGATGCCCGCAAGATGCATATGGCAACCGGGTGTCAGTCCGTCATGATTGGTAGAGCCGCTATTGGTAAGCCGTGGATATTTGATGAAACTTTTGAGGATCTTTCATCTGAAGATAAATACGATTACCAAACGCGGGTTATTGATCGACACATGCCACTAATCATGGAACATTTCCCTGAAAAAGTAGGGCTTATACAGATGCAACGACATCTATCCTGGTATGCAGGCGGTCGTGATCGTGTCAGGTCATTCAGGGTCGAGTTATTTGCGACACGAACTTACGATGAAGCTCGTAGCGTATTCGATCGTTATTGGGAATCGGTTAATCCCGCTGTAAGCAAACAGCCTCATTTAGTTGCTGTTTAAACTGCCGGCAGGGGCATGTCGTCCCCTGTTTCGTCCTGCCATACCCTGATACGTGCACTCATTTCTCGGATTCGATCTCGATGTTCCTGAATATTGAACAGGTTATTTAATTCATAAGGATCACTATTTAGATCATAAAGTTCACATTGGTCACCTGGAGATAAATTTAGCTTCCAGCGGTCTCCAGTGACCACACCTCGCCATGGAACGGACACCATGCGGTTTATTTCGGGTGAACCGAGATTTCGATCTCCCATCCCGTTCCACTGTATGAATACATCGTTCTGCGATAAATCTTTATCACCTTCTAAAACCGACACTAAGGATTTGCCTTCCAAATGTTCAGGGATATCACTGCCCGACAAATCCAACAAGGTTGGAACTAGATCTACCTGTCCGACTGACCCATCTATTCTCTGTTGCCCATCGTAATTTAGCCATGGCACATAAATTAGAAGTGGCACGTTTGATGCTTCTTCGTAGAGCGATCGCTTTTCGAGCATTCCATGGTCGCCTGCCATCTCACCATGCTCACTAGTGAACACAATGATGGTGTTTTCAGCCTGTCCGCTTTTCTCAAGTGAGTTGAAAATCTTTCCTATTTGATTGTCCACAACTGTGACGTTTGCGAAGTATTGAGCTCGAAGCTTTCTAAAACCTTCTTCGGTACTGGTGTCATGGTGATCACCACCAGCTGCTCCTAGTGGATTATTGCCACCATTCATGTAGAAATCAGACCTGAGTCGATTTACCAGTGAACCGGAATCTGGCCGTTTTCTGAATCCAGGACCTACTTCAATGTCTTTTGGATCGTAAAGATGGTTTAAAGGACCGGTATATGGTGGATGCGGTTCAAAGAAATTTACAAATAGCATCCATGGTTGATCCGCGTGGTTTCCTTTTGGATAACCCGATATGAAATTAGATGCAGTATGCCCTAGGAACCCTGCCTGTGTTTGTTCTTCTGTCAATTCAGCCCCACCAACCCAACCTTCGTAGGAGACTTGCATCGATGGAGGATCAACGCCGTGATCGCGTAACCACTGGTTGTATGGAGCTTCTTGGTACCGATATTCTTTTCGAGTAATCCTTACTCGTTGGAAGTCTTCGACTGCTTCCCATTTGTCAAAACCGTGTTGTGCTGTCATATCGTCGCCGAGATGCCACTTACCCATGTGGGCGTTGTAGTACTCGCTTGCGATCATGTCTCCAATAGTCGGGATGTCACGGCTAAGCGGGATATTGTTGCGTTGTAGCCCGGTTGCATATGGGTAAAGGCCTGTCATGATCGAAGCCCGTGCTGGCGTACAGACGGGTTGGGTCACATAGGCGTTTTCGAATACAAAACTTTTCTTTGCAAGTTTGTCGAGATTAGGAGTTTTGATCCAGTTGTTGCCATATGCGCTCATCGAGTCTCGGCGCTGTTGGTCGGTCAGGATAAAAAGTATGTTTGGCTTACGATTTTCCATGGGTGTCATCCGCTGATAGGTTGTTTTAATTTTATGATTCCTATAAATATCCGAAACGGGAAATTACAATCATTGGTTATATTCAAATGACTAGATTTTATCGAAGGTTTTATCAGAAAATGGTACCGCACAGCTTGCACGATAATTGCCAATGATTGTAAAAAAATGATCATTGTGGTTGCAGTTTTACCATCAATTTGATGTTAGGAGTTAGAATTTCACTTAGAAGGGTTATAAACATTCATACTCCGGAGATTCACTTGACCAGTCAGTCTGAAATTACGTTCGAACCTTCCAATAAGAAACGCGAGTCTCGTCCGTGGGGATCGTATGAAATTTTGATTAGTGGTTCTGGGTTCCAGACAAAGCGTTTAACGGTAAAAACAGAATCTCGTCTTTCATTGCAGTGGCACCGCCATCGTGACGAAACTTGGGTCGTAGCGCGTGGCACGGCAAAAGTCATACTCGGAGAGGAAGAGCATACTCTTGGTCGAGGGCAATCAATATTTGTACCACGCAATACTCACCATCGGATTGAAAATATTTCTTCAGTCGAACCATTGGAGATCATTGAAGTGCAGACTGGAGATTATCTTGGTGAGGACGACATTGTTCGTTTAGAAGACGATTTTGGACGCGCTGATTAACCGGGCTGACTCTATTTCAGTGCGACGCTACCGTCCTCACGTATTGGGGCTGGCGCATTAGCGGGGTTAAATGGATGCATGGCGGGTGCTTTTTCGTTAAATAACACTCCTAGTCCTGGTTTTTCGGAAGGTGTATACCAGCCTCGTTCGAGTTTCATGATCTCGTCGGTCATATCGCGTCTTGGTGGCACTTCTTCCTCGACGGATTCTTGAACGTCCCAGGATGGCGACGCGGTTCCAATAGCGATACATGCGGCTGTTGCGATAGGCCCTTGGAAATTGTGCGGGCAAATTTTAATGTGATGAGCTTCAGCAATAGTTGCGATTTTTTTGACGCCAGTGATTCCACCAGCGACAGCGATATCGGGTTTGAAGAATGCAGGTTTTGCCAGTTGAGCGTATTCACGGAACTCCCATATGCCCATGTTTCGTTCGCCTATCGCAAGTGGAAGTCTCATCTTTGCAGCTACTTCTCCCATTGCAACGACCGAGTCGGGGACGATGGGATCTTCTATGAAGTAAGGCCTTAATTTTGCGACTTCTTCGCAAAAGGCAATTGCTTCGTGTGGTTGCATGTTTCTGTGGATCTCGATTCCGACGTCGAAATCCCATCCAACGGTTTCTCGTACGGCTGAGACCATGTCGACTGCGAGTCCGATCATTTTTGTGTAGGTCAGTTCGGCCCAGTTTTTGGGCATTGGAGTGAATTTCAACGCAGAGAAACCTTGGTCTAGTGCCTTTTTAGCTCCAATAGCGCATTCTTCCGGAGTGTCCCCACCGATTCCCTGAGCAATTCCGCGAATTTTCTGGCGAAACTTTCCACCAAGTAAATCCCAAATTGGAGTCTGGAGTCGCTTGCCCTTAATGTCCCAAAGTGCCATATCTATAGCACTAATCGCACCACCAATGCTGTTACCTCTAAACGCTGAGTTGTAGCGCCAGAGATAGGTCCAAATATGTTCTATATCTCTAGCATCCATACCGATTAGCGCATCGGCAAATGCGTGGATTGTTTGTTCAGCAGCTTTTGGATACGACCAGTAACACGATTCTCCAATACCTTCGGTTCCGTCTTCAGTAGTGATTTTTACCACAAGGTATCGATCCACAAAAAAAGTTTCGATCTTTGCAATATTCAAAATTCTTCTCACATATGCCTGATGTGTTTGTAATTAATTTTTTGGGTAATAAAAAAATTTAAATGTTCCAATGGTCATTGATGCTCGCTTCGTATTGAGCGGTCTCTTCGTTTTCGATTTCTTCAATGGTCACTGGGCGACCGAGTACTGATGATTCTAAAGCTGCGTTACATACAGCTAGGTCCTTTCGACCAGTATATGCATCTACTTCAGGCACGGTGCCATCGGCTATACATTGACCTAGTTCATAGTATTCCAGAGCTACAAGAAATCGATCCGAATCTCCAGTGGGCCTGTTGTAAGATCCAAGTCTGTCACTACCAAAAAGCCGGGCTGGCAGTTCATCTAGGTGAAAGTCCGGAACGAGTTCCAGAACTTCATCACCGGATATCGTGCCCACACCATCTATGGTCACCGTTAACTCGTCACCCCTGCGGTTTTTTGCAGGAGTTATTGAACCCTTACTGCCGTAAATCATCCCGTATTGTGTTGCCTGGCCGTGTGCGGCATAAAACGAAGTCCATTGACCAACGGCACCGTTCTTAAATTTGAGAGTAGAAATGACCATGTCTTCCGCATCTGCGTCGATCTCGTTCGGCACTTCATCTTTCCAGTGATCGTAGAAATCATGGACCCCTATGCGTTCGCCCCGATATCGCTTAGGTTCCCAGATTTTTGAAACTGCGAATACTTCTTCTATATCCCCTAGGTAGTACATCATCTGGTCAACGGTATGCACTCCGGCATCAACAAAAATCCCACCAATATTTTTATAGTGTCGCCAAGGCAATATGATGATTTCTTTACCGCCTCCTGCTGATCCCAATAACATGCTATACGGGTCACCGATTACGCCTGAATCTAAAACTGCTTTGTTGAGACGACACATTGGGTCACGTCGTTCCTGTTCAGCCACGCTGAGTATCTTGCCACTGCGTTTCCACGCATCGATCACACGGTTACATCCTCGGATTGTTAGTGAAAGCGGCTTTTCACATAGGACGTTGTATCCGAGATCGAATGCCATCTCGGCGACCATATGATGGGATCCGGAATCGGTGGTGATATCTACAGCTTCAATATCTGGTCGTTTTTTTCGCATATCTTCCATTGAGGTGAAGACTTCGGGACGACTTCCGAGCATTTCTTCTGCTTTGTCGGCAAGATGAAGGGCGTTTTCTTTCCGGGTGTCACAAACCGCTACTAATTCAACGTTGGCCATACCACTTTCGTAAAGTGCACCTAAGGCACGTAGGTGTCTGCCACCCATTCCTCCGGCACCTACTATTGCAATTGGAATAACAGTCATTCGTTTACTCCTGACTTTTTTTGATTAGTTGCCCATTGGAATTTACAAAACTCGGGAATTAACTTCATGGTTTACCTGTCTTGGACACTACCATCGAACCCAATAGGAGTATCTAGTATTTTTGGGTTCTCCGGTCCTGACAGAGCGACTTCATTCAGTTCGATTCCTAGTCCCGGACCTTCTGGAACGATGAGATATCCGTCTACTAGTTTCAAAGGAGTTATTAACAGATCACTTTTTGGTGGCTCGGACTCACCGGTATACTCCTGTAGCGCAAAGTTAGGTATACAGGCATCGAGTTGGACACATGCGGCTGTACTGACCGGTGAAAGCGGGTTGTGCGGTATTACTTTTACATGTTTTGCTTCTGCCATGGCGGAAACTTTTTTCGAGCCGGAGAGTCCTCCGCACAGGCAGAGATCAGGTCGAATATATGACGTCGCATTTGCCTCTAAAAGCTGTTCATACTCAAAAATTGTTGTAAAACGCTCACCAGTGGCGATCGGGATATTGCACTGGTCGGCTACTTGAGCCATACGGGCGGGACTGTCCGGAAGCATTGGGTCTTCGTAGAAAAATGGATTGAACTGCTCAAGTCTACGACCGAGCCATATACTTTCCGCGGGAGCCATTTGCCGATGGATTTCGACGCAGATATCTGCGTCGCTCCCAACTGCTTCTTTGACGGCTCCAACTCGGTCTACCGCTTCATCTGCCCATTCCGTATACGATTTGTGAAGGTAATAGTCAGGTGGGAATGGTGTGAATCGCACTGCGGTGAAGCCTTCTGCTACTGCACCTTTAGCACTCTCCACGAGCTCGTTTTTGGTTGTGCCACCGACGTGCATGTAACAACGGACTTTGTCGCGTGTTTTACCACCCATTAGATCGTAGATCGGTACGCCTAATCGTTTGCCTTTGATGTCCCATAAAGCAATGTCAATTGCTGAAAGGGCGCCTTGAACGACTGATCCCATAAAGTGAGAAGAACGATACAACCACTGGTAGTGGTGCTCGATGTAATCAGGGTTTTTACCTTTTAGATATTCTGCCATCGTGTCGACCATCGTTTTGGTTGGTCTTTGCCAGCCGTGGACTCCACCCTCACCGATACCGACAGTACCGTCTTCGCAGTAGATGCGGATCAGTAACCACCGATCCCAAAGTATTGTTTCGACTCGTTCGATCTTGGTTGAATCTGGCATGTAGAGATAATCCGTTTTTTAAATATATGCCCCGAAAATTCAGGTACATTCAAGCTGAAATGATTTGTTAGTCGAGAAGGTATCCTCGAATCGAACCAGTTTCAACATCAATTTGGTTTGTGCTGAGCTTACAGAGGAGTTATAACCACGTAACGGTTCTAAGTGTCGTAAGTTTGGCGTTTCACTGCCTCAAGAAACGACAATATTTGATAATGAGAGAGAAGTATTAATTGCTTGATCTAATAATAAAAGGCGCAACGGTAATAGATGGATCTGGTTCTCAAGGAGTTGTACTTGATGTTGGAATTGAGGGTGATCGTATTGTCTCGATCGTTTCGAGTATCGATGTTGAATCAACTGAGATTCTCGATGCGCGGGGTCTAACTTTAGCTCCAGGATTTATCGATGTTCATTCTCATGACGATTTTCATGTCTTGATTGAGCCGGAAGTTCGCCACAATATCTTGCAGGGCATTACAACGGCAATTGTCGGTAACTGCGGATTTGGTGCAGCTGGGTCAGCTGCCGGGAAGATCCAGATGAAGGCCATTAACGAGCCGAGCATCGAACTGCCAGATTGGACTGGTTATGCTGGTTACCTTGAACAGGTTGATAAGACGTCACCCGTTTTGAACATTGCAGCGTTGATCGGTCACCACACCGCTCGACGAGAGGCGATGAAGGGTGTGGCAGATCGACCGCCAACCGAAACGGAACTCGCAACGATGCTGGTTAACGTGACTGAGGGCATGGAAGCTGGCGCTATCGGGATGTCTACTGGATTGGTATACGAGCCGGGTCGATACGCTAGGACAGCGGAAGTTGTTTCATTATCTAAAGTGGTTGGCCGATACGGCGGACTTTACGTTTCACATATGCGTGATGAGGGTGGAGGATTACTCGATTCTGTAAGCGAAACTCTTCATATTGGAGAAGTAAGCGATACTGGTGTTCAGATCTCACACCATAAATCTGTGGGCAAAACGAACTGGGGGATGGTCACTCATTCACTCGAAATGATTGAGGATGCTGTTGCCAGAGGTTTGGATGTAACTGCCGACCAGTACCCGTATACCGCTCGTAGCACAATGTTGTTTGCCCTTGTACAAAACGGAACCTTCAATGATGGCGCAGATGGGCCTATGGGTAAGTCTGAGCCTTCGGAAGTGCTTCTGTGTTCGGTCCCTGGGTATGCGGATTTTGAGGGTCGAACACTTCAAAGCTTTGTTGAGGAATTCGATTTACCGGGCGAAGAAACTGCTAACAAGCTGTTGAGTGATTACTCTGATTCTATTCTAGTAGCGGCATTCGGTATGGATGAAGGAGATGTCCGTATGGTAATGGCTCATGATTCAACGATGATCGGTACGGATGGACTCGATCGTGGTTCGAAGCCTCACCCGCGTGCTTGGGGAACATATCCGAGAATACTAGGAAAGTATGTGAGAGAAGAGGGTGTGATCTCTCTTGAGAACGCAATACATAAGATGACGTACATGCCTGCATCTAAGTTTGGAATTGTAAACAGAGGATTAATAAAAGAAGGTTATTTTGCCGATCTAGTCATATTCGATCCTGACACGGTTATTGATCTTGCGACCTATCAGAATTCCCGTGTTGGCCCCGCAGGAATGCCCCATGTAATCGTGAATGGTAAGTTCGCCGTTCGTGATGGGAATCATTTAGGAACTAGATCAGGTCGCGCCTTGCGGAGAGGTGAAATTTATTGATCCAGTTGAGTACACACATGGTAGGGAATATCAGGACAATCATTGGACTCCCCACGGAGATAAGGAAATCATGGCGTCAGAAATAATTGAGTCGGTGTTTTTAACTCCTATCCCATCAAGCTACCGAAAAGAACTAGGCAAGAATGCATATATTGACAATATTGGCATGCAACGTTTGGAATGGGTAGTTTGTGCGCGTAGTTCCAGTGGAGCCGAGGGCATATCGATTGCCAATCGGTTGATGCGAGAAGGCACCGTTGAAAGTACGCTCGCTTATATTAAAAGCGCTTTATTAGGTCGTGAAGTAGATCAGTTACTTGAAATTTCCGAAGGGGTTGTAACGGGAGCTGGGCCAGGGATGGATCGATGGTATCGGCGTAACGGCTGGATGACTATATTGGCTTTCGACTTGGTAGGTAAGGTTCAAAGGGTGTCGGCTATAGACCTTCTGGGCGGCCCAAAACACGATTCAGTTCCGGCCTATGATACGACTCTCTACTTTCAGGATTTTCTGAATCCATCCAGAGGTGCGCAGCAGGTTGCGGATGAGGCATATCAGGCGGTAACCGATGGCTGGCGGGCGCTGAAACTGAAAATAGGAAGAGGTGGGCGGTGGATGTTACCCGAGGCAGGAATGCAGCGAGATATTGACGTTGTGCTCCGCGTGCGTGACGCAGTCGGCTCAGACGTGAAAATTTATGTTGATGCTAACTTCGGATATGACAACCAATTTGATTTGCTTGATCGATTTATAAAGGAAGTCACTCCGGCAGATATTTTCTGGTTTGAGGAGATGATTACTCACAGCGTCGACGGTTACAAGCAGATGCGCGAAATTCTCGCCAAGTATGGCTCGGGGGCATTGCTAACTTGCGGAGAAGTGGATCGAGATCCCATCTCAGAAATTTTCCAAGATTTGATTCATGGAGGTTTGATTGACGGCTATCAACCGGATATTGTCGGGCACGGCTATCTGGGTTGGATGGATGTAGAACGTCAGCTCGCAGGCACTGGTGTCAGAACGATTCCTCATAACTTCGGAAATGGATCTTTTGGCACTTATGCCAGCATCATCTGGGGTGCCGCTTCAGAGACGTATGTTTCGTTAGAGGATGAACGTGCGATTCCTTGTTATCTGAGTGCGCTGCCTGAATTTACCAAAGGAGCCTACACTCTTCCGACCGGTCCGGGGTTGGGGGTGGATATCGATTATTCTGGTTATGCTCCACATGCTAAGCACGAAAACAGGATTACGGTGTAATCATGTCGAATCGAACTCTCGATAGCCACGTTATAAATAAGGTGACTGTTACACCTGTTGAAACCTATTTTGGCTCGCCGGGTAAGGGGAGGATCGTTGGTCGGAATGCTAAGAGCGAGAATTATGGACACAATCAGCGCGAATGGTTACTTCAGGTAATGACCAATTCAGGTTTGACTGGATTGAGTAATGCTCGGCCTGGAATGAATGGAGGTGGAATAGTTGATCTATATAACGATTTCCAGGATCTCATTGGACAACCATTATCTGCATTCTTTACGGTCTCGGATGGTCGAGTGATAAGCATTAACCCTAGGTGGTCGGATCTGATAGATCGTTACGGTTTTCTGGATGTTGCCCTCTTCGATTTGATTGGTCGGGCTCTGGAAAAACCTGCCTATAGTCTGCTCGGTGACAAAGTACGCGGCCAAATTGAAAGCTATGATTCCACTTTATATTTCCAAGATTTAGTAACCCCAGCGGAAGGTGCCAATGCCGTAGCGATTGAGGCTATGGAAGCTGTCGCAAAAGGTTGGCGTGCTTTGAAGCTCAAGCTGGGCCGGCCGGGAAAATGGTTTGAGCCACGCGCTGGCACCTACCGAGATATTGAAGTAGTTGAAACTGTTCGTAGGGCTGTAGGTGATGACATAAAAATTCTCGTCGATGCGAATAATGGTTACGATGGCCGACTTGATCTTCTTCAAGAGTTTGTAATCGGAATTAGTGATCTTAATGTCATGTGGATGGAAGAGATGGTCACCGAGAATGTTGCAGACTATCGAAAGCTAAAGGACTGGCGAGATAAATACACTCCTGAGACGATGATCGTCGATGGTGAAGGCCATAAGGGACGCCAGACGATTTATTGGCAATTGATGGAACAAGGGCTACTCGATGCCATCCAGCCAGACATGCTTCACATGGGGTTATGGCATTATCATATTCTCGTTCGAGATATTGAAGAGTCGGGCAACCATACGCTTGTAGCTCCTCATAATTATAACGCTGCGTACCTAGGTTTGAGAGCCGATATTCAATTCGGTGCAGCGACAACGAGATTCGTAATAGCGGAAGACTCGACGTTGGATTTCGAGTTGTACCAGGGGCCGGAATACGTTTTTAAAGACGGTGCGTATGCCGTACCTGATTCACCAGGATTAGCGGTGAGTATTGATCAGGAACTGTATGAGCGTGTGTATAAAAAAAATGAAACGGCAATTATTTAAAACGGGCTAACTAATCTAGGAAATTCACTGATGCTCAAAGTACTCATAACAGGTATTACAGGTCGAGTCGGCGCAAATATAGCCTTGAATTTTTTGAGCCGTGGACATGCTGTCACAGGGCTAGTGTGGCCAGGGGACAGACAAATAGAGAAAATGAAAGCTGTAGGAGCTGAAGTTGTAGAAGGTGACCTCGCTAGTTCTGCCGACGTGAATGCGGCTGTGGATGGCCAAGAGGTCATTATTCACCTTGGCGCTGCTTTTCAGGCTGGTGGCCCGTTCACTCCTGAACAATATTTTGACACTAACGTCAAGGGTACGTTCAATGTACTCGAGGCTTCTAAGAATCTCGGTGATCATTTAAAGCATGTTTTGATTACGAGTACTGATGCCACGATGTTCAAATACCCCGAGGATGGAATATCTGAGCCCATTGCGGAGGATTCCCTGCCATTGTCGACCACAGATTGGTACGGCTACTCGAAAGTATTGTGTGAGAATTTATTGCATCGATATCACGCGCAAGACAATCTTCAAGGCACGATCATTAGGTTTGCTAATGTTTGGGGTGCTGGTGAAATTTTAAAGTTTGGGCAGTTCCACCTAAATACTTTTCTCAAGCAGTTTGAAAATCGGACTGATGATGTGGGCAAGGCGACTTTTAAACTTCTTCAAGACGAGCATCAAAGTAACGATGGTGGACCAAGACTTATTGTTGCCAGAGACATAAACGGTCGACCATGGAAGAAGCATCAAATCGAGGTTCGCGACATTGTTCATGGATATGAGCGAGCAGTGTGTAGCCCTGCGACTTTTGGAAACGTTTACCAGCTTGGCTCAATGGAACCGTTTACGTGGGACGTATTGGTTCCTTATATTTCTGGAAAGACCGGGATTCCCTACTCCACTGTCGATCTTCCGATGAATCCTACCTTCTATGAGTATGACCTATCGGCGGCCCGAATGGATTTTGGGTATGCTCCAAGTTTGTCGGTGTTCGAAATGGTTGATGAGGCGATTAGGTACAACGAAGAGGGCGGTGGAGCAATCGTTCCGACGCAAGTTTGAGATGTTCAAGCGTAAAGTGAACTTGGCGGTTATGGTCTGACGCGGTTCATGGCGATATAAACTCCGATCGCCAAACCGATCAGGGCGATGATATTAGTAAACAGGCCACCGGGAAGACCAAGCAATGTTGCTATATTTATTCCGATTAGCCACGCAAAAAACATCGTGAATGCTGCAATATACCGAAGTCGGTTATCTAACTTATATTTTCCGACTCTGCGTACGAAATCCCCAACGGGAACTCCTGCTAATCCAACGATAAGTGATGCCACGACATTCCCGATTTGAAAATTGAACGGGAGGTTCCAAAGAAGCCAGACGATAAGCGCGTAGGCAGTTCCAAAACCCAGTGACGCTATAGCAGACAGAGCGATCGTAGTAGTCATTTCAAGTGAATTCGCGCGGAATATTGGTGCCTGGCCTATTTTGGCGCAATCTGGACAGCGCGCTCCTACTGGCGATTGCATCATGCATTGTGGGCAGATCAGATCACCGCACCTGCCGCACCGCAGGTTTGATGGGACGTTTGGGTGGCGAAGACAGTTGTTGTTGAAAGTATCGTCGGTCATTTGTAGAGAAGAATACGTAAAAGCCAGTTTAATTTCAGAAATCGCTGAAAAATGTTATTGATCAATCCAGTTTTGGCGTGTTGCAATATCACGGTCGAATACTAATCGGGTTCGCATTAATCTTAGTGATATTTGTTTATTGTCGTCTCTAAGGGAGTTTGATGTGATTCTCTTAGTAATGGTTATCAGAACAAACACCAATGCGAACCATACAATTTCCGTAGGCAAGTTTAATAGTGCTGCCCAAACCGGCATGAGAATCACCGCAACCAGCCACCATGCTGCTGAATCTTTCCATGGAGTGAAGTGAACTCCGAGTGTTGGAATTGATGCGTAGACTATGAGTAATGGGAAGTTGATGGCTAGAGTGGCGCCAAAAACCGTTGCCATACCGCGCCCTCCCTTAAATCCCGAAAATATAGACCAGTTGTGTCCGATTATCCCTGCAAGTCCAGAAGCTACTTCGATTCCAATGCCTAGTCCAAGAATTTTTTCAGAGGCAATGAGTACTGGCAAGGCCCCTTTGATAAAAACGTCGAAAGGGGCAACTGGAACTACCCACCAGGCTCCGACCTGTGAGGCTAGGTTAGATGCTCCGATGTTTTTTGATCCACGTTCTCTGATATCGACGTTTTTAGCAAGACGTCCAATCAGATATGAGGTTGGAATGGAACCTACCAAATATGCGCCTACTATCATGGCAAGCGCCAAATATACGTCCATTCCGTTCAACCTATTCCTGCCGGGATATTACCGACATTGGAACCGTGTATGTCTATCGCACGTGTCAGCAATTTTAACGCTGTATCTGACGGTGGCCCGTTGGTGCCAGGGATAGATTCATTCTTTGTTCCAAGAGCGTGATAATCAGTCCCACCGCATGGTACAAGGTTATATTTGGTGGCCATATCCAAGTATGCATTAAGTCGATCACTTCGGTATTTTTCAGCGTATACCTCGATACCTGCTAGTCCGGCCTTTACTAGTTGTTTGATGATATTGCCAAGACGATTTACAGTGCGGGGATGTGCAATTGCTGCTACCCCGCCTGCAGAATGAATAATTTCAAGTGCGTCAATAGGGTGGAGTTTAGGGCGGGGTACACGGGCAATTCCTTTTTCACCTATGAATCGATCGAATGCTTCAGCGATTGTTTTTACGTGACCTGCTTCGATCATTGCCCGAGCTATATGTGGTCGTCCTATTGATCCCCCTGCTAGTTCCACAACTCGTTGCCAAGAGACGGGTCTGTTAATAGAAGCGAGCCTATCGACTGTTGCGCGTGCACTTTGAATTCGTTCAGATCTGAATTGCTTCAATCGTGATTGTAACTTCATGTCGCTGGAATCAATGAAGTAGCCGAGCATATGTAATTCAGAATCGTCGGTTGCTGTCCCTAACTCGATTCCGGGAATGACTGTGAGTTTTTTGTGAGTTGATGCAGCTTGGATAGCCCGATCGGATCCGATAGTTGCGTCATGGTCAGTTATTGCGATGATTCGTAGTGAGGTTTTGGATATTTGGTTAATTAACTGTTTGGGAGTCAGGGTGCCATCGGATGCGGTGGTGTGTAGATGAAGATCGATTTCCACTGGCCATTCGGGTGAAACTGTTGGAACTGTGGGGTTGTATCGGCTGCTTTCAGATCGGCGGTTTGGAGAAGGATTCAAATTTCGATCTGCCGATCCACTCGTTCAATTGAATTTGCTAGACCGGTGGAGGCATCGATATCAATCAAAACAGAATTGAAATTCATAGTGCCACTTCTAACGGGTTCCATACGTTGACGGTACCCGGTAAGAAAACGGTTGAGGGATCCTTCAACATTCACCCCAAGGATAGAATCTACGGCTCCTACCATCCCTAGATCACTTACGAAGCCAGTGCCTTCTGGGAGAATTTTGGAGTCGGAAGTTGGGACATGTGTATGCGTTCCAACAACAGCTGCAACCCTGCCGTCCAAGTGCCAGGCTAAGGCAGCCTTTTCAGATGTTGCCTCTGCGTGAAAGTCGACCACTATTGGCTTACCCTGACCGAAACCTCCTGCAAGTAGATCATCAACGACAGCAAAAGGGGAGTCGAACTCACCGACCCAAACACGCCCGATTAAATTGATTACAGCAACAGGACCTGTGTCATCAGCTGCTCCTCTTCCGGGCGTGTTTACAGGGTAATTTAATGGTCGAAGCACAGGTAAGTACGGATCGTCGAGATGTTCAATGAACTCTCGTTTATCCCAAACGTGGTTGCCTGTAGTGATGACATTGGCTCCAGCTTCTATCATCTCTACCACCGTATCTACTGTGAGCCCTATACCTGCGGCGAGATTTTCACCTTGAAGAGTTACAAAGTCCACAGAAAATTCTGATTTTAGATCAGTTAGCAAGCTGCTAACTGCACGGCGTCCTCCCTTACCGACGACATCGCCGATCATTAGAACCCGCATAAGAGCCTTTCAAGATTTGTGATTATCATAGTTTTATTGCGGCTATGTTTAAAATTGTGGGCGATAAGAATCGGTTCAAACAGATTCTTATCGGAAAGAGCCTAAAAGAATTTTGGCTGAGCATCCATACGATTTAAAGCCGTAGTAATAGTGTTTACTTAAGCCTATTATTGGGCGATTTCGACTGTTCTTGACTCTCTTATTACCACAACCCTAATCTGACCTGGATAGGCAAGAGTTTCCTCGATTTTTTCAACGATGTTTCGCGCAAGAGTAGCAGCCGAAACATCGTCGGTGCTTTCAGGATTTACCAGAACTCGGACTTCACGACCAGCCTGAATGGCGAAAACTCGTTCCACTCCCTCGAAACTTTGAGCGACCTCTTCAAGGGCTTCCAATCTTTGGATGTAATTCTCTATCGTATCCTGTCTGGCTCCGGGTCGAGCAGCGCTGATCGCGTCGGCGGCAGCTACCAAGAATGATTCGACCGTTGTCATTTCGCGATCATGATGTTCTTTGATTGCTGTAATCACAAGTTCTTTCTGGCCGTATCGTTTTGCCATGTCAGCTCCGATTTCTGCATGAGGACCGTCTACTTCGTGTGTAAGTGCCTTTCCGATGTCATGCAGGAACCCAGCTGTTTTGGCCGCCTGAGGGTTTGCACCGATTTGCGCAGCGAGTATTCCAGCAACGAGGCCAACTTCAACCGAATGCTGAAGGACATTTTCCCCGTAGCTGTAACGGAATTTCAGTCGTCCAATAAGTTTGACGAGCTCAGGATGTAGGCCTTTCACATCCGCGTCGAATGTCGCTTTTTGTCCGGCTTTGCGAACTACCTCATCTACTTCGGCGCTGGCTTTATTCACTGATTCTTCAATCCGTGCGGGATGGATACGGCCATCCTTGATTAGACGCGAAATTGCAACACGTGCAATTTCGCGTCTAATAGGATCAAAGCAAGATATGGTGATCGCTTCGGGGACATCGTCGATTATCAAGTCGACTCCCGTTGTGGCCTCAATTGCTCTGATATTTCTGCCTTCTCTACCGATGAGCCTTCCCTTCATTTCATCATTTGGTAATGGAATACTTGTCACGGTGGCCTCCGAAACGACTTCGGACGCGAGCCTCTGCATACTTTCGGCGAGAATTAAACGAGCCTTATCGTCAGCATCATCTTGTGCTACTAGTTCGGCATCCCTGTACCGGCGTGCTAACTCGAATTCAATATCTTCTTCAGCTTGAGCTATAAGTTGTTGCCTGGCATCTGACATGGAAAGACCGGAAATCGCTTCCAGTTTTTCACCAGCTTGTTGTCTCAGATCATTGAGTTTCGATTTCTCATCGGTTAACTCGTCTTGTTGATCCTGCAACTTTGATTCATGTTTGTCTGCTGCATCTGCCTTGCCTTGAAGTATCTCTTCCCTGGCCTCAAGACGACTTTGTTGGCGTTGTAACGTTAACTTCTGATCGTTGATCTGAGCTTGCGCATCACTGCGTGATTGAAGCGCTTGCTCTTTTGCTTCAAGAAGAATCTCCTTGCTACGAGCGTTGGATCTGCGCATTTGTTGCGCTGATGCCTCTTCTACCGCTCGCTGTGATTTTGCCGAAAGGATGTTGTGGAGTTGAAAGCCTAGTCCGCTCCCAACCACAACCGCAACTAGGGCTACAAGAACGGCTGTAAGGATGATTTCCATCCTGGACCTCCTGAGCCTATAGGTTATTTTGTTGTAATTTTTAGTGCGACAGTAGTGATTTAAATTTCAAACTTAACGAAGCACTATGATGAATAGTAAGATCGAATCGAAACTGAGGCAAGGATTTATACTGGAAATTAACAGCAAGTCTAGATTTTTCTGAGACTAAAAACCGTCAAAAAATTACTTTTGTGGTCTTGATACCGTTATTTGCCGTTGTTGAATAAGATTCGTTAGTTTTCTTCAGGGTCTGGTTCACCCGAAGTATCTTCTTCGCCTTCAGCGGCTGCTTCGCCCACAGCATCCTCGAGGATTTCACCCTCTTCACCTTCAACGACCGGTGCAAGATCTTCTTCAGCTGTCACACGTGGCGGTTGCACCCAGGCAATTCGTTCGTCTTCAGGACCTGCAAGTTCAACCCCTGGAGGGAACTTTACTTCATTTGCGAGAATCGCAGCGTCAATTGTTTCGAGAATTGAGCAGTCGACGACTATTTCATTTGGAACATCAAATGGCTTGGCGCGGACTAATATTTCGAATGAGCCCTGAGTAACTACGCCTGCCCCACCAGCTGTTCCTGGTGCTTCTTCTTGCCCTGTTAATACGATAGGTACAGGAACTTCTACCAGTTGTTCAATATCTACACGTTGAAAATCTACATGTTGAATATCACCAGTCACAGCGTGCCGGGCTATCTCGCGAACTATAGTCACGGTGTCTTTACCATCGGCAGATTTCAGTGTGATAGGAGTAGTACGCCCTGCAGTACGAAGGGCGACACGTAGATCATTTTCTTTGGTTTGGAGAGACTCCGAATCTTCGTTGAGGCCGTACATGTGTACAGGAGTAATTCCCTGCCTTCTGAGTGCACGATTCTTTTTACCAAAAGTTGTACGAACTTCTACTTCCAGCGTAACCGCGTCCATCGCGATCATCTCCCATAAGATTGTAAATTGGCGACTATACCTTGTTACGACGACGCCAAGGAATAAGTCTTACCGATAGTGTGATCAGGCATGCAAGGTATTAGAAATTGATCATTTCTATTTATGCACGGCTATCGATTCTATCACGGAGACGGTATTACGGTTGAGGAAATTTACAGACATTATGGTAATACCTGATCCATCTCTGGTGAACGGATGGCCTAACTACACTATCGATGGATAAACGAGTTGCAATGATATGATTGGACAGGCTTGGTCCTGGCTTAACTCGTTTCGCTGTTGAGTTAGGTGCTCTTCTCTAGTGGATGCTGAGCTTGGAGATCTTGTTATGTTAGTGCCAATGAAAGTGGACTACGGGGTCAGGGCCCTCGTTTACCTTGCGCAGCACAATAGTGACCAGTTTATCTCTACCTCTGAAATTGCACGCGCTCAGCATATTCCAGAACCGTATTTGCTCAGAATATGTTCGGAATTGCAGAAATCGGGTTTGATTGACTCACGGAGAGGTCCGCAAGGCGGGCATAAGTTGGCAAAATCGGCGGATGATATATCGGTAAGTGATGTCGTGAATTCTGTTGAATACTCTCTCGCACCTGTCGACTGTGTTGAAGAGCCAGAGGGATGTCGGCTTTCGGGAGCTTGTTCACAGCGTGAATTATGGAGTGACGTTGAGAAAATGTTATTGGAACATCTGAGCAAGGTGACGATCGGTGAATTGCTCAGCCAGCAGATGGCTATGGCAGGTGGGGCTTCCTTGCGGGTAAATTTCTAACGTTATTTACTTAGAACATTCTTGTCACTTGATTGTTGCTCAACAACTGTTCCACAGGACACGCTTATGGTCTAAACGACTGTTGTCGGACAATCAATTCTCCTTGTTCTATTGGTCTTGTATCCATAAATAGGGCGATATGAGTTTTACCACGTAGTAGAATTCAATACGAGTACTATTGATGGACTCGTGATTATTGACAGGCTTAAGAATTTATCCGTCGGATTGGATGAGAGGTAAATTTAGGGACATGGCACAAACCAATGGCTTCACGCCGCTCACACCAGCACAGGTGCAGCGCTACAGTCGCCACCTGATCATGAACGGTGTCGGTAGTGCGGGTCAGAGAAAACTGATAGATGCAAAGGTTCTTATCATTGGAGCTGGAGGACTTGGTTCACCGGTCGCACTTTATCTGGCGTTGGCAGGCGTAGGTACCATAGGTGTTGTTGATTTCGATACGGTTGATGTATCAAATCTTCAGCGTCAGATTTTGCATACAGATGCAGATGTCGGACGACCTAAAGTGATTTCAGCTAAGGAAACACTTAATGCTCATAATCCAGACGTAAATGTGGTGTTGCACGAGGAACCGATTAATTCTGAAAATGCTATGGATATCATCCCTGATTACGACATTATCGTGAATGGGGCCGATAACTTTGCAACACGGTACCTCGTAAATGACGCTTCGTTTTTGGCCGGCAAGCCTCTTGTTGATGGTGCTATCTTGGTTTTTGACGGTCAGGCGACAACTTATCAACCGGGTAAAGGTTGCTACCGTTGTATGTTCCCAGATCCTCCACCTCCAGGCGAAGTTCCTAATTGTGCAGAAGCTGGCGTTATTGGAGCACTTCCTGGTCTGGTGGGTTCGATACAGGCACTTGAGGTTGTAAAGTTGGCTATGGGTGTGGGCGAGACGCTTACCAGTCGCATGTTGTTGATTGATGCGCTGACCATGGATTTCCGAGAGATTAAGATTCGGCGCAACCCTGAATGCAAACTCTGCGGGGATAATCCAGCAGTTACAGAATTAATCGATTATGAGATTTTCTGTGGTATCGTGCCACCTACGCCAATAGAAGAGCAAAGTGTGTCGGCTGATTAATTTGCTGCCACTTACTACGTTTCTGTTCATCGCTCATACTTGATCAGCTGGTCTATTCAATGCAAGAAAACTTTTTGGTTTCGTCTTTAACTGCACCGACTTATGCAATAAAAAAAGATCCATTGTCGGCCATTGGCAATACGCCACTGGTGGATGTGTCTGTCCTCAGTCCGAATCCGAAGGTTCGGATTTTTGGCAAACTCGAATCTGTTAATCCGACTGGTTCTGTGAAAGATCGAGCTGCTAAATCACTTATTCAGTCAGCAGAACAAAATGGGTTACTTAAACCAGGAAACACAATCCTAGAGCCTACATCTGGTAACACTGGTCTTGGGCTGGCGATGATTGGGCGGATTCGAGGTTATAAGGTCAAAGTTGTGATGCCTGCCAGTGTCCCTCCAGAGCGCGTGAATTTACTTGAGGCTTTCGGGGCCGAAGTAATTTTGTCCCATGCTGACAAGGGGACAAATGAATCCATTTTGTTGGCCAAGCAAATTTCCGAAGAGAATCCCTCTTACTACATGCCATATCAATATGGTAATCAAGCTAATCCCGATGCTCACTACCAGACAACGGGACCAGAAATCGTACGTGATCTGCCCGACGTCGATGTCTTTGTCGCAGGGCTTGGCACTGGCGGAACTTTAATGGGTGTCGGTAGAGCACTTAAAGAACACAATCCGGACGTAAAAATTATCGCCACTGCCCCTCATCCTGATGACAAGGTTCAGGGCTTGCGTTCGATTGAGCATGGATTCATCCCACCTATCTTAGATTTGAACAAACTGGATGGCAGGATCCTTGTCGATGGTGAAGAGGCGTTTTATTGGACCCGTCGCTTGCTGACGGATTCTGGAGTTTTTGTTGGTGTATCCTCCGGGGCTACTTTTGCTACAGCTCGAAAAATAGCAAAGAAGATGTCGGATGAAGATCGTGAAGGCACGATTGTTGCTATGTTTGCCGACGGTGGTTGGAAATATCTTTCGACAGGAATTTATGGTGAAGACTTTAAATTTGATCAATCGGAGATCGAAGGCAAAACTTGGTGGTAATTAACCATTTCCAATTTAACTCTGCTGTTTTTCGGGATCAATAACTAATTTAAGATCACTTTTCGCTTGCGAAAGGTAGTTGCCATTGTCAGATAATTCGTCATCTTCGGAATTTTCACTTGTATTCAAAACAGCTCGTGAGCAGGCTAGGTTTTTAGCTGATGGTGAAATCTCTTCTGAAGAATTAGTAACTGCTCATCTGAATCAGATAGAGCGGGTCAATCCTTCTGTTAATGCGATCGTCACTTTGGTGGCGGAGTCTGCTCTCGATCAGGCCAAAGCTGCAGATCAGTCGCGTATTGCTGGAGTCGAAGCAGGGCCATTCCATGGGATGCCTGTTTTGATTAAAGATCTCCAGGACACCAAAGGCATACTTACAACTCAAGGCTCTCCGATCTACAGGGACCATATTCCCGAGAGTGATGCCCTTATAGTGGATCGCCTGAAGAAAGCGGGGGCAATTGTTATCGGGAAATCAAACACACCAGAATTTGGGGCTGGGTCTCAGACATTCAACTCGGTATTTGGCGCGACCTACAATCCATATGATGTCACCAAGACCTGCGGAGGTAGTTCTGGTGGCGCAGGTGTCGCATTAGCCACGGGCATGGTTCCTATTGCGACCGGATCTGATCTGGGTGGATCCCTCAGGAATCCCGCCGCATGGTCAAATGTAGTTGGAATACGACCTACCCCCGGACGAGTTCCCTCAGTTGGCGGTGATCTTGGCTGGTCAAATCTTTCAACTGACGGCCCGATGGGCCGCACAGTTGATGATGTGGCAATGCAATTGAGTGTTATTGCCGGGCATGATGCTCGATCCCCTTTGTCGATTCAGGAAAGCGCTGCACTATTTGCTGACTCACTTGAACGCGATTTCAAGGGTGTTCATGTTGCATGGAGCAAGGATCTTGGAGGTCGGCCGATTGATTCTGAAAACAGCACGGTTACAGAATCGCAGAGATATGTATTTGAAAACTTGGGTTGTATCGTCGAAAACGATGAACCTGACATGTCGACCACTGATGAGATATTCCAGTCATTAAGGGCCTATAGTTTTGCGATCAAACACGAAGCTCATTTGCGTGAGCATCGGGACAAAATGAAAGAAACAGTTATCTGGAACACGGAGCAGGGGCTGAACATGCCTTCAATTGACTTAGCCCGGGCTGAGCGATTAAGAACCCGGCTTTGGGAGCAGTTAATGGTGTTCTTTGGGAAGTATGAATTTCTAGCGTTACCAGTAACTTCAGTCCCACCGTTTTCCATTGAAGATGAGTATGTTTCCGAGATCAACGGGGTGCAACTTGAAACATACCTTGATTGGATGTGGCCGTGTTACGCGATTTCTGTGACGGGGCTTCCTGCAATCTCCGTACCTGCTGGGTTTACGGAAGATGGTTTGCCGGTCGGATTGCAATTAGTCGGCCGACCGCGTGATGAAATCGGTCTGCTTCAATTGGCGAACGCCTTCGAACAGGAAACTAATTTCTGGAAACAAAGACCTCCTGTGGTCACCTGAATTCTTCAAGGGTTAGGAGTAATAATGGATTTGAAATTAGCAGGCAAGCGAGCTTTAGTTACAGGTGGAAGCCGCGGTATTGGCAAGGCCATTGCTCGCACTCTGGTGGAAGAAGGTGTCACAGTTGTGATCGCTGCTCGTGGAAAAGGTCCTCTCCTCCAGACTGCTTCTGAGCTTACGGCAATTACAGGCTCTGAAGTTAGAGGATTGACGGTTGATACCGGTTCAGATGAGAGTGTTCGTGAGCTGATAAGCGCATCGGTCTATGCACTTGGTGGGGTTGATATTCTGGTGAACTGCGCCGCTCGACCAGGAGGACAAAGTACAGTTCCGACTCTTTCTGGTGTTACCACCGAAGAGTTTAATGATCATATGAATGTGAAGGTGATGGGTTATTTAAGGTGTGCGCGGGAGGTTTCTCCTGTGATGGCTAAGCAGGGTTGGGGTCGAATCATAAATATTTCAGGTTTAGCGTCCAGAAGCACGGGGACTGTTGTTGGTTCGATGCGCAATGTAGCGGTATCTGCCATGACCAAAAATCTAGCAGATGAACTGGGACCAAGTGGTATAAACGTTACGGTTGTACACCCTGGTTTGACTCGGACCGAAGCGACAGCTGGTGTGATTGCGCGTCGGGCTGCAGAAACCGATCAAAGTGAGTCTGAGGTAGAACAACAGATGGCTGAGGGTAATTCTACAAGGACCATAATTGATTCATCGGACATTGCGTATGTAGTGGCAATGCTGGCGTCACCTCTGTCGATTGCCATTAATGGTGATGGCATTGCTGCGGGTGGTGGAGTTGGAACCGCTATTTACTATTGATCGTCCTCAAGAGATGTTCAGGGTGTTTGACTCGTTTTCTACAAGTATGATTCTTTTGAATATTTATCCTTGAATATGTTATGCGTTTAACACGAGTACCCAGGCTATGCCTGATTAGGAACGATGCCACATGACCAAGCTTGCAGCCAACATTTCTATGATGTTTACTGAAGTTGATTTTCTCGACAGGTTTGAGGTCGCTGCGAAGGCTGGCTTCAAGGGCGTTGAATATCTCTTCCCATACGATTACCCGGCTGATCAGATTAAAGAAAAACTTGATCAAAACGGTCTCACACAGGTGCTCTTCGATTTTCCAGCAGGTGATTGGGATGCGGGTGAACGAGGTATCGGAGCCCTGCCTGATCGTACAGGAGAATTTCAAGATGGAGTTGGAATGGCTGTTGAGTACGCAGGTGTACTGGAATGTGAGCGTCTGACCGTTCTTGCGGGTAAAGCAAATTCAAATAAAACCGATGTGGACATGCAACAGACGCTTATTGATAATCTCAAATTTGCCTCTAATGCTGTTATCGATACAAATACTAAGATTCTGCTTGAAGCGATAAATACAATTGATATTCCTGGCTATTACGTCTCCCATACAGACCAGAGTCGTGCGTCGGTGGAATCTACTGAAGCAGATAACGTCAAGGTTCAATACGACATCTACCATATGCAGATCATGGAGGGTGATGTCACCCGGACAATAGACTCCAACTTAGACGTTATAGGTCATTTCCAGCTAGCCGATAATCCCGGCCGACATGAACCGGGGACCGGTGAGATTAATTACGACTTTTTATTGCCACATATCGATTCAAAGGGATATGAGGGTTGGGTTGGATGTGAATATATTCCCTCCGGAGATACCTCTTATGGTCTTGGTTGGGCTGCGAAATATCTTTAACTTACCCGTTTATCAGAAAGTTTAGATTAACGTTAAATGCTGTGGATGATTGATCTATAAATAAACGGATTGGTTGTTTGAAGTGAAGAACAGATCTATCCAACGCTGATTAACCGAGTATGGGTAAAGTATTGCGAAATAAAGAAAAGGGATCTTGATGTGCCGAAGTTAGAAGCCAACCTCCAGTGGATGTTTAATGAGTACGACCTGATCGATCGATATGACGCTGCTGCTCGGGCCGGGTTTAAAGGCGTGGAACTTCAGGCACCTTACTCTCTCTCTCTCGAGCAAATTGTTGAACGACTTGAACGCAACTCCTTGAGTCATGTCATTATTAATTCTCCCGTCACTGATCCGGATACAGGAAAAGGCAATATAGCTTTAAGGCCCGATCGTAAAGATCTCTACAAGGAACGCACAGCAGAGGCTGTCGAGTATGCTTCCGGACTTGGTTGTATGGGCGTTAATATCGGCGTGGGACCGATTGATGATGTTGATCCGGACGAAGCCCGTGAGACTTTGATCGCCAATATGTATCACGCCGCCGAAGAGCTCGGTAAGGTTGGTGTCGTAGCTCTTGTAGAAGCAATCAATACCCGTGATCAGCCAGGATTTTTTATCAGCACAACCAAACAATCGCTTAGCGCAATAGATGATGCAGGTCATTCCAATCTGGCAGTACTCTACGATTTTTACCACATGCAGATCATGGAAGGGGATCTGCATATGACGGTCAAAGAAAATCTGTCATCTATTAAGCATATTCAGATTGCAGACAATCCTGGCAGGCATGAACCCGGAACGGGTGAGATCAATTACAACCATCTCTTACCGCATCTTGATGCGATTGGCTACAGTGGCTGGGTAGGTTGCGAATATGGTCCGAGTGGAAATACTGAACAGACATTGGGCTGGGCATCGCCGTGGCTTTAGGCTGATCTTAGGCAAAAAAATACAGGTTAATCAGTTTGTCGAAGTCGGGATCACAATCAAATAAAAATAGCTTTGTTTCCTTCATCGCTGAAACTATCGCTACCGGTTTTGGATCGGGGCTATGGCCGACTGTGGCTCCTGCCACAGTCGGCACTCTGGCTGCTCTTGTTGTCTATTGGGTTTTAGACCTTCTTGTATTCAACGGTAATGGCAATTCGATCTGGTTCTTTTTCTTGATCTTGGGTACAGCAATTTTGGGTGTTTGGGCCACTGGATATATCGATAATGCTGATGACCATGATCCAGGTCGTGGCGTGATTGATGAGTGGGTTGGTATGTGGATCACCGTGTTGTTTTTACCTGTGACCTGGCCCTGGATGCTTGCTGGATTTCTGCTATTCAGGGTATTGGATATATATAAACCACTCGGCGTCAGGAAGATCGAGGCGTGGCCCGGTGGGTGGGGCATCATGTTCGATGATATAGCGTCAGGTGTTATAGGATTCATCCTGCTCAATGGTGTTCGACTGGCCTTCTTTAATTAGCGGTTTGTAATTTATATGGTCGGATATTCATATCTATCCAGATAAACATCTAGCTATAAAAATGAATGGAGCGAAATCTTTTATGGGCAAGTTGGACGGTAAGATTGCCATAGTCACCGGGGCTGCACGTGGTCACAGTCAGGCCGTCGCCAGACGTTTTGTGGAAGAGGGTGCTGCTGTCGCCATCTGTGACATTGTCCCTGTTAAAGTCCTGGAAGAACGAGTCGGTTCTCAAATCAGACAACAGGGCGGTCAGATCATATGCTTTCAGACTGATGTTTCAAAGGAAGATCAGGTAAACGCTATGGTCAAGGAAACGTTAAAGAAATTTGGCACCGTAGACATTCTGGCTAACGTCGTTGGTATCGCAGGTCCGACCAAGGATGTGTGGGACATGACTCTTTCAGAGTGGAAACTTACACTCGACGTGAATCTTGATTCCCTTTTCCTATGCTGTAAAGCTGTGCTGCCTGTAATGATCGAAAAGCGTTACGGCAAGATCATTAATTTCAGTTCGGGGACTGGAAAACAACCGCTCTCGCATCGAACTCCTTATGCAACTTCTAAAATGGGCGTCATTGGGTTCACACGGACTCTAGCGGCCGATGTTGGTCCATACAATATCAACGTTAATGCTATCTGCCCCGGAGAGCACTCCGGACGCAGTATGGAGTTGGCGCGCGGAAGAGCCGAATACCTGAATGAACCTTTCGATGAGGAAGAGTTCTTTCAGCGGTATGAAGGGTGGCGGCGTGATCGGCAATCAGTATTGGCGGGTCGTTGGCGAGTGGACGAAGGTTTTACTGACAAAGGCTCGAGCTCGGAAGATGCTGCATCACTGGCAGTGTTCCTGGCTTCTGAAGACTCAGCCAGTATGACGGGTCAGGATATTAATGCCGGTGGTGGGGTGATGTGGTAGCTCGGATTTGTAACGAGGTGGCTCAAATTGGGTTGGCTCTCAGCAAAATCTATGTGTGAGAAATTGGGAGAAAAAGAAAAATGCGTATCGCAGCTTTGGGCTTTCATCATGAAACGAATACCTTTCAATCAGTAAAAACAGATTACGATGCTTTTGCGGGTTACGAGTTCCTGCGTGGTGACGAGATTGCTGATCAGCATCTCACTGCTAAAACCAGTTTTTCAGGGTACTTCAGGTCTGCGGAGAAATTTGAATTTGACCTTGTGCCGCTTCTATGGGCGTTTACGGGTCCCACCGGAACTATCACTAAAGATGCATTCGATCGCATTACTGAAGAAATGATCGACCTCCTCAAGGAAAATGGCCCATGGGACGGTGTTTTGCTCGCCCAGCACGGTGCTGCGGTGTCCGAGGAATACTCGGATATGGATGGAGAGATCGCCCGGCGCGTAAGGCAGGTTGTTGGTCCCGATACACCTGTGGTGATGACACTGGATCTGCATTCAAATATTTCTCATGAACAGGCCAGTAATACTGATGCCATCGTGGCCTTTCGCACGAATCCACATCTTGACGCTGTTGAGAGGGCAGTGGAGGCATCAGATATTTTAGTGAGAACGATTCGCGGCGAGGTTCGGCCTGTTCAGTATCTGGTGCAGGTGCCCATGATTATTAATATCGTTAAACAGCCAACTGCTTTCGGTCCGATGAAGGAAATCATTGATGATGTTAATGAGGTGCTTCAACAAAACGGCATCCTTTCAGTCAGCTGTGGACAGGGTTTCCCGTATGCCGATGTAGCGCAGATGGGTGTTTCGTTTCTGGTTATAAGCGATGGGGATATGGGTCTGGCCGAGCAACATGCAAAGTGGTTGGCTCGGAGAGCCTGGGATCGGCGTGTGGAACTACAAAACGATTCACCATCAATTCAGGAGTCGATCAGCAGAGCTATAGCTGCTCCTTCAGATGGGAAACCGACGGTGATCATGGATGTCGGTGATAACGTTGGTGGCGGCGGTACGGCCGATTCTACTCACCTCTTATCTGAGGCGATCGACCAGGGATTAAATGGTGAGCGTAGTCTTTTGATGTCACTTTTCGATCCCGCTGGTGTTCAATTATGTATCAACGCCAGTATCGGTTCTACCATAACTCTCAAGGTAGGTGCAGGTACTGATGATCTTCACGGTGAGCCTGTTGAGATTAGAGGTTATGTCCGGGTTATAACAGACGGGAAATTCGAAGAATCAGGAGCCGTTCATGGCGGGATGCGATTCTGGGATTATGGACCGTCGGTTGCGTTAGACACGGAGGATGGCCACACGATAGTTCTGCACACAGTTCGAGGTGTAGGCAACATGAGTCGCCAGCAGTATTACTACATGGGCATATTTCCGGAAAAGTACAGAGTGGTTATCTGTAAGGGCACTGTCTCTCCTCGGGCCGCTTACGAGCCGATCGCTCGTGAGATTATCGTGTCCGATAGTCCTGGTGTAACAAGTGCCAACATGGAGAGTTTTTCATTCGTAAACAGGCGTAAACCACTTTACCCGCTTGAAGCCGACACTAAGTTTTAGCAATTAGAGCTGCCGACGCGTTTATTCAATTGGTCAACCGATCAATTACATCTGACATTATTGTTGAAATTCTGTTTGTTTCTGCATTTTTGTCCTGAGTATTTTTGTTGCATTGCGGTCGATCTTGTTTTCGCTTTCGGATATAACCACGCCATACTCTTTTTTTGCGGCTTGAATTGACACCCGGTCATCAATCACGTCATCCAGAACCCTGGAAGGATCTCGTTCTATCGGGTTACCCCATCCACCACCACCGGCCATCTTATGGCGGATCACTCCATTGCTCGGTAATTCGACTTGCGCGAGTGTGGGCAGTATCTTTTCCTCATGTCCCGGATTAAGAATATTCATAGAGGGTGATCCGCTCGATCCTCCCTGCAGTCCATATGGGGGGAATTTCCTTTTGTCTGAACGAAGTTGAAGGGTAGCTTTCTCGCCTATATTGGTGATCTGTTTGACATATGATTGCGCTCCTCTGAATTTACCGGCGCCGCCGGAATCCTGAATTAACGCGTATTCATCCACAACGATCGGGTTTTCAACTTCCAGAATTTCGACTGGGGAACCGGCGAGGTTGGATGCCGGGTGAGAAACCCCCTCTGATCCATCGCTTTTGGGGCCACCACCACGAGCTCCTCCGAAAAAATCAACCAGTGCGTAAGGGCTACCATCAGATCGGGTTCCTCCGATGCTGATCAGTGTATTACCACCTTCTCCATCCGCCGGGACTCTATCTGGCATTGCCTGGGCCAGTGCGCCGAGGACGGCGTCCATGGTACGGAATCCTGTGATCCCTCTGGCTGCGACCGGTGCAGGGTGTACCGGGTTTACGACGGTACCCTCAGGCACGCTGATGTGTATTGGTCGGTGGTAACCGGCTGCATTTGGTATATCTGGATCCATGATTAGTCTTACGGCACCGTAGATGGCTGCGCGTGTAAATGGTATCGGGGAGTTAATCCCTGCTGGGACCTGGGGGGAAGACCCGCTGAGATCAACAAATATTTCGTCTCCATCTATTTTGATTTTTACAGCGATTCTGACCGGTCCTTCTTTGATGTTATCCGCATCAATGAAATCTTCGAATTTGAACGTTCCATCTGGTAAAGCTTTGATTTCACTGCGAGCACGCTGTTCACTGTAGTCAAGGAGAGTGTCGAAGTATTCGGTAAGATTGTCCGCACCATATCTGTCGATTAGCGCCAATACAGCCCGCTCTCCTATATCGCATGCCGCAAGCTGTGATCTCATGTCACCTCGTACCTGAATCGGCAGTCTGACGTTGGTAGCGATGAAATCGAAAATAGCTTCATTTGGCTCACCTGCGTCGTACAGTTTGGAAGTTGGAATTCTTAGCCCTTCCTGGTATATGTCAGTTGATTCCGTCGAGTTGCTGCCGGGGACCAGTCCACCTATGTCAGCCTGATGGGCTACGACTCCAACGAATCCACGCAGGGAGTCTGTCGCAAATATGGGTTTGATGATATAGACGTCTGGTAGATGGATGCCTCCGGATGTATATGGGTCATTTAAAATGAACACATCACCCGGCTTGATACGGCCGTCGAACTTGGTAAGTACAGAGTTGATGGCTGCAGGAAATGAACCAAGGTGCAGCATGATCGTAAGACCCTGGGCAATGACCTGTCCGTCTGCTGCGCAAAATGCGGTTGAATAGTCCAGAGCGTCCCTTACTACTCCCGAGTAGGCTGTTCGCATTACAGTAATGGCCATTTCGTCCACCATCGAATCAAGACCATTCCGAACGACCTCAAATGTAATGGGATCTATCTGATCGTTAATCAAGTTTCACTTCCAGATCTGTATTGATCATGATGATGTTCCCCGTTTCGTCGATATGAACTGATGTGTCTGGAGGAACCAGTGTAGTTGAGTCATACTCCTCGATTATTAAAGGGCCAGAAGTGACTGAGGTTGTAAGCCTTCCTCGATCAATCACTGGTGTCAGCATCCATCCGTGCTGTTTACCGAAATAGGCGTTCCTGGGTGGTTTTTTATCTTCTGATTCATTCACTGACTTGGGCACTATTCTGTCTGAATCGATTCTGTAAGTTGATCTGATTGTTACAAGATCGACTGGTTCATCCGATGCTCGTCGTCCGTATGTTCGTTCGTGTTCTATGTGGAATCTTTCGACGATGAAATTGGCCAGATCATCATCTGGTCCGGCGTTGGCATTTACGGTCAGTTCGTATGCCTGACCCCTATACCGCAGATCGGCAGTTCTCGACCAGGAGCCCATTACATCTTTGCCCAAGTCTTCGGTTCTTAGCCTTTCGATCGATGATGACTCAAGTTCATTAAAGGCGTTGACAATTTTGTCCGCACCCTCGCTCATGGGATCAGTGATCATTGTTCTCGAGAAGCCGTATTCAGGTAATGCTTCTAGTAGTCCGAGTGCGGAAAATACGCCAGGAGACGCAGGGACGATGATTTGTCTAATACCGAGCGACCGGGCCATTTCCGCTGCGTGAAGCGGGCCACTGCCGCCGAACGCCATCAATGTGAACTCTCTCGGGTCGCGCCCCCTGTATGTTGTTACTGACTTGATCGCTCTGATCATCGTAGTGTTTGCTACAGCGTAAACCCCGTAAGCTGCATCATTTGTTTCCAGTTCAAGATGCTCTGCTGCCGAGCGGTTGAGAGCTATTTTCGCTGCTTCGGAATTAACACTGACTGTTCCGCCGGCTATTGATGTTGGATTAATGTACCCAAGCACCACGTTAGCGTCGGTGACTGTCGCCTCTGTTCCACCCTGGCTATAGCAAGCCGGTCCTGGCTTTGCTCCGGCTGATTGAGGTCCTACTCTCAAAGATCCTCCGGGATCGATCCGCACGATACTACCTCCTCCTGCCCCTACCTCAGCGATATCAATTACCGGCAGTTTTAGAGCATGGCCCCGGCCTTTGACCAGGCGGTTAGAAAGCTGAATGCCTGCACCGACTTCATATTCAGTTGTCAGGCTGGGCTTGCCCTGTTCAATCAAAGATGCCTTGGCCGTTGTACCGCCCATGTCAAACGTGATCACGTCCTTCAGCCCAATTCTGTCTGCAAGTCGGATGGCTTCAACTACGCCCGCCGCGGGGCCTGATTCGATGATTCGTGCTGGAGCGCGACGGGCCGCAGCATAGGACATAACACCACCATTCGATTGCATGATCGAAATTGGCACCGGCATGTTTGCATGTTCAAGGCGTGTTTGCATTGATTTCAAGTAACTGTCGACAATCGGACCGATGTAAGAATTGATCACCGTTGTACTTGTGCGTTCGTATTCTCTAATTTCTGGTAGTACGTCTATTGATCCGCTGACATATACATTCGGAAAACGAGTCTTTACCGCGTCAACAACTTTCCGTTCATGTATCGGATTAGCGTATGAGTGAAGGAGACATATAGCGATGGCTTCAGGTTGCAGCTGTTCCAGTTTCTCCAGGACGGATTCTACCGAGACATCATCGAGAGGTTGCCTGACCGAACCATCCGGCATGATTCGCTCGATTACTTCGAATCTGTGTCGACGCCGTACCAGTGGTTTGGGTGGTGTGTAGTCCAGCGAAAACAGATCAGGGAATCGCAAGCGACGAAATTCCAACACGTCTCTGAACCCTCTAGTGGTCACCAGTGCAGTTCGTGCTCCCTGGTTCTGGAGGATAGCGTTTGTAGCAACGGTTGTTCCGTGAATAATTTCGGAGATCAGATCGGAGTTGAGTTTGTTATCGGAAAGAAACGCATCGAGACCTTCCACGATACCTCGCGAGAAATCCTCCACAGTGCTCGGCACTTTTTGCACTGAGTAATTGCCATCAGATCTCAACATAACGAGATCGGTAAATGTTCCACCGATGTCTGCCCCCACCCTTATTTGATTTTTAGTGGCGGCATTACGCGGTTTCAAACGAATTTATCCTCATTCTTGATCGTAGGGTGCATAATCGAATAAGCACATTAATCAATAAAATCCAAAAACAAGTCCTATCGGAACTTTCCTCTTCCGGCGACTTCGATCACATCTTCAAGAACTCCATTTCGAACGCAAAAATAGTGATCATGGATGTTGATTGTTGTGCCTGCGTGGCTGGGAAGCAGGTGTATAACATCGCCATGTTTTAGTTTTTGGGCGGACCCTGTTAAAGAAAGTGTGCCGTGTTCTTCGGAGAGTTTTGTAAATTCGGCTCCGTCCAGACCCATCACACGGGGTGGTCCGTAATCATTTGCAATAGATTTTAGACCTACATCAAGTATTGCTCGGTCAGATACGGGTCTGCTGATGACCTGCGTCATAATCGTTAGTGCGGGCCGGAAAGATAATTTTTGGTCAACGTATTGACCGTCCATGAAGACATAGCTGCCGGCCTGTACTTCGGTTACTTCGGGAACTTTACAGCTGATGTCGTGGGTGCTCGTACCTCCCGCGCTAACTGTTTCTATAGATAGCCCTGCCGCGTTCACCTCAGATACTGCGTATTGCAGCTTTTCCAGTGCTTCAAGCGTTTCGGGAATCCGTTCATCCCCAAAGCCAAATACGTGGCCTTCGTACCCGTTCAAGCCTGCGAAGTGCAGGGCGGGTAACTTGTCAACGATCTTCGCTAGTGTGGTTGTCGGTTCTCCAGGTTCGACTCCGCAACGATTTATTCGAATGTTGACATCTACGAGGACCCCAATTTCTGATTGTGCGGAAACGGCAGCTTCAGATATCTGACGTGCGTTTTCGGCGTTATCCACCACTACTTTAATCGACGCATGACGCGCTAGTGCTGCCAGGCGATTGATTTTGGAAACGCTGACTATCTCGCTGGTGATAAGTATGTCGTTGACTCCGCCTTCTACCAGCACTTCTGCTTCTCCGACTTTCGCACAACATACGCCAATGGCACCAGCTTCGATCTGCTTCAGCGCCCAGTAAGGGCTTTTTGTTGTCTTGGTATGCGGACGCATTGATGCTCCACCTGATGCAACGACCTGTTGCATGTCGCGGATGTTGGCTTCAGCTGCATCTAGATCTACGATCATTGCAGGGGTATCGATTAATTCCACAGGGGTGCCTGGTGTAGGTAAGAATTCAACAGTCATTGGATTTATAGATGTTTCACTTGGGATTGATTCACGTAATTTGCGATTGTGAAGTTTAGCCCAGACTATGCACTGATCAATGATAATTAGGACTTAATCAGAGTGAGCTTTGTCGCTTTCGTAAAATCTGTCCGAAGAAAGCGTTCAGCAAAGTTACAAATTCTTTCGGCTTTTCATTGTGCATTCCATGCCCTACATCGTCCCACTTTACGTATCTACCATTCTCGAGAAGGTCATCTGCTCGGCTGGCTTCAACGTCTCTTAGCGCTCCCCCTTTATCCGGGTTTGCCTGCATCAAAAGGATGGGGGTTTTTATGGCCTGGAGCACTTCGTCGGGGTTCCACTTTTCATGGATTTGACCGCTGATTGCGGCATCCCATACCCCGGGGTCCGCCCGATTAACGGCTTGTGCTCTGGTAAATATTGCTTCGTCGGAAGACTCGGGGTCGATCTTGCGCAGTTCAACCGCTGTTCCGCGTTGATCAAGATTTTGTTTTCTTATATCAAGCACAGCCTGGAATATTGGAGCGAAGCTGGATTCATCAAACCATTCACTAATGTAAAGAGGTGGGTCTTCCAGCGCAGCTGCGATTACCAGCTCTGGCTTTCTGGCACAGAGTTCGGCTGCTGTGATACCACCCAATGAATGTCCGACCACGTATACAGGTTGCTTGATGACTTCTTGGATGAATTCAATCACTTCACATTGATAATCAATAAATGCGTACTTATCTGGAACCCAACCCGAGTCGCCATGACCACGGAGATCGATAGCGTGGACGTGCCATGTATCAGCGAACTGATCTATGACCGATTCCCAATTTACCCATCTGCCTCCCAATCCATGGAGGAGAATCATTGGAGGACCATTTTGTTCACCCTCAGCGTAGTTTAACTTGATGGCTGTGGAGGGGAATTGTTTTTCTAAATATTTTTTCGTCACCATTTTATTTACACTATTATTCGTCCCAGAATCGTCGAACTGCACGGATGAAATCGTGGTTACGGGCGATATGGGGTGAATGACCGACTTTGGGCCAGTAGAGAACTCGTGAGTTGGGTATCAGTCCGGCGATACGTGCAGTTTCTTTTTCTGAGAGGATTCCACCTTCAACCACGGATCCATTTATGATCAGGGTCGAGGATTTTATGTTGCGGAAAATCTCGTCGAAGGTTTCCGTTTCTTCTGACGAACTGACCGGTGCCTCCTCTAATCCGGGATCCATCTGAAACCACATATGAGCAATGCGTTTGATGCTGTCTTCAGAAACTCCAGGGTACTGTTTTGAAACTGCAAGAGATAGATCTTCAGGTCTGCGTGCGTTCCGGATCTGTTTTGCTCTAAGGCTACGCTGTTCGGGAGGTCGTTTCGCTGCCTGTTTGCGTACTTCGGAATAGACTCCCGAATAGGGTTCCACTAACACTACCTTCGATATCAGCTCGGGAGATTGTGCGGATACTGCACTTGCTACCCATCCTCCGAGTGAATGACCGATAATCATTATCGGTTTTGAAGTGATTATTTTGATTGCTGATTTAACATCATCCGCCCATGTCTGGCGAACGGAATTCCGGCCATAACGCCCGGACCTGCCCATCCCTCTTAAATCCAGAGCAAACAGGTGGAAAAACCTGGAAAGTTTATCCGTTACACGACCCCAGGTCTGAGAGTTTGACCCGTATCCATGCAAAAGAAGTATTGGTGGTGCGTCCGGAGTTGGAGTAGCCCACTCAGACAGATTTAATGCGATTTTGCCTGTGTGGATATACCGTTCGGAGAGTTTCATGCGGCAATGCTCGAACTAGCCGAGCACTTCCTTCATTTTCGCACCGATCAATGCAGGCGATTCAGCGATATGCACACCGGCTTCCGCGAGGGAGTTGATCTTTTCAGAAGCCATGGCTGCCTTGCCGGTGATAATGGCTCCCGCGTGTCCCATACGCTTTCCAACTGGGGCTGATTGCCCTGCAATCGCAGCTACGACAGGTTTATTTATGTGTTTTTTGATGTAATCGGCAGCGAGCTGTTCGCGCGTGCCTCCGATTTCGCCTATCAAAACGATCGCTTCCGTTTCGTTATCGGCTTCAAATAGTTTAAGAACATCAGTGAATGTTGTTCCGTGCACAGGGTCCCCACCGATACCTACGCATGTGGATTGACCCAATCCATGCTGTACCAACTGTGCAATTGCTTCGTAGGTAAGAGTTCCAGACCGCGAAACAACACCTACATTCCCGGGTTTTACGATATTGCTGGGAATGATGCCCACTTTGGCTTTATCTGCAGGACTCAATACACCCGGGCAGTTCGACCCGATTAATCGCGTTGGTTTATCTTTGATGTAGGCCATGACTTTGACCATGTCGATTACTGGAACACCTTCTGTGATACAGACAACGAGTTCTAGCCCTGCATCGACCTGTTCAATTATCGCATCCATAGCAAACGGTGCTGGAACAAATATGACTCCGGTGTTGGCACCGGTTTGTTCAACTGCGTCGGCTACTTGCGAAAAGAATGGCACATTGTCTTCGAATTTTTGCCCATTGCGGCCAGGATGCACTGCGGCGACCATATTTGTGCCATATGCACGAGTTCTACTTGCCTGAAAACTTCCATCTCGGCCGAGGCCCTGGACAAGTAAACGAGTTTCCGAATCAACAAGAATCGCCATTAGTTTGAATGCTCAAGGTCTAGTAGCTTTTGTTGTAATACATCAGCCGCAGCTGCAAGATCTGTTACGACCGTGATATCAAGGCCGGAGTCTGTGAGAATCTCGATTCCCTTTTTTGCGTTTGTCCCACGCATAGATACAACCAGTGGCACTTCGGCGGCGGTTTCTGCTGCTGCGGCTACGATACCTGCGGCGACGACATCTGAGCGCGCTATGCCCGCGAATAAATTCACCAAAACTATTTCGACATCAGTGTCATCTACTATGATTTTAAATGCTTCCTCGATACGCTCCTGATTGGCTGATCCTCCGATGTCAAGAAAGTTCGCCGGTTCGGCCCCGGCGTTCTTTGTGATATCCATAGTAGCCATTGCGAGACCAGCGCCGTTTACCATGCAGCCAACCCGTCCACCATTGAGTTTCACATATGCGAGATCGGATTTATAAGCACGTTGTTCCAGAGGATCCAATTGATTCGGATCAATCAGACTTGCGAGCGCTTGGTGACGAAACAATGCATCATCTTCGAGGTTGATCTTAGCGTCCAAGGCTATGATTGCATTATCTTTTGTGACTACTAGCGGGTTTACTTCAACAAGCGAACAATCATTTTCAATGAATACCCTGTACAGGTCGACTATTAGTTTCGTCGTTGCTCTTATCGATTCAGACGGAACCTTCAAAGCGATGGCTAAATCTCTGGCGTGATAAGCGGAAAGTCCGATTAAAGGATCAGCGATTACTCGGAAGATTTTCTCTGGGGTGCTGGCTGCGACTTCCTCGATGTCCATACCACCTTCGCTGCTGGCCATCACGACTGGAGCACCGATATCTCCATCTATTACGATTGATAGGTAAAGCTCGTCTTTAATGTCCAGTGTTTCGGCAATCATGACCTTTTCAACTGGTACTCCAGTGGGTCCTGTTTGATTGGTAACGAGACGGGTCCCGATCAGTTCCTCTGTGACCTGGCCTGCCTGTTTAGCGGACTCAACAAGTTTTACTCCCCCAGCTTTCCCTCGTCCTCCAGCGTGTACTTGTGCTTTAACTACGACGCGTCCACCGATTCGATCTGCAATTTCTGTTGCTTCTTCGGCTGTTGAGGCTACTCCAGAATTTGGGGTAGGCACACCAAATTTTTCGAAGATTTCTTTTGCCTGATACTCGTGTATGTTCACGAATGCGTGTTCACTTATTCAAGTCCAATTCAATTGAGCATGTCTTACAAAACAACGGATCTGAAATAGGTTGTTGATGCAAGTTATAAATTATCGTACCGAGGGTGAGGTGAAGTGTCCACGACTCTTTGTACAGTGCATCTATGCATTGTGTAATTGTTGGAGCTAATCGATAGCTTTGCGACCTCAGATGATTTCGATCGTTCTGATATTTTGTTACGGGTAATTAGTCATCCAATGCGTCAATTGATTGTAAAATTGCCCTGATATATCCGTAGCAGTAGGCGAACGCTACAGTTGCCGCATTTTCTCCTGCTACCGCTGGGGCGTGATCCGGCATCAACATCCCTTTGTAACCCACTTCTTTATAGGTTCTGGCTGCCTTCAGCATATCTACGTCGCCTTCGTCAGGGAAAGTCTCTTCAAACTCTAGTTTTTTGCCCGCGATATTTCGGAAATGCACATTGAAAATTTTATCTCTTTTCCCGAACCACCTTATTACATCGAATATTTCGGTAGCAGGGTCATCCAGCATCTCTGAAACGGTTCCCTGGCAGAAATTAAGGCCATGAATAGAACTTTCATGCATTTGCACGAATTGTTTCATCCCGTCGACTGTTCCTAAAACCCTGCTTACTCCCCGGTAACCGTCAGGGGTGTAGGGGTCATGCGGGTGACATGCAAGTTTTACTTTATATTCTTCTGCTACAGGTACGATGCGTTCGAGGAAATAATCTATGCGCTCCCAGTAATCGTCCGCGGAAACTTCTCCCCATACACCAGGTGGTTCATTTTGGTCGATTTCATTCCAGTGAAAACTGGAGCGTAATGAACCGCCCCGACCGTATTTGGGTTCGGTTCTGGTAATACCGATGATGAACAAACGGTACTTGACGGCGGGAATCCCCGATTGACCACAGGCCCGGATAATGTCTTGGCATATTTCGATCTCCCGGTCACGGTCAGGTGATATGCCTAAAGTGATATTCGGCGATTGGTTATCTTCTGGTTTGGTGCCAATGGGCAGAGCGATCATGTCGACAGCAATGCCATAGGACTCGACCTTTTGGCGGTATTTGCTCAGTACATCAGTAGTCCATGTATCTGCATTGCCCGGGGGGAATCCGTTGATATGGCTGACACCCAGTTGCGCAAGTAATTTGTAGTCATTATCACTGTGGATTGGATATTGGGTTCCGACAAACATTTGCCTACGCCTTATTGAGATATTTAGTTGACAGATGGTTGTTGTGAGGTTGAAGTTACATGACCCTTAGTCAGCAGTCATCTGAATAGCGGGAAGAAATATGGCGGAGGGGACAGGATTCGAACCTGCGATGCCCTTGCGGACATACTTGTTTTCAAGACAAGCGCATTCAACCACTCTGCCACCCCTCCGATGACGCCACGACTTCAAGTCGCACACCAAATATAAGTCTAATTGTAAATTCTGGTAATCCGAAATAGTCAAACTGTAATTTCTAGTAGTCGACAATAACGTTCAGGTTGATAATCTTCGTATCGAACATTATTTGTGCTGTCCCGACATGGTTATACATGTAATTTAGGCGGTTTGAATTGTTGGAGAGTGATCATGAAACAGGTTCTTGAGTGGTCAGGAATGTGGGTCGTTGTTGTAGGTTTTGTGATTACAGGTTTGGGATTGGTTGTGTTGATAGTGACTGAAAATGCCTTTTTTTATGCTTTGGGATGGGCGGTAGTGTTGATTGGTGGAGGGGTTCTTTTCTGGTCGGTACTGCGTGATAGATTGCAAGCTCGGAAGACAGAGGATCTCGATGATGTTGGATTTAACTAACTGCGAATGTTCCCTGTGGTATTGCTCATAGGGAGCTAGTCAACTGAGTCCATGTCACCCCAGGTTGGACCAGTTTTCGCTTCTACCAATAGCGGGACAGTTAAATCCATCGCTTCTGGCATCATAGTTGTTACCATCATTTGCATTTCCATCAGTTCTCCAGGGGCGATTTCAAATATCAATTCGTCATGAACCTGAATGGACATTTTTGACTGCATTTTTTGTATTTTCATCTCGTTTGAAATATTAATCATGGCAAGCTTGATGACGTCTGCTGCTGTTCCCTGTATTGGCATGTTTACGGATACTCGTTCAGCTGCTGCTCGGTGACCGGGATGACCAGCGTTGATGTCTGGCAGGTACCGTCGCCGACCTATGACGGTCTCTGCGTAGCCCGTTTCTCGTGCTGATTGTTTCGCTTGTTCTATGTAATTACGGATTCCTGGATATTTGCCGAAGTAAAGATCGATGAATTCCTGTCCCTGCTTCCTGGTCAGGTCTGTTTGACGAGCTACGCCGATCGGCCCAAGTCCGTAGATCACCCCAAAGTTTAGAATCTTAGCTATTCGTCGCTGATCGGCGCTTACACCCTCCACTCCGTACATTGCGCGCGCAGTGGAGGCGTGGATATCTTCACCGTTTCCAAATGCTTCAAGGAGACCTGGATCTTGTGAAAGGTGTGCAAGGATTCTTAGTTCGATCTGCGAGTAGTCTGCCGCCAAAAATTGCCAGCCGTTTGCGAAATCGGTAATGAATGCCTTTCGAACCTTTCTGCCAAGTTCGGTCCGTACTGGAATATTTTGTACGTTAGGATCGTTACTTGAAAGCCGCCCGGTGGCTGAACCGACCTGGTTGAAGCTGGTGTGAACCCGCTGGGTATTGGGGTTTGCCAATAGCGGTAGGGCATCGACATATGTAGATTTGAGCTTTGTTAATTCGCGGAACTTTAGTACTGCATCGGCGATTTGGTAAATCCTATCGTCAAGTCCGGGGCTTTCCTGAATTTTCTCTAACGCATTGGCATCCATCGACCAGCCTGTTTTAGTTTTTCGGGTTTTAGGTGCCCCTAGTTCACCAATTAGCAGATCAGCTACCTGTTGGTTTGAAGCCAGATTAAGTTCGCGCCCCCCGACTACGCTGGTTGTCGCCTGTTTGATTAGTTCGACTTCAGTTCCGAGTTGTTCAGACATATCTGCAAGCGCGGCTTTGTCGATAATCATGCCGTTGCGTTGCATCTCGATAATGACCGGAAGTAACGGGATTTCTACTTCTTTATTTATGTAATCGGCTTGATGATCGGGTATCTCCTGCTTGAGATTTTCATATAAACGCCATGTAAAGTCCGCGTCCGATGCTGCGTACGGACCTGCTTGCTCAATTGGCACTTCCGCCATTGTGATTTGTTTTTTGCCAACACCTATAAGTGTTTTAATTTCAGTCATATTCTGGTTGAACAGCTGCAAGACAAGCTGTTTTAGACCGATGGAACGATATCCGCACAGTGCTGCAGCGATCATGGTGTCGAAGCCTAAGGCTTTTACATCAATGCCTGCAGTGGCCAATACCATCAAGTCAAAATTGGCATTGTGTGCGATTTTATTGATCGATTCATCTTCGAACAATGGGCGTAGTCGCGTAAGTCCATCAGAGAATGAGATTTGTGCGCCTTCAGTGTGTCCAACAGGAACGTACCAGGCATGCCCTGTTTTTATAGCGAAAGAAAGGCCTACCAAATCAGATGTCATTGGGTTAAGGCCGGTTGTTTCTGTGTCGAATGCAAATTCACCATTTTTTTGAAGTTGATCAATCATTGTCTGAAGACTAGCCATATCCGTGACTATTTCATACTCGCCGAGTGGTTTCGGCGGGTCAGTCTGTGTCAATGCCTCGACCGACACGGATGATGAGAGATCATCGATCATGTCTAACTGTCCGGAAGCGTGCTTCGTAGAAGTTTCTGTAATATCGTTATTGTCAGGTTTCGTTTCGTTTAAGTGAGCCGATTCGGATCTTGGTATTCGATTGGCAACTAGACGGAGCTCGTAATTCATTAGAACCTTGATTACTGCCTCACGATCAAATTGGCCGAATTTCGATTTTTCAGCGTCGAAATCAATTGGGACATCACGAACAATTGTCGTTAGAACCAGAGCCTCGGCCGCAGTTTCACGGTGCTCGTCAAGTAAGTTCATAGCCCGCTTTGCGCCCCGAAGCCCTTCGATCAGTTCGATTTGACTTAAGTTGTTGAATAAAGAAGGGAAATGCCCTAATTTTGCTAGTACGGTTCGGGCGGATTTCTTTCCGACTCCTGGAACGCCGGGAATATTGTCTGATGAATCACCTTCGAGAGCTTTGATTTCCGCGACGTATTCAGGTCCCAGCCCATCGTATCTTTCAGCTACTCCATCAGGGTCGTATGTGCGCATTTCGCCGAAACCTGTGTACATGAGCAATGACGTTTTTTCGTCGACAAGTTGTAACTGGTCAGCGTCACCAGTTAAGATCAGGGTTTTCATGCCTTTTTCGCTTGCTTGTTTTGAAAGCGTACCGATCAGGTCATCGGCTTCAAATCCATCGTATTCATAGACCGGTATACCCATCGGCCCTAGGATTTCTTTGACAATTGGAATCTGTTCATGGAGAGCGGGATCAACTTCTTGTCTGTGGGCTTTGTATGCGGGAAAAAGGTCTTTGCGGAATGTTGGCGCTTTTGTATCGAACGTAACCGCTATATGTGTTGGATTTTGCTCACGTATGGTCTTTAAAAGCATTGTCATGAAACCACTTGCACCCGTGGTATTTTGCCCGGATGAGGTGATCAGATGATCTCGCATAGCAAACCACGCTCTGAAAACAATCGCGTGACCATCGATTAGTAAAAATAACGGGTCATCGGTTATTGCTTTAGGAGTCGTCATATCGAGGTAATAGAAAGGCTTTAGCTACAGCGGATTGACTGCCAGAGTCATTCAACTGTAAAAGGTGGATAAATTATAACTTGAACAGTTAGTTGTTCTGAGTCGTTACACATTATTACCAGATATCTTGTCTGGATAACTAATATGATTACTCTTTGAAGTGAATATCGATTACAAATAATTACTGCACTGGAACAGATTTTATTGGTTCAATTATTTTTGAGGATGCTTGATGCCTGACTTAAATCCGCTCGGTACCCTGATTTCAACTGATGAATTTGTATCGTGCTGTAGTGGTGAGGGTAGTGCAGAAATTACTCATGCACACCTGGATTCAATCACCGAGGCTGTTCGGCGTCGATATGGTGCGTTAGCAAAAACGGCGGTCGAACGGGCTCTTTCATCTGACAAGGCATCCGACACGTTCTATACAGAAGAACAGCGACATATTTTGACTGATGAAACAGCCGGTGCATCAGCTGGTTGTGGAAATCCTGTAGGAATTGCTGATGCTAAACCTGGAGAGACGGTTTTAGATCTTGGATCGGGGGGTGGTATCGATTGTTTTCTTGCAGCGAGGGAAGTCGGTGAGGCCGGTCACGTCATAGGTATAGATATGACTCCTGAGATGCTTACTCTAGCGCGCGAAAATGCGGACAAACTTCTAACTGAAAATATTGTTTTTAAGCTTGGGCATATAGAGTCGATTCCTCAGGCAGATAATTCTGTGGATCTTGTAATTTCTAACTGTGTCATAGCGCTTTCGGAGAAAAAAAATCGGGTTTTCTCCGAGATATTTCGAATATTGAAACCTGGCGGTCGATTCGTGATTTCAGATGTTGTGACCGAAAAACCGCTTCCAATGGACGTTCGTAAGTCAGCCGCAGAGTGGGTCGATTGCGTCGGTGGCGCCGCTGTCATGAGCGAATATATTGAGATGATTGCAGAGGCAGGATTCGTGGATGTCGATGTACTGGAAAAACGGACTCGTTCTAGCGGGGATGAAGCGTGGCGTGATTTATTGATCAATTTGACTATTCGAGCATTCAAAAAAGTATGATGATTTCTCTGGGTTTATGCCTGAGTATCCACTTATCTCATCATAAGTTATTTAGTGTTCCTCGTTCGAGGTTTATGCCATCATGCTGAATAACCCCTGGGCGCGTAATTATGAAAAAGATGATCACGTAGCTTTGGGTCGTGTTCGTGAATGGGCTGGAAATAAACTTGGTAGTACTGTCGACTATGGATTCGGTTATGGGACATGGGTATTCATTGGGAATGAGAGAGTAATCAAGGTCGATCCTGAGGTTGGGCGCCCGGGTCGATTTAGTCATGAGCTTGCTGTCACAGCAATGGATATTCCTGGAGTGGCTACTCCACACGTGATTGAAACCGGGACGCTTGAAGGTAGGGCTTGGGTCATCATGAATAGACTTGACGGTTCTATTGCTTACAACGTCTGGCCCGGCCTTGATGCCAAGGCTCGTGAAAAACTTGTCGCTCAACTGGCGACGGCGCTAGGCAATTTACAAAAATTTCAACCTGATGTATCGATGCTTAACGCCACGACGGAAAATTGGAGTAGGCATGTACGTGAGTCGTTTAATAGGGCGCTGAGGTCTGTTGATGCTATTGTTCCTGGGAGGGTACTTTCACAGTCACAGGGAGCTTTTGCGCTCTGGGCTGAAGCGCTTGAAGGTCGGCCTAGGGTACTTTGCCATGGTGATCTATGGTTTGGAAATATTTTGGTTAACCATCAAGGGGAATTGTCCGGAATTATAGATTTCGATCGAACTGCCTTAGCTCCGTCCGATTATGAACTGGACATGCTTTTGAGATTTTGGAATTACCCTTGGAATTTCGTGCCCGAACAATTGGAAGAGACTTACAACGACCCACTCGATATCTTTTTATTGAAACCAATTCTAGAACTTTGCCAAGGTGACTTAAGTGAGGGGGTGTTGAGCGCTCGGCTTAGTGCACTGGAACTGGTTTACCGCCTCAACCTTGTTAGTCGCTTTGGGTGGAACGATGAGAACGCTGAGATGTTTGATCGTGTTCTTGCAGGCGATTGGGCTAAGGGCCTTATTTAGAAATTTCTAGATAGCGGTCTTGTAAGCTTTACCTGTTCTGGTTTTACAGTTATTCCATAGCTAATTCATAAGGATTGCCTACGTTTTTCTAAAACGCGAGAGACTATCCAAGCTTAGTACGTTTTTTTCTAGAACTTGTGAAAGTTTAGGTTTTTAACATAACTAGTCAGCGACATCGGCTGTCGGTCGAGCCTCGAGTAGATCGATGCCACCTCGGACTTGCCCAAGGGTATCGGCGATTCGTTCTTCAAGAGTGAATAAGACTTCTCTAGCGTAGTTATCTGCACCTTTGCGACGTTCTTCAGCAGAAATCCCTGCGTCATGCAAAATGGTGTTTACTCGGCTTTCTGCGTCATCGATGAGTTTTTGTGAACGAGTGTTTGCCGCTGCTTCGATATCGATTGCGTTTTCATTGGCCTTTCGAATGATTTCGGTATCCTGAACCATCTTTTTGGCTTCTTCTTGAGAAGTGGTGAGTAAGGTATTTGATTGTTCTTCGGCCAACTGACGGATCGTCGTTGCTTCCTCATCAGCGTAAGCACGGATTCTCCGAGCTTCGATTTCAGCCTGTTTGATGATGGCGTCTTTTTGTCTTACTACGCCTTCGGCCTCGGTTATCTCATCAGGAAGATGTTTTTTTATTTCATCAATGATCGCACTGATTTTTTGCTGGTTGACCAGCGTTCGTGCAGTACCAGGCACGCGTCCCTTAACGATCATTGCCTCCATGTTTTCGAGTTGTGCCATGAGTGTCATTTTCGCCTCCATATTTCCTTTTCAACTATCGTTGTCTTGCTTGGTTTGGGAGATTCTCTTAGACAGAGGCTCCCAAACATTTTGTGGAACCAGACCCGACACATCAGCGCCGAGTGCTGCCACTTCTTTTACTCTTGATGAACTCAGGATTTGATATTCCAAAGCGCTGAAAAGACAAATCGTTTCTATGTCTTCAGCCATCCTGCGGTTCATTAGCGCCATTTCACTTTCGTATTCGAAATCACTTGTTATTCGAAGTCCTCTTACAATGACATCTGCACCAATTTCACGTGCAGCATTGACCGTTAAACCTGAATATGACTCTACAGAAACGTTTGGTACATGAGTTACTGCTTCAGTGAACATTGATATTCGCTCGTCGACATTGAACATTGTTCGTTTTGATGATATTTCAACAACACCTACTGTTAGGTGATCAACTGTTTTCGATGCCCGCTCAACGATGTCGATGTGACCGTTGGTCACTGGATCGAACGTGCCGGGGTAGATTGCTATTGACATCTATTCAACACCTACGCCTGATAGTAATTTGTTTGATCGATATACCGATACTGCTGAATCACCGTAAAGCCTATGGGTCGACAACGTTAGGCCAGGGAGCATATCTGGTAATTTGGTCTTTTTTGAATGTTCAAGGAATGCAATAGCGCTCGGTGCAATTAATCCTGCCTCATTTACACGCGTGAACAGAGGCTCGAACTCATTCAATTCGTAAGGTGGGTCAGCGAAAATCAGTTCGAATTCTCCTTCGAGTCTTCCGACTGATTGAAGTGCCTTACACCTGTGCACTGTTCCTTTTGACGCCAAATTATGTCGTTCCAGATACTTTTTAATTTCATTACAGCGTTTCAAATTTTGTTCTACAAACGATGCCTTTTCGGCACCGCGTTGCAGGGCTTCGATTCCTAAAGCTCCAGTTCCTGCGTAGATATCGAGTACTTGGAGACCATGCGATCCAGCTGGACCCAGCATGGAAAACATAGCCGAACGGACCTTTGAAGTTGTTGGACGTAGAGAACTGGCACCTGTAGATCGCCTGAAATCCGAAGACCCTTTCTGTCTTTTTCTCATAGTGCCTTAGAATTCCGCATGGATTTCCTGATGAACTTTAGATGAGAAACGATTATTGTTTAAATTGCAGATTATTGACCATCGTCAGTTGTTACCGATTTCGGGGGTTTTACACGGAATCGATATATTTATGTGATGGGTAAACCATCTGACGCTGAATATGAAGTGGCTCTGCCTTAGAATGAACCGGTGCATCGGCGAAAGTGAGTAGTTTCTCGATGTAAACCTACAGTCGAATGATTCAGCAAGCTGCCTGAACTGGCGGAAGAGCTTTACTCAGTGAGTATTTGGTCTTAAGTAAGTTACCCCCGAAAATATGACGAGAGAAAATCAGGCAAATCAACCTAATGTGCAATCTCAGGCGGCTGGTGAGCGAAAACTTATTGAAGATCGCTTAGCCAAGACGGCTGAGATTCGTTCCCGTGGTCTCGACCCTTACCCTCCAAGATTTAATCGAACCCATACCTCTGTGGAAGCAGTAGCTCTATTCCAATCTTTTGAGCAGAGTGAGGATGAGTCCGATCATCAAGATAACCATATTGTTCGAGTGGCTGGGCGGATTATGGCTCGAAGAGGGCAAGGCAAAGCCTCATTTATTGACGTTAAGGATGGTCATGGCTCGATTCAAATTTTCGCCCGCCAAAATGCCATGGGAGATGATTCCTACGCGATTCTCGACTTACTCGACATTGGAGACATTATTGGTATAGAAGGTGTGGTGATACGCACTCGGAGAGGTGAAATTAGTGTCGAGGCAAAAACCATCACGTTGTTGACGAAGGCTATTCGCCCACTTCCAGATAAATGGCATGGATTACAGGATCAAGAGGTACGTTTCCGCCAGCGATACCTAGATCTCATATCTAATGAAAAGGCTATGCAGAACGCGTTATTGCGTTCCAAAGTCGTTCGTTCAATGCGTGATTTCATGCATGCTCGTGGATTTATAGAGGTTGAAACTCCGATTTTGGTCCCTGTAGCTGCAGGAGCACAAGCGACTCCATTTGCGACACACCATAATCAACTGAACCGCGATTTGTATTTGAGAATAGCTACCGAACTATATTTGAAAAAGCTGATAGTAGGTGGAATTGAACGGGTGTTTGAGATCGGCCGTCTATTTCGTAATGAAGGCCTTGATCACGATCATAACCCGGAATTTACTACTATCGAGAGCTACCAAGCTTATGCTGATTACAATGATGTTATGTGCATGGTGGAAGAGATGATCGCTCAAATTGCCCAGGACACGACTGGATCGATGATATTGCCGGCGATATCCGAAAAGCGACCAGAGATTAACCTGACTCCACCTTGGCCTCGCCTCGATCTGCGAAGTGAAATTATTGAGCGCACTGGAATCGATTTTGTTGAAACACGTGATATCGAGTCTCTCTCTAATGGGATGCAAGAATGTGGGATTCACGTTGAGCCTGGATCTGATTGGGGTCGTTTGCTTGACAAAGTTATTTCCTCAGAAGTCGAGCCAAATCTTATTCAGCCACATTTTTTGATTGACTATCCGGTTGAAATGTCTCCACTTGCCAAGCGTAAATCAGGTTCCTCCGATATTGTTGAGCGGTTTGAAGCCTTCGTCATGGGAACCGAACTTGCGAATGCCTTTACCGAGTTGAATGATCCGGTTGATCAGCGAGAACGTTTTGAGCAACAGGAACGTTTACGAGAAGAATTCGACAATGATGAGGCTGATCGTTTAGACGAAGACTTTCTGATTGCAATTGAGCATGGGATGCCGCCCACTGGAGGTTTAGGACTAGGAATCGACCGGCTCACTATGCTCCTTGCTGGTGAGGAATCTATTCGCGAAATTTTGCTGTTTCCAGCTATGCGCAGTATTTGATCCGGGGATTCAAAGTAAATGTATGGGTAGTAATTAGTTAGTGATAAATTTCCGTAAGAGAAACAATTAATGCTTTCACTGGAAAATATTGTTCGAAATCCTGAAAAAACACGTTCTGCTTTGGTGCGACGAGGGGAAGACCCTCCGATCGATCAGATTTTGCAATTGGACTCACAGCGGAAAAGACTGATCCAGGCTGCAGATACTGATCGAGCCTTACGAAATACCGTCAGCAAAACGATTGGTAGAGAGAAACGTAAGCCAACAGCTAAAGAGATTGCTGAAATGCGTGAGACGGGGGATCGTATCAAGTCCCATGAAAATGATCTTGAATCGGTTTTAACAGACATGAAAGCGGTCTTGTTGTCCTTGCCAAATATGCCGCTCGAAGGCGTTCCTGACGGGATGGATGAAGAATCAAATATCATCGTTCGTACATCTGCAGGTGATACACCAAGCCATGGCAATGCACATTGGGATGTAGCCCCAAGGCTTGGGATACTAGATCTTGAAGCGGGTGCCAGTATCGCAGGAGCAAGATTTTTTGTACTTAAGGGCAAAGGCGCCAAACTTCAGCGGGCATTGGCGGCGTGGATGCTCGATGTCCAAACAGAAGAGCATGGATATATGGAGATTGATCCACCTTTGCTCGTGCGTCCGGAGACGATGACTGGTTCGGGCAACCTTCCAAAATTTAAAGATAATTTGTATCGGGATGACGAAACAGATCTTTGGCTTATACCGACGGCGGAGGTTGCACTAAATGGATTACATCAAGGTCAAATTATTGACCCAGGCCTATTACCTTTGAAATATGTTGCGCAAACTCCGAGTTTCAGGAAGGAACATGCCTCTGCAGGCCGAGATGTCCGTGGTATTAAACGGGTTCATCAGTTTGAAAAAGTCGAAATGTTTCGTTACGTCGAACCTGAAAATTCCGAAGCTGCTTTGGAAGAGATGGTTAATGAAGCTGAGGAATTATGCAAGCGTCTTAATCTTACTCATCGAGTTTTGGAACTATGTGCCGGTGACATTGGATTTCAGTCAGCCAAAACTTATGACATAGAGGTCTGGTCGCCTGGATCGGCAGAGTGGTTAGAGGTTAGTTCGATTTCGACCTGTACGGATTTTCAGGCACGCCGTAATGACACCCGTTACAGGCGTGAAGCCGGGGATCCTACTAAGTTTCCTCACACACTGAACGGTTCTGGATTAGCTTTGCCGAGAATATGGATAGCGATAATAGAAAATGGCCTGCAGGCCGATGGATCAGTAGTTATTCCAGATGAATTGGTGCCGTACACCGGATGGGATCAGATCGAGTCCGGCCGCTAATAAAGTTATGGATTCGTTTCACATGCTTAATCCGGTGTAGCTACCGTCAAATGCAGACCTTGCGTATTGATCAGGCCAAGTTGCGACTCCATCAAGCTGGGCTTTAGCGTAAAGAGGCCAATAGGGATTCCGTAATAGTTCGCGACCGACAAATATGACGTCAGCGTCTCCTTTAGAGAGAATCTCTTCCGCGTGTTGAGCTTCTGTGATGAGTCCTACAGCTCCGGTTAATATTCCTGTTTGCTTGCGAATTTCAGATGCGAACGCAACCTGGTACCCGGGCGCTGTTACTGTGGAAGGATTGGCTACAGGTATAGGCAGCAACTGATTAGGAGAGTTTCCTCCCGAAGAGCAATCGACTAAGTCAATCCCTAGGTCATTCATCCATTTTGAAAGTTGAATTGACTGGTCAAGATCCCAGCCACCTTTTACGTATTCAGATGCGGAGACACGAGCGAATAGTGGTATTGATTCTGGGATAGCGTTTCGAACCGCCGTGATTGTTTCTAGCGGAAAAGCAGCTCGATTTTTGAGCGATCCACCGTATTTGTCGTGGCGCTGATTAGAGATTGGTGAAAGAAATTCACAAGCAAGATACCCGTGAGCAAAATGTAACTCTATAACTTTGTACCCGGCGTCAACAGATCGAACAGCAGCATCAGCGAATGCTTGGACAATATCGCTAATTTCCTGTTCAGATAGTTCTGCTGGGATTGCATAATCTTCGTCGAATGGCAGCGGGCTAGGAGCGACGGGTTTCCAACCTTCACCGTCTTCACTCAAGAGGCCGGAACCGATCCATGGAGCCGCATGAGAGGCCTTACGACCTGCATGTGCAAGTTGGATCGCTGGTACTGATCCGGCGGAATCAATGAACTTAGTTATAGGTCGTAGCGCATCGACGTGGGCATCTGACCAGATTCCCTGATCCCATTGGGAAATTCTACCTTCAGGTCGAACCGCGGTGGCTTCCGCCATTACCAACCCCGCACCGCCGACGGCTCGAGTGCCTAAGTGCACCATATGCCAGGGCGTCGCCAAACCATCGGGTTTGCTTGAATACTGGCACATAGGAGAAACAAACACGCGGTTTGGGATGGTCTGCCCTCTTATTGTTATTGGATTGAAGAGTTGGCTAATTGGATCGACTCCGGGTTATCTGCAAACGAATATCACTGACTGATGGTCAAAGTGTATTCTGTTGGGGTAGTTGATTGGCGTGTAACGGCGCTTACGATTGTAATTATGAGATCATCTTTTTCGATGTCACTCAGGGTAATAGTTCCGGTAGCATTTTTATCAACGGGGAGACTGTATACCATCGAATCTCCTGAATCTTTTTTATGAATAACTTGGATTAAGTAATCTGTTGGAATCGTGGTCTGTACTAAAGTGAAACCTTTAGGAATCCACTCGTCGGTTGTTGTGGTATCGTCAGTCCAATTGATTGCTCTAATTTCGAAATCATCGAGGCAGATCCCTTTAGCAAACAATGCGTCATCGGTGATGTATTCAAAGCGTATTAATATTTCTTGCCCTGCGTAGCTGGAGATATCAGTGGAATCTTGAACCCAGCCCATACTGTTTCCGGTGAGTCCGGGACCGTAAGAGTTGCCGTTTGGATTGAGTTTGTTTGATCTTTCGGTGGTGAGGATATCCCATGTCACACCCTCATCAGTTGAGACCAACGTATATCCATAGTCCCAGGATTCCTCTATATCGTAGTTGATCCAATAGCTTAACGTAGCAGTGTCTACATCTGATAAATCCACACGCTTGGTTAAGGTTGAATTGATTGAATCTCCCTGATTAGACCACCAACATGTTTTGCCCGAATGTGGGGGATGAGTTAGCAGGGCTGTTTCTGCTTCACCTTTGAATTCAATTGTTATTTGCTGAGATTCACTTGAACCTACTACGTAGTCTGCACCAAATGATTTAACCTGACCATTCAGTGAACTGGGGACCTTCATGGGTATTTGTTTTACAGGTGGAAGCGAACGACTTTCATATCTATAGGGTCCTTCTTTTGAATTCAGGTAATTCGCAATAAGCCAGTTGGCGTAAACATCTTGCGCTGTAACATCGAAACCTAGATCAGCCAGTACACTGTCGATTGAGTCCATACTGTCTTTTTTATTTTGGGATACAGCGGACAATATTTTTGTGCCTCCGTAATGAGTAGCGAGAAATGCAAAGAAGAGGTTTGCAGCTCCGTAGTTGGCCGGTGATGTGTCAAATTCTATGAGTGAGGTTGATGGGTTCATTATGAAAGTAGAAATTGCGCTTCGGTCAAAACCGGCGATTTCCGCTGCGATTTCTGATAGCCCTTCGTTAACCCAGGAATCCTCACTGGAATCTGATGCGAAATGCGCTGCATGTTGTAGTTCATGGGCTAGAACACTTAAATATTGTCTGCTGGTTAACGTTAGTCGGTCTGCCGACATATAAAGTGCTTGGCGTTCGTTTGAGTGTTTGCGAATTTCCTTGGAATAGGAATCAGCCGCAGAAAAATAACCTCCCATACCCGATTGCAAAATGCCGTTATAAATGACTATCCTTTCATCTGCGTCGATTCCGGGTGTAACCGGGTAACCGAATACTTCGGTTACTGTGGGCCATATGTTGTTTTCAAAAGATTCGGCGACTTTTTTAATGTCGTCCCGATCAGGGATGAAGTCATTTTCAAATATCCAGTAAGCATGTTCGGATATATATGAAACCTCACCACTGACTTTTGTGTTCCCACTATCACGAAGGATCCAGAAATAAACTTTTTGACCTAGAGCCAATGGCTGTGGAGTCAGTAATTTTTTAGGTTCAACGTAATCTTTGAGGAGCCGCCTAGCGAGTGCTGGAAGATCGCGATCCGGCGGCGTAGGAATATATTGCTCAAGCGAGTCTTGTAAAAGCAAAGGTATGGTGGTCGGGGACTTTACGCTACTAGGTTGGGGTACGGTTTTTTTTTGCGTCGCTATAACCGTTGGCGTTTCTATTATCGTCATATCGGAACCACCTGAATCAGTAGCGGCCCCGGTGTCTACTTTGGTTGTGGCCTGAGAGTCGCCGACTATCGTAGGTGTGAAATCTTCAACGTCACCTTGACAAGCGGAACAGAGAATGATGATTGCGGTTAAGGCGCTGGCGAGGGCTTTCGTGTTGAAGTCAGCTGTGATTTTATCGAGCAATGTCAATGTGTTTTTGGAGCTTCGCCATCACCATTGAATTTATTCATGGCGTTTTCAAGATCATCGAGAATGATCATTTCGATCGCATCCACTGCCTTACAGGTGGCTCTAATGACTATTTCCTTAGCGTCCGGTTCAAATGTGCCCAAAACGTGATCTACTTGGGTAGAAATAGATTCTGGAATCCCTACACCTATTCTCACTCGAGGAAATTCGTTGGTACCTAATGCAGCGATTATTGATTTAAGGCCGTTATGCCCACCTGGGCCACCTTTTTTCCGGATTCTTAATGAACCAGGCGCTAGGTTAATATCATCACTAATGACCAGTATTTTTTCTGGGTCGGTTTTATATCGGTTGGCCAAGTACCTTAAGGCTGTGCCCGAACGATTCACGAATGTCAGGGGATATGCGAGCACTATGAGATTGCCATTAAGTTCCAACTCTCCGAATCTTAGATCCTTTCGCTTGTTATTCATTTGAGTTTTTGTGCGCCGCACAAACTCATCCATGCACCACCAACCCACGTTGTGGCGGGTGTTTTTGTACTTGTCACCCGGGTTACCTAGGCCGATTATTATCCATGGGGTAGATTTTGATCTACCGCCGTTGCCGCCTGGGAATAGTTTTTCTAAGATCGAGGAAACGTTCAATCGCTGTGATCTCCGCTGGAGCTAGCAGACACCTTTTCAAGAATATATAAGATGTTATCGTCGGATCTGATTGTAATGCTCGATAATTATCTTTGGAATTTAGTTGATGAATGGAAATTGCCGAGTGAAGTTTGATTTAGATATCAATATCTTGATTATCTGTAGGAATACCTTTAGAGCCTAAAGCCTTTTAGTCAACCGGTACTATCCCCTCGCCTATTAATGCCCTCAGCTGTTCCTCATTAATAATATGAATGCCGATTTGTTGGGCTTTATCCAGTTTAGAGCCTGGGTCTGTCCCTTTGACCACATAGTCGGTCTTCTTCGAAACTGAACTAGTGACTTTGCCGCCCATTTCTTTTATTTGATTTTGTGCCTCAGCACGGGACATTAATTCTAATCTGCCGGTTATAACAAACAACATTCCGTTTACTGGGTGATCGTCTGCCGGTTTTGGGGTCTGGTCGTAGGGATTTATCCCGAGTTCTATGAGGTCTTCGACTAATTTCTGATTTTGCTCTAAAGCGAAATATTCACATAATGTTGAAGCAATCGTTGGGCCTATCCCGTCAATCGCCAGTAATTCATCTTTCGTAGCTTTTTGTATTGCTGTTAGGTTACCGAATCGGTGTGCAATCCACTCAGCACTCTCCGATCCCACGCCTAATATTCCAAGGGCAAATAAGAGGCGAGGTAGCGATTGTGACCGTGAGGCTTCGATTGCTTGCAGCAAATTGGCCACGCGAGTTTCACCCATTTTGTCAACCTTTATAAGGTCATCTCTTCGATTATGCAATCGATACAAATCGGCAATATTCGAGACAAAGCCTAAGCGTGGAAGATCTTGTGCTACTCGCTCTCCGAGCCCTTCGATATCCATTGCACTGCGTGAAGCGAAGTGTTCCAGCAAACGTTCAAATTGAGTCATGCATGCCCCGTTCACACATCTAGTGACGGCTTCATCTATTGTCTGGATCGTTCTTGCCTCGCAGGATGGGCATGTTTCGGGGAATTGAAAAGGCGCTGATTGCGGATTGCGTTGATTTCTGGACGAGATACCTACTATTTGCGGGATCACGTCTCCTGCTCGCTGAATGATTACCCGATCACCTTCGCGGAGATCTTTCCTGGCTATTTCATCCTTGTTGTGAAGCGTGGCCCGCCCAACGGTAACTCCTCCAACCATTACTGGTTCTAATTCCGCCCAAGGTGTCAGCGCTCCAGTGCGACCGACGTTTATGTGTATAGATTGAAGTATCGTTTCTGCACGTTCAGCTGGAAATTTGAACGCGACAGCCCATCGAGGATCTCTACCCACATAGCCGAGACGTTTTTGTAATACGAGTGAGTTGATCTTGATCACAACGCCATCTATGTCATAATCGAGCGTGTCCCGGATTAAACTGGCGTTGGCGACGGCACTCATTGCTTCTTCGACTGTTTCTGCGTTACGCGTCCATTCGTTTACTCGACCGCCCCATTCTTTAATCGCATGAAGGGCTTCGCTGTGGCTTTTGGGCTCGACGGCGTTATCGATGTAGCCTAACGAATAGAAATACATGTCCAGTGGACGTTTTGCAGTTTCAGTAGAGTCAAGTTGCCTAAGAGATCCTGAAGCTGAATTTCTCGGATTCACATATGTTGGGAGTCCGGATTGTTCTCGTTCGCGGTTGAGGGATGCAAACTTGGATTTCGGCAAGAAAACTTCGCCACGTAATTCTAACTCTGAAGGGACATCCCCGCTGAGTTTTAACGGAACACTTCGAATGGTACGGACATTTGCAGTAACGTCTTCTCCTCTAATACCATCGCCGCGGGTTGCCGCTCGGTGGAGCACGCTATTATTGTAGGTTATTGCAATAGCTAGTCCATCGATTTTGAGTTCGCACACCATCGGAGCGTGGTCGATTTCTAGAAAGGCGAGAGTACGTCGATACCAATCTCTTAGACCAGTTTCATCGAATACGTTTCCAAGACTAAGCATCGGTAATCTGTGGGTGACTTCTTCAAATCCTGAAGCGGGAGGGCTGCCAATTCTTTGAGTTGGCGAATCAGAAGTTTGCAGTTCTGGGTAGGTCGACTCTATTGAAAGTAACTCCTGCATTCGGGCGTCCCATTCAGCGTCATCAATCTCAGGAGAGTTTTCAGTGTAATAGAGGGTGTTGGCTCTATTGATTTCAGCTCTTAGCCGGGCGGCCCGCTTTATGACTTCATCAGGGGCCGAGGAGTCTGAATTAGATTGGATATACAGTGCGGAGTCTTGATCACTCACGTGTTCATACACTCGTGTTTGTAATAGGCTTTAGGATTGGAAATCCCAGCAACGAAAAATCAGCGTGAACTGCGTTGCCCAAAGTATATCAATGCTACCTGTGTACTAATTGGACATAAATATTTACCAGATACTTCTGTTTGGTGAACATATGAACAACATAGGGAGGTCTATACTCGTTGTAATAAGTGTAAATGTATTAGTGTTCGAGCGTTTCGAATCCGTAATTAGACATGGCTGATATCCAGCCCTTTAGGGCAGTACGTTATAACTTCGATATCGCAGGGGATGTGAGTCTTCACGTTTGCCCTCCGTTCGACGTAATCACTCCGCAACTTCAACACGAACTTTACGATCGCTCTCCCTACAATATCGTTCGCCTTGAACTGGCACGGCGTGGGCTTTCAGGTGATCCATACGAACGGGCTGCGGAGACAGCACAAACGTGGAAAGATTCAGGTGTTCTTAAACACGATGAAGAGCCATCTATATACGTAACAGAAGAAGAATTTGAGTATCGGGGTCGAATACTGCGAAGGCGGGGGTTTATTGCCGGTGTCAGGTTAGAGGATTATGATCAAAAAGTCGTACTGCCTCACGAAGGTACACGATCAGAATGGGTAGCAGACCGTGTTCGGCTTATGGGTGCTGCACAGTCGAATTACAGTCCTTTGTTAGTTATATATCGTGATGATCTTCGCTCCAGTGTCACGAATCTCATACGGGCTATCGCTGGTGGTGAACCTACAGTCGTGTTCGAACCACCGGATATGCCTCAACTTCGGTTGTGGCGCGTTACGGATCCTGGAACCATTCATGTGATTCAATCCGTTTTGCGCGATTCAGAAATATTCATAGCTGATGGGCATCATCGTTATGAAGCAGCTTTGCGATATCGCAGCGCAGTGCGATCTGAACGAGAAGTTCGATTCGATGAATCAGTAAACTTTCGAATGATGTTACTGGTCTCATTTGATGAGCCAGGGTTGATAACACGCGGGTATCACAGACTCGTTGAGTCTGCCACAGACAAGGAATTTGCAGATCTCATCAAATCTATAGAGCTAACTTGTCATATAGAGGAATGGGTTCCTCCTCATGCTTCTACGACGACGGACCGCATTGAGCGGTTTGGAATCGAGTTAGGAGAGCGTAAAGGTGATGAAGTTGTGTTTGGTCTATACGGTAAAGAAACGGGCAAATTTCATATAGCAAAAATGAAATCTCCGCCTCAGGCAGGGAACGCTCTCGAGTATTCTGAATATTCCTATTTACATTCGCATGTGATTCGACCCGTTGTGAATAACGAACGTGAAGAGCAGATTATTAGTCCGCATCATGACCCTGAATTGATAGCTCGTCGCGTTGACGATGGATCAGCTCGAATGGCGTTCATTATGCGGCCAGTACCGCTTGATGAATTTGTTTCGATCGTGACCCGTGGCTGGCGATTACCTGCTAAATCGACCAATTTCTTTCCAAAACCTCCCGCAGGTGCGGTGATTCAGAAATTCGGAGAAACTCTATAACAGTCGAAGATCCTTCGTTATTGACTTAGTTGAGGGAGTCGATTTGTTTTAATACTTTTTCAGCACTTACGAAGTGACCAGTTTTTTCGCCGATGCTTTTCCACACAATTTCACCTTTTTTATCTATCAGGAACATTGAGGCTGATGCCAACCCATCTCCAAACAGGTTAAAAACCCCGTATGAATCTGGCACAGCAGAGTCTTCGGAGGTAAACAATAACGGGAATTCAATATCTGTTTTGGAAGCCAAATTTAATGAGCCGGTCAGGTTATCAGTGCTTATCGCAAGAATTTGAACTTTTTTCTTGTCAAAGACTTGTTTTTGTTTTTGCAACTCCACGAGTTGTCTCTTACATGCAGCTCACCAAAACGCTCTGTAAAAAGCTAGGAGAACCATTTTTTCACCTTCGAAATCCGAACGAGTAAACGTACGACCTTGGATTGACGGAAGGATGAAATCTGGTGCTTTGTTTGAGGTGATGGATGCTGTCTGTGTCGGCGGCTGTATTTTTTCGGATTGAACTATTTCTGAAACCGAAGAATTATCATCGAGATTGCCAGGGTTCGACTGGTCGACACCTTCACTCTCGCAGGCTACGGACAGCGCTAGGCTTAGAGCAATTAAAATAATCGGGGATGATTTTAAGCACAACTTGTAATCATGCCTTGTGCTAATGAAGTTCATTGCGATAAATCTAATGAACTATGAAGTCATACCATTGAGAGTTTCACTGGCAGCATTTAGAGCTTCGTCTATATGACTTTTTTCGACCCATCCCATATGTCCAATCCTAAAAATCTTTCCCGTTAACGATTTTTGTCCGCCACCCAATACGACGTTGAAGTTGTCATTTACGTTACTCAAAAACTTTTTCCCGTCTACGTCATCGGGTAGCCTGATGGCCGTTACGGTGTTGGAAGCAAACTTGGGGTCTGGTAGCAGATCTAGTCCTATAGATGAGGCTCCTTTACGGGTGTGTTCTGCAATTTCATGGTGTCGTTGGAATACGTTCTCTATCCCCTCATCGACCATTGATTGCAAGGCTAGTTCCAGCGTGAACATAGCCGGGAGACATGGGGTGAAGGGTGGTTGTCCTATCTTGAGGTAATCTTCGTACTGCTGTACGTCAAGGTAGTATTTCGGCATTGTTGATTTGGCATAAGCAGCCCAGGCTTTTTTCGAAAATGTGATCATTGCGATTCCTGGTGGCGATACCCAGCTTTTTTGTGATGCGGTTGCTACAACATCTACGCCCCAAGCATCTACCGCGATCGGAACTCCTCCGGCACTTGAAACAGCGTCTACTAAGATGAGCGCATCAGACTCTTCATGTATGACTGTGCACAGTTCCTTTAGAGGGTTAGAGACGCCGGTTGAGCTTTCATTGTGTGTGAATATTACAGCCTTGATATGGGGATTTTTTCTTATGTTTTCTCGCACTGCATCCAGATCAGCGGCGTTGCCTAGTTCGAAATTAAGCCTGTCTACATCAGCGCCATATGCTTCTGCGATTTCCGCGAATCTCTCACCAAAAACACCAATTATTATTGATAAGACCTTATCTCCTGGTGAAATTGTATTCACCACCGCTGCTTCCATCGCTCCCGTCCCAGAAGCCGTTATGAAGTAAACGTCATTATTCGTCATAAAAACGGTTTTTAAATTGGCAGACATTTGAACAAGCATTTCTGCGTACTCTGGACCGCGATGATTGATCATTTGAGAGCCTGCCACCGACAGCACGTCGTCAGGTAGCGGTACAGGTCCTGGAATTCTAAGGTTTGGCTGATTCTGGCTGGCCAATAAAGTGCTCCGTACTTATGACTGAATGGTGATGTTTATAGATAGTGGTCGCCTTGACTAAAGGCTATAAAAGATTCTAACTCTCGTTAGATAAAACGGTTGTAATTTCGTTGCAAAAATCTACACAGAAATCAGATGCTCGGTGACAGGGCGATAACAAATGGTATTTATCTGTAAATGGAAAACCTAATTTACCAGTTTTACAATAGCGTAGTTTTTTCGCCCTCTGCGTATGACCATTAGTCGACCATCAACAAGATCGTTTATTAGAACCACTCGACCTGCATCTTTGATTTGCTCTCCATTCAGTGACATGCCGCCTTGTTCTACCGTACGCCGCACGTCTCCGTTAGATTTTCCAGATCCAGTTGTGATAGCCAGTTCAGAGAACTTCATTCCATTGCCAGCTAGTTGATCTCGATTGATTTCCGTTACGGGCGATCCGCTAAGGACATCTTCCATCTCGTCTGACGATAACGCGGAGATATTGTCGCCAAAGAATGCCTCAGTAACCTTTAATGCTTGCGCGAGTCCGTTTTCTCCATGGACAGTTCGTGTGACTTCTTTAGCCAGAGTTCTTTGAGCTTCACGTTTTTGGGGTTCAACACTGACAGCTTCTGTTAAGTTTCCTATATGAACTTGATTTAATAAGGTAAACAATTTTGTATATGCCACCACATCTGCATCAGCAACGTTTAAAAAGAACTGATATAGCTTGTAAGGCGACGTTTGATCGGGGTCCAACGTCGGAGCGCCGTCAATCGACTTGCCAAATTTTTCACCTGTTGAGCTGACGACCAGTGGATAAACAATACCGTGCGCTCGCGGTCTACCGTCTGAGTCAGCTCCATGAATTTTGCGAATTAGTTCAACGCCTCCGAGAATATTGCCCCATTGATCGCTGCCGCCAGCTTGGAAACCAACCTTTTCTTGCTCGAACAGTCTCAGGAAATCATAGGCTTGTAGTAATTGATAGCTGAACTCAGTAAATGAAATTCCACTATCGCGGTCAAATCGACCCTTAACCGATTCTCGTCCCATCATGGAATTTACCGTGAAGTGTTTACCAATATCTCGGAGAAATTCCAATAGGTTGGTATCTCTTAGCCAGTTAGCGTTGTTAACAATACGAGCGGGATTGGATTTAACTTCGAAATCTAGAAACGGTTCGAGCTGAAGGCGAATCGCATCCACGTTTTCGTCAATCTGTGCCACTGACATCAGGGTGCGTTCTTCTACCCGACCAGAAGGATCTCCGATCATTCCAGTTCCACCACCCACTAGAGCTATTGGGCTATGACCGTGGCGTTGAAGGCGTACTAAACCCATGATCGGGACTAGGTTTCCGATGTGAAGGCTGCTAGCTGTTGGATCAAAGCCGTTATAGCACGAAACTTTTTTGGTCGCCAGAGTGTGTAGAGCTCCTGGAGTTGCGTCAAATAACGCTCCGCGCCATTCGAGTTCTTCTGCTACGTTTGCAAATTCTGTATATGTGGTCATAAGTATGTCCCGGTATTGGAATTTGAGTTGCGTTGCTTATTTCGCCAGAATTTTCCTGACTTCATCAACGTCTTTATTCATTTGGATGATTAGTTTTTCGGTGGATTCAAAAGCGATTTCACTTCTGGTGCGAGATATGAACTCAATTTGCATTTGCCTACCGTAGAGATCCCCGTCAAAGTCTAGAAGGAAAGCCTCAATTGTACGAATCCCACCGGCTTCAAAGGTTGGTCGTACACCTATGCTTGTAGCTGCTTTATGTGACTTCCCGTTAATTTCAACTATGGTTGCGTAAATTCCATTCCCCGGTATAGTGATCGTTGAATCTGGTCGAATATTGGCAGTTGGGAAACCTAATTCTCGGCCACGCCTATCTCCTTCTACTATTACTCCTGAGATAGAGTAATTTCTTCCGAGCATTATGGCGGCGGACTCGCAATGACCCTTGATGATTGCATTTCGTATCGCCGAGCTCGAGACTGCACAGTCGTTTACGATTTTAGTAGGGGCTTCTATGAAATCTACATTACATAATTTTTTCGATAACGAGAGTTTCTCGATTCCCAATCGGTCAAATCCGATTTTTGCATTTGGCCCAACTATTAACGCTTTTAATTCGATTAGGTGTTGAAGTTCTGATACAAATTCTTCGGCAGATAATTTCTGAATGGCTGTTCCAAAATTTAGCTCTATGACCTGATCAATTCCGATTTCCGTCAGAATGTTTCTTCGAGTTTTTAAATTGCTTATATACGAAACATTAAAATCGGGTTGCATGAAAGCCCTAGGCTGTTCTTTAAATACAAGGGCCACTGATATCGCCCCACGTGCCTTTGCTTCACATTTCACTTGTTCGAGCAACGCTCGATGCCCTAAATGAACTCCATCAAACGTGCCTACGGTAGCCACCGTCGGGCCTTTGTGGATTTCTATGGATGCGAACAGTTCTGAAATCGACATAATCGACGATAGATTAGCCTAGTCGCTGAATTCGTTTTATTAGCTAAGAATCGTGTGTGCTTCGCGTAGCAGCGTTTTGGTCGTTTCCCAATTAATGCATGCATCAGTTATCGACACACCGTACTTTAAATCCGCAGGATCGCCCAAGGATTGATTGCCCTCATTTAGGTGACTTTCAAGCATTAGGCCAATAACGCCCTTGTTACCGGCGGTACGTTGCCGAATCACTTCTCTAAATACAATTGGCTGACGGTTATGGTCTTTATTACTATTTGCGTGTGAGCAATCAATTACGACATTGCGCCGGAGATTTGCGGCCTCTAGTAAGGACGTTGCTGAATTAACCGATGCCTCATCATAATTTGGTCCTGCCGACCCTCCTCGTAGAATTAGTTGCTGGGCTTTGTTGCCTGTTGTGTTTACAACTGAAGCTCGACCATCTAGGTCGATTCCGAGGAATGCGTGTGGTGAACGTGCTGCTACCATAGCATCCACTGCGATCTGGCAACTACCGCCAGTACCGTTCTTAAAGCCGATCGGCATTGACAATCCACTTGCCATCTGCCTATGGGTTTGACTTTCGGTTGTTCGCGCACCGATTGCCCCCCATGAGATAAGATCGGCCATGTATTGGGGCGTAAAGGGATCTAAAAATTCAGTTCCTGACGGGAGACCTATTGCACCGATTTGTAGTAAAAAATCCCTAGCGCGTTTGAGACCGGTTTGTATATCGAATGTCCCGTCCAGGTTAGGGTCGTTTATAAGTCCTTTCCAACCTACTGTTGTGCGTGGCTTTTCGAAGTAGACACGCATGACAACCAGAATGGTGTCTTTGACTTCTTGGGCAATCGGGTAAAGCTTCTCAGCGTATTCAATTCCTGCTTTTTCATCATGTATAGAACAAGGGCCAACGAGCATCATCATACGGGGGTCAGTTCCGTTTTCGATGTTTTCTATAGCGGTACGAGTTTCGGTAACGATCTTCGCAATTTCAGGAGTAATTGGCTGTGAATCCAGGAATGAGCGCGGAGGGCCAAGCGGTTTGAGATCCGTGATTCGTATGTCTGATGTGGTCATAATTTAGGTTGGTTTCTGTAAAAATATAGATGCGTCGAAGATTGATGGGATGTTTGACTTGGGTTAATGATCACAATTTCAGAGTATTGATCTAATTGTTTTCCAAACTGAGATCGGTTAGAAATACTGTGAAATCACCTAGCTACGATATGAATGTCTGCATGTAGACATTCCGTTTGTATAACCAAAATACGAATCTGCAAACCAAGGCGAATGTACTTGGTTTAGGGTTGATATGTGCGTCTGACGTGAGTTATTTAAGTGATTTGCCTGCAATGTAGGTTTTCTCACAACTTAAGTGTTTGAATTTGAAAGATCTGGACGGAGTTTAGCAGCATCGTGAAGGTACACGTGCATTATCTCATTCTGTACTTTACTAGTGTTCCACAGAATAAGTATACGTACGCAACGCGTCAACGCTCCAGGGCGTGCCATTTCATGACTACACATTAATGGGACGTCGTTCCATCCTAACCGTTCTCTAGCTGCAACCGCTGGGAATTCGGCAACTAAATCAGGGCTGGTGCTGAATTGCACAGACGCGACATCATCTTGCTCGATGCTGTTCAGTTGGATGAGCTTGAATAATAATTCCTCAGTTGCATCCAGCACGTCTCTTGCTGATGTCCCTTTGGTCGTCGTTGCGCCTTTTACACCTCGAACCTTTGTTGCCAATCTTTTCCTCAAAACGTCTTCGCATAGCTTGTTGGGAGCCCCACGCTAGGCTATCACTACAGGTAGCTTAGTTTGCCATGACTTTTCGTGTCGTGCCGGGGATTAATGATCGTATAAATGTTCCAGCACGTTTTGGCGCATCGACTACATCTCCGGAAGCGATCCTATTAATTAGTTCGCTTCCCACTATAGCCCCGTCGGCATATTCAGCTACATTGGCTACGTGATCTGCAGTTGAGATACCGAACCCGATACCAATTGGTAAGTCTGTGAAACGGCGTACATTATCCGCGAGTATCTTTACGCGTTCTGACATAGATGCCCTTGCCCCTGTAACCCCTAGGACTGATATGCAGTAGATGAAACCGCGTGCTCTTTTACAAGCAAGCTCAATAGCGCGTTCGGTAGATGTTAGTGCTAGTAAAGGAATAAGTACTAAGCCTGCCCGATCTACTGCATCTTGTAGTGGATCTGCTTCTGCTGCTGGGAGATCCGCAGCAATGAGCCCATCGACACCGGCATCATGTGCATTTGAACAAAATTCATCAAGGCCCATAGATAAAATATTGTTGTAATAGCCCATGATAACAATGGGGATATCAATTCCAGCTTTTCGAATTTCTTTCACTGTATCCAAACATGTTTTTGGTGTGACACCATTTTCAAGCGCCTGGTGACCGGACGCTTGTATAGTGGGTCCGTCTCCTAGTGGATCACTAAACGGCATACCCAGTTCAATAACGTCAGCTCCCGCTTCTGCAACAGATCGGACAATGTCTTTGGTTATACCTGGCGCAGGAAAATCAATTGTCACGTACGGCACCAACGCTATACGACCTTCGTTCTTAGCTTTATCGATTGCTTGACGGATTCTGTCTGTTGCCATATTTCTGGTTCCTTTATTCAGCAATCAAATTTCAGTTGCATATTTTGCCAACATAATCGCTAAAGAATTGTGCAATCCATGGGCAAAAATCGCAGGCCATAATGCGCCAGTCTTAAGGTACACCCACCCGAGCGCCAGTCCTAATATGAAAGTAGGGACAATTGCGCCTGGGTCAAAGTGGAAAATTCCAAACAACAAGGATGAGAGTAAAAGAGATCGTGTTACACCGAATCTTTTTATCAGTCCTGGAAGAACAAAGCCCCGAAAAAATATTTCTTCAGCAATTGGCCCTACAATTCCTACTAATATCAGTGTTGTAATAAGGTTGCCACCCGCTTTGTCCATCACTTGTTGTGCTGTGTCTGGAGGTAACAGGAAGTCAAGTTTCAACCAATTTAATGCTGCGATCCAAAACATTAAAATAGTCAGAGCCATTAACCACATGCCAACAGCAAAAGCGTATGGTTTCAATCCGTAGATTTTTACGAAGCCAAGAGTGTTGACAGGTTGGCGGTAGAGAACAACGGAGAAACTTAGTGCGGTAACGGCGAAAGTTCCTGACAGGACGGTTGCCGTGATAATTGCCAAAGGTACACCCATGAATTCCGCCGCCCCATTCCCTACATCTGCGGCTAGTAAATAGCTGATCCATATGATCGCGATGCCAGATAAAAGTGACAGAGTTATTGGCCATAATGGGGATCGCGTGAGTTGGAGGAGCATCAGTGCCCCAGCACCTGATAAAAAACCTATGTAATAACCTGTTGGCGAAGTTACCGATGTTTCGAATCCTATATCGGTTCCTAAAACACCACCTAAGCTGAGAATTGCAATTGAGACCAACACAGTGATGGTTGATGCAACAATTACATTGCGTGCCCCCCACTTCACGTGTGGAACAAGAAATCCGTCGCGCTGCTTATCTGGTGCCATCAATGGTAGGAACGCATTTTTGATTCAAATGCTCACTGTAGCCACGTCACGTTTCCGTAGAGTGTTGGGTCTATAGGTCTGGACGAAAAAAGATCATATTCTTTCTTTGAGTTACCAACAGTGATGAATTCTCCATGTCCTGGTAACACCATCGTTGATTCTTCGAGAGTAAATAGATGCGTTTTAATAGAGTCGATCATTTGTATTAATCGTCCATGCGATGCTGATTTTCCTGGCCCACCTGGGAATAAAGTGTCGCCACTGAATACATGGGCGTGTTCCTTGTTATTCTTAATCGGCTGGACGATAAAGCAAGTTGATCCTTGGGTGTGCCCTGGTGTTGCGACAGTTTGAATAACGATATCCCCAATCTCTATGCGATGGTCTTTAGTGAAATTGATTGATGTTTGGGCTGACTCTGGTAACGATTCTCTATCTGCAATTCCTATACCTATTGGTACTTCGAAATGTGTAGTGACGTTCATGAGTCCCTCAACATGATCGCGATGACCATGGGTTATCAATACTGCGGTCACCTCGGTATTCTTGGCTGCGCTTATCAGTGCTGTTGGTTCTGCCGGCGTATCAATGATTACAGATTTATTAGTTTGCCTACATGTGATCAAATAGGCATTGTTTGCGAATCCAGAGATGAATCTCTGAATTAACCAATGTTTACCATTGAATATTGTATTCATTGTTTTCTGTAATGGATCTTTGATGGAATTAAAATTTAGGTTGAGCATTTAAGAAGAAACGGCGCTAAATGCGCCGTTTCTTCTTAAATGCTTTTGATTACCATTAGCTTTACGTGACTTGAGGTTCTGGATCTGCGTTCTCTGATACTTCGTTCTCTGTTTCATTTGTTGGCATCGGAGGGTCATCGGAAGAACTTGGTGTATCGGTGACCATTGGGCTCATCAGCAACGGGTCTTTGCCATCAATAATTGCTACGAACTGATCGAAATCTATTGTTTCGTGCTCCAGTAAGAAACTGGCAATTGCTTCGAGTTCCTTATCGTGATCTTTTAGCAGTTTGTTGGCCATTTCTTCACCCTGCAATAATAGGCGATTGATTTCATCGTCGATGATACTTTCAGTTTTAAGAGAATAGTCCCGTTCCTCTGACATCTCTCGTCCAAGGAACACTGCTCCTCCTTGTCGCTTACCAAAAGAACGATTAGACAGCTTTTCGCTCATACCTAGGCGCATTACCATTTCACGTGCAATGCCAGTAGCTTGCTCAAAGTCATTTGAAGCACCAGTTGTGACGTCTCCAACTTTCATGACCTCGGCAGCCCTTCCTCCCATAGCTGCAGCGATCTGAGCTTCAAGTTGCTCTTGAGATGCATAAGATTTATCTTCTTGTTGCCACCTGGTAAAACCACCAGCCTGACCCCTCGCGATTATCGATATCTTCCCGATAGGCGATCCACCCGGCATCAGGTGGGCTACAAGAGCGTGTCCAGATTCATGGTATGCCGTTATCTTTCGATCTTTCTCACTGATGACCTTACTCTTACGTGCTGGACCCATCGATACACGATCAATTGATTCAGTGAGATTTTCATAATTGATCGACTCTTGATTATTTCTTGCAGCCATTAGTGCAGCTTCATTTATCAGGTTTGCGAGATCGGCGCCTGAGAAACCGGGAGTCTGCTTAGCAATATCAGCGAGGTCGATGTTTTTTTCGATCGGCTTACCTTTGGCGTGCACATCTAAAATAGCGGTACGCCCGCGGATGTCCGGACTATCTAGGATTACGCGTCGATCAAATCGGCCTGGCCGGAGTAATGCGGGGTCAAGTATGTCAGGACGGTTAGTAGCTGCAATGACAATTACGTTTGTTGCAGAATCGAAACCGTCCATTTCAACTAGTATTTGGTTTAGAGTCTGCTCGCGTTCATCGTGGCCCCCGCCAAGACCAGCACCACGATGTCTTCCAACGGCATCTATTTCATCAACGAAGATGATGCATGGAGCGTGGCGTTTCGCCTGTTCAAAGAGGTCGCGTACTCGGGAGGCGCCCACACCTACGAACATTTCAACGAATTCAGAACCCGAAATAGAGAAGAAGGGAACGCCAGCCTCGCCTGCAACGGCTCGAGCCAGTAATGTTTTACCGGTACCTGGAGGTCCTACTAACAAAACGCCTGATGGAATTTTTGCACCCAGCGCCTGAAAACGTTCAGGATATTTGAGAAACTCAACAACTTCTTCTAGTTCTTCTTTGGCTTCGGGTACCCCCGCCACGTCGAAAAATGTGACGGTTGCTTTAGTACCAACAAACATACGAGCCTTACTACGGCCGAAACCCATTTGCTGGTTACTATTACCCTGAGCTTGGCGCATCATGAATAATAGAATTCCACCGAACAGTATTAGCGGTAGGAATCCGATCAAAATACCGAATAGGTTTGAAAAACCGCTAGAACCTTTAACTTTGACTGAATATTTTGAGTTGTCCACACCTGCGCTGCTAAGGAGATCAGCAACACTGGAGCCCTGTTCCTTGCGCGATGTGAACACACTGACGCCATCAGTGATGGTCAGTGAATCACCCTGAACTTCGATTTCCAGCTTGGAGGAACCACTTTTATTTTTTGCTAATTCGACGACTTCGTTGATACCGATTTCTTGGGAGTCATCTAGTTGGTTGGAGAACATGAAGAAAATGGTGATCGCTGCAACGATGATCACCAAATACAACAAACTGTTTCGTACCCAGCGGTTGTTCATTTACCTTGTCTATCCAATTACTACTAATGATTCGGGGTCGATAACTTTCACTTTGTTAGTCTCATATGGCTTATCAAAGTGAGAAAATGTGAGAAAATGCCGAGATAAATTACGTCGTTAGCCTCAGCTAATTCTAACATAAACCTCGGTTTTTTATGTGCGAACCAAGTAGGTACTTCAGGTGATATCGTGTAGAGAATCGTGTTGCCTTCTAATTGAGTATCCATGGCTTGATTGATATATTGGAAGGCCTACCAGTGCGACACAGGTACTAACTGCACTCAAATCTTTCAATTGCAGTTCGGTGGAATGACCACTCCGCGTGTCTTACGGAGAGTGAACATAGCAAAAGAATTTAGGGTGAATCGCCGAATTCGGGCTGATGAAGTCCGTGTTATTCGTGGCGAGGATTCGACTGAGTCAGTTGTGATGTCAATACGCGATGCTATTGATATGGCAGAAGGGGAAGGTCTAGATCTTGTAGAGGTTGGACCTAACCAAAGTCCGCCGGTTTGTCGTATTCTCGATTATGGCCGTTTTAAATACATACAAGGCAAAAAACAACGAGAGGCTCGTAAAGTTTCTCGAAGTGCCAGTAAGCAAAAGGAAGTACGGCTCAGTCCTGTGATGTCGGATAACGACATCGAAACGAAAATTAAAATGACAAAGAATCTTCTTTCTGAAGGTGCAAAAGTCAGGGTTTTCGTTCGATTCAGAGGGAGACAGCGTGCACACCCCGAAATCGCTATGAAGGTTTTGAGAAAAGTTGCCGAAGGGGTCGCTATGGTTGCAAAACTTGAGAAACCACCAGGCATGGAAGGTCGAGTTCTCAGCATATTGCTCGCTCCATCATCTCAGCAAAACCAGCAACAAAACCAGCAAAGAGAGCGAAAACGACAGAAAAATGCAGAGTTGGTTTCTACTACGGTAAGCAGTGTCACTGATGATCAGGGCACAATGAAAGCGGAATAACCTACGAATAAATTAACAATTCGTAGTCTTGAAGTTTAGAACGGGAATTACCTTACAATGCCTAAGATGAAAACCCATAAAGGTGCGAAGAAGAGGTTCCACGTCAGTGGGACCGGCAGGGTTTTACGAACAAAGGGTCCTAAGAGCCACTTTCGCCGCCGCAAGGCTGCGAGAGTTAAACGCCTTTTTGGCGGGAAGGTTGCTCTTGATTCAAAGACGTTTTCTAAGACTATTAAGCAGGCTATCAGTGCACTGCATTAATAGTAATTGTTCAGATATTTGTATGCAGTACGAACTTGAGTCACGGTTCTTAGTTCGTTTCATGGAGGAGAGGTAAGTTGGCTAGGGTAAAGGGCGGAACTACTACGAGAAGGCGGCATAAAGCTGTATTAAAGGCCACACGCGGTCATAGAGCTTCACGCAGTCGAAGATATCGTGTTGCTCGTGAATCTTTAACGCACGCACAAGCGTACTCGACTGCGCATCGGCGACTGAAAAAACGTACTAATCGATCACTGCAGATAATTAGGATTAATGCTGCAGCCCGAGCGAATGGAATCAACTATGCGAGTTTGATTCATGGAATGTCGCTTGCGGGAATCGAGTTAGACCGTAAGTCTCTTGCGGAATTGGCAATTCGAGAGCCTGAAGGATTTACGGAGATTGTTAAGGCCGCTCAATCTGCCCTGTAATTAACCTCTTACGGCTCTTTTCTATGCCCAAGGTAGTTTGATGTATACGTTGCTGAATTTATTCAGCGACAGTTACCTAGGTATTCAAATGGGTATTGAAGAAATTTATCACGTTTCGAACGTACGTTTCAGGCTGGGTTCTGAACGCTTCCATATGTCCTGCACCGGGGACAATCCAGACTGTTTCTTTGCCTTTATCAATTTCCTCGAAGCTGGCTCCGACTGCTCTTCCAAGTCGTCGGGCATGGTCCGCAGAAATTAAAATGTCATCCTCCCCATGAATGATGAGAACAGGTGTATCAGATCGTGCTAAAGATCGTGCGGGGGAGATATCTGATATATCAATTCCGTACATGGTTTTTGCCATGAATTTCATTCCTGGAAAACACAAGGTAAGGGGGCGTTTAAATCCCTTCATTGAGTTTTTGAGCATTAACGAGTAATCAGCGAAAGCGCTGTCCGATACCACGGCCTTAAAATTATTTGAATTTGAACCTGTCATCAGAGCGACGGCACCACCCAGTGAAAACCCCAAAACCCCGATTCGGTTTCGATCCGATCCTTGGCTCACAAGGTAATCGTATGCTCCTTGCAGGTCTAGCCGCTCATAGTACCCTTCAGATGCTTTGTCTGATGGAGAATCTCCTCTTGCACGCATATCGAACATTAACACCCCGAATTTGTGTTTTACCAGGGCACGAGCAATATTAAGCATGCCGGTTTTTCGATCACTACGGCTCGCGTTATTTCCTTGGAGCATCACGATCCAGGGTTGGTTTTTTATTTGTGTATCTTGAGAATTCGAATCAGGTTCAGGTGGGATGATCCAGCCCGAAAGTTTCGATTCACTACCACGACTGGTGAATGTTACATCGTGATAGAAAAGACCCACTGAATCCGGGGTGTTCTCTGGTCTAAACCGAGTCGTGCGAGTCAGCCCAGATGCCATTGCTGAAGAGACACCGACATAGCTACCGGCAATTACTGCGAGAAGAGTGAAAGTTGTTTTCAGCAGTCCCATGCTTAGATTCTAACGTGGAAGCACCACATAGGTGAAGAATCTTATTCCAACACGGAATCGATCATCACCAACAAGAAAAACAATGCTAAATATAGCAATGAGTATTTGTAGAGTTTCGCAGCTGCTGGGCGATCTGGGCTTTTAAGCAATTGGTATGCGAACCAAAACAGAATTAAATTTAGTGACGCTGATCCAATTGTGTATATCCAACCCAAAGCTTGTGAAACAAATCCGAACAGAATGGTTAACACAGAAAGTACAGCCGTATATAGCAGTATCTGCTTAGTTGTGTGTTTGATACCCATAACCACAGGCAGCATTGGGATATTTGCTCGAGCGTAGTCGTCTTTGATCATGATGGCCAGTGCCCAGAAATGTGGAGGAGTCCAGAAAAATATGATTACAAACAGATACCAAGCTGAAAGATCAACCGTGCCTGCTGATGCAGCGTAACCCACAAGTGGAGGAACTGCTCCAGCTGCTCCTCCTATTACAATGTTTTGGCTTGTTGTGCGTTTGAGTATGACCGTATACAAACCGAAGTAGAGCAGTGTTCCAACGATGGCTAGACCAGCTGCCAACACGTTGGTCATCAGTGTGAGTATTACAAATGATCCCACATTGAGTGCGATCCCGAAAAGAATCGCTGTATTAAACGCTATTCTGCCTTCAGCGACAGGACGGTTTTTTGTCCGTCCCATTTTTTGATCAAGCTCACTTTCGTAAGCCATATTCAAAGAAGCCGCTCCACCAGATGCTAGTGCTCCACCAATTATCACCGCTATTATAATTTTCAAGCTAGGAGTTGATTGAGCGCCGAGAAATGCTCCTGCAACTGCTGAAACAAGAAGTAGTGACATGACTCGGGGCTTTGTCAGGGCTAAAAAATCCCCTAACAATGGGAGTAAGTTTCTCCGATTGGCTGTTTCGTTAGTTGTCATTGTTGAATCTTAACCGGTGGTTCCGGATTGGGCAGAGTCTGTTTGTATCAAATGTTGATCGTGTCTAGAAACTGGACGCAGTATTAATGCTACAAGTAAAACCATATCGATCCACACCACGGTAGCTAAGCTCAGGTGACTCGCGCGAGCCCAAACAGAAAATGTAGTCCACGGGTTAGCTGCTCCAACCAGCATTTGGACGAAAATAAGAATAGCTGATCCCAAAGCTGCTGCACGTAGGGTTCTACTGGTATTCGGAAGGCGCCATACGCGGTGTCCTGCCAAAAGTACTGCTATTACAGATGCTAATGACAACAACCTGTGCGACATGTGAATCCATGCAAGGCCTGATTTGGGAATGATGTCAGGTCCACATAGTGGCCAAGAAGTACACACGGCTCCTGCCTCTTTCCACACCGCGTAAGAACCAGAAAGTAAAGCGACCAGAGACAATATTGCGGCAGCCGCGGCCATATTCAGTGCACTTCTGTGTTCATTACTCACTCTTCCCCAGATCCAACGTGAACTTTTGTCAATAGATCCATTTCTTGAATGTGAAGCAGCGACCAAAGCTAGTACACCCAAGCAGACTACGATTTCAGCTAGAAATAGATGTGCAGTTCGGATTGCTGGATCTAGGTCGTTCAGTACCACCAAACCGCCTAGCATTCCAACGATGGCGATTAGAACAAGTTCTGCACTTGCAAGCCATGCTACGACTGATTCTGATCGATGTCGGAGCCAAAGTCTTACAACTGCAGCCACGATTGTGAGACCTAGCAATGTTCCAATTGAGCGGTGACTGTATTCCAATATGACATTATGTGGGCGTGGAATGGCGGTAGGTGACCCTGTCCATAATTTATCGATCGTTTGTTGATCTAATGGTGGTATCCATTGCCCATAGCAAGTGGGCCAATCTGGGCAGCCATCTCCTGAGCCAGTGACTCGAACTACTCCGCCAACTGTAATTTGAAGTATGGCACCCAAGACAGCCAATGAAAGCAGTAAGAGTAGAAGCTTGTCTTTTACGATAGGGAACTTAGGTGAAGTCGCATGTGACGAGTGCCCGTATGATTCCATTGTTATTTGACTTCCAATATTGAAATATTGACTTAGTTCAATCTGCTCTTTTCAGCTGGCAGGATTTTGCGTGAAAACCCCCTTTATTATGATCGCGCAGAAGTGATGAATATGCTGAGGAATTTACTGTCGTTAATGACAAGACAACGGGACTTTTCTCACGTAGTTACCGTTTACAGATACCTATAGGCAATTAAGGTGGCATTAACAATTATTCGTTGATCATATACCCGGGGAGGCCAACACGTTACCAGTGTAATTTGGGCATCGTTTGAGGTGGTGAGATGGAGGTCTTCTTCATGCATCTGGTTGGTAGTTGTGACCCGATAAATGAACTCTGCATCGTTGGTCTGAAGATAAATGTCTACAGGGTCTTCTTTGATAAGGTCAGCAACTTCAGGTAGATGTCTGAATATGTTTCCTTCGCCTGCTGTAAAGCTCTCAAGATGTCCGAAGAACCAACCTTTTCCTTGTTGGCCGGGGTCTGGTGTTTCTGGGATGTGTCCTACTGTGTTGTCTGGTGTTTCGTAAGACCGTTCATTTGCTACATCAATAATTCCTAGGTCTACCACTGTTGCGTCAACGTTAATAGAAGGAATTCTGATCACAGTTGCTTTTGAACTGGGGTTGAAATTTTGAAAAATATCGGTGGATAAAATTGGAATGAACTCGTCTGGAATGGTGGGGCCGCCATATGGATCTGAACCTGCCCACTCTGGTTGAGACCAGTACTTAGGATTCAACAGTGCACCAGGATAAATATTGGCGAATTGACCTGCATTAGCTCTTCGTTGAGTTAACGGTATGGGGGTTTTGCTTTCTACAGGGATCTTTGCGGTATGAGAAATTGATCTGCCCAAGTGGTCACCAAGGGATTCTTCCGGAATACTGTAGCTGAATTTATCCGCGTCTGATCCTGAGCGCATTCTGGAGTAGAAATACCAGCTGGACGCCACTATAAGCGCCACACCCAACAGCGCTATTGCATATGCAGAAATCGCCAATACTGAAAACCTCGATGGCTTATCAGTAGCAGGTATTGGTGTTTTGCCCATCTCTATTCCAAATAACGTAATCCAATGTTGGCGTTGAATTACATGGACGAATACTAACGGACTCTAGCGCCTTTATGGATGTCTTCGCCTAAATGGATCTCACCGTTTCGGATTTTCAAATTGAACTCACACTCTGGATTGGTGCAGACCCAAGCCTTATAGTGCACAGCGGCTCCTTGGGCGCCGAAATCAGATAAAGGCACCAAACACCCTACGTTACACGCTATACATTCCGGCCAGTTATTTGAATCCAAATTCTTAACGCTCCTATTGTGACCCACTGATTGACAGGTATTTCAATTATTCGTTTGGCATTTTTTAGGCTTTCTAGGTGAATGCCGTTAATGCCAGACGCGTTTATCCTTGACCATTCAGCATATTACTATCCGTAGGTCGGGAAAAACACTGGCTTTAGCGTTACATTGAACATATTGAGATGATTATTTTAGGAATTGAAACAAGTTGTGACGAGACATCCGTTGGGGTGGTAGACGGGGATGGCTTTGCGTTAGCTAACGTGGTAGCTACACAGGTTGATGTTCACGCCCGGTACGGTGGGATTGTCCCGGAAGTAGCGTCGCGCCAGCATGTTTTAGATATTCGGCCTGTTTGTGAACAAGCTATTTTGGAGTCCGGGATTGATTGGAGCGATATTGATGCAGTGGGAGTTACATACGGTCCGGGACTTGCAGGGTCTTTAATCACCGGATTAAATTTCTCGAAAGCCCTTTCATCTGCGATTGGGGTCCCATTGGTTGGGGTTAATCATTTGGAGGGTCATGTATATGGGGCTTGGATCAGGACTAAAAAAAACGATCTCCAACCTTTCCAACAATATGTCGGTGAAAAGTTAATTATGTGTCTTATTGTGTCGGGGGGACATACCGAACTTGTTCTACTAAAAGATCATGGCAAGTTCAGGTTGTTAGGTGAAACTCGAGACGATGCCGCAGGTGAAGCTTTTGATAAGGCAGCGCGTGTGCTGGGCCTTCGTTATCCTGGCGGTCCTGAAATACAGCGCGTAGCTCAAGATGCCCCGATGATTGAGTCGTTACCAAGAGCGTGGATGAAAGGTACAGATGATTTTTCATTTAGTGGGCTTAAAACAGCCACACTGAATCGTGCCCGTTCATTAGGAATATACCCACCTGATAATTCTCTTGCGGAAGTTGATCATACAATCATTGCTGGTCTCGCAAAGGCATTTCAAGATTCAGCCGTGGATGTACTAGTATCCAAAACAGTCGAGGCAGCCCTCCGGGAGGATTGCGCGGGCATTGTGTTAGTAGGTGGTGTGGCGGCTAACAAGGCTTTGCGTGAAACTCTTGTGAAGAAATCGCCGCTTCCTGTTGGTATACCACCTTTTGAGTTTTGTACTGACAATGGTGCAATGATTGCTATGGCCGGCCTTATTAACTATCGCTTAGGTCGGCGGGATCAATGTGATTTGGATGTGATGCCTAATCTTAGGATAGGGAGCGTGACTTAGAGTCGATTGGATGGGTAGTTGCGAAAGGGGGACCCAATTCGTCTTGGTACGAGGCGTCGCCTTGTATCCTCTACTTCCTGCAGGAAGTTCACAGCTTCGGATAACTTATTGCCTACCTCCCCGCTGACTTTTCCTGCCGTGGTTTGGAATTCAATATGAACTCCGTCTGGACGTAACCAATAATCTGCTATCAAAACTAGCGAAATTAATGCCACAGCCAGTGCGGCTATGATCCCTGGGGTGGAATTTGGGGTAACTTGCCAGACGCCGATAGCACCGAATAATCCAATGATGCCCCACACAGCACTTCTACGGGCTCTTGGGCGTCTGAAAATTTGGATTGACGAAATATCTTGGATCCGGATCGATGAATATACAACCGTTGATCGTGAGTCACGGGTATATATGATCCTATTGTGAGTGAGCTCAAATCCTCCGTCATTATTTGATATAAGTTTAGAGATCACCCGCTCACCTGGTAATAGTTGAGCGCTTATGAGTGAAGAATTGTTGGATATCTGGTTAGTGCCGGTGCCAGATTTTTCACCGCTTTCTAGGATTTTATCGTTGTCCATACGTGTAATGCTATCTCAGGTTAGAGATATCGGGTTTTTAACTTCCGCATGATTTTTGATTGCAAGTGATTTGTAATAGCGTAGGTTTTGGATGTGTTTTGAGTTATGACTCATCAAGTTCCTGTATCCATTTAAACACATGGTTAGAGGAATTGAGTCATTTTTGTTGTAACTCGATTAAGTTGGAATTAACTTTGGATATTAGGAATGGTCTGGTCAGGACTAACCACTATCCGCTACTCCAATTTGTCATTCTTATGAGCGGCCACGAAGGTGCGCGCTTCTCCTAACATCAACTCAGCGATACCAATGCCTGTTGTTAGATCACCACCGGCAGTTTTACCTGCGGCTCTTGCTCGTGTCTCTACATCAAGTGTGGCAGCAATACGATCAGGATGATTGGGTTCACCAGGATGACCGAGTGATTGAGCGAAATCGTGTGGCCCACCTGTCACACCAGTAAGGCCGGGGACGGCAAGGATATCGTCAAGGTTATCCCACGCCTTTTTGTCTTCTATTTGTGCAACTACCAGCATATTTTTATTTGACCATTTGGCGAATCCGAGTTTGCCTCCGTACTTTTCATCTAGAACGGTCTGATCGTTGAATTCTGTACCTCTGCCCCCGCCCCACGATCGTTTGCCTTCGACTGGAAAGAGACATGCATCGGCCAGCGCCTGGGCTTCTTCACCGGAGTTAATGTGAGGGCCGGTAACTCCTTGAATTCCGCGGTCGAGATACAGATTGATCTGGTAAGCAGCATTGTCTGGAACTCGTGCGATCACCGACATGCCGTAGCCGTTTGCTGTACGACATATATCGTCGATCGCCTCTTCCGGGAAGCCACCATGTTCGCCATCTATCGAGATAGCGTCAAAGCCGACATGCGCTGCCATTTCGATCATGTACAAAGCCGGATGTGCAAGTGCGAAAACTGTAGCTTTTCGGCCTTGTTTATTAGCTTCAATAATAGTGTTGTTGATCATCACTAAGGTCTCCTGTAGATGGAATTATTTTTTACAGAATTCGAGTTACTTGGTTGTTTCTCAAATATGTCGTTGTGAATATCTAAATTTCTGTTGGCTGACGATTTGTACGCTCCAGCCGGTTTATACCGTCGAAGAACAAGTTGTGAACTCATTAGATTCCTCTTATTCTGCCTCCAGCCGAGGTTACTTTTGTTAGAGGCGGGTGCGCTGCGATTTCTTTTTCATTGAGTTCAAGTCCTAAGCCGGGTGCATCAGTGAGTTCGACGTAACCGTTTTGTTGGCGGATAAACCCGTTTAGAACGGTGAAATAGTGTTCAGTGTAAAACTCAGCATGATACTCCTGAATTTCGAAATTGATGATCGATGCATCAAGGTGCATTTCTGCCATTGCTCCGACAGGAGAGCATACGTTGTGCGGAGCCATGGTTATATGTTTTGCTTCTGCGATGATAGAGATTTTCTTTAGCTCAGTGATGCCACCGGCATTTGCTATGTCTGGCTGAAGCACGTCGACGGCATGCCTGTCGACTATTTCTGCGAACGGAAATTTAGTGTAGAGACGTTCGCCGGTCGCTATCGGGATGTTGACCTTATTTCGAACCTCTAATAGTTCGGAGACCCGTTCTTGAGATACTGGCTCTTCGTAAAAAAGTGGTCGGTATTCTTCGAGACGTTTTCCTATTTGAATTGCATTCATTACGTTGAATTTGGCGTGTGCTTCAACGAGGATGTCAACAAATGGACCGACAGATTCTCTAACAGCGGCGACGCGTTCTTCGGCAAGCTGAGATTCTTTGAGTGATAATTTATAGAAGTTGTCTTGTCCGAACGGGTCGAACTTAAGGGCAGTGTAGCCCTTGTCGATTACGATCTTTGCTTCTTCTGCGTTTTGTTCTGGTGTGCCGGGGTTGGTATACCAGCCATTTGCGTAAACTCGAATTTTTTTTCTGTGGGCTCCCCCTAGTAACTTCCATACTGGTTGGTCTAGAAGCTTACCTTTAAGATCCCACAACGCGATGTCAATCCCTGACAGGGCCGTTGATGCTATCCGTCCGCCTCGTGCCTGGAAATCTTGATACAGATTTGTCCAATGGACTTCAGATTCTAGAGGGTCTTTACCGGATAGATGCTTTTGTACCATCGCTTCGATCATGGCCATTACGAGATCATCGTCTTCCATGGGTGATGCATCGCCAATACCAGAAATTTTCGGATTGTCAGTGTTTAATATGACCAAAAGCCAGTTACGCTGAGCATTGTGGTGATTCGCTGAAAAGCGTCTGAATTCAACGTTTGTTATTGCTGGCATGTCTAATTGGATCTTTTTTAGCTTTTTTAAATAGCGTATAGGGCGGGGAGTATACGCTGGTTTTGTCGGAATGTTGGTAACTGAAACGTCCTATTTGATCGATACACGTGAAACAGGTGCAGATATGATGTTGGCGGTTTGGTTTTCGGTCGTGTGTAATTCTGACGAGGTGATTATTTTTGGCTAACACGCTACGCCTGTGGGCACTTTCTGACACACATGTTGGGACCGATATAAAATTCGGCAGACGTTCGCTTGAAGAGGTGATTCAGCATGCTGAAGCATGGCCAAATCGACCGGAGCAATCAGGAGGTTTCGATATTGCTTTGAACCTCGGTGATTTCTCGGGGTCTCAGTTGCCTCCCGATGATGAAGAAGGTGAACTGGTTGTTTCTCAATATGCGTCTGCTAGGTATCACGGCAGAGAGCATTTCTACGATGTGATTGGCAACCATGACGCTTCTGGCGCAGAAGAGCCAACGCAGTGGTGGTTCAAGAAATGGATAGACCCTGTCGGCAGTAACCCGGAATTTTCACAAGTCGATAATTTCAAGAGACCATATCCGATAACAGGGACTTGGGATAATTATTCATTTGAAGTTGGCAACATAGTTTTTTTGATGCTCGCTGACCGAAATGATGGCGGTCCACCTATCGGGAGAGGTGAGTTTGGTGGATATCCTGCAGGTGCTATTTCAGAGGAGACGTTTCAGTGGTGGGTTCAGAAGGTATCTGAGAACAAAGATAAGATTGTTATCACTGCCCACCATCACATGGTCAAGGGAACGACGGTCGCATCAGGATTGGGTGAGGGCTGTGATGAGGGCTATCACGGTCGTATGCCAGATGGAGGAGCCCCAGGCTCATCGTTCATATACTGGGTTGGCGGGTATAAGGATTCTGGCCGGATAGAGGATCACCTCGCGAGCAATGAACCGGCGATAGATTTGTGGCTCGGTGCACATACACATACTCATCCTGATGATACGACCGGTGGTCGGACTCATATAGAGCGCAAATGGGGTGTGAATTTTGTGAATGTATCGGCCATAACTAAGTACCACGGCAAGCGGAATTCGATTCCTATGAGCCGTTTATTTACTTTCACTGATGGCAGTGACGAAGTTCGGGTGCAGTGTTATCTGCATACTGATCAGTACGCTGAACATGGGTGGTACGAACCATCGGAACGGACAATTAAGCTACGCCATCAAGTCGAGATGGTGAAATGACAAAGACCATACAGGAATTATTTGACCTGACCGGCAGAACGGCTATTGTCACCGGAGGTGGGACACACCTTGGGACTGCTTTTACTGAGGCCTTGTGTGATCTCGGTGCAAAGGTTTACATTGCTTCTCGCAGAGCACGACTTTGTGAAGAGGTCGCGGAGCGTTTACGTGAGAGAGGTATGGATGTGGTGGGGACGGAATGTGATGTTACAGATGAGTCACAAGTTGAGGCTTTGGTAGAACGTGTGATGGTTGAGAATGGTCGGCTTGATATTGCTGTATGCAACGCCGGTGGTTCATTCACAACAAGCTATCCACCTGATGGTGATATAGATGAATTTAAACAAACATTGGATGTAAATTTGACGGGGACATACATAACGGCCCAGTGCGCGACTAGAGTCATGATTCCCGAAAAGCGTGGATCGATTATTACTTTGGGATCCATAGGGGCAACGCTTTCAATGGATCCTCGGATTTATAATTCCGAGTTCAACCGGTCAGGTCCTCCCTATTTAGCAGCCAAAGGTGGCGTACTTAATCTTACGAGAGCATTAGCTGCGGAATTTGGCGAATATGGAATAACAGTTAATTGCATCTCACCAGGTCAAGTACCTCGTACTGACACTAACGCTGATCAAATTGAAACCTTTCGCAACATGATTCCGCTTCAGCGCACAGGTTTATCCGAGGATCTAAAGGGCAGTCTCGCGTTATTAGCATCCGATGCTGGGGCATGGATTACGGGACAAGAAATCCGAATCGATGGGGGCTGGTCCATATGGTAGCCAAGTTGGTTAAATCAGATGAGCATGCTTCATTGCTGCTTTTATAATCTCCAGGTCTTCATTTGAAATCGAACGGTTGGGCAACCGTGGTGCACCGCCGTCGTATCCAAGTAAATCTAGGGCAGCCTTGATTCCTGCTGCACCGCGATCGAGAATCTGGTGATCGGCTTCTACGATTCGACTGTGAATTACTTGAGCGGTTGCTAAATCATCGTTCATCACGCTTGAAATAATCTGGTGACATTCGGTTGGAGCAACGTTGCCGAACATAAGACATGCGCCATTTGCTCCAATGGCACTCATCGCTAGTAGAAGAAGTCCGTTGCCAAGCCAGAACGGTTTTTCGGTAGTCACGAAGTTACGCACACGAGCTTCGAATCGAACATTCCCCGAGGCGATGTATCCGAATACATTGTCCATATCAACAAGGTCACCGATGACTTCTGCTTTTTCTCCGATAGGAGCATCGCCGCCGGCGAACATGCCAGGAGCCATTTGGTGAATAATGACTACCGGTGCCGGGACTCTCGGTACTACCTGCTCGAAGTAGTTTGTAACGTATTTGGTTAGACGAGGGATTCGTATACGGATCATTTCCGCTCCGGCATCAACTAATGCTTCTGCGGTACGGATCGAATCCGAGACCGATGAACTGTCGACTCCTCCTATGATGAATTTATTACCGTTTCGGGCGTTGTTGACCGTGCGGACAATTTCAAGTCGTTCGACTTCAGAGAGGAATTGCTCTTCGCCGTTTTCGGAGTTCAGTACAAAGCCCGAAAGTGGTGTTTTCACCCATTTATCGACATTGCGTTCGATAGCTGCATGATCGATCGAATCGTCTGCTTTGAATGGTGTAGGGCTCGGAGCAACGATTATGGGATTAGAAGTTGGTATAGGCATAGGGGTTGGGTCTTGCTGTATTGGATCAAAAGAAAAAATTCAGTGTCAGTGTGATTTATATTATTTTGGAGTTCAACGTTTTTACGTTTTTAGGTTCGGCGTCAAAAAATACCGCATAGCGGCGTTCCCGTTTGATTTGGCTGCCAATTTTAATTAACCAAAACCATTTAGAGATCGTGATCAAGCTCAACCTTTGATTTATTGGTCGATTACTGAGCCGTCAGCGTGGAGGCGTGTAACAACTTCACGGCGCGTTTCAGGACACATCTCTATGGCGTTTGGTTTCAATTCGAGTCCAATTCCTGGGGCATCAGATATTGTCAAGTAACCATTGCCGTCATGCTGAGCCATTCCTGTAACCATATTATTTTTTGGCGCGACATCTTCGCCGATCGGGTATTCCTGAAGTGCGAAGTTGGGAGCTGTAGCTGCGATCTGCAAACATGCCGCTGTCGAGACTGGAGAAAGCGGATTATGTGGAACAACACCGACATGACGGGCTTCAGCTAGGGCGGATATTTTCCTTGCCCCAGAGATGCCACCGACCAGACAGACATCGGGTCGAACGTATTGTACGGCGTTGCGCGACAATGCCATCTCGAATTCCCATATAGATGAGAATCGTTCTCCAGTAGCGATAGGGATGTTAATTTTATCGGCGACATATGCCATTTCGTCGAAATTATCCGGCGTTACTGGGTCTTCAAAGAAGTAGGGGTGGAATTCTTCTATCCCAAGACCCAGTTGCACCGCCTCGGTAGGGGTCATACGTCGGTGGATTTCTATACACAGATCCACGCCAGTGCCGACGGCTTCCCGATAGCCCCTCACGGTGTCTATTGCGTCACCGATCTTATCGGCATGGGTTTTGAAGTAGGGCACATCGCGGTTTTCATCTAAAAATGGGGTCAGGTGACCGACTGCTGTGAATCCCTGTTTTTTCGCGTTGACGATTCCTTCGGTAAGAACCTCGGTAGTATCACCAAATACATGGTAGTAGACGCGTGCCTTGTCTCGAACTTTGCCACCTAAAAGTTGATGGACTGGGGTGTCGAAATGCTTGCCCATGATGTCCCAAAGCGCAATATCGATGGCGCTCAGTGCACCCATTATTGCCGCGCCTCGGAAATGAGAGAAGCGGTACATGTATTGCCAATGATGTTCTATGCGCAGCGGATCCTCTCCGACTAGATAGCGCCCGTATTTATCGATAGCTGACTTCGATGCTTCTAGATAGCCCCAGGCTCCCGATTCACCTAATCCGCTGATGCCTGCATCGGTCTCGATCTTCACCAACAGATAGCGATCCAACATCAATGGTGTAACTTTTGTAATTTTCATAGTGTGAAACCAGCTTAGTATTCATGCCTATTCTTAGGGTTGTGACTGCTAGATAGTAGCTGCTTGAAAGGAGCAGATCGATAGTAACCTCCTAAAATCGTTTTCGCTATGGATATTAATGAAAATAAAAATGTCGAGTCGTTTGGTGGAAGATGTTTACTAAGCTCGTCTAAGTTCTTTGGAAAGAATTAAAGCTATGCCGAGTACTGGGGTTCCAAGTGCGGCGCTGATTATCAATGCTTCTTCATTGCCGAGCCATTCAGCTACGGCACCTCCGAACAGCCATCCCAATGGGAATGTGTTGATTGCGATCACATAAAGACTCATCACGCGGCCTCGCATTTTTTCAATTGAAGCTCGCTGGAACATGGTCAGCACCGCGATTGACCACGGCATAGTTATTAAACCCATGAAAAATAAGGCACCCAGACTCAAGGGTATGGAGCGTGAAAAACCGAATACAATCATTCCGATGTCCCAAACAACGCCCATCGATAGCATTACGTAGGCGTGTCGATGATGGATTCCGTATATAGATACAAAAACCGCTCCAATTAGCATTCCAGCCCCCAATACCCCACCCATCAATCCAAATCCAGTTGGTCCGATTTTCAGGATGTCTACGGCGTAAGTAGGCATCACAGCGAAAATAGCACTTCCAAATAAATTTTGAGCAATTACTAATAGTGTTAACCATAGAAGTGGTGGAGTGTTTCGAGCGTATTCAAGCCCTTCGGCCATTTGGGCGAAAAATGTAAGTTTGACTGGTTCGTTTAAGTTTTCGATACGACTTGGCTCTCGTATCCGGGTCAGCAAAAGCAGCCCGACGAAATTCCCGACCACGATGAGCCAAAACACAGTATCTGCTCCTGATACTGCGATGATGAAACCTACGATCATCGGACCGAGCATTTCTCCGGTTGTACGGGCCACCGATATGATGCCGTTGGCATTAGATAGTCGATCTGAGTGAACAATATCAGCTACAAGTGCAAAGAATGCTGGTCCGTACAGTGCTCCGCCGATGGCTCCTATTAGCGAAACTGCGATCATGTGCCAGGCCACTAGTAACTCATTCGCAATCAAAATAGCGGTAATAGCCGCAGCTATTGCGAACAATGAGAGTGAACCGATCATTAGATTTTTACGTCCAAAGCGATCTGAAATCACACCACCTAATAGAGCGAAAAATAAAAATGGAATTGCGCGAGCCCCTGCCACAAGCCCAACCCATAGTTGCGATTGCGTAATCTCAAAAATCACCCACGAATTGACTGAACCTCCCATGGAAATCGCTAAATCGAACAGGGCCTGACTAATTACGAGTGTACGGAATTGAGCGTCGGAAAGAATTTCCGTTGTTTTTGGACTGAATTTCAACAATTATGAAAGGGCCAAGACAAGCCGCTCGAGGACAATTGCTACCCCATTATTATCGTTCGACGCGGTGTGATACTTAGCGATCTTTTTTATCTCAGGGATTGCATTATCTACAGCTACAGACCAACCGCATTCGCTGATGAGATCGATATCGACGAAATCATCGCCGAAGGAGAGTACGTCGGCAAGAGGTATATCGGCACTTTTGAGTAAATTAGCAGTAGCGAGGGATTTACTTGCGGTTGAGGGTATTACATTCAAAAACACCTTGCTCGCTGCACGTAAGACAACAGTCTTATTGGATAGTCGATGTTCTAGTTTGATTGCTAACGCTTCTAAATCGCGCTTTATCCCATTAATTGATATTTTTGCAGGCCCAATTTTCATTGCCTGTTCAAAAGAGATAACCATTGGTGAGGTCGAGTGGCCGAAAGCCCATAATTCCTTAATGTCATCATCATGGCTTACCGCGAATTGAGTTCCGTCTACTTCTAGCGTTCTACGCGTCCAAGGGGCGTACTCTTCTATAAGATTCCAGCAGCTGCGGGCGTCATTTAAATCAAGATTCCGATTGAATTTTCCTGTGAGACCCGCTTTGCCGATAGCAACAGTGCCGTTCATTTGGACGACAGAGCATATCTCGAGAATGTCGTCTCCAACCAGGGCTGACAACACACGTTTGGGTCGTGATGTTGCGATGATAATCGGTACAGCTAATTCGTGGACAGCGTGAAGAACGGCGTGAGTGCGATCGTTTAGTTTGGCGTTCGAATTCAGGGTTGTTTCGTCTAGGTCAAGAGCAATAGCTCGAGGAGTTTGTTTAGAAAAATCCGGAAGATTCAAAAAGAGTTTTCCTGAGATTGGAGCTCGTTATGACCTCGAAAAAGAGCTGGCCAGATGATAGATGCAATCACCGTAGCAGTTAGTCCAAACGTTCCTAACACACCAAACATTGTTGCAGGCCCAGCTTCTTCAGATACCCATCCTCCAAATAACAAGCCCAGTGACAGCCCATATATTCCTAAGGATCGTATTCCCATGACCCGGCCACGCGTCTTGGAGGGGGCAGCTCTCAGTAGCGCTACTATCATTGCGACAAAAGTTGTTCCTCCGCTAAATCCCCAAAGAAGCAGGATTATTGCAAACAACCATAATGGCAGTTCCAGGGCTAGTACCAGCATCAAGGCATGCCACGTAAGCGAGCCAATAATCATAACTCGGGAAGGATTTACTACACGTCGTTTGATGCCAAGTAATAATGCTCCGGATAATGCACCTGTTGAAGCTACTGCGGCGAGTAAACCGATACCGGTGCCGTCTAGGTTGTAGAGTTCATCGCCTACAACAGCCATTAATCCATTCACAATCGGAAATGCCGTGAATTCGATCAGAAATGAAAAGAAGATCAGCCCCGGCAGGAGTGGGTTTTGTCTTATGTAATGAAATCCCTCGCGTAGCCCGTGCCACATATTGTTAGTTTGGGCGTTTGCTATGACGGGTCTTGAATTAATTTGTATAGCAGTGATGGTTGCCATCAGATAAAGCACAGTTATGGTGATATAAGCCCAGTCGAGTCCCATCAATTCAAATAGTGCGCCGCCCGCGATAGATCCGAGTACACGGGCTCCGTCTAATGTTGATCTGGATAGGCCGATGGCTCCGTGCAAAGCATGGGACGGCACGGCGTCGGCGGTCAATGCCTGGATTAGTATGAGATCGAGCATTCGAACCATACTTCCGGCAGTAACGATCACGTATGCGTGCCACAGCAGAAGTGAGTCGGTGATGATCAATGTCGTCAGTGTTATCGCTAGTAGGATGCCAAAAAATCTGACACACACCTGAAGTAACTTGGGGTTATATCGATCTACCATCCATCCATAAAAGGGACCTAGAAGAGTGCCAGCCACCCTGAGAGCGCCGATTAACCCAACGAGGAAAGGAGAATTTGTATCTCGCAAAACGAATATTGCGAGAACAATGGTTTCCATTTCCATAGCCCAGAGGCTGAGAGCTTCTGTCGGCCAGACGAATTTATAATCCCCGTACCTTAGAACTCGGAATGGGTTCAGGTTAACGCTGCCGCTGATGTCTTCTGGGGTGGTAATAGCTGAATCAACACTACTATTGTTGGTAGTTGGTTTCGAATCGGACATAGTCTTGATTCTGTCTCCGCACAGTCCTTAGAGACCAGTGCGAAATTATGGTGCGTTCCTGAGTTCTGGAGTCATGATTATTGCAGAACCAGCTACAGTGAGGCCACCTACCACTCCAATAAACATGGTTGTCTGGATGCCCCATGCTTCAATTCCAAGCCCACCGATAAGCCATCCGAGCTGATGGGTAAGCACGACCATAAAGTAAAGACTCATCACACGACCGCGCATTTTTTCTGATGATGCAGTTTGAAGTAATACAGGTACGGAGATCATCCATGCTGAAAACGCCAAACCTAGCAAAATCATCGCCAATCCTGAAATGAATATGTTCGGGGCTACTGCGAACAACGAAACTGCACCGTTGAACATTAGCAATGCAAAAATCAGGAGAAAGCCCTTTCGTATATGTTTGCTCAAGATGAAAAGTACCAATGATCCAATAAGCGCGCCTACACCGTTTAATCCGAGTATTACTCCGTAACCAACCTCACCCAATCCCAAAACTTCCTGAACTTTCACTGGTATTGCAGGTTGGTACATTCCCATGAACAACGCTCCTGCGCCAACGATTAGCAAGGCTCTGATGATCGGGGTTTGAGATGCATATCTGATGCCCTCTTTTATATCAGCGAGCATGTTCCTGCCACTTGCGATTGGCATGTACCGTGTTTTTACAGCGAAAATCATTATTGCTGATGACATGTACAACCCAGCGAGAACGAAAAAAGCGATGTCGTATCCAAGGAGTAATAAAGCTCCGCCAATACTCGGGCCTGCGATCGTGGCCGTCATAGATATTCCCGTATTGAGGCTCGATGCGGAAATTAAGCGTTCACGTCCAACAACGTCTAAAGCGAACGCCTGACTTGTTGGGTTGTGTAAGGCGAACATGGCGCCTGTCATGAGCGAAATTGGGATCAGATGCCACCATTGGAACAGGTTTGTTGTTAGAAGCAGCGCTGTAAGCAATGCCATAGATGCAATAATCAACTTCGTTCGCCACAGCAGTTGCCATCTTTCAGTTCTATCTGCCAGGGCACCGCCTATCAACGATATGGATATAATCGCAATGCCTGGCATTGCGTTGATTAGGCCCATTAAAGTTGCTGAGTCAGTCTTATCCAAGACGATCCATGCCTGAGCCATGTTTCTCACCTGATATCCCGCAAATGTGGCAAGGTTGGAGAGAACCAGTAGTCGATAGTCGCGTATCGACAGGATGCTGAATGGGCCGTGTCCGTCGATCAGGTTTTTTTGGTCTGCGGTTGAGCTCGACGTTTTTGATTCACTAGCAGTATTTGCGGCCTGCGGTTTTTTTTGCATTGAAAACTTATTGGATTTGGTATCCATATGAAGCGCAACTGCTCCTCATTGTTGATCATTAACCGACATAAGAGTGAGGCAGTAATTTTGGTTGGCTATTTTCTTACGATAAATGGTTCGAGTAGAGATTCATTTATCTCTACTCCTATGCCAGGCCTGTCAGGCAACACGAATCCTCCGTCCGCATATTCCCAAGCAGTGTCTGAAGCCTTATCTAGCCTGTCTGACAGACCTCCCTGAAACTCTTGCAAATATTTGGCTGATGCGACTGCTGCACATTGTAGAGTCGCTGCCTGAAATACCGACACACCACTCCCCATGTGTGGCGTAGTTGGTATGCCATATTGAGAGGCAATTTGCATTTGAATCATGTAATCACTGAATCCCGTTCGTCCTATATCAGGCTGATAAACGTCTAATGCGCGTGGTTCTTGCACCCATGACTCCATTTGATAACGAGTTCTAAAGTGTTCTCCGAGTGCTATTGCTGCACCCGGCTTTTGCACGAGTATTTGATGGCCGGTCAGATCTTCTGGTTGTAGAGGGCATTCAAAAAAGCGTACATTTCTTTTGCCGTACTCTCTTTTACCCAATTCTGCTGATTCCGGTGAGCACATCCATAGAGTGTCTACCATCCATTGTTCGAGACGAGGCGCTCCCTCTATAAGGCCATCTAATTCCGCTATGCCTTTATTAACGTCGCCTGTTAGGAAAATCTTTGCACCTCTCAGACCAGTGTCTATCCATGAATTGACGTGATTCGATCGTTCTTGCAGGGTAGAACGGCGTATACCGGATAGGTAAACGTCGAATCTAGACCTTGGATTAGGAGCTAGCAGTGCGGCCACTGGAGACTGCTCACGTTTGCCAATAGCGTCCCATACGGCGATATCGATCGCGGCGAGGGCATCCAGCCAGTAACCTGAGGAGTAACCCCGGCCGCGCTGTGTATCGTATTGGAAATTCCATAAACCTTCCGGCGATTCGAATTCCTGCCCGTTGATCATTTCTGCCAGAAGGTCATTAATGATCATGCATACGATCTCCGGGCCTATACCGGAGTTTGCTTCGCCCCAGCCTACCGTTCCATCGGATAATGTGACCTTAACCAGCGGGGTTTCAATATAGCGAGCATAGACAGTTTGCCATCCCTGTTTGAATTCAAAACGATTAGTTTGTCGATCACCCTCGTTCGCACGGTATGACTCCCAGTAGGAAGCGGTGTTTTTAAATGCCAGATGAATAGATTCGATTGATTGGATGGAGAAACTTTTGTTGAAAGACATCTTGTTCCGATTTGAGTGTTTGTGTTGCAATATTCAACAGGAAATCTTCCAGCGCTGCATCTATTTTCGGTGCTGTTTTGGGGCAATAATTTGGCTACCGGGAACCGTGTTCAAAACAGGTTAGTGGTCGTTGACTTTTTATGAGTCGCGTGTATATTTCCTTGATGATCACGTAGCAGTGCTGCAGAGACTTTTTCTGCTCGCTAGGCTACACGACAAGGCAAATACGAAAATATGGCGCGTTAGACAGCAGTTGTAAAGCTGGTCTTTCATACTCAAATCTAACGTGGTTAAATCGCTAATCGGTCGAGTACAGTTTCACCAGAAAGCGACCTAGCCGACGAAGCCTACATATCGAGCCTTGCGGGAGGAAAAATAATGGATCTTAGTTTGAACAAGCGATGGGCTCCGGTGCTTCTGGCACTGGCTGGCTTGCTTGTCGTTGCTGGAATCGCTTGTGGTAGCGATGACAGTGCCGATGACACAGCCGCCGCTCCAGCCGCTCCAGCCGCTCCAGCCGCTCCTGAAGCAGCTGCAAAAGCAGGTGCAGCAGCAGCAGCTAAAGAAGCAGCCCCAGCAGCAAAAGCTGAAGCAGCGAAAGCCGGAGGCAAGAGTGAAGCAGCAGCAGCTGCTAAGCCTGCCGCAACGGTAGCCAAAGCTGCATCGGCAAAAGCAACGACGGCTCCGTCCGCTAGTGGTGGACCTACTGGGTCCCTCGTACGAGCTTTCACTACGGTTGAGTCTGTATATGGAATTGGCTATGTTGGTCCGTATCGCGGATCAGCTACTAACCAGATCGGTGGTATCGAAGAAGCGCTCTTCAATTTCGAAGATGGTTCCCCGATGCATCCCTTCCTGGTGGACACATGGGATATTGACGCAGCGGGCACACGTGCTCGCATGACCCTTAAGTCAGGTTTGAAGTGGCAGAGTCCCATTGGTTATGAAGACGAGGACTTCGGTGAACTGAATGCCGCAGAACTCGTTGAGTGGTTTAACCGCTCTAACGCAACGACAAACCCCGAATCCACCTATGGTGACGGTGGTGACTTTGCTGCGATCTTCCTTGAGGCAAAAGCAGTTGATGATCTAACGGTCGAAATCGGCCTTGTAGCTCCTGTTTACTACTGTCTCCCCGTATCCCAGTTCGGTTGTCTTTCAGCCGCACGTGGAGTACACAAGGTAACGTCAGCCGATACCCATGGTATTGACTGGGCGCGGTCACACCACATTGGTACCGGTCCTTATGTACAGGGTGATGACTGTAAGCCTGGTGACCGCTGCACAATGCATGCCGTTGACAGCCACTGGCGAACCACTGGTAATGTTGCAAGCATCACAGGAATTCAGGTTCCTGAGGCAACAACCCAGATCGCAATGCTGAAGAACGGTTCTATTGACATGGTCACGCTTGACTACAAGCTCCTTCCGGAAGTTGTAGCAGACGGCTACAGGTTCCTGGAGACTATGCCTGGTGGTTATGTTGGTCAGTCAATCCTCTTCCCGGGTCTTCTCTGGGAGCACTCTCACGCTCGAACGGCTGAGGCTCTCAACCCATGGGACGCCCCTCCGTATGAGAATGACTATCCATGGATTGGTAACCCTTGGGGTGACCAAGGCAACACTTGTGCAGATGGTGATGCCGACGGCCACGAACTTTGTGGCAATGCTCCTTACACGGACGACAACAACCCGGAAGGTATGGACGACATGGAGCAGGCTCGACTAGTTCGACTTGCCCTTTCGACCGCTATCGACCGTGGTGCCATCCTCAGTTCTTTGCTGAACGACCTTGGCACGCCGATCTACTCCGAGTACATGGGTCCTGAGTACCCTGGCTGGGATGCAGCTCGAGAAACTGGTTGTTTCGACTGGCTTGGTAATGACATCACCTGTTCTGGAACACAAGAGACTGTTCCGTGGACGATCGCTGATGGCGACCTTGACGCTGCCGGAGCTCTCCTTACGACAGCTGGCTACCCATTGGTAGACGGTGTACGCCAAGGATTTGGCGAGCTCGTACTGCAGGCTTACGCAGCAGAAGCAGGACCTGTTGGTCTTGAAGTTGCTGACACCATCATGTCTGACTGGACACGTCTCGGTATCGAGATCTCTGGTCTAGTTGAAGACTACGGTGGAGTTATTAGCCCACGTATGCGACAGCGAATTCAGTACCTGCCTGTTTTGAAGAACGGTGACGTTCACTCCAACGTATACCCGATAGACTGGCCGCTGCCGACGGTAGACACATCGTCGTCACGACCTGGCTGGGGTGTTGGTTTCGAATCTCAGGCCGGTGCGAAATGGCTGTTTGAGATTCTTGGTGAGAAGGACGCTAGCGTCCGAGCCGAGAAGCACTTGAACTGGGTCGACTACAGCATGTTCTGGCTGCAATACGCCGGTGTGTTCCAGGTTCCCAAAGGAATCGTAGTCAACGACAGGATCAAGTCATGGGATGGATACCAGCAGCACTATTCAAACGTGTCTGGTAACCCAGAGTTCATCGTATTGAACTAAAGATTCACACTCGTGATAAACAGTTAGTTAGCTAACTGAGACGGGGGTCGGAGTTTCCGGCCCCCGTCTTTTTAATATGTGCAATAAGGCGTGTTCATCTTTAGCTATGCATCAAAAAAATGTTAATAAAGTTATGTACTCAGTTAGTGATCGTTGACAAAGTATTTGGTAACGCTAGAATTCCCGAACGTTTGTTACGGTTTAAGATCTCTTTGCAGGCTTCAAAGAGACTTAAACTCAAGTATGATGCAGCCTTACACGGTTGTTTAAAAGGTTTCAGTACAACACGCTCCGGTTCGCATGAGTTGGGAAGTGCCTAATAGATGTTTAATTTTCTGGCAAGACGTTTTTTTTCCTCCATCATTTCGGTGATTGGTGCGACTGTAGCGATTTTTGTTTTAATACAGTTCCACAATGATCCGAGAGAGTTATTTGTACCTGACTCGGGTTATGGCATATCGCAAGAACAATGGGAAGCACTTGGAGATCGCTTGGGCTTGAACGATCCCCTCTGGAAGCAGTATGTGGACTGGGTTGGCAGAACTTTGCGAGGAGACCTTGGAGTTTCTCTCGCACGCGATAGAGCTGTGACCGAACTTTTGAGGGGAAAGATCGGTGCGACAGTACAGCTTGCGATAGGTAGTTGGGTTTTTGCAATCGCGTTGGGAATCCCCATGGGTGTGTTGGCCGCGGTTAAACGCGGCTCCGGCTGGGACTATTTCGGAAGAGGCTTGGCTATCGTTGGCCAGGCTGCTCCTCCATTTGTTACTGCCCTGGTGGCGATATGGATTTTCGCTGTTTGGTTGGAGTGGCTGCCCGCTGGTGGCAGGTCTCCGGAATTTAATTGGAAGGAATATCTGCTTCCTTGTATGGCTTTAGGCTGGGGTGCAGCCGCTAGCCTTATGCGTCTCACTCGATCATCCATGCTCGAAGTGCTCGACTCTGAGTACATTCGGTTAGCTCGGGCCAAGGGTGTTAATTGGAATTGGGTTATTTATAAGCATGCTCTTCGTAATGCCTTGATTGTCCCTGTCACATCGGCGTTGCTTACTTTTTCTGGCTGGTTGAATGGTGCACTGGTTGTCGAGATAGTGTTCTCATGGCCGGGTATCGGCTATGAGGCGCTGTACCGAGCTGTTAATGACAATGACTTTCCGTTGCTGCTTGGTACGGTCTTCATATTCATATTGATCTATTTGGTGTTTGCGACCATTGCAGATATTGCGTACACGATAATTGACCCAAGAGTACGTCTTGGCGACAGCGCGGAATAACGGGGATTCTTTATGACTACAAGTGACGCTCAGAAAGAAATTCAAAAAGTGGATTCAGCGACGCTCGAATCACCTCTGAAACCGATGCAACATAATCGGGGGCCTCTTGCCCAGGCGTGGTGGTTCGTGCGCCGTTACCCTGTTATTCCTATCTTTGTTCTGATTATTTTGGTTATTACCGCAATTATTGGTCCTACTGTTGCGCCTTACGAGCGAGATATTGGCATCATAGGTGATCGACACCTTCCTGTATTGCAGAGGTCTGCGTGTATTCAGACAGATGACTGGAATCCCCCGTATGCAAAGGCAGATTGGGTCGACATTAATGGTGATGGCGAAATTACAGGGCGCGATCAGCCCTTCAAATGTGATATGCCCCGCTATGGCTTATGGACAGAGGGATATCACTTTCTGGGTGCGGATCATGTAGGAAGAGATGTATTCTCCAGGGTACTTCATGGTGCCCGTATATCTATGCAGGTCGTGTTGGTCTCGCTGATTATTGGGTCGTTTATTGGTGTATCCCTGGGAATGATGGCCGGGTACTACGGCGGGGTGATTGATGAGCTGATAACCAGGTTTGTGGATATCTGGTACGCGATGCCGTTCCTCATGGTGGCTTTGATTGTGACCTTGATCTTTGGTAGAGGATTAACCGTTCTTTTGTTTGTTCTGGCATTAATTGCCTGGACATCGTTTGTGAGGGTAGTACGTGCCGAGATAATGGTCTTGAAAAGTCTTGACTATGTGGCTGCTGCCCGTGTGAACGGCGCATCTGACTTCCGAATATTGTTTAGACACCTTATGCCGGGAATTCTTAACACGGCAATCGTTGTCGGTACGTTGAACACGTCCGGCCTGATCCTTGCGGAGTCGGTTCTTAGCTTTGTAGGAGCTGGTATTCAGCCACCGACTCCAGCATGGGGTGTGATGACCACTGAAGGTAGGGATTACCTGACTATTGCAGCACACCAGGTGCTGGTACCATCGACTGCGATTTTTATGGTTGTGATCTCTCTCAACTTTTTGGGTGACTGGTTGCGGGATCGTCTCGATCCGAGACTACGTCAGATCGATTAGTTACATTCGTTCATATAAAAAGCCCCCGTTATATTCGGGGGCTTTTTATATTCAGTTCTGAGGGCGTTATTATGTCTTCAGGGATTTGGGATTTATTCCTCTACGACGCATATAGCACCCAGACCTGCACCCGCCGTATTATCACCCGAGAATAAAGACGCATAGGTAAAGCATCCCACCGTGTTAAAGGTGTGTTCAAAAGTTCGGTTAGCCCCGAATAATTCTTTCTTTAGTTCACCAGAATTCCAGGATTCCTCCTGGCCTTCATCTGAAGCTGCACTGCTAGCGCTTAAGCGATCATTGGACCACGAGACTGTAGACCCGATTGTGATCTTCGCTATTTCAGGGTCGAATCTGGTACCTTCCGCACCCCTTGAGCCAATGTCTATTTTTACACATTGAATTGTGTCGCCTTTGACCGTCTTTTTTGTGTCTTCGTCCCATAGTACGGGAACGCAATCCTCTGGACTTAGGGCTGGGCCATCTGGTATTTCAACATCTAGAACAGCTTTTTCCTGTTCAACGTCAGAGCCTGAGCCTACAGCCTCGATACCTTCTGCGGCCTGTGCAGTTGCCGTGGCGGCACGTTGTTTATTGATTTTATCTGCCTGACTACCTTCGGCGATTTTTACCTGTACTTCATCAGGATTTTCACCTGCTGCGAGTGCCGCTTCACGAGTAGCAGCCGCGTTATCGAGTTTATTTTGTGCTTTGGTGGTCTGAACGATTTCGACTGTCGTGGGACCAGAAGAGCATGAAGCCATTACGGCGGAAAGCATAAATGCTCCGCTAAGTACCAGAATTACTTTTGTCCATATCGACATGAAAGTCCCCCGAAAGCCGAACTTAATGTGTCCCGTATACGAGTCTCTATTCGAAACCCTTCGGTTAAAACTGTGAATTACAAACGACTAATTTGATTCCGATCGAAGGATAACATGTGTTATCCGTGAGACGGGCGACAGGCAATATCTATTCTGGGTTTGAATTTAATTACCCTATCGCTATCGTTTGATTGTTTTTTTGATTACGATTGCACCGGCTAAAACTGCGATTCCACCGGCTATCAAATATAAGATCTCATATGCCTCGGCGAATGATCTTCCATTGATTGATTGCTGCCAACTGAGTAGGGATGTCATCAATGTAATTGATACGACAGTACCGATAGTTTGCGACACGGTGAGACCTGCTGCTGTGCTACCAGAATGTTCAAGTGGAGTCCCCCTCAATGTAAGGGCATAAACTGCTGCTTGGTGGGCGCCAAAGCCAACGCCAATTACTACAGTTGCTAATATGATGATTGGCATCGGAGGAGCATTTCCTTGTATTCCAGCCAACACAAGTCCGATAGCCGTTAAGATCGAACCGACGAACGTGATAAGCCTGTCCCCAACGCGGTCTGCCAGGTAACCAGCAACAGCTGACCCAGCCAAATTCATAATGGCCATTAAAGCCAACAGAGCTCCAAGGGTTAAAACACTCTTTCCCATTACATCTGTTACGTAAAACGGGAATAGAAACCACATTACGAAAGATGCGACAGTTATCAGAAAATTTGAGCCAGCCCCTGATTTGAATCCAGGAAAATTTATCAAACCAATCGGCAGAATCGTGAAATTACCCGTTTTATTGCCTTTAGCGAATGTTAGCCCAAGAACACCTGAAGTTATGAGTAGTGTCATTGGTAAAGGTGCTATCCATCCGTCAACACGGGCGAATGATAACCCCAGTACAAACGTAAAAAGTGAAGCGAAGAGAATTGCGGATCCAACTAGATCAAAACGTTTTTTTACTTGATCACGAACTGCTCCGGCATAACTCTGATTAAGCCCGATTATAGTAGCGATCAGAAGTATTATTCCTATTGGAATGCGCATCCAGAAAATCGCTGGCCATCCGAATTCTTCTCCTAGCAATCCTCCACCCAGAGCCCCTGCGAAAGTGCCAGCACCCATGGCAGCTAATGTGAATCCGAGGGCACTACCACGTCGTGAAGGCCCAAAAGCCCGAGCAATCAGGGCAGGGGCGAGGGTGAAAAGGATGGCTACCCCTATCCCTTGTGGAACACGTAAGGCAACGATAGGTGTCAGAGAATTTTGGATAGAGATGATTGCTACAGCCGTGGTATACAGCACGATGCCAGCTGAAAGTGGCCATTTGATACCGAACTTGTCAGCGATGCCACCCGCGATAAAACCGAATCCACTTCTTGCTCCGTGATAGAAGATGATTATCAACTGGACAGTGATTAATGTTTCGCCTAAGTCTGCTCTGAACTTTGGTAGATTTACATTGATTGAGAAATCGAGCGCAGCGAGAAATAGTGCGCCGCCACCGATGGCGATTGTGGTGAGTTGTGTGACTCGCGAAGGTACTTGACTGTCCTGATATCCATCCGGGAAGGAAGGATTAACACTGGGGATACTGATGGCTAAGCACCGCCGCCGACCGGGCGAACAATTTCGACAACATCACCGTCATTAATAATGGTGTTGCTGAATGATGCTCTGCGAATAACGATTGAGTTTACAGCCACGGCGACAGACCGACCTTCGAATCCTTTTAGTACAAGGAATTCGTTGATGTTGGTCGGTTCATCGAGTTTCGAGATATTTCCGTTGACCGTGATTTCAATCATGGGGATTTACACTGTACCCTCTAAATGTAGGCTGCGCCTGATCGTCCGCCGGTCATAATTTGTTTGAGTGTTCTTGCGGCCCTGTATGGATCACGTTTTCCAATTATCGCGCTAATAACCGCCACCCCTGAAGCACCTGCATCCATCACACTATTAATATTTTGATGGTTGATTCCACCAATGCCAATAACCGGAATTGACACGGCATTCGATGATTTAATTACTCCTGGGAGTCCGTTTGTATGACCACAAGGATGGGATGTCGAGTTGAAAACCGTTCCGAAGTAGACGTAATCTGCTCCGTCTTGTTCAGCCTCAATAGCGGCATCAGTAGAATGAACTGATTTCCCGATAAGAGCACTATGTCCTAAGACCGATCTTGCATTAGATATAGATGTTCCATTTTCAGGCAGATGAACACCAGTTGCTCCGCTTGCTTTAGCTATTTCTGGGTCGCCATTTACGACTATCCGAGCGTGAATTCCAGCAAGCTCGACTATTTTTGTCGCAAGCGCTCGCTGTCTTTTGACATTTAGTGATTTAGCCCGGACTTGGACCAAATTCACCCCACCTCGAACTGATGCCATAACGCATACAGCTAATTGATTCCAATCTGAGATTACGTCTAAATCGGTTACAACGGATAGGGTTTTATCACTTAAAGGGCGAATCAACTGCTTGTGGTAACCGTAACTGCGACATCCTCAGTCGGACTGCTCGCTGAGGCCTTGTCTATTACAGGGATACGACCTGCTAGGTATGCCTTTCGCCCAGCTTGGACTCCGAGCTTAAATGCTTCTCCCATTAGGCCAGGATTTGTGGCCTGGGCGATAGCCGTATTTACAAGAACCGCATCTGCACCTAATTCCATCACGGTCGACGCATCTGAAGGTACGCCCAGACCAGCGTCTACAACAACAGGTACGCTTGATTGTTCGACGATTATTTGAATTTCTTCGGCGGTCAAAACTCCTCGACCTGAACCAATAGGGGAGCCAAGTGGCATCACTGTAGCGCATCCGATATCTTCAAGTCGTTTTGCAAGTTCAGGGTCGGCTCCCATGTAGGGAAGACATACGAAATCATCTTTGATCAGCTTTTGCGCAGCTTCGAGAGTCCCAATAGGGTCTGGGAGCAGGTACTTTGGGTCTGGTATCACCTCGATCTTGATCCAATTTGATCCAGTGACTTCTCGGGCCAGTTGAGCTGTAAACACTGCTTCGTCAGCGGTTTTGGAACCAGCAGTATTAGGTAGGATCTGATAGTTATCCCAGTTTAGTTCATCGAGAATTGTTTTTTCGTTTGGATTGTCAAGGTTCAAACGTCGTATAGCGACTGTGATGATTTCAGTTTGAGATTTCTCAACTGATGCCATCAAGTCTCCAACGGTTTTGTGTTTACCTGTCCCTGTCATGAGCCGAGAATTGAACGTCTTCCCAGCAATTGTAAGTTGGTCATCCATTCTTACTTGCCTCGTGTCCTTTATGTCGCTTAACAATAAAAACCGCCTTTTCAGATTATGTCGGTTTGTAGGCGGTTTTGGGCTACTTCCTACGCCGGCATTATCCGGATCAGGTGTATGGGTCGGCGGCGAATTTATCTACCGCCCTCTCAGCTAGGATTACCCAAGCTCCCCACGAATATGTGCTCCAATTGTAGAACCAAGTTAGAGAACGTCAAATCGAGTTTTCATATTTTCGCTGATCAGGCTGTATGAATAGGCCTCCCGGCGATATATTCTGTTTGATATTTAAATAACTGCATTGCGCGTGCAAGTTTGGCAATCATATCCTTGGAATGTCATTGAAGGGTCGGAGGGTTTTATGGGTCACAGTGTTATTTACTACGGCGAGCACGATGGAGCTCGGACGGTTCGAGCTTTGGAATTGGCGCCAAGCGATCTGGACTGGGGAGTTGTGAGTCCCGAAACACCCGAAATAGAGCGGACCGCTGCATTAGTAGATGCTGTTGCAGTTATAACTAATGGTCTTTCTATAACTTCAGAAATGCTTTCTAAGATGCCAAGAATGAAGTTGTTGCAAGTTATGAGCGCAGGATTTGACCAACTTGATGTTCCCGCCATCCGTGAGATGGGTATCGAGGTTTGCAATAATTCACCGGCCATCGCCCGATCTGTTGCTGAACATGCTATTGGCATGATGATGATGGTTTATAAGCGCCTGCCGCAAGGGGTGGATGGTGTAAAACTTGGGACGTGGCAGAAACCGGCAAAGTCCGGTGATTTCGGTAAGGTGTACGAGCTATCCGGTCGCACCGTTGGGATAATTGGGCTTGGCAATATTGGTACGTGGGTTGCTCGTATGTTGCAAGGATTTCAGACCACGACACTTTACACAGACATACGAGAATTCCCTGTCGAGCACGAACGAGAATTAAAAGTTACAAGGGTTTCAATGGATGAATTGCTTGATCGCTCGGATATTGTCACCGTCCATGTCCCCCTTTCCTCATCAACTACTGGACTTATCGGACGATCTGAATTCGCTGCTATGAAATCACATGCGATATTTATCAATACTTGCAGAGGTCCGGTTCACAATGAATCAGAATTGATCGATTCATTGGATCGAGGATTGATAATGGGTGCAGGACTAGACGTAACTGAAATCGAACCGACTCCGAGGGATTCGCCACTTTTGAGAATGGATAATGTGGTTGTGACTCCTCACTTGGCAGGTTCGTCACAGGAACGAGTTGATCGGGCTATTGTTTTTTCATTTGAGAATGCAAGGCGTGCGTTGAGCGGCGGAACTCTGGAAAACGTGGTTCAATTACCTGATTGACTGACGACCCCAGCTGTTATTCCCAAAACTTTTTAAGGTTTTCTTGCCGAACTTAAATTTTGGTTGGTGATTTTTTTGAATGCTGAGAAAAATCTCTGAAATTTCTGATTCCATCAGTAACTTGAATATGATTACGAATGGTGATTTTCTCAGTTTATTTGGTTGTCAATGTCTGGCAGTTCTTCGTCGTCGATAAATTCTGGGCTGATATTTTCTTTTGGCATTTGACGTAAAGCGCGCATTCCTGCCGCTATGCCTGCTTGCCATGCCTTCGTTTCTCTACTTAGTGCATTACGAAATCGACTGCCGTATTCTCCGATTTTACGGAATTTTTTCTGTCGCCTACGCATGAGAGTTTTGTGGTTTGTTTCAGAAAGATTGGATATCTCACGCATTAGGGTTCGCTTCAGTAAGCGTGCAGCTTCAACTGGAGAACCGTGTGCACCTTGTTCGGGTTCTGGCACAACATCATCGACGATTTCCATCTCCATACAATCTATTGAAGTTAATTTAAGAGCTCTCGCTAGATCTGAAGCTTTGTTGGGGTCATTTAGTTCAGTTTGAGCGCCACGCTCCGGTGAAATAGGTGTGTATATAGCGTTTTCTAACATCAAGACTCTGTCGGCCAACCCGAAGGCTAATGCCGCTTCAGAACCGCCTTCTCCTATCAAAACTGAAAGTGTTGGGATCTTTGCCGCACCCATCTGATCGATCATTCGTGCAATGGCGCTTGCTAACCCTCTTTGTTCCATGTCGGTTCCAAGCTTTGGCCCACGGGAATCTACAATTGTTACGACGGGTAAATTGAATGTTTCTGCAAGTATGATTCCTCTGCGAGCTTTACGGAACCCCCCAGGTGTGATGTCGCCACTTTGCAGGGCAGCATTTTCAGCTTCATTCGAATTAGCAACCGTTGGAGATTTTTGTTGCGCGACGATCATCACACTCTGTCCACCTAGCCGCGCTAATCCAACGATAATTGAAGGATCATCGGTGTATACACGGTCTCCATGCAGCTCAAAGAAATTGGCGAAAACGTTATCGATATAAAATCGTGCTCTGGGCCTATCAGGCCGACGAGCCAGTTTGACCATCTCCCAAGCTTCTCGTGGCCGTTCGGGTGATGCCGCGTAATTAAATCGTCGGGATGCAGTTAACTTGAACTCTGGTGAGATGAGATCTAACACTGACGCTAGTTCGTGTTTCAGATGGTCACGGGCTATGATTGCATCGAGGTGGCCTCTTTCGAGATATGCTTCGGCTGTATGTTCCTTACCGACACGCTTTCCTTCGATTTCACGGATGTCAGCGAGAGGTGCAAATCCAATATGCGACCCTGGTTCAGCAAAAATAATATCGGCCATTGATGCAAAGCTGCCAAGAACTTGCCCTGTAGATGGGTTACTAAGCGTGACGATAAACGGTTGACCTTTATCTCTTAGTGCTCGAGCAGCCAGTGTGGTCTTTGCCATTTGCATCAGTGAGAGAACACCCTCTTGGATACGCGTTCCCCCCGATGTAATCATTGCTACGCAGGGTATTTTTTTGCGAGCTGCCATTTCCAGCGCAAGAGTGACTTTTTCGCCTACGACGACACCCATCGAACCTCCAAGGAAACTCGAATCAAGGACTATGATCGCCACAGGAGTTCCACCGATTAGGCAGGTGCCTGTTATCGCTGCCTCAGTAAGTCCAGTGCGAGTTTGGTCCTGTAACAACCTAACGCGATAGGAAATCCGCGGTGAGAATTCCAGTGGATCTAGAGATTGAATCCATTTGCTGGTCTCTTTAAAGCTTCCTTCGTCAGCTATGGTTGCAATACGGCGTCGGGCTGAAATTGTGTAGTGGTATCCACATTTCGGACAAATTCTCAACCGCCTGTACTTAGTTGAATTTGACAGGTTTGCCCCACATGCCAGACAAAATTGGCGGGGTCTTTCTAGATCTATAGGCGTCAACTCCTGAGGTTGATCATCTGGGAATAGGGGAGTTATATCTGCCACTTCGGTGTGTTCCACTCCTGTCGAGTGTAAGCTCGTAGTATTGTTATCTACTTCGATCCATTGTAAGCCTCGTAGCTCAGTTATCGCGATATAACGAAATCAACCGCGCTTTCATTGTTCGTTATGATTTGGCGCATGGGATCAATATCAGTTTTACAATACGGGTCTGGGTTTCCCGGGTTCGCCTGCCCCAACAACCCCTTCATCTTCCAGCTCATCCATCAGGCGCGCTGCACGCGGATATCCTATGCGTAGGCGGCGCTGTAGAAACGATACAGATAAAGTTTTTTGTGAGTGAGCCAAATTTGCTGCTTGTTCGAATAATGAATCGCCGTTGCTAGAGTTTGAAATGCTTCCATCTGCCCCAGATGAGTCTTCAAACGAAACCACTAGTTCAGGCAGCGGTGGTGGGTTCGCATCTTTCCATGTGGAGACGATCCCTTCGATCTCATTGTCTGTTAGGAATGCTCCTTGCACACGAGATGGTTTGGGTTTGTCTATCGGCATATAGAGCATGTCACCGCGTCCTAACAGTTTCTCTGCTCCGACTGAATCAAGTATGGTTCGTGAGTCGATTTGTGACATTACTGCGAATGAGATGCGGCTCGGGAAATTGGCTTTGATCAGTCCGGTAACCACGTCGACAGAAGGCCTTTGGGTGGCAATTACTAGATGTACTCCAGTTGCTCGTCCTAGTTGAGCTAGTCGTACGAGCAGTCGTTCTACATCACCGGCAGCCGTCAGCATAAGATCAGCCAACTCGTCAACCAATATGACAAGGTACGGCATCTTTTCAGCGATTTTCTCATTGTAGGAGGCGATATTTTTCACGCCAGCATTTTCAAGTTGTCGGAATCGTCCCATCATTTCATCGACAAGTGATCGTAAGACGATAACTGCTCTGTCTGACTCTACAATTACTGGATGATATAGGTGTGGAATCCCCTGATACGGAGTTAATTCAACTCGTTTCGGATCGATCATAATCAACCGAACTTCCAATGGTGTTTTCGTTAATATCAGGCCGGTGATGATTGCATTCATGCATACGCTCTTGCCTGAACCTGTTGAGCCTGCGACCAGCGTGTGTGGCATGCGCGAGAGATCGGCCATTACTGGGTCACCACCACTTCCTAGCCCAAGTGGTACTGGTAAAGCAGCAGTTTCTTTGAACTTGCTCCATTCGGCAGACTGCATCACTGAATGTAGAGTTACTGCGGTAGGATGAGCGTTTGGTACTTCGATGCCAACGACCGATTCTCCTGGAACTGGCGCTTCAAACCTTAAATTAGGTGAAGCCAATGCAAGAGCGATATCCTTTTCACGATTTAGGATTGTGTCCACGCGAACACGTTGACCAGTACTCTCTTCTGATCGACCTTTCCAGCCCGGACTCAAGCCGTACATAGTTACCGTTGGACCTTGACGGACTTGGTCAACACTGACGTCGATTCCAAATTGGCTCAATGATTCTTCGATCTTGAGGCTGGTGTATTCGACCTCTTGTTTTGTGATGCCTCCTGGTTCAGCGATTGCTAGCATTTCAGTACTGGGTAGGTGCCATGGGAATTTTTGTGCTGCTGAATAGTCTGGAAGAGGAGCAGTTTCTTTTGCAGCAGCCTCGAGTTCACTTGGAGTGGGATACGCAACAGTGATCGGACTAGCGGGATCTTCAGGCAGCCGTTCAACGAATTTAGCCAAATCATCTTTGTCGATTTCGATCACTTCATCAGGTTTCACACTTGATTCTGAAGTTGGCGGTTTGCTGCCTGTGTGTTGGATTTCTACGGGTAGAGGTTCAGTTTTTGTTACGTTAGTGTGAGATTGCGCCAATTGATCAGCTTCGTATGCAGCTTGGTCGGCTCTTTGTAAAGCCTTTACTTGCGAGCGCTCACTTCGCCAGACGTTGAATCGATTGTAAAAAAGACTGGCTGTAAATTTTATAACCGTAAAGATAGAGCTTACGATACGAACTGATAACTTCCCTGTTTTTTTTGCCTGTTTCGGATAGCCTACGCCAAATCCGATGAGCAATAGAGTTGCAACTCTTATCCATGCAGTGCAATATTCGAGTATGGATACATTGAATCGAGTCCACTCAACTGGTGCCCGAGATATGAATATTCCGATATCACCTCCATAAGATTCGCCATTCAAAGAATCTACTGGGGCGTAGAAGATACCAAGCATTCCCGAGATTGCGGAAGATGCAGTAAACGCCGCCAATATCCAACGCCATTTTGCCAGTAGTTGTGCTCGGTTAAATATGAGTAGGAAGAGTGTTATAGCTAGCCACAGGCTGAATGGAATAACAGACCAACCAAATAGACTTTCAATTTTGACGTGGAAATTGAAGTAAGCGGCCAGTCCTAGTCCAGAGATCGCTAGCAAGAACCATAACTGCTTCGGAACGGCCTTTAAGGGGCGTTTAATATTTTTCAGGAAGGATCTAATTGCGAACATATTTGGGATCTTTGTTTATCTTGGGTTCAAACATCAATTGCACTTGTTATTATCAGTGGCCGTCTTTTGGTCCGATGTCTGAGGAAGCTGGCTAAAGTATTACGGATTACTCTTTCCAATTCGATCCACTCTATTGACTTGTTCAAATGTTGAGCAAGCACCGGAGTTAACGCATCTGAAGCTTCTTTGAGTAGATTATCGGCATCTTCTATATGGACGAAGCCTGCGGAAACTATTTTTGGCTTGCCCACCAGTGCCCCGCTAATGGAATCTCGCGAGAACGCTACCGTTACGACTCCATTGTGTGACAGGGATCGTCTTTCCACGATGACGTTACCTGATTCATCCCACATACCCAAGCCGTGGACGAAGATGTGCCCTGCGTCGATCCGGTCGACAATTTCTCCCGAATAATTATCCAATTCCAATACATCGCCATCGGTTAGCAAAAATACGTTTTCATTTTTGACCCCTGCCTCGATCGCAAGATCCGCATGGGCTTTGAGCATTCGGTACTCGCCATGGATAGGCACGAAGTATTCCGGTCGCGTCGCATTTATAAGCATCCGTAACTCTTCTTTTCGTGCGTGTCCCGGTACGTGCGTGCGCTGGGAGGCATTTGTTATCACTGTAGCGCCTAGTCGGACTAGTTCATTGATTGAGTCGTTTACGGGGACTTCGTTGCCTGGAATCGTACTCGCTGAAATGATGATCGTATCTCCATTTTGAATGGTGATATCGCGATGGTTATTATTAGACATCCTGACCAGGCCTGACTGTGATTCTCCTTGGCTGCCTGTGGTCAAAATCACAATTTTGTTATCTGGAAGACTGTTGGCTTCAGAGGGAGTGATCATCAGACCCTCTGGGATATCAAGGTGCCTTAATTCCTGTCCGATTTTAGTGTTGTTGATCATACTGCGACCAATGACACAAAGTTTGCGCTCGTGTGCGATACACGCGTTGACGACGATCTGGATTCGAGCTAGTTGCGACGCGAAACTTGACACGATCACGCGTCCTTCCGCTGCTCCAATCAATTTGGGGAGATTCTGCATCACCTCTCGATCTGATGGTGAGTAGCCCTCATATTCTGCATATGTTGAATCGCTCATCACTAACAGGGCACCGTCTTGGCATATGTCCGATAGTATTCCTAGATCAGATGGATAGCCGATTGCTGGCGTGTTGTCGATTTTAAAATCACCGGTGTGAACGACAATTCCGGCAGGTGTTTCGATAGCTATTCCTGTGGAGTCAGGTATTGAGTGACACACGTTGAACCACTCTGCGGTCAATCCACCGATGGGATATTGCTTGCCTACACCAATGGCGCGTAACTCTACTATATCCTGCATTCGAGCCTGTCTAAGTTTTTCTCGTAACAGTGCCTCGGCCATGGGAGGTGCGTAGACCGGGACTGGTATTCGTCTTAAAAAGTGTGGAACAGCTCCAATATGATCTTCATGGCCATGAGTGATCAATAGCCCTCGAACCCGTTCAATATTCCCTTCGATGTAGTCCATGTCTGGAATAACTACATCAATTCCTGGCATGTCCAATTCAGGGAATTGCACTCCAGCGTCGATTACAACAAGGTCCTCGACTGTTTCGAGAATCATCATATTTTTGCCGATTTCCCCCAGCCCACCAAGTGGGATGACTCGAATCCATGGGGTTTTAGAAGTATTTATCGTCATGTCGGTTGGTCTTTGGTCAATAGGAATAATTTCTGTAAGTTACTATTTTGGTTTTGTTTTTTGGTTAGGCAAAGTTGATAAACAACTGCCCAGCGCGACGTTTATTTTTTTCCGAGTGTAGGTTGCATGATCTGATGACAGTAGCTATTTCGCCTATCGAATTCCAGTGATTTGTAAAAGCGTTAGGCACATTACAACATGATTAAATCAATCTTTTAAACATGCATCTATGTGCAAACGGAGCTGGCGGATTATTCAACATTTATACCAGACCGAGCCTTGATCGGCATGGATATGCAAAAATTCGTCTGTGCCCACTACTGCACGGGTAATGGGATACGTGCACGTTTCGCCACCACTGCACGAGTTCACAGGTGTAATTAGCGATCCACAGATCAGTTATACACAAGTGTCAGAAGGTCAGAAGGGTATTGCGTAAGCTGATGATGCTGGACTATTCAGTGATGTTGTGACCAGCTAGATAGTCAACTGCATCCTGAACCGTCATGATGCCTTCGGCATCTTCATCCGAGATTTCAAGAGGTGTATCGTCTGTGCCGAATTCTTCCTCTATTGCCATGATTAATTCGACTACATCAAGAGAGTCGGCGTCTAAATCTGCAGTGAATGAAGATTCTGCAGAAACTTCTGAAATGTCCTTGCTAAGTTTGTCGGCCGCAATTTCGCGTACTCGATCTAACACACTTGCCATTTACTACAACTCCCAGGGGCGTTCATTCGCGATGAACGTTCAATTTAAACTCTTTGTAATATACACCGGCGACTGTTTATATGCCGAAGGAAAATCTATCCTAGCAGAGCACCGAGCACTCCGTTAACGAATTTTGGAGACGAGTTTGATCCGAATAAACGGGCTAACTCGACTGCTTCGTTTGCTACCACGCTCTCTGGGGCGGCGTCTGCCATCTCTAATTCGGCTATGGCGACCCGCAAAATGTTCCGTTCTACAAGTGGCATTTGTTCAGAAGGGTATTGCGATGCAATCTCAAAGATACGTGAATCGAGGTGCTCTCTCTGATTCTCACACATGTTTACTAAGCGTGTGGCAAAGTCAATATCATCAATTGCTAACCCCTGTTCTTTAGCGAGGCGTTTGACGGTAACGACTGCAGGGTGTCCTGATGAATCAGATTCATACAAAGCCTGTAAGGCAGCTGCTCTCGATCCGGTACGGCCACCACGGATCTGCGGGTTATTTTCAGAGATCGGGTTGCCGTCGACCATTTCATCCAGGCGATCTCGTTCATGAGAAGAGAATTCTAGTTCATTTAGATCGCTTCGCTTGTTAGTGGATAGTTTTGATTTCGCTGTAGGCATCGAAACCCGACCTGCTAGCAAGTGATTAATTGTGAGGCAGCTAGATAAGTCAACTAAGAAGCGCTTGCGTATGCGAGGACTGATGTGAAATCGTCGATGTTTGCGACTTTAGATTTACGATTAATGCGTTTCACCATTCCAGAGAGTATCCTGCCGTGCCCGATTTCATAGAAATCGTTAATGCCTCCGCGCAGCATGAGCTTGATGGTATCGTTCCACTGGACGCATGATGTCAGTTGCAGTCTGAGTTCTTCACGAACGTCCTCAGCTGTTTTTAATGCCCTGGCCGTGACATTTCCAATTAGGGGGACTAACGGGTCATGAAATGTTAGTGAATCAATCATCTCATTTAAACCATTTTGTGCGGGGCTCATAAGTCCAGAATGGAACGCTCCGCCAACTTGGAGTGGGATAGCCTTTTTTGCTCCACGCGTGCCAGCGATATCAATTGCCATGGTAAGACTTTGATGGTCACCGGCGATAATGATTTGCTGGTCTGTGTTTATAGTCGACATTTGAGCGCCAGATTCTCTGCATATTTCTTCAGCTGTTATTTCATCTAGCCCTACCAGAGCAACCATACCGCCAGGACGTTGTTCGCAAGCTCCTTGCATTAGCTGGCCTCGTTTTAAAACGAGCTTCACTGCATCGGTGATGCTGAGGACATTAGCAACCGCAAGAGCAGAATATTCGCCAAGACTGTGTCCAGCAATCGCATTTGGGATTTGAATCACCCCTGTAGATTCTTCCATCGCTCGCCATGCAGCCACTGACGTCGCCATGATTGCAGGTTGAGTGTTTTCTGTCCGTTTTAGGTCGTTTTCCGGACCTTCGAACGTTATTGTGGAGAGTTTGTAGCCTAGTGCGTCATCGATTTCATCAAAAACCTCGCGCGCTGCAATAGAATTTAAATACAGATCTTTACCCATACCAACAGCTTGGGAACCTTGCCCGGGGAATAAGAACGCGATTTTTGAATTTTTTTCGTTGGTCATATTAAGAGTTGATCTCCCGATTGAACAGCACGTATTAAGACTCAGGCTCGACTGACGCAGACTCAATAGGCTCTACCTGTTCGAGAAGGTTTACTTGAGGCCAATTACCTGGCATCGTGCGTCCCTTGAAATTACCGCACTCAGGGCAAGTTATATGAGGCTGAATTCGTTCTTGACGCGAGCATGGGCAAACTGAAGAAGACGGTAGTTTGATAGCGTTGTGGGCGTTTCGATTTCCCTTACGGGCTCGAGTATGTTTTTTCTTTGGAAGTGGTGGCATATTTAGTGAGAATTTGGGCCTAATTGCATTCAACTAGGGGATTCTGCTCCTTTGTCTAGTAATTTATCAAGGGAATTCCAATGCAGATCCGAGTGACTTTGCGGGCATGTGCAGGCAATCAAGTTGCGGTTGATTGCGCAAATTGCACAAATACCAAGACATTCGTCTTTGCATAAAGGCGCAATAGGGATTGCGGCAATTAGTGCTTGACCTAGTCCCTTTGTCAGGTCTAAAAAATTTCGTTTATCAATAATCAGGGCTGGGTCATAGTAAAAATCATTGTCCGTCTCACCACCAGAAAGTTGGTCCATTAGGTCCATGTTTAGAGGGTAGAACTCCTCATCCATTTTAACGCTGATCTTCACAGTTGCGACTTCGAGGCACCTACTGCAAATTTCTTGGGTCATAGCTGTAATATCAGCTTCTAATATCACGGTTCTATCTGTTCTAATCAAATGTATTGGGCCATTGATATGTGTTAGTAAACGATCCGCAACCATTAACTGTTCGTTTTCAATTTTGTGCTGTCGACTATCGCCGAGTGTTCCCGATAACAGTCCAGCGACGTTAAAGATCATGACTTAGAATCCGCCGTAGAGGACTTCATAGATTTAAATCGTCGGTTCATAGGTAATCGAAACCAGTTCATAACTCTAATAATGACTGCTCAGGTGAGCAAGTGTTTACGTAAGTAATTATTGGGGTTGCAAAGTTACCGCACCAAAGGTTTGCTTCAACGGGTTGGGAGTAAGTAATGTTTCGTAAATGTATTGAGATTGTTTAGTTGGAATAACTCATTCGATCAGATCGGCTAAAAGCGCTCTTGAAATAATTAAACGTTGAATCTCTGAAGTCCCTTCATAAATTTCAGTGACACGTTGGTCACGATATATCCTTTCGACTGAGGACGGCTTGAAGTATCCGACTCCACCGTGAATTTGAAGGGATTTACTTGCGATTCGGCCAGCTGCTTCAGAAGCATACAACTTGGCCATGGCGGACTCTTTTCCGTGAGGTAGTCCTTCGTCATATAAGGATGCGGCACGATAAGTTAATAATCTGGCGGCATCTAATTCAGTAGCCATGTCGGCAAGAGAAAATTGAATTGCCTGTCGGGTTGCAATTGGTTTTCCGAATGTTATTCGACTTTTCGAATACGAAATCGCAGCATTCAATGCACCTTTGGCGAGGCCTAGGCATTGAGCTGCAATCATGATGCGGCTCGAGTCTAGAATTTGGAGAGCCAGTTTATAGCCTTCACCTTCTTTCCCTAGCCGATTCGTGATAGGAACCCGACAGTTATTGAAAACTAACTCAGCTGTCGCACACCCTTTCATTCCCATCTTGCCGTGTTGTGGATTAATGGTGAAACCAGGAGTCCCAGTCTCGACCGCAATGGCTGTGACGCCCCTGTGGCCTGCCTTTTTATTTTGATTGGCAAACACTGAGAAAATATCTGCAACGGCACCGTTGGTGCAGAATAATTTTGAACCGTTGAGGATGTAATCATCCCCGGCGCGCGCGAGTGAGGTCTCTAAAGCGAGGGCATCAGATCCAGTGGATGGTTCGGTGAGTGCGAACGCCGCAATCTTTTTACCCGATGCCAATGAAGGTAACCAACGAGCGCGTTGAGCGCTAGATCCGCCATGGTAAATGGTTTGGGCTCCCAGAGAAACATGTGTGATTAGTACCGTACTGGTTGAGCCGCAGGCCGATGCTATCTCTTCGACAACTACCATGAAGTCTTTGTAGCCACCGTTGGATCCGCCAAACTTTTCGGGGAGAGTCATCCCCGTGACACCTAAGTTGGCTAAGTCACGAAACTGATTAGTAGGAAATTTTTCGGTTTCGTCCACTTCATGTGCCAGTGGGGCCAGTTTTTCATTTGCAAATTCACGCATTGTGTTCGCAAGAAGTGTTTGCTGTTCAGTATAAAACGGCTGCATCGTCAATTCTTCCTAGGTATTTTGGGCGTATGAAGAAATTCTTGTTTTTTAGTTGTAAGGATATCCTGAAGTGTTGTGTTTCCATACAACTTTGTGGGATCTGTGACACGACAATTTTATTTAGAGATTGGAAAGGGGTATGGCTAGACTTTATGAGTGAAATGCTTTTTGCGTTCGGTTCAAGATGGGGTGAATGGATTCGTGATTTGAGAATACTAGGAATTGACCCTGGGCTTACCAATACTGGTTACGGATTGATTGAAGTTGACGGGCAAGATTATACGGTTGTTGAGGGTGGGGTTGTGCGTACAAAGTCTGGTGTACCCATGGAACAGCGGCTATTCATGATTTATTCAGCTATTCGTGATGTAATTCAAGAATTCAATCCTCATGCCGTGGCGATAGAAGATTTGCATTCCCATGCTAGATTTGTAAAGACAGCCATTTTATTGGGGCACGCTCGTGGAGTAGCAGTCATGGCCGCCGGTGAAGCCGATGTGCCTGTCTTTAATTATCAACCTACACGTGCTAAGAATATTGTCACTGGTTCAGGTAGGGCAGGTAAAGAACAGGTTAAAGCCGCTGTGTCTGCTCATCTACGTGCACCTGACGTGGCAAAGAATGAGCATGTAGCGGATGCCTTCTCCATCGCCATTTGTCATGCAATCATGGCTGGGAGCCCAGCTGTCGAAGCTATTGAAGCGACCAAGTAGAACAAACAGTTTTATGATCAACTACATCACGGGATTTATCAGGAGCCTAACTCGCGAGCCAGGGCGTGCGGTAGTTGTGGCTGGTGGGGTAGGTTATGAAATTAGTTTACCTACGTACGTCTATCAATCACTGGTTAACGATGGTATCGGTCCTGGGTCAGAGGTTGAATTAGAGATTTACTACCATGTCACGGATCGTCAACCCAAGCCTATGTTAGTTGGCTTTCGCCATCCGACCGAAAAGGCGTTTTTTGAACAGCTTATTCAAGTTGAAGGAATTGGGCCGGCGAAGGCTGCTGCTGCGTTAGTATTCCCGGTTTCTACTATCGCTTCGGCCATAGAAACTGAGGATCTTGGCTCACTTCAGCGTTTGCCAGGTATTGGTAGTCGGGCTGCTCAGAAAATTGTTGCAACGTTACGAGGCAAAGTGGCAGCGACTGCGCTGCTACAGGATGTTAATATTTCCGGGGAGACCCAAATTCAGCATGCTGCCGACGCAAGGGCTGAGGCAGTTGAAGCTCTGGTGACCCTGGGTTATCGTTCAGTTGAAGCACAAGATAAAGTTGAAAATGCAATTCGAAATAATTCCGATATCGCTGATGATGTGCAAAAACTTATGCGAGAGGTTTTCAAAGCGCAATTACCCAAGTAACCGTTAACTTGGAAGTTCTGTTTGATCATTTAAACAACATTGGAGTGGACGAGTGCCCCGAAAGTCCATAGAACAAGATAAAGATCCACGCGAACGGATTGTTCAGTCAAGCTCATCGACAGATGGAGCCAGAATGCTGTCAGGTGACTCGAATGAGTCAGGTTTGGAACAGCAGGCTGTAGATAATAAAGGATCCACTCCAGAGCCAGAAACTCCATTAGTCCAAGATCTGCGTCCGCGCAGATTTAAAGATTATGTTGGGCAGAAAGCGGTGGTCGATAGTATTTCAATTGCTGTGCTTGCCGCGAAGAAACGTGGCGATACACTAGACCATGCTCTGTTTCACGGCCCTCCTGGGCTAGGTAAAACGACCATATCCCATATCATTGCGAGAGAGCTCGACTCTACACTCGTACACACGTCAGGACCTGCCTTGGAACGCCCCGCCGATGTGGTCGGCTTGCTCTCAAATCTGAAAACAGGTGATGTGTTATTCATTGATGAAATTCATCGACTATCCCACGCTGTAGAGGAATATCTATACTCGGCAATGGAAGATTTCAGAGTGGATTTTGTGACTGGTTCTGGAGCATTCGCGAAAAGTATAAATTTGCCTTTAGAACCATTTACATTGATTGGATCCACGACACGCGCTGGCATGTTGAGTGCCCCTCTTCGGGAACGATTCGGTCTTGCTTATCACCTTGATTTTTACTCAACCGCAGAACTGTCACAAGTGATTTCACGTTCAGCCGGTATTCTCAAGGTCGATATTGATGATCTTGGTGCTTTAGAAATAGCGAAACGGTCGAGAGGGACGCCTAGAATTTCCAACCGTTTGCTTCGTCGTGTAAGAGATTTTACCCAGGTTCGACATACTGGTGTCATTAATGAAGTTGTAGCATCAGAGGCTCTTGAAGTGGAGGGTGTGGATGCGCTTGGGTTAGATCGATTGGACAAACTTTATCTAACAACATTATCTAAGAACTACCAGGGTGGACCCGCAGGTATACAGGCATTAGCTGCGACGATTAACGAAGATCAACAAACTCTTGAGGACGTGGTTGAGCCATTTTTGTTGAAGATCGGATTCATTGTCCGTACTCCGCAAGGACGTCGTACTACGGCAGACGGATTTTCACATATTGGCCTTGAGCCGCGGCTTGACCAGTCCTCAGGCCAAGCGACTCTGCTCTAGTTCATTTTTGTCAATATCAATGCGAAGAACAGTAAATGGGATATTGTATGTTCATGCCTATAAGGTAAGGGATGTATGTTCATTTAGTAATGTTGAATTCGATGTTGTGTGTAAAAATTGATGACGCATTTTGATACCGCCAACGATACTGTCGGGGATTCAAAAAATCTTCTGACTGATGGCATTCAAGCTGGATCAGCTAAGTCTGATCATTTTGGCGGTTTAAACATTCCAAAGGAAAATGAATTTTCCGTACGTTCAGCCTTGCTCGATGACGCTGTGATAATGGAAAGTATCGAGCGTGAAGCGTTTCCGGGAGTGATCCCGTTGAGCCGTATATCCCGTGATATCACACGGAACAATGGACTTTATTTGAATGCTGTACGTAGCTGGCGGTCGACTGAAAAAAAGTTTAAATCTAGATTGATGACAGCTACAAAAGCGGAAAAAGAGGACAGACGATTCTCAGCACGTGTTAAGCGTTCCGTAAATCGTTATTTTCTTGATTACATAAACCCTCCTCGTTTACCTCCCGATTACATCGCAGGATTTGTAGGATTATGGTTTGTCGTCAATGAAGCGCATGTGATAGTTATTGGTCTGCGAGAGGTTGATCGTCGGAAGGGTGTCGGCGAGCTTCTTTTTATTAGTGCCCTTGAACAAGCGCTCGCGAATAATTCCAAAGTAGTTACCTTGGAGGTTCGTCGGTCAAACGATGTCGCTATCGAGTTGTACAGGAAATATGGATTTCAAAAGGTAGGACTGCGCATCAGATACTATTCGGATAACGGTGAAGATGCCGTAATTATGACAACTCCGCCAATTCAAAGTGATGATTTCAAGGATCACTTGCTTAACCTGACTAAGCAGCATGCAGAGAAGTGGGGATGGGCAGTACGTCCCGGATATTTGGGGCGGTGAACACAGGGCCTATATACTTTTCAGAGTCAGACGATTTCCACAGAGGGTTAGCCACCAGTCTGGGTGAAAATGAAAATGAGTAAAATTGCGCCAATTGCCGCACTAAGTCTGATACTCCATGATGCCCATTGCCGTTGAAATGAATTGAAGTGTTCAACAGACTGCCACTTTTTCCCGCGCCAAGCGAGCTCATTGCCTTTAAATCCTAAGAACAGGCTTGCACTGATCATAATCAGTAATTGAGCAGTTGAGGGTAGAAAAGCTGCAGCAAATAATAAAGCCGTAAATGGAACCCCAGAAAAAAGCCCCCACACTGCCGGCATTAAAAATGCGGCCCAGTTCCAACGTTTTATGCTAGGTGGAATTTTTCCATTCGTCTTGCCTGAGGTGTTTTGTGCCGCAATTTCTTCATCTGCCGACAAAACATGTTCTTGAGTTCCAGTTTTAAGTGCTTGCTCAGCAGCCGTCAGATCACTTGTTGGCTGGATGAGATCAGTCGTGGAGCTGGGGCGGTTGACTATTTGGGTTGGTGTTGCTGCTGGAGTTGCGGTATTTGGTGTATTAGCTAATGTTATAGATAGACTCATTTCAGCACCGCAGCCCCAGCAATAGTCTGAACGGACATCGTTGGTATTGTGACAGTGGGAGCAAGGAATATATTCAATCTTCGCAGAGCTATTTGTTGTGCTGTTAGTTAGTCGTTCACCACATCTAGAACAAGCATAGTCACCCGTAGGATTTTGAGTTCCACAGTGAGCACAAAACATGTGGTTATTCGGTCTGGTTGATTTTGTATGGTCTCTCATGCGTGTTCGAATTCAGAGATGTTAGTTGGTTGATCTTTTTAAGAGTTTTCGTTTTCAGGCACTTTTTATTTTTAGATATCAGTGATGTGTGTGCCAAGTGCTTTGATCAAATCATTTAATTCTTCTTTAGTCCTTGTGTCAATTGGAACAGTTGGGGAACGAACGTCGGCGGTTTCAATGAATCCTCTGTGTTTCATTAATTCTTTACGGATAGCCAAGCCGATTCCTGCTGAATTTTCATATCGAATCAATGGCAGCCATGAGTAGAAAATATTGCGAGCGCGTTCAATGTCATTTTTTATTATGTAATCGTATATAGATACCAAAACTTCGGGATATGCAAATCCTGTCATGGTGCCAATGGCCCCACGCCGTAACTCTTCAAAAAGGAATGCGCCGCCGAGCCCTCCAAAAACACCCATACGTCCCCTGGTGGCCTCTATTACGCTAGTAATTTTTTGGGGAGTTGGAGGATCTTCCAACTTTAGATATTTAGCGTCTGGCAATTCCGTATGTAACTTCTCAATAAATTCTGGATGGAGGTGGACTCCGGTTTGCTCAGGTAAATCTTGGATTACTAAAGGTATATCGGTTACTTCCTGTGCTGCTTCATAGTAGCTAAATGTGGATGCTGAATTCGGCTTTGCCATTTTTGCCGGGGCTGCCATCACTGCAGTTGCTCCTGCTGATTGTGCATTTCGAGTCCTAGAAGCTAACGAACGTCCACTTTCTGCACTGACACCTACTGTAACTGTCAGGTCATCATCTGCGGCTTTTACAACCGCATCAATGATAGGTCCCCGTTCAGAGTCGGTGAGACGGTGCGCTTCACCCATAACACCCAGAGTGACCACACCTGTGCATTTTGCAATACGAGCGCCATTAACCAATCGTTTAAAAGAAGAGGTATCGACATCTCCATCTTGGTTGAATGGTGTGGGTAGCATGAAGTGGATGCCATGAAAATTTCGTTCTATTGACAATTTAAATCCTTTGCGCTCACATCTTGCTTAAGTGCATCAGTTTTCAGTATGTTGATCTTGTTATTGATATGGCGCAAGTTGGAGTGACTTTATTTTGGTATTAGCATTACCGCCAATAGCACCAACTTGTCCTTCTGGAGTGCTAACATCTGTGGTAGTGCTGACTGTATATAAATTCCTATACTGTTGCTGTAATAATCAGAGCCCAAGGTAAATCAGGTAATCGAGTAATTTGAGCCTGCCTACCATGAAATATGAAAGTTTTTGCATTCCAGCAGTTTAGGTAAAACATTACGCAAAAAGAGGTAACCAGCGGTGACTAACGGAAGACTTGATACGAAGAACTGGATCCCGAACCCGAATAGCACCGGGGTTTTGAAGATTGACGGGCCTGAGGTTGCCAATTTTGAAGATCAGGTAAAGCTGTTTCAGGCTGGTGAAAAAGATGAAGTTGAGTTTTTGCGATTTCGACTTCGGCAGGGAGTGTACGGGCAACGACAACCTGATCGTCAGATGATTCGAGTAAAAATTCCTTTTGGAGGACTTACTGCTGACCAAATGGATGTTCTGGGCGAAGCAGCAGATAAATATGCACCTCTCAAAAAGGGTCATATCACTACTAGAGAAAATGTTCAATATCATCATATTCCCCTTGAGGAGACCACTGATCTTCTTCGCATGCTTGGTGACGCAGGGTTATCGACTAGAGAAGCTTGCGGGAATACTGTGCGTAATGTTGTGGCTGCCCCTTCTGCGGGAGTCTCTAAAGACGAGGTTTTTGATGTTACGCCCTACGCTGCAGCTTATGCCCGTTACTTCTTACGCCATCCAACTACACAAAATATGCCCCGTAAGTCTAAGACCGCATTTTCTGGTTCGGAAAAAGATGAGGCTATGGTGTTGATGCATGATGTTGGAATGGTTGCGCGGATAGAGAATGGAAGACGGGGGTTCAAGATCGTACTTGGCGGTGGCCTTTCTACAAGTCCTATGATGGCACAGACGTTGAGAGATTTTGTCCCTGTAGAGGATTTCATCAAGCACTGTGAAGCCGCTTTGAGAGTTTTCAACGGTCAAGATGAAGAGCGAAAGAGCATAGCTAAAGCACGGATTAAGTTCACCATTGCGCGCTTGGGAATGGATAAGTTTCGCCAGATGGTTGATGAAGAATTGAAACTTGATTGGGCAAAAAAAGAAATTGATCTTGAGTCGTTGATGTTTGTCGATGACGAGGAATCGGATGCATCTGCTATTTCAGCCGGTGAGGTTGCCGAACCGATTGACGATCCTGCTTTTGACGATTGGAAGAGAACTAACGTTGTCGCTCAGCGACAGGATGGGTTCTGCATGGTTTACGTTAGGGTTGAACGTGGTGATGTCTATGCTAACCAATGGTCACAACTGGCTGATGTGTCTCGTAAGTTTGCTGCAGGGCGTGCAAGGCTTGATCAGCAACAGAATTTGGTTTATCGATGGGTACGTACGGGGTCTTTATACGACATATACAAATCGCTAGGACTAATTGGCTTTAGCGCAGCTGGTCGTGAGACGATTCGTGATGTTGTGACCTGTCCAGGTACGGATTCATGTAAGTTGGGGATTACTTCTTCCATGGGTCTAAACAAAGCTCTCGGTGAAGCTCTTGATGAAATGGGTGATGTAGATCCACTAATAGAAAATATGCATATAAAAGCGAGTGGATGTCCGAATTCATGCGGGCAGCACCATATAGCGAGTATTGGTTTTCATGGGGCGGTTATGAAAGGTCCTGGTGGTCAGGTTCCGGCTTATGAGTTGTTTCTTGGTGGCAGATCTACTGAAGCGGGCGGCACTAAAGTTGGTGAGCGTGTGAAGGCCCGAATTCCGGCCAGACGCGCACCGGAAGCCCTCAAGTCGGTCCTTAATACTTATATTGCCAATCGGAACGATGGAGAAGAGTTTTCCAACTTTATCGAACGTTTTGGTGTTGGCGTTTTTGAAGAGGAGTTTGCAAAGCTTAAGGCTGAGGTAGGACCTCTTGATCGAGATAATATTCAAACATATATGGATTGGGGTAAAACGGTGGTGTATAAACTCGAACGTGGTGAAGGAGAGTGTGCCGTTTAATCTTCATCGGCTTTTTCTAAGTAAAAAACACGGGTGATGGCAGAAAAGCCATCACCCGTGTTTTTTACTTAGCGGAGGGTTCGTTTTAGGCGTTTGCCCCCGGTTCTGATGAATCGTAATCATATTCATAATTCAATTTGATGAATTCTTGTTGGTCATCAGGAACTTGATCTTCGGGGAATATCGCGTTTACTGGACAGACAGGTTCACATGCTGCGCAATCAATACATTCATCAGGACTGATGAACAGCTGAGTGTCGCCAGGTTTTGAGTAAATACAATCGACTGGGCATACGTCCACACATGCACCGTCCATTACGTCGACACAGTCTTTGGCGATGATGTATGTCATCCAATGCGGCTCCTGTTTAGCGTGATTTTTAACTTTTGCATAATAGTCTTTAGCGAAAAACGCACGGCGGATTATACGTTTCTAAAACCCGATGTGAACAGCCTGTTCTGACCCTGTTTAGAGGGAAAATCACAGAGTAAATCCAGTAAGTAAATGATTCAGGAAGTTTAGTGGCCACCGCAGGCGCAACCACCGCCACCGCCACCGCAACCACCTCCGCTACTTCCACAGCCACCGCCTCCACAGCCACATCCTGATGAGAAGTTTGGATTGGAAATTACGAATCCAGACCGTTCAAAACCTTCAACATAATCTATGCTGGACCCGTCTAGCATAGGGGCACTCTCATCATCAACAAGTGCCTTGACTATACCCTCGACAACTTTGTCAGATTCTGAAGGGCTTTCCTCTAACCCGAACACATATTCGATGCCACCGTGATCGTCTGTTGTGACCGCAATGCGAAGGTACTGACCTTCGGCATCCTGTTCTTTAAGAACTTCAAGCAACTTTGTTGTCGCTGCTTCAGTGAATTCTACAACGGTCTTGGAACTGACCATTACGTACTCCTGATTGACCTTTGAAAATATGTAAATGACTTGCTGTTAATTACTCTACCTGCTTTGATGGCAAAAAGTACAGATTACTGATTTACATGCAAGGTTCGTTTAAAAAAACTTTAAAGTATTAATATAAACACCCAAATAACTGATTACGGCGGTATGATTGATTGTTATGGCAGGATTTCGCCGCTTTGTTACCTGGCATTTACAATGCGTTGTTAACAATGATTCCGGTTTTCCTGTCAAGGACCTGACTGAGTGTTGATGTAATGGGTTAACTGTAACTCGAAAAATGCTAGTTGAGAATTGGAATAAGTGCGAATGGACGAACTTGACGGAAAAATTATCGGTCTACTTGAGCGTGATGGACGCGCTTCTAATGCTCGAATTGCTCGTGATGTTGGTGTTAGCGAAGGCACTGTTCGACGGAGGCTTAAGCGACTTATCAATGAACAGATTATCAACGTCATAGCTTTGCCTGATCCACGTAAGCTAGGCTATAACTCTGAAGCCCTGATCGGCGTACAAGTTGATCCTGACAAAATTGATACGGTAGCTGCCAAAATGTCAAACTTAGAACACACTCGTTGGGTAACAGCGACTACAGGAACTTACGATGTATTCGCGTGGGCTACTTTAGAAAATGCCGAATCTCTAGGAAGATTTCTTCGTGATGAGGTAGGCGCTATAGAGGGTGTTCGCCGGACGGAAACATTCGTAGCTCTACAGGTCATGAAGCGTGAGTTCGGAATTCCTGCCTAGAAATTAGATTATTTGGGGTAATAAGGCTAATTTTTCTGAGGCTGTTTGGTGTTGCTCGATCTCAATTCTTTAAAGCAGTAAATATAATGAAGCGCACAGGTGCTTCATTTCCCGGTATTCTGGGTGTGTATTTGTCAGTAGCCTTTACCTAAAAGGTCGCAGCGACATCCTCTGGAGAAAGCCATGCAACAAACTGTTATTTCAACCCGTTCCACTAAAACGCCTTTTTTATTAGCTTCGCCTGGGCCATCTTTGTTCGAATGTCTCTTACCGATGGTCAATCTGTGGCACAAAACTGGCGCGGTGATCATAGGAATTTTTCTTGTGTCGCTATTGGCTCAGGCGCGCTTTTTCTTGCCTGATAATCCGGTGCCGATCACGCTACAAGGGTTTGGAGTTTTGATGCTGGGTTCGGTACTCGGCCTAAGGTTGGGGTTATTGGCTGCAATTGGTTACTACCTTGTTGGTATGGTGGGACTTCCAGTTTTTGCCAAAGGCGGTGCTGGTTGGGATTATGTGGCTCATGGTGTGACTGGTGGGTATTTGCTCGGTTTTATATTGGCGGCGGGCGTTGTAGGCTATTTATCTCAGCGAGGTTGGGATCGAGGGCGTAGCTTGTGGCCAATGTTGATCGGTTCTTTGCTTATTTACGCTCCGGCCTTAATTTGGCTTTCGGTGTTTGATTTTTCATGGCCAGCAGAGGGCAAGTTATTGTCAGGTGCTTTCTATCCATTTATTCCCGGAGACCTTTTGAAACTCGTGTCTGCAGCCGTGTTGACTGGTGGGTTGTGGCATCTTGTAGATCGTAAGAAATAAATTCGGTTTTCACCCCAATTAACAAATAGAGCGAACAGGAAAAATTCCCTTGTACAAGGACATGAATTGCGGAGAGGTCGATGAGTCTGCGATTGGCTCAACAATAACTGTCGCAGGGTGGGTTCATCGGCGACGCGACCACGGTAATTTGATATTTATTGACTTGCGGGATCGTAGTGGATTGTTACAGGTGGTATTCAATCCTGAGAATTCTCAAGGATCTCATGAAATTGCTGGAACTCTGCGATCGGAATGGGTTGTACAGATTAAAGGGCGAGTTATCTCACGTCTGCCAGGGGCAGAAAATCCTGAACTGTCGACTGGCCTCCTTGAATTGGCGGCTACTGAACTTGTGGTTCTTAATCCGTCGCTGACGCCACCGTTTGAGGTTTCTGAGGCTACAGATGTTGATGACAACACCCGTTTGAAATACCGGTTTATAGATCTCAGGAGACCGCGTATGCAAGATTTGTTGCGGTTACGCCATAGGGTGACCCATATGATGTGGGATTTTTTGACGGGCAAAGACTTTATCCATGTTGAGACTCCAATACTGCTGAAGAGCACTCCTGAAGGAGCTAGAGACTATGTGGTTCCGAGTCGTATTCACCCCGGGAATTTTTATGCGCTTCCTCAATCACCTCAACAGTTAAAACAACTTCTTATGGTTTCAGGAGTTGAGCGATATTTTCAAATTGCTCGTTGCTTCCGCGACGAAGATCTACGCGCTGATCGTCAGCCCGAACACACGCAACTCGACTTTGAGATGTCATTTGTTCATCAAGATGATGTGATGGAGATCGTTGAAGATCTATACACGAAAATAGTTAACGAAATCGTTCCTGGTAGTACTGTCTCTACCCCTTTCGTTAAGCTCACATACGCTGAAGCTATAGAGCGTTTTGGTACAGATAAGCCCGATCTTCGATTCGGCATGGAACTTACGACTATTACGCAGATTGCCTCGCGATCCGGTGCTCGGGTGTTTTCGGCAACAGAAGCAGCTGGGGGTGTAGTCCGTGGATTTGTTGCACCCGGTTGCAGTGACTATGGCCGTCGCCAAACTGACAGTCTCACTGATTTTGCTAAATCTAGTGGTGCAAAAGGGTTGGTTTTCATATCTTTGGACGAGAATGCTGAATCGATCGAAATGCTAGAGGAACACCATATTAGGTCTCCACTTAAGAAGTTTTTATCAGTTCAGTCGGTGAAAGATATTGCTGTCGAAATGAAAGCTGCACCGGGTGATCTAATACTTCTCGTGGCTGGGACAGAGAAATTGGTGAATACGGTTTTGTCGAATTTACGTAATGAATTAGCCCGACAACTTCAGCTTATTGATTCCAACCAATTTGCTTTCACTTGGGTTTATGATTTTCCTTTATTTGAATGGGATGAGGACCTGAATAAATATCAACCTGCTCACCATGTGTTTTCTTCACCTAAGCAAGAGCATTTGAAATATATTAAGACGGATCCAGGGAAAGTTCTCGCCGATTTGTTTGATCTCGTTTGTAACGGAATGGAAATGGGCTCAGGAAGTATACGTATTCATGACCGTGACGTACAGGAACAGGTGTTCAGTGTTATTGGTTATTCATCGGACCAAATTACTGAGCGTTTTGGTCAACTTCTCACGGCTTTTACTTACGGAGCCCCACCTCATGGTGGGATGGGTTTGGGTCTTGACCGTTTTGTTGCTATGCTGGCTGGAGAAAGTGCTATCCGTGAAGTTATAGCGTTTCCAAAAACTCAAACTGCGACCGATCCACTTTTCGAAGCCCCATCTACCATTGAAAATAAGCAACTTGCCGAGTTGCATTTACGTGTCGTGATGCCAAAGACATAGAGGTATCATTATTCGGAATAACTTTGGAATAAGGTAAGCCCGAAATTACAGCCCTGAGTTACAATTGATTTGATGTGCGAGCGCCTCTAGGCGCTCTTTTCATGTGTGCTACTACTGTGTAAGTCTGTTTGAGTGTTTCGGAGAGAACGTTGAAAGTATCTCGTGATGACGTTGAAAATCGTCAGGCCATTCTTCACATCGAAGTAGAAGAAGATCGCGTCGAGCGCCATCTTCAACGAGCTCACGATAAAGTTTCGCAGCGGATTAACATTCCTGGATTTCGCAAAGGTAAAGCTCCCCGCCGTATTGTCGAACAGTTCGTCGGTCGTGATTATCTTCTCGATGAGGCTATGGAGTCTCTTGTTCCCGAAGCAGTGGGTGCGGCAGTGGAAGAATCTGATATCGAAACGACTCATACCCCACCCCGGGTTAGTGTTACCGAACGTGACCCCGTAGTGAAAATTGATGCAACAGTCGCGCTCACACCTGTAGCAACTCTTGGCAGTTACGAGCATTTTAAGTTTGAGGATCAGATGGATGAGGTGTCTGAGGAGCAAATTGAAGAACAAATAACTCAAGTTCGCGAATCTCAGGTTACCTGGGAACTTGTGAATCGGTCGGTAAAAATAGGTGACTTGCTAACTATTACAGCAAGTGGTTTCGTGGAAGGGAAAGAGTTCGCTAAGGTGGATACTGGTGAGTTTCTGGTAGAGGCGGGCAGTATGAATCCTGTTCCAGGATTTGCTGAAAAGTTGAAAGGCCTTAAAGGAGGAGACTCAAAGGAATTCACTCTTGAGATTCCCGAAGATTACCCGAATCAGGAGTTTGCTGGTAAGAAGGTAAATTTCAATGTAAGTGTTGCCGAGGTAAAGAAAAAAACACTTCCGAAGATGACAAATGCATTTGTAGCTTCATTGGGCGACGATCTTAAAACGGTTGCGCAATTGCGTGATCAGATTGCGGATAACCTCCAACAACAGGCTAAAGATGGTTTACGGCGTTCCCTTGAACAAAAAATTATTGATGCTTTGGTTGCCGACGCTGAATTCGAAGTTTCGCCTATGATCATTGAACACGAAGCAGAGCACGTACTTGAGGACCAACAACGCCAACTGGCTCAATACAATATTGATTTCCAGCAGTACATTGAGGGACTCGGCAAATCTACCGAAGAAATCGTTTCAGAAGCAAAAGATTCCGCTGAGTTGCGCCTTAAAAGGATGCTTGTGGTTGATAGGCTTGTTGAAGATGTAGGAGTGGCGATAACTCCCGATGAGGTTGCTGCGGAAGTAGAGATTATGCAGAGTCAACCGCAGTATGAGAAGGAAAACCTTGATACGGATGAGGCACGAGATGCAATTCAAAAGGTTCTACAGCGTCGTGCTGCGGTAGATAAGGTTATAGCTATCACCCACAAACCAAATACTGGCGGTAAAAAAACAGAATGATAAATAAGGAGAATTTGATGTCGCATCTTCCTGAAAGTATCGTACCTATGGTGATTGAGACCGGGGCTCGCGGGGAACGGGCTTACGATATTTATTCGTTACTTCTGAAAGAGCGAATAGTTTTTCTCGGTACGCCGATAAACGCACAGGTTGCAAATTTGATTGTAGCTCAACTTCTGTTTTTGGCCAGAGAAGACTCTGAAAAAGATATCAATCTATACATTAACTCGCCAGGTGGTGAGGTGTATTCGGGAATGGCTATATATGACACGATGCAGTATGTGCCATGTGATGTTGCAACTTTTTCCGTGGGTCTTTGTGCGAGTATGGGAACGGTGCTTCTAACTGCAGGAGCTGCTGGCAAGCGACACGCTATGCCGAATTCCACTATTCACATGCACCAGCCACTCAGCGGTACTCAGGGCCAGGCATCGGATATTGAAATCCACGCTAGGGAAACTTTAAGGATTCAGGATCGCTTGCGGCAAATTATCGCTGACCATACCGGTCAATCGTATGAGCGAATTGCAAGGGATTCTGATCGCGATTTCTGGTTGAACGCAGAACAGGCAGCTGAATATGGTCTAGTTGATGAGGTCTTGGAGCCAGATCCTCCCTCTTCTGAATAACGCATGCTAAATTAAACCTTAATTGGTTAGGCAATTGGGATATGACAACCAATCAAACAAACGGCGGTGGCACTACCACAAACGGTGATGCGTACTCATGCTCTTTTTGCGGGAAGCCGCAAGAGAGCGTACGTAGATTGATCGCAGGCCCATCCAAGATATTTATTTGCAATGAATGCGTTGGCAGATGCCAGCAGATCATTGCTGATGATTTACCTGTTGCAAAGCCGAAAACTAAGCCGACCACACCTAAGGATATGTTCGATTTACTGAATGAGTACGTAATTGGTCAAGATCGCGCCAAACGGGTAATTTCAGTAGGGGTTTACAACCACTATAAACGTATTTGGTTCGGCTCTGAGGATCCTGACGTTGAACTTCAGAAAACTAATGTAATGTTGGTGGGTCCTACTGGATGTGGTAAAACACATCTTGCGCAAACTCTTGCACGAATTCTCGATGTTCCCTTTGCTATTACCGATGCCACTTCTCTTACTGAGGCTGGTTACGTTGGCGAAGACGTTGAAAATATTTTGCTGCGACTTATCCAGAATGCGGAATTTGATATTGCCCGAGCTGAGCAGGGCATCATTTATATTGATGAGATAGACAAAATTTCACGGAAGTCCGCTAACCCATCGATTACACGTGACGTGTCAGGTGAAGGTGTGCAACAAGCGCTTTTAAAGATTCTTGAAGGAGCGGTTGTGAATGTTCCACCCCAGGGCGGCCGGAAGCACCCACATCAAGAATTTCTTCAAATTGACACGTCTAACATCATGTTTATTTTGGGTGGGGCGTTTGATGGTCTTGGAGAAATTATCCAAAATCGTCAGACCAGAGATGCGACTTCGATTGGTTTCAAAGCTACTGGAAAGTCTGGTAATGGTGAATCCACCGACTTTACCGCTGTACAGTCCGTTGATCTGCTGCAATTCGGATTTATTCCTGAGTTTATCGGTCGAGTGTCAGCAGTAATAGGACTTTCAGATCTTGACCATGATGAACTCATACAGGTGCTTACAGAGCCAAAGAATGCGTTGATTCGCCAATATGAAGCGTTATTTAAAATGGATGGCGTTGAGCTGATATTTGAAAAGAGCGCGTTAGATGCAACTGCAAGATTATCTCGTGAGCATAAAGCTGGAGCGCGAGGCCTAAGATCTATAGTTGAGGAGCTACTTGTCGACGTTATGTACGAGCTACCTTCTATGGAAGGCGTGGTCAAATGTGTTATCCGCTCTGAGACAGTTACCGATAATCACTGGCCATGGTTGTTTGATGAGGATGAAAAACGGCTCGACCATAAATTGCCTATAGGTAAACACAAAGCTGCTGCTTGATTAGTTGTCGATGATGGTTGTCAGAGGTTCTTAGTTGGATCCATATTGAGCATAAAGGTTGCGTAGCACTTTTTACAGGTTAACTAGTTATCGACTTTTCAACCTCTTGTGTAAGATTTGCGGTGCCTTTAGATCCAGTCGGGTCTATCCGACCTTGTGATACTGCCTTAAGCGTTTCCACTAACAGTGGACGTTCTCTAAGCAATCCTGCTTTGCGAATTGCTTTAAACAGTCCTAATTCCTCGCCCTGTTTCTGTTTTAGCGTTTTTATATCAAACCCATCGATTTCTTCCCAGTGGGAATCGAAGTGTCTACCTCGGACCGAGAATTGAGCTGTTGCAATTACTGGTCCTTCGTCGACGTTTATTGTTGAAACGTGGATCATTGCTCCGGTCCTATTGAGTCGTTTAGCTATCACATCCCAAACTGCCTGTTGCCACATTCCGATAGTACCACCAGGAAGCGCTGGATGAAGATTTAATGTTAAATATTCCGAACAAAGTAAAGGAGCTATAAGCATGTAACCTGCATGTACCGCTAGGTCAGCATCGAATGGACTAAGTAATTCGATTACAGCTTTATCAAAAACTTCACGTAAATTTGCCCATGGTTCATTGTTATGTTCCCGACGGAAATCGCGCGAAGATAGAGTTATCAATGGTATCCCGCGTGATTTAACAAAAGTTAGGAATCGATCAGTCTGTTTTGTCTGTCCTTCAACACGATTGACAAAGACAAATTTTACTTCGCCATGCAGCTCTCCTGAATCGATGGCATTAAGTGTTGATTTTAAAAGACCGTATGAACCTTCTCCTCGACCTGTCGTGAACCAGCCGATTTTGAGCAAGGCCGTATTGTCTGAGACGAATGTGGTAGTCACAATTTAGGAGTCCTTTTGGTCAAGATCCTCGTCATTAGGAACCAGGTTCATTTGTTCAGCAAAATTTTGTTGAAGTCTTGTGATCTTTAGTTCGGAAGATGTAAGAATTTCATTACACTTGGATGCCAGTTTCATACCTGACTCAAATAAACTGGTCGACTCGTCTAAAGAGAATCCTCCGGTTTCGAGCTTTCGCACTACTTCTTCGAGCTCCGAAAAAGCGTTTTCAAAAGATTTAGCTGTCGGTTCCGTGTTTCGTTTTTCACTGGGTTTGGTCATTCCTCTTCCGTTCAGGTAATAAGGGTGGCAATATTCTTTTTGGATTTTTTATGAGTTGGATGAACTTGCTTCTTGTGAGTTTTTTCGAATTTTAACGACCGTTGTATTAACTGAGCCATCAGCTAAAACAACGATCATCTTATCCTTAGGGTGAAATTGTGAGGCGCTATTAGCTGCATTTCCATTGGGGAGTTTAGCTATTGCATAACCTCTTCTTAAAATTTTGTTTGGGCTAAGTGCGTCGAGAGATGCTTTAGCGGTCGCTAATTGGTGTTTTGATGATTCTAATAATCGTTCCTGCGCTAGCCTTGCTCGGGTTAGCAAATCATCAACTTTTTCTCTTGGCAGGGCTACATCCGGAACTCTTAAGTTCATGCGGTCAACCGATATTTCGAAATTAGATCGTTTATCATGAACAGTTCTGTAAATTATTTCTTCGATACGCGCTGCGTTTGTACTAACATAACCTGCGAGCTGTGTTATATCTGGGGCTACGATTTCGGCTGCTGCGGAAGGGGTTGCGGCACGCCTATCAGCAACGTGATCGGCTATAGTCGTATCAGTTTCATGGCCGATCGCGCTGATAACTGGGACATTGCTTGAGAATATGGCACGGGCGACAATTTCCTCATTGAATGCCCAGAGATCTTCAAGTGACCCACCTCCTCTTGCCACAATTGCGACATCGATACTTTCCATCGAGTTTAAAGCTTTGAATGCTTTGACTATCTCCGGTGCTGATTTTTCTCCCTGTACTGAGGTTGGGATGAGTATTACTGTTGCTAGAGGATATCTTCGGGTCAGTACATTCAATATGTCTTGAATCACCGCACCGGTAGGAGAAGTTATTACTGCTATTTGATTTGGTAGGTTGGGCAATGCACGTTTACGATCAATGTCAAACAGACCTTCCGCTTCAAGTCGTTTTCGCATTTTTTCGTAAGCTTGTTGTAGAGCACCGATTCCATCTGGACTGATTTCATCTACGTATAACTGCAGATCACCTCGAGCTGTGTAAATCGAAATACTTCCGTGACAAATAACTTGAGAACCGTCGCTTAAAAATTGGGCGCCTAATCCAGATCGAAACATTACAGAACGGATCACAGACTGTTCGTCTCGTAACGAGAAATAATGGTGCCCAGAGGATGGATTTCTGTATCCCGAAACCTCACCGATAACAGTGATGTCTGCAAGTCGAGGGTCGGACTCCAAGGTGGATTTTAGGTAATCTGTGACCGCCGTAACTGTGTAAGCGGTTTGGATTCCAACCTGATTTTCGTATGAATATTCTGAATCGTTATTGCTGACCATATTTTCATTCTTCCAGAGTTGCCCGAGAAAGGCTAATGCAGAAGTACGAAAAGGGATAGAAAGTTCACATCATTAGGTAGTTAGTCAGCGCGCCCAGTATATTCACCTGATGTTGAATTGACGATTATTCGATCTCCCGTAGAAATAAACAATGGCACTTGAAGCACTAAACCGGTAGTGGTGGTTGCTGGTTTGGTAGCTCCGCTTTGAGTATCGCCTTTAAGCCCAACTTCGGTTTTACTGATCTCAAGTGTTACTGAAGGAGCTACTTCCACAGAGATGGGAACACCTTCATACATCATTATTTCGATAGTATCGCCCTCTGAAATATACTGCAGGGCGCTACCTAGTACTTCTTCAGTAATGGCGAATTGTTCAAAAGTTTCAGTGTCCATGAAGTTGTGCATATCGCCGTCTGGGTAAAGGTATTGTACGGATGGCGTGTCTACCGCGGCACGAGTGAGCTTTTGGTTACCCTGAAGTTTTCGTTCGTAGACATTGCCTGTTTTCACCTGCCTTACTTTCAAGGTGAGAGTCGGGGGCGCTTTTGGGGCCTGGCGGTGTTGCCAGTCCAAGATTTGGTATACATCATCATCCAAAATGATGGTCATATTTCGGCGAATTTCACTAGAAGATATGGTCATTGGAGTGTGCTCATGTTCGGGTTTTCAATGTGTATTCACAGAGTATGCATAGTTTGTCAGGAAAAATAGGTAAACAATGAATCAAATAACATGGTCTAAAGCTTAGAAACTCATTTTAGCGGCATGACTCAAAATTTGGGCTTTATTGTTTTTGAGAACGACTACATCTTCGATTCGGACTCCGCCCCAGCCAGGGATATAAATACCTGGTTCTATGGTAAAGGGCATACCGTTTTCGAGTTTGCCTTTTGAGTTGGGTCCGATCCCAGGATTTTCATGGACTTCCAGTCCTAATCCATGACCAAGGCTATGTCCGAAGTTTTTTTCATACCCAGCTTCGGCAATAATTTTACGCGCAATGGCATCACATTCCTCACCCGTCATACCTGACTTGACCATATCGATTGCTGCCAGTTGTGCGGTTAAGACGATGTCATATATACGCTTGATTTTATCGCTCGCTTCGCCTAGCACAAATGTACGTGTTAGGTCTGAACAGTAACCTTTATATTTAGCTCCACAATCGAAAATTATGGTCTGTCCTTCGGTGATTTTGGCGTCTCCTGTAGCGTGATGCGGGCGTGCTGCATTAGGCCCGATTGCAACGATCGTTGGAAAAGAGATTGATTCGGCACCGCGTTCGCGCACGGCTTTTTCAAATATCCAAGCAGCTTCTTTTTCACTCATTCCTACTTCCAATTGGGCGGTTGTCTCTTCAAAAGCCTGATCACCTATATCGATTGCGTGTTGAAGAAGCGGTAGTTCTACATTGTCCTTGTATGACCGCAGTTCCACACAAATACCCGATGTCGGTTTCAAGACGGGAGTAACGTTATTTTTTTTCAAACTTTTTCGGAAGTGATCGAGAGTTTCAACTGTTAAATCATCTGCTTCAAACCCGAGCACTTCGATTTTCAATTCATTTACGAGGCTGGCTAACCAATCGGGTTTTCCTCCTATGCGATCAACTCTCCATCCAGGTGCCTGCAGAGAAGCTTGTTCGGTATAGCGAAAATCAGTGCAAATGACAGCTTCGTACTGTGTCAACAGTAAGTAGCCGGCGCTGCTCTCAAACCCAGAGACGTATCGTCTATTCTCCGTATTACTTATAAAGATAGCGTCGAGGTTATCCTGCACCATGCGCTCTCGAAGCTTTTGAACGCGCAATGGGAATTGGAAATCACTCAATTGGAAATAGCCCCTAAGAAAACTAACGGTCTATTATCGATGATAGATGTTCTAGGGCGTAAATGTAACCTGCAGGACCAAAACCTGCTATTTGTCCGACCGCACTGCCCGCAAATACTGATTTCTGGCGGAATTCTTCACGTGCATGGATGTTGGAAAGATGGACTTCGATTATTGGAAGCTTGGTATCAAGTAACGCATCAAGAATCGAGTATCCAACTTGCGTCAAAGCGCCTGCGTTTATGATTACGCCCTCGGCTTGGTCTGACCATTCCTGAATGAATTCGACTATTGAACCTTCATGGTTGGATTGGAAGAACTTCACTTCTACTCCAATATTCGACGCCTCTAGAGAAATATCGTTTTCAATATCGCCAAGTGTTTTTGTACCGTAAAGGGATGCGTCTCGTTTGCCGAGATTATTCAAGTTTGGTCCGTTTATTATGATTATTGTTTTTGACAACACATGCTCCCGATGATTCGCGTTCGTTTCATGAGCGATTAAGTTGAGCTTACAGGTCTATCACTGTCAGGTGCTGCATTCTTGGTGCCATTTTTTGCTCGAGGGTGTGCGTTCAAATAGACATTACGGCTTTGCTTCGCTGAGATATGCGTATAGATTTGGGTGGTAGCCGGGCTACTATGCCCTAACAATTCTTGGACTATACGTAGGTCGGCTCCACCGTCTAGAAGGTGAGTGGCAAAGCTATGTCGGATTGAATGTGTGTGGAATTGGGATGCTAAACCGGCCTGTAGTGCGTATTTCTTGACGATTCGCTGGACGGATCGACTTGAAAGCCTTCCTCCGGCTTGGTTTAGCCACATGGCTTGGTTGTAATTTCTACCTGTGAATCTTGATCGAGCATTTCTTAAGTATTCTACGATCCAACTCTTGCTATGCTCGCCAAATAGTGCAATACGTGGTTTGGATCCTTTGCCCACTACACGTATTTCTTGAGTTTTCAGATTGATATCGTCGACGTTCATGGATTGAATTTCCGATACTCGTAATCCTGTGGCGTAAAGCAGCTCGAGCAGTGCGCGATCACGGATACCGGCTTTTGTGGTTAAATCTGGAGCCTCAAGAAGACGATCTATTTCATATTTTGAAGCTACAGCGGGTAGCTTTTTCTCTTTTTTTGGTCCCTTGATTATGCTGATTTGATCATTACTGAGGTCACCTGATTGTTTCAAGAATTTGAAAAAAGATTTCAACGTGGAAAGTTTTCTTGAAACACTGTTTCGGTTGAATCCATTCGACATTAAATAAGCCAGGTAACCTCTCAAAAATAATCGGTCGACCTTATCTAGATCATGCAGGTTGGATTCCTCGAGATACTTTACGAGTGGTACAAGATCGTTTACGTAATTGCGTACCGTATTATCAGCCAACTGGAGTGTTGTACTGGCATGTTGTTGGAAATCACGGATACGATTTGGCAGTGTTGGCGAATGTGATTTTTGCAGTATTCTTTCCATCGCAGGGGAGGGAAGACGATCACTCGTAGCCATTGCATCCCTCCCTGATGGAAAAAACGTTACTTTGCAGACTTGACTTTCGATTTCGCTCGATTACTAGACTTTTTGCGTGAGCTGCGTTTTTTTTCGGCTGCGGCAGCGAAGATCGCTGCCGCCTCGGGGTGGGCAATGGCGCAGTTTTCCATGGCAGCTTCCCAGTCGGCTTTCCAGTTTTCCGTGACCTCACCCGAAGCGCGTTCACCTGGTCTAGTTGAAATTGCAACTCGACATTCTGGGAACTTTCCACATCCGAGGAATTTTCCATATCGGCTTTGGCGAATGACCAGATAGTCTCCACCGACACATTTTTCATCACTTAGCTGTACGAGCCGTTCTGATGGAACTCGATCAGCTTTCTCCTTTGCAATGCTTACTTCTTTGACAAATGGTCCGAAGAATTCTTTAAGCATGTTGATCCAGTTTTGATCCCCATCCGCTATAGAATCCAGTTTGGTCTCTATTCCGGCCGTAAAACCGGTATCCATAATGCTCGAAATGTGTTCGGTGAGAAGGTCAGATACTGCCGTGCCTGTGGGAGTTGGTTTAAACCGACTTTTTTCTCGATCAACATACTGGCGTTTTTCAATTGTGCCAACAATGGTGGCCCATGTGCTAGGTCTTCCAATTCCTTGTTCTTCCAAAAAGCGTATGAGATTTGCCTCAGTGAAACGAGGTGGCGGTTGCGTAAATTTCTGATCAGCATTGATTGTCTGCTTTTCCAGAGAATTCCCTTCCTGTAATGAGGGTAGCTGTGCACTCTCGTCGTTCTGTGAATCTTCATCCTTGGTTTCTATATACAGTTTTCGGAATCCATCGAATTTGATTACTGAGCCAGTTGCTCGAACTACGTATTCCTTGCCATTTGTCGCGATTGCTTTTATGTCCACACCAGTATTGTCGACGATTGCATCAGTCATTTGGCTTGCGATTGTTCGTTTCCAGATCATCGTATAAAGGCGAAGTTGCTCAGATGACAGGTACCCAGCGAGTTTTTCGGGCGTGTTTTCTATAGATGTGGGTCGGATCGCCTCATGAGCTTCTTGCGCTGATCTGCTTCTAGTTCTATAGCGACGGGGGCCTGATGAATAATCAGCTCCATATTTTGTGACGATGAATTTTTCAGCTTCGGTCAAAGCATTTTCAGCGAGATTTGTTGAATCTGTTCGCATGTAGGTGATCAGGCCCTCGGGCTCCGAATTTTGTTGCACTATCCCTTCATAGAGACTTTGGGCTATGCGCATAGTACGTGACGCGCTGAATCTAAACGAGCGCGCTGCCTGTTGTTGTAACGTACTTGTAGTGAATGGGGGCCGAGTTCGCTGTCTGGCCTCGCGCCTAGTCACATTTGAAACTTTATATACAGCTCGCTCTAGATCATCTTTGATCAACATCGCTGCCGATTCATTGTCTATAACAGGCTTTCCTGTTTGCCCTGGTATGGTCTTGAGCGAAGCGGAAAAGAGGTGTTTATCTTGCGGTGATTGTGTTTGGAGATCTGCCGTTATCACCCAGTATTCTTGAGGTTTGAAAGCTTCGATCTCTCGTTCACGGTCAACTATTATTTTAAGTGCTATCGACTGCACCCTGCCTGCCGAAAGCCCTTTTCGCCTTCCTCCAGGTATTTTGGACCACAGAAAATTACTTCCTTTGTAACCAACTCCTCGATCAAGCACGCGGCGTGCTTGTTGTGCATTTACTAGATGCATGTCGATTTGGCGTGGATGTGCAAATGCTTCTTGAACTGCAGAGTCAGTGATTTCATGAAAAACTACTCGCTTGAGATCTTTTGAGTTTCCAAGTTTTGCTGCTTCCACAAGATGCCATGAGATCGCTTCTCCTTCGCGATCTGGGTCTGTCGCCAGGTAAATAGATTCTGCCTGTTTAGCTGCTTTTTTAATTTCTGCTATGAGCGTTTTCTTTGTGTTTACATATGGCGCTTGGAAATTGTTGTCGATGTCTTCAACATCCCAGTCTTTTGGCAGATCACGTACATGCCCCATAGAGGCTAGGACGACATAATTTTTGCCTAAAAACCTGCCAACCGTTCTAGCTTTGGAGGGAGATTCTACGATTACCAAGTCACGTTTTGCATCTGTCGCCAAATTCTTTTTCCTCGAATCGATGGCCAATTCCAGACTATCGATCGTTCTTTTTTTAAAGAGATGTCGCCGTATGTTTGTTTATCCGACTTATTTCATTCATACGATTTAACAACGTCTCATTCTTAAACATTGTTTTCACGCGCGAGTTTGTCAAGCGCCTTTTCGTCAGACTATGTGTGAATATTTTGTAAACTGATATGGGCTTACCATGTATTCGTTTATCACGGATCGAACCTTGAGTTGCAAAATAATGAGCCACAATGTTTGGGAGTCCAAACGCTTGCAGGTGAAATGGCGGAGAGGACAGGATTCGAACCTGCGGTGAGCTTGCACCCACACACGCTTTCCAGGCGTGCCCATTAAACCGCTCTGGCACCTCTCCGCGACAGCAAACTAGTCGCTAATAATTAAGCTTATCGCTATTAGTGGGTGATTACACAAACCAAATTGTGTTTGGCGGAGAGAGCGGGATTCGAACCCGCGATATGCGGAATGCATATACCGGTTTTCGAGACCGGCGCCTTCAGCCACTCAGCCATCTCTCCCAACAAATCAACTATAACAATCTGTCAGTCGATTTTGATCGATGTTTTCATATGTACAAGTACATTGGTTTTGTAAATTACTTTGGGTCGGTAAGTCAAAATGTTGACTTCGGATAATCTTGATCTTTACGATGGGACTACTTGGCGACTAATATCTTACTTGTATCAGCAAATATATTTAAGCTGATTCTTGCATCCTAAATGAAACTATCCTCATCCTTTAAAGTGGACTGCTTTGTTATTCACATGTTTTCACTACCTGTAGGAAGTATTGCTTGAATGACCGTCGCAGGAATTATTCTCGCTGCCGGTGATGGGACGCGAATGCGAACGAAGAAGCCTAAACCTCTTCATAAGGTCGCAGGCCTGTCTTTGGTTGCCCATACCGCACAAATAATGCGCGTTGGGGGTATTGAAGAAATACGTGTTGTCGTTTCTCGAGAATTAGCAGGCAATTCTGCACTTAAAGATGTTTTGGCAGACGATATTGACATTTCGGTTCAATCTGAACCACGCGGTACGGCGGATGCATTAAATGCGGTCCGATCAGTCTTTGATGGCGCTGACACGCTTGTCGTAGCACCTGTAGATATGGTTCTCGTAACCGGCGAGTTTGTAAGGCGAATGCTCACTTTGCACCGAGAGTCGGAGGCGTTGTCGACTATTTTGGCATCTGAGGTCGATGACGCTTCAGGCCTTGGGAGAGTCAAACTTGATGATTTAGGTCAGCCGGTTTCAGTTATTGAAGAGAATGACGCCGATGAAAGATTATTGCAAAGCAATCTAGTTAACACCGCTTGGTATTGTTTTGATAACAACTGGATATGGGATGCTCTTAATTCAGTACAGCCGGCCCGTAACGGTGAGGTTTATTTACCTAAGGTTATTGAGAGCGCATCACAGCTAGGGCGATCAATGATGTTGGTTTCTCATCCTGATGCCGGTCGGGGTATTAATGACCTCCATGAGTTGGCTGGTGTAGAAAAAATTATGCGGCGACGGACAAATGAATTTCATATGAAAAGCGGCGTTACAATTCAAGATCCCTCCTCAACATACATTGATGTTGCAGTTGAAATTGGTTGTGATACTCAGATCGGTGCTGGTAGCCATATTGGAACAGGCTCGAAAATAGGCTACAACGTAACAGTTGGGTCAAATACAAAGATTATGAGGAGCCAAATATTGGACAATGCAACAGTTGATGGTGCCCGTGTGGTCGATTCAATAATTGGCGAGAAATGTTTCGTGGGATCGAATTCACTTGTCCGAGCGGGTTCTGAATTGAAGGCTGAAGCAAAGATCGGCAATCTCGTTGAGATCAAGAACTCAGTGATTGGTGCTGGTTCCCAAATATCGCATTTCAGCTATATTGGAGACTCTACTATTGGCGAAAAAGTCAATATTGGAGCTGGTACTGTTACTTGTAATTATGATGGCATTGAAAAACACAGGACGGTTATTGGAGACGGTGCATTTATAGGTTCCAACACGATGCTGATAGCTCCAGTAAAAATTGGTAACTTTGCACGGACTGGTGCAGGAGCAGTTGTGCGATCTGAGGTACATGAAGGTGAAACTGTGGTTGGCGTGCCCGCTAAACCATTAAACTCCAAATGACTTTAATGTTCTTGGTGAATACTCTAGGACAGAAATTTAAGCGAATGATTAGAACATCAGAAGATTTTAAAAGCTCCGACCAGCCCCCTGGCACTAATAGGCGGCCTACGAGGTTTAAAGCGAATTTTAATGTTACCTGAACACTTGATACTGCTCATTTTAATTATTTCAGGTAGTGTCTTTTTTTTCATAGCTCTTGCAATTTCTTCGCTTGGTACGCGTATAAATCCTCTACCATCGACTGTTCGCAATCCCAACACCGGTGGAAATGTTAATTCCAATGGTGAATCGGGGGCCGACCATCAGGATGATCAGGATTATGGGTTCTCAGGGAGACTTAGCGCTGAATCTAGCTTGATTGGTAGAAGCGTTCAGGCTGTTGCACTTATATCTGGCGGGCTGTTGGTATTTGCGATTTTGGAATTAGGGTATGGAGTCACTGGTCTAGGGTATCAACTTGGGTTGAGCGGGCTGATAACAGCGGTAGGTGCCGTGGTACTTCAACTGGTCGCATCGGGTTTGTCGGGATATCAGCGCAACTGGGCACGCGCAATTAGTAAACCGACTGGAATGATTTTGCGTTGGACGAGCGTGATTCCTGGTATTTCTCATATTGTTGATTTTTCACTTTCCCGCGGTAGAGGAGAGGATGCAGTTGACGAAGATGTTTCAGCAGCACTTCAGGAAAGTTTAGATTTTCTTGAGGAATCAGTTATACCAGCAGATCAAAATGAATTGAAGATGATTCGTGGGATCTTGAGAATGGACACGGTGAAAGTCCGTGAGATTATGGTGCCACGCGTCGACATGAATACGGTGGCCGCAACATCTAGTATCGGTGTCGTTGCCGACCTTATGTCAGTTGGAGGGCACAGTAAAATACCAGTCTACGAAGACGATTCCGACACTATTGTGGGAGTCGTTTTTGCCCGTGATGTTCTATCAGCTTTGGACAATGACAGAGATCCCGATAGTCCTGTTGAGGATCTTGCCCGCCCAGCTTTACATGTACCGGAGTCCCAAAGTCTCGAAAGATTGTTAAGGCAATTACAAGAACATCGGACTGGTTTGGCGATTGTGGTTGACGAATATGGTGGAGTTTCTGGCCTCGCGACGGTTACTGATTTAATTGAAGAGATCGTTGGAGAGTTGATTGACGAATTTGATGTAGATGGCCCGGAAATACAGTCAGTTGGTCCAAAAGAGATAATTGCTGATGCTGGAGCTTCAATAGACCTTATGAACCAAACTCTTCACACGTCGATAGTCCCAGAAGGGTTTGATACCGTGGGTGGCCTGGTATTACGTGAGTTGGGTAAGATGCCATCTCCTGGAGACACAGTTATCGTTGGTGATGTGAAAATCACGATCCAGGCTGTAATCGGCCGTCGGATAAGACGGGTGAAAATTGAACTCCTTGACGTTGAATCTTTAAGTACTGATTAAATGGCCTGGTATTTATAGGCGTTACCTTATATATCAGTACGCAGGCGTTCACTAATACACATTCCGATAATTACACTTGGGTATTCGATTCCTCAATTATTGAGTCCTGCTACGATTTGAATTTTTTTGTGTAAGTAATCCGTTATCGATTGAGTTAAACAAAGACGCCCCGGTGAGTCCGGGGCGTCTAATTTAATCCATCTAGGATGAGGATTTAGCCATCTACCTTGTCTACAAGTAAGACTGCTGTTGCTCCTCGATTGCCTTGGTCACCAGTGGCCAGGATGGTGTAGATACCTTCACCCCAATCATCAGCAGCGACATCGAGTGAAAAAGCACCGTTTTCATTTGCAACGGTTAGAGAATCATTGCGTTTTGATGTTGAAGCCGAGAGGAGTTTATCAAAACCACTCTTCTTGGCCGAAACCGAAATGCTCTCACCTTTAGCAAACCCACCACCAATAATGGTGAACGACGCTGCACCGTCAGTTAATTCTGCAGAGCTTCCGCCAACTACAGCAAGTCCGGCGATCTGTGTCGTACCATCATTACCGTCGGCACCGTCGGCACCGTCGGCACCGTCTTTACCAGCAGATCCTGTTGCGCCAGGGTTACCGGGGTTACCGGGTTCACCAGGGGCACCAGCTTCTCCAGGTTCACCGGGAGCGCCAGGGTTACCGGGGTTACCGGGTTCACCAGGGGCACCAGCTTCTCCAGAGTCACCAGGAAGGCCGGGAAGGCCTGGAAGGCCGGGAGCACCAGGGGCGCCAGCCGGACCGCGCTCACCCTGACATGCAATTGCAGCCATTAGGGCGAACATCGTACCAATCAAAAGGAAAGCCTTTAGCTTTCCGCGGAGCGGTTCTGTCATTGGGCTCCGTCCTCCAGTCTTAGTTTTTGAGTCACCTCGCGCTACACGCGCCATTGAACTCAGCATGCAAATAACGCAAAATTACGTAACAAGAGGGTAATTACCCCACATTACGCTTGAGTTACAACAACGAGTTGCAGCATGTACACACGCAATGTTAATCGGCGCATTTCTAAACTGTCAAGCAATTCAGCATGAGCTTGCCGGTGGTTTTTCGTCATATGGGTCTTTTATAGCATGAATTATTTTCACTTGTATTTGAGTTGACACTCCGATCAGGTTTTTCCTCTTACGACTCAAATTGTGTTAGTAAAACTGTGTTGGAAAGATGACCTTCGTGATATTCTTGCTGGGTTCGGAGATCATAAGAACTGAAACGAAGTAATCTAGAAAACTAATAATCCCATTATTCGGATCCGCGGCAATATTGCTTAGGACTTGCCAATTGGAGAGCACTTAACTTGGATCATTCAGAACGAACTGCTGTAATTGAGGAGTATCGAACTCACGCAAGTGATAGCGGTTCATCCGAGGTTCAAATAGCGTTGCTCACGGCTCGTATAAAGGAGCTCACCGAGCACCTGCGCGAGCACAACCATGATCACAGTGGTCGGCGTGGCTTACTAAAAATAGTCGGTCAACGCAGGCGTTTGCTGAATTACCTCAACCAAGAGGATGTTCGTCGCTACAGCGACCTTGTGAACAAGCTGGGACTCCGCAGGTAAATAAATTTCTCGACCAGGAAGCTCTCTGTCTGTTCAACCTGCACCTAAAGTTACCTGCTGATATTAGGTGTTGTGGGTATTGGACTTACTCAGATTATGGTGGCTTTAACAATCCGTCCCAAAATATGACAACGGGATTCACACGTACAGAAGTAGAAATAGAAAAGAAATGATAAACAACTTTGAAATGGAAATAGGCGGCCGGGTTCTCTCATTTGAGCACGGTAAAGTCGCCAACCAAGCTGCAGGGGCAATAACTATTCAATATGGCGACACCATGTTGCTTGCAACGGCTGCAGCTTCGAAAAACCCTCGTCCAGGAGCGGATTTCTTGCCACTTACGGTGGATGTTGCTGAAAAATCTTATGCTGCGGGGAAGCTTCCGGGTGGGTTTTTTAAGAGAGAGGGGCGTCCCGCGACTGAGGCTATTCTGGCCAGCCGTATGATCGACCGCCCTATTCGGCCTTTGTTTTCTAAGACAATCCATAATGAAATACAGATTATCGTCACCATTATGGCGACAGATAACGTGAACCCTTACCCGGCATTAGGAATTGTAGGTGCATCTACAGCTCTTGCAATATCGGACATCGCGTTCAACGATCCAATCGGTGCTTGTGTAATTGGGCTTGTCGAAGGTGAGCTTGTCGTTAATCCTACTTATGAAGAATTGCTTACTAGCGATCTTGAATTGATGGTCGCCGGTACCGGCGATGCCACAATGATGGTGGAATCTGGAGCGAATTTCGTATCTGAGGCAGTGTTACTTGACGCGCTCGAGCTGGCTCAAGAGGTCAATGGTGCTATTGTCGAACAGATCCAGGAGATTCAACTTAAGGTAGGTAAAGAAAAATGGTCGGCTCCTGAGATTTCTGAAGAAGAGAATGCGGCCGAAAAAGCTACACGGGATCTGGTTGGAGAAAAATTTATTAAGGCACTTAATGAACCCGGAGATAAAGCTGCACGTCAGGCCCGTATGGACGAGGTGATGGACGGCACCATAGAAAAACTGTCTGAGGATCATGAGGCAGCTCATGTTAAATCTACTCTTTATGCTCTCGAAACGGAGGCCGTTCGTAGCACGATATTAGAAGATAATATTAGGCCTGATGGTCGGAAATTAGATGAACTTCGTCCGTTGAATTCTGAAGTTGGTTATTTGCCGCGAGTTCATGGTTCAGGCATTTTCACCCGTGGAGAAACCCAGATTATGGGCGTTTTGACGCTTGCCTCCGCTGGAGAACGCCAACGTTTAGATACTTACGGTCCCGAGACTGAAAAGCATTTTATTCATCACTACAACTTCCCGCCTTATTCAACAGGGGAGGCAGGGCGATTCGGTTTTACTGGTCGGCGTGAAGTAGGTCATGGTGCGTTGGCTGAGCGGGCTCTTAAGCCAGTTGTCCCAAGTCAGGCTGATTTTCCTTATACGATTCGCCTTGTATCTGAGGCATTAAGTTCAAATGGTTCAACATCTATGGCCAGTGTTTGCGCCGGTTCACTAGCCATGATGGATGGTGGAGTGCCTATTTCTGCGCCTGTCGCTGGTATAGCTATGGGTCTCATAACCGGCGGTGATGGTAAATATTCAATACTTACTGATATTCAGGGAGCCGAAGACCATTCTGGCGACATGGACTTCAAGGTTGCGGGGACACGTGATGGGGTAACTGCTTTGCAAATGGACATCAAAGTAAAGGGAATTACATTTGAAATAATGAGCCAAGCTCTTGAGCAAGCTCGGGTTGCACGGTTGGCGATTTTGGACAATATGGAAAACACTATTGCCAGTAACCGAGATGACTTGAGTGAATTTGCTCCTCGAATGCTTTCGATTAAAGTTCCGACAGATAAAATCGGTGCGATTATCGGTCCTGGTGGTTCAGTTATTCGCGGAATGATTGACGAATTTGGTGTGACCATTGATGTTCAAGATGACGGTACAGTGGTCGTTGGCTCGCCTGATCGAGAGAATGCGGAGAAGGCTGAAGCTGCTATTAATGCCCTAACCAAAGATGTGGAGGTCGGAGATAAGTACACAGGGCGGGTCGTTAGAATTATGCCGTTTGGGGCGTTTGTCCAGATTCTTCCTGGTAAGGACGGTATGGTTCATATTAGCGAACTTGCCCAGCACCGAGTTCCCGATGTTGAATCTGTCGTGAATATAGGGGATGAGCTAGAGGTGATGGTTATCAACATAGATGGCATGGGGCGTATTGATCTATCCCACAGGGCTCTATTAGAAGAGAGTAATCAAGATGGTGGGGATTCCTTCGATACTTCTAGTCCAGAAACGCGCGGATCTCGTGGTCGAAACGATCGTGAAGATCGCGGTACTCGTGGTGGTGGTGGTGGGCGTGGCGCGAGGCGTCAACCACGAGATTTTGATTCCGATCGCAGGCCCCCACGTTCAGATCGCTCAAGTCGTGACGATGATAGTAGCGGTGATCGTCGTCCAAGGCGTCAAACTGGTGGATATGACGGAAGTGGTCGACGTTCGGGTCCGCCGCGTCGTCGTTAATCAAGTAATTATTAAGCATTGAAGACAACATGGCATCGGAAATTACAGTTGCAGTAAATGGTGCGTTAGGGAAAATGGGATCTACCGTTCTTACAGCTGCGGCTTTTGAACATGGGGTGACCCCGATTGGCGGAGCTGATATTGCGGCATCCTCCTCTTCAACGGTAATTTCAGGTACCTCGATATCTGTTCCTTTGGCTTCAAGTCTTTCTGATTTATTTAAAACTGTTAAACCTGATGTAGTCGTGGACTTTACTAATGGCGAAGCTGCGAAAAATGCAATTATTACTTGTATCGATGCAGGGGTTAGAGTTGTTTCGGGTTCTACTGGACTGGCCTCTGAAGACTTTGAAGAGATAGCAAGATTGTCTGCGCTGAAGCAGGTAGGAGTGATCTCGGCTTCAAACTTTGCTCTAGGAGCGGTTGTTTTAATGCACCTTGCAGGAATCGCGTCCAAGTATTTTGATTATGCTGATCTGCTGGAAAGTCATCACGAGGCAAAGGTTGACGCTCCGTCGGGTACGGCTTTGTCCATTGCCGAGGCGATGATCGAAGGGCGGGGTTCAGGGTTTGACCATAATGTTGTGGAGTCGCAGATTCTGGAAGGTACCCGAGGTGGTGACTTCAAAGGCATTAATGTTCATAGCGCGAGGATGCCAGGTCGCGTCGCTCGACACGAAGTGGTTTTCGGCGCATTAGGTCAGACCCTGACGATGATTCATGATTCCATTAATCGTGAAAGTTTTATGCCAGGTGTAATGGTCGCGGTAAAGCGAGTAAGTGAATCCGATGAGCTCGTAGTAGGCCTAGCTAGTGTCTTAGGCCTAGATAAGCTGAATACTTAGCAGATACTACGATTTTCACAATGTTGTTTGTTAATTTGGTCACGTTTCTACTTTTGGAGCATGATTAGATAATTTAACTTGTTATGAATGAGACGCGATACATTGAAAATGAATAGTAGAGATCTAAATATAGCCATAGTAGGAGCTACGGGCGCTGCCGGTGGTACGGCGCTGAAACTTCTGCTTGAGCGCGATCATCCCGCCGATAAGATAACTTTAATGGCGTCATCGCGTTCGGCTGGCAGGAAAATCAAATATGGCGATACTAATATCGTGATTTCCGAAGCTACACCTGATGGCTTCCATGGTGTCGACGTAGCCATTTTTGCTGCCGGTGGTTTAGTCAGCCGTCGCCTAGCACCTCGAGCTGTTGAACAAGGTGTATTTGTCATTGATAAGGGTTCGATATTCCGGATGGAACCATCAATTCCTTTGGTTGTACCCGAGGTCAACGCGGATGATATTGAGTGGCATCCCGGGATAGTATCCACACCTAATTGCACCAGTACGCCATTTGTTATGGTTCTGGATGCGCTACGTAAACTTTCAGCTATTAAAGCAGTGACGGTTGCCACTTATCAGTCGGTCACAGGTTCAGGATCAGCTGGACAACAAGAGCTTATTCAACAATCAGAAAATGTGTTGGGAGGAACAAAGGCTGATTTAGATGTCTATCCTCACCAAATAGCGTTTAATATTCTTCCCCATGTGGATGACTTTTTATCCGGCGGTTATACGAAGGAAGAGCAGAAGATGTTGAATGAGTCACGAAAAATACTTCACGATGAAAGTTTGGCAGTCTCTGCAACTTGTGTTCGTGTGCCGGTTGAGATTTCTCATAGTGAATCTTTGCAGATCGAATTTGAATCTAATGTTGAGGTCCATGATGCAAAGCACGTTCTATCGGAGTATGACGGTGTGCTGGTGGTAGACGATCCTAGTAGGAATGAATACCCTATGCCAATAACGGCAGCTGGAGGGGATGATGTCCTGGTTGGTCGCATTCGTAAAGACACTGCGCACGAGAACGGACTCGCTTTGTGGCTGTCTTGTGACAATTTGAGAAAAGGCGCTGCACTGAATGCTCTACAGATTATGGATGAAGCTCTGCGCCGGAATGCTTTGAATCCAAGGTCACAACCAACAATAAAATAGCAAGTGCATCTTGCCGATGAGGGGTCGGTCCAAAAAATGGCAGAATTAGGTCGCCTTTTAACAGCTATGGTTACTCCTTTTACCGAAAAGGGGGATGTGGATTACAAGCGTGCTGCAGAATTAGCAACAGCGGTTCTGAAATCAGGCTCTGATGGATTGGTTATTGGTGGGACCACAGGCGAAGCGCCTGCAATGAACGACGAAGAATTAATTCAGTTATTTGCTGTAGTAAAAGAGGCTGTCGGCGAAGATGGAGCTGTGATAGCTGGGACGACTAATAACAATACACGTGGTTCTATTGCCCTATCTCGTGAAGCTGAGAAAGTAGGAGTCGATGCGCTATTGCTCACGGTTCCCGCGTACAACAAGCCGACGATGGGTGGTCTCTATCAGCATTTCACTTCCATTGCAGATGCCGTTTCGTTGCCAGGGATTCTATATAACGTTCCTTCTCGTACGGCCTTGAATATGGATGCTGCAACCACTCTGAAACTTGCAGAAGTTTCAAACATCGTTGGGGTGAAAGAGGCTTCCAGCGATGCGGATCAGATTGCTCGTGTGATCAAGGGTGCCCCTGAAGAGTTCAACGTGTGGAGCGGTAATGACAACGAGACTTTCCCTACGATGGCTACTGGCGGATATGGGATAGTGAGCGTGGCTGGCAATATAATAAGCGGTCAGATCAAGAAGATGATGGGATTGATTCTAGAGGGTGATGTAGAAGCTGCTGCAGCGGAACATTTGCGATTGCTTCCCATATTCAATGACCTGTTCATCATCACTAACCCAATTCCAATACGATATGCTTTGAACAGATCCGGATTTAATGTAGGTCCGGCGCGCCTTCCGATGATCCCTGATGCAAAGGAACTCAAATTGTTTAGTGACCGATTTGATCCTGTGATGGATCAATATTCGATCGATCTGCAGTAGTTATATCAGTTTGCTATATACGTGTTTCAAGTTCTTGCCTCATCAAAGAAATGCGTAATTTTCTGTTCTTGCAAGCTTCAAGAGTCGCATCGTACAGGGTGCTCTGGGCAAATCACTCTAACTGGGCGCGGAGAGGACACTTTCGTTGGGTGCTGGCAGAAAAAAAATTGTCGTCATAGGAGGCGGTAGTGGATCCTCTGTTGCTCTTCGCGGTTTGAAATCTTACGATGTCGACCTCACTGCTGTAGTGACTATGTTTGATAGCGGTGGAAGTACAGGGATTTTACGTGATGAATTTGGATATCCCCCACTTGGAGATATTCGACAATGTTTAGTGGCCCTTAGTCCCGAACAAAATGAACGAGTTGCAGCATTCAATAATGCGCTAGATTTTAGGTTTGATTCCAGTTCCAGCCTACAGGGTCATAGTGTTGGGAACCTTGTGCTGGCCGCACTTACTACGGTGTATCAGGGCGTCCAAGGTGCCATCGACGAGATGTCACGTTTGATGCAGCTTCAAGGGCAAGTGTTGCCGGTTACTTTAGATGAAGCACATCTTTGCGCGAAGTTGATGGACGGGCAGGTTATACGCACGGAGTCTGCTATTGATCTGCGAGGTGGTAATGGGCCTGGTATCGAAAACATTTTTCTTGACGCTGATGTAAAAGCAAATCCCAGAGCACTGGATGCGATCGTTGAAGCCGATGCCATACTTTTGGGGCCAGGGGATTTGTATACGAGTGTTATTCCGAATCTTCTTGTTGATGCAATCAGTAACGCAATTCGCGATACCGAAGCTCCGGTTATTTATGCATGTAACTTAATGACAAAACTGGGGGAAACAGATGGATACAGTTGCTCTGCATTCGCTGGTGAAGTAGTACGTTATATCGGATCTCGCAAGCTTGACTATTTTCTCGCAAATACGGGAACTTTTTCTGATGAGGTGTTGAGAAGTTATGCTGATGAAATGGCGGCTCCAGTCGAATTGGACAATGAAGATACTAAAAAATATGCTCGCGAGATTGTTTTGAGCAACCTAGCATGGGTTGACGGTGTGAAGGTTAGACACAACTCGGAGACATTGGCGCGCATCGTTATGTCAACGGTCTGACCCTATGCAAATCACGCAATGTGTTCATCAGTGACTAATTATTGGTTCGAGTACTAGGGTTTCTTTTCTCAATGGACCTGTCGAAATAATTTTTGTTCGCACTCCAACAATCTCTTCGAGTCTACTGATGTATGCTCTTGCTCCGTCGTTTAGCTGGCTCTCATTCGTTATCGAGCGAGTCGATTCTGTCCACCCTGGCACCGTTTCGTATATCGGTTTTGCGCGTTCCAGCATCACAGCATCAACAGGGAACTGCTCAGTTCTAATACCGTCGATCTCGTAGGCTACGCAGATCTTGATTTCATCCCATCCATCTAGAATATCTAGCCTTGTAATGATCATTGCGTCGAACCCGTTCACTTTGGCTGAGTACCTCCCCGCCACACCATCGAACCAACCAACGCGCCGGGCTCTGCCAGTCGTAGTCCCGTATTCAGCGTTTGGGTTTGAGCGTTCACCTCTTAGACTTTCGGCGACTTTACCTTCGATTTCCGTTGGGAATGGCCCTGCACCCACACGAGTACAGTAAGCCTTATAGACGCCTGCAACGCCACCATATGATGTTGGTCCCATCCCAAGCCCGGTTAGAGTGCCGCCAACCGTAGGATTTGAACTGGTTACGTAAGGATAGGTTCCGTGGTCTAGATCAAGTAATGCACCCTGCGCACCTTCGACGATTACATTTTGATTAGAATCAAGGGCTTCGGCAATCAGATTTTCTACGGGCCGTATATATGGAGCAAGCTCACTGATCCATTTACTCGTCTTTCGAAATACAGCATCAATGTCGATGGGATTCCCACGATACACCTTTGTGATAATTTCATTTTTAAAATTGACGATCTCGGGAAGCCTTAGTGCAAGGTCCTCAGGATCTAATAGTTCACCGACTCTTAGTCCCTGGCGTGAAACTTTATCAACGTAAGCCGGCCCAACTCCTCGTCCGGTTGTTCCAATTGCGGTGCTGCCTCTTCTTTCCTCTTCAAGTCTGTCAAGAGTGATGTGCCAGGGCATGATCAAATGGGCGCGGTCGCTCACAGCAAGATGCTGGGGGTCGAGTTTATTTTCTTTGATTTCTTTTAATAAAACATCAGGGTCAACAACAACACCATTACCTATAACGTTCATTGCGTGCGGCCAACAAATGCCAGAGGGCACAAGATGGAGTTTGAAGGTGCCGGCATCATTCATGACGGTGTGACCGGCGTTGTTGCCTCCGGAGTAGCGTGCGATTATTGCAGCATTTTCGGCAAGGACGTCAATGATCTTTCCTTTGCCCTCGTCGCCCCATTGGGCTCCGATGACGGCATATGCCGGCATCTTTAACTCCCTTGTCACTCGCTGCCGAACCCTTGTGGTTGCATTTTACTGACGCACAAGTTCGGCGAAATAATGCAACAGGTTGTTGCGACGAAATTATATCAGGGATGAAGCGCTATTAAAGTCGTCACTTTAGGTTTTTCAGGCATAAGCTAGGGTTCGGGCTGGGAGAATAACCAGCGGTATGGTGGTTTCAAAAATTGTTACACGTTGAAAGTCGCGACCGCATGAAATTTGTCATTTAGCGTTAGGTAAACGTCTCCCATGGAAAATACAGGGTGAAATATGTCGTATTTTTGTTGACTGTAATAAAAATAAACGGGTAAGATTACTGCTAGTCCTTAAATGCAAACGGTGTTTAAGCGACTATTTCCGTCTGTTTGAGAACGGTCGGATCGCGTACATTTACAATCGAATAGTGGATTCCGCATTCTCCGAGACCAGGTAGATGATTCCTTAATGTGAGTCAAGCTACTAAGGGCACATGGGGAATGCCTTGGCGCCAGAAGCCGAAGAAGGACGTAGCAAGACTGCGATAAGCCCCGATTAGCTGCCTAGCGAGCTTACTCGGGGATTTCCGAATGGGGGAACTCATCTACTTCGGTAGTTGCCTTAGTCGTGAGACTGGGGCGGTAAGCAGGGGAACTGAAACATCTAAGTACCCTGAGGAAAGTAAATCAACAGAGACTCCCCTAGTAGCGGCGAGCGAACGGGGATCAGCCCAAACCACATAGGCCTAACGGACTGAAGTCCTATGCCTTTGTGGTGTTGTAGGGCCAGACGTGAGATCTCTTCAGAGATCTCAAAGAGTTACAAAATACATATCTAATCGAACAGTCCTGGAACGGCTGGCCGTAGTGGGTGAAAGCCCCGTAGATGAAAGGTGTGTATCTCTTGGTCTGGTTCCTGAGTACGACGGGACACGTGAAATCTTGTCGGAATCTGGGGGGACCACCCTCCAAGGCTAAGTACTTTTGGCGACCGATAGTGAACAAGTACCGTGAGGGAAAGGTGAAAAGCACCCCGTGAGGGGAGTGAAATAGAACTGAAACCATGTGCCTACAAACCGTAGGAGTTCCGATTCGTTGGAATGACTGCGTGCCTATTGAAGAATGAGCCAACGAGTTACGTTACGTGGCAGGTTAAGGCGTGATGCGCCGGAGCCGAAGCGAAAGCGAGTCTGAATAGGGCAATTCAGTCGCGTGGCGTAGACCCGAAACCGTGTGAGCTACCCTTGGCCAGGTTGAAGCGAAAGTAATATTTCGTGGAGGACCGAACCCTTGTAAGTTACAAATTGCTGGGATGAGCTGAGGGTAGGGGTAAAATGCCAATCGAACACGGAGATAGCTGGTTCTCCCCGAAATGCATTTAGGTGCAGCGTCAAGTTTTACTTTGCGGAGGTAGATCACTGGATGGGCTAGGGGGCGTGAGCTTACCAACCCCAACCAAAATCCGAATACCGTAAAGGGTATCTTGGCAGTGAGACAGTGAAGGATAAGCTCCATTGTCGAAAGGGAAACAGCCCAGATCGCAATCTAAGGTCCCGAAGTGTGTGCTAAGTGTGAAACGAAGTGGGAACGCCCAGACAGCCAGGAGGTTGGCTTAGAAGCAGCCATCCTTTAAAGAGTTCGTAACAGATCACTGGTCAAGGGTTTCCGCACGGAAAATAAACGGGGCTTAAGCACACCACCGAAGCTGCGGATCTATTCCATTTATTTGGAGTGGGTGGTAGGGGAGCGTTCTCAATGCGCCGAAGTTAGGCTGTAAGGCCTGGTGGAGCGTTGAGAAGTGAGTATGTTGGCATAAGTAGCGACAATGTCGGTGAGAATCCGACACGCCGAAAGTCTAAGGTTTCCTACGCAACGCTGATCGACGTAGGGTTAGGCGGGCCTAAGGTGTAGCCGAATGGCGAAGCCGATGGACAGCAGGTCAAAATTCCTGCCCCGTCTTAAACTTGTTTGAACTATGGAGGGGACGCGGACTGATAAGTAACGCATGCCTATTGGATATGGTGTGTGCATTTCTGTAAGTGAGTGACGGGAGGTAAAAAGCTCGTCATGTCTGAGCTGAGGGATGTGCGAACCATGAGGTTATCCTCATGGAACGTTGCCGATTCTATGCCGCCTAGAAAAGCCTCGATAATTAGAGTTTAAGTCGTCCGTACCGCAAACCGACACTGGTAGACAGGGATAAATGTCCCAAGGCGTTCGAGACAACCATCGTTAAGGAACTCGGCAAATTAACCCCGTAACTTCGGAAGAAGGGGAGCCTCTGATGTAATAGGACTTGCTCCGAAAGCATTAGTGGCCGCAGAGAATAGGTTCGAGCGACTGTTTATCAAAAACACAGGTCCGTGCTAAACCGAAAGGTGATGTATACGGGCTGACGCCTGCCCAGTGCCGGTAGGTTAAGGGAGGAGGTGAGAGCTTCCGACTGAAGCCCCGGTGAACGGCGGCCGTAACTATAACGGTCCTAAGGTAGCGAAGTCCCTTGTCGGGTAAGTTCCGACCCGCACGAATGGCGTAACGACTTGAACACTGTCTCAACGATGGACTCGGTGAAATTGCAGGACCCGTAAAGATGCGGGTTACGCGCAGCAGGACAAAAAGACCCCGTGGAGCTTTACTGCAGCTTGACATTGGTTCGAGCTTTAACCTGTGTAGGATAGGCGGGAGACTATGAATTAGATGCGCCAGCATTTAAGGAGTCGCCCTTGAAATACCGCCCTGATTACAGTTTGAATCTAACTTTTACTAGAACAGTGTCTGGTGGGCAGTTTGACTGGGGCGGTCGCCTCCCAAAGAGTAACGGAGGCGCACAAAGGTCACCTCAGGCTGGATGGAAATCAGCCTTAGAGCGTATTGGTATAAGGTGGCTTGACTGCGAGACATACAAGTCGAGCAGGGACGAAAGTCGGTCAAAGTGATCCCACGGTACCGTGTGGAAGGGCCGTGGCTTAACGGATAAAAGCTACCCCGGGGATAACAGGCTTATCTCGCCCAAGAGTCCGTATCGACGGCGAGGTTTGGCACCTCGATGTCGGCTCGTCGCATCCTGGGGCTGAAGAAGGTCCCAAGGGTCGGGCTGTCCGCCCGTTAAAGCGGCACGCGAGCTGGGTTCAGAGCGTCGTGAGACAGCTCGGTCTCTATCCGCTGTGCGCGAAAGATATTTGAGGGGATCCGTTTCTAGTACGAGAGGACCGAAATGGACGAATCTCTGGTGTGCCGGTTGTGACGCCAGTCGCATCGCCGGGTAGCTACATTCGGAAGGGATAAACGCTGAAAGCATCTAAGTGTGAAGCCCACCCCAAGATTAGATATCTCATCTTGTTAAGAGAGTAAGACCTCCGGTAGACCACCGGTTAGATAGGCCACGTGTGTAAGCGCAGTAATGTGTTGAGCTAAGTGGTACTAATTGGTCGAGGGCTTGACTCACCTTAAGGAACGTTTACCTGTTCTCGGAGAATGCGGAATTCAGATCTAAAACAGATCAATCTGTTAGTCACCTAGGCACTCGGTGCGGGGTGGAGCAGTGGCAGCTCGTTGGGCTCATAACCCAAAGGTCGTAGGTTCGAATCCTACCCCCGCTACCAAACTATCCATGTGGCTGTTCAGTATATTTTTCTCTTGGTGGTAAGAGCGCGATGGAACCACCCGTTCCCATCCCGAACACGGAAGTGAAACTTCGTAGCGCTGACGATACTGCATCTGCAAGGGTGTGGGAAAATAGGTCACTGCCAGGGGATTATTTTTTGAAAGAGCCCACGTGATACGTGGGCTTTTTATTTACGTGACGTTTGAAGCGTTTGCTAAGATAGTTTGGGTTAAATGTATGATCGATAGTTTACGATCATGCTAAATTGGCTTTACTGAACATCGAACCGTTAGGAACTTTCGGATCAAACATGAAAACTGTGCCTAGAAAATTCTTCTCTCTGATTTTGATATTTTTGGTATCTGTGTTGATACTGAACTGTTCCTCAGGTTCTGATGATGATGACAAGTCTTTGGTTGATGCTGGAGTTGAAGGAGCTGCGGCTCAGCAGACCGCTGATCCCACTGCCACCTCTAAGCCAGCCCCCGAAAAGGCTCCTGAACCAAAGCCAGGACCTGAAAAAGCAGTTAAGCCGACGCCTACAACGAAGCCTGAGCTCGCTCCAACCGCCAAGAGTGCGCCTGCTCAAGCTACGAAAATTCCGAAACCGACTGTTGTTCCCACGGCTACCCCGACGCCACCTCCAACAATAGTCCCTACGGCGACACCTACTCCGCCTCCGATTGTTGAACCGACACCTCTTTCCGATACTTTTGAGATACACGGTTTTACTTTGGCACTCGACCCGAATTCAAGCTTAGTAGCATCAGGTCTTGACGTATCTGGTTTTACCGAAACCGAAGCTGATGAGTCGCAGGGAATTCTTAGACTGAACTATAACGGTGCCGACGTGGTGTTTTATTGGCAACCAAAAGAATCAGGCAATGACGCCGAAGCTCAAGCTGAAGTCGCGTTGGCTTTACTATCCGCCAGTAAACCTACGCGAACATTGACGGTTATAAGCCAAGGCGAGATTAGTCCTGATGGTCAGGATGGAATCTACAGTGGTTTCCTTTCGACTGCTAAAAATGATAAAGCGAGTCCAACTGCGGAGGGCTCTGGCGGAGGTCTCATCGGAGCTTGGCAATGTGGTGATACTGCATTCACGATAACCGTAAGTGGTCCTGATGCAACTGTGATACAGATTAGATTCGATCGACTTGTTGAAAACTTTAAGTGCGGTTAGAATCGCACGATATGCTTGTTCGCTGTGATGCTTATATAAAGACTAGTTGCTGGGTGCAAAAATGAGGAAAGAACGTAAGTCGAAAATGGATACCCGACCGATGAAAAAGATCTTTTTATTTCTCATAGTTTTTGTGTTTTCGCTTGTTTTTTACCAATTAGCGTTTACTCAGACAGCATCAGCGCAGATGCCTCCTCCTGGCGGCGGCGGCGGTGGCGGTGCTCCTCCTCCTCCTTCTGGCGGTGGCGGCGGTGGCGGTGCTCCTCCTCCTCCTCCTTCTGGCGGCGGTGGCGGTGCTCCTCCTCCTCCTTCTTCTGCTCCTCCTCCTTCTGGCGGCGGTGGCGGTGCTCCTCCTCCTCCTTCTGCTCCTCCTCCTTCTGGCGGCGGTGCTCCTCCAGCTGGTGACCCAGGCGGCGGTGCTCCTCCAGCTGGTGACCCAGGCGGCGATGCTCCTCCAGCTGGCGATCCAGGCGGCGGTGCTCATGGTGGCGATCCAGGCGGCGGCGGCCCAGGTAGTGGAATGCCCGATCCTAATAAGCCAGGTGACATGTCTCCTCCAGGTGGCATGGATCCGAATGCAGGCGGCGGTGGCCCAGGTAGTGGAATGCCCGATCCTAATAAGCCAGGCGACATGTCTCCTCCGGGTGGCATGGATCCGAACGCAGCAGGTGGTGGGTTTGACCCCAATGCACCTCAAGTTGATGGAACATCTTTTAGTGGTGGCGCTAGTGGTCCAGGTGGGCCAACTCCTCCTCCTCCTCCAGGTGGCGGACAGGGTCATTCAGATTTTAATGCAGATCAGTTGGCCGGTTTTGACGCCTCGAAAATGGGTGAGTTAAAGCATGATGATCTGAAACAATTTGACGCCAGTCAAATACAGAACTTCGATGCCGGAGCTATGAAAGGTTTCGATGCAGACCAACTTGGCAACTTCGATCCCAATGCTGTAAAAGGCTTTGACGCAAATCAGGTCGGCAACTTTGACGCCGGAGCTATGAAGGGTTTCGATGCCAGTCAATTGGGTGCCTTTGACCCTAATGCTGTAAAAGGCTTTGACAAAAGTCAGGTCGGCAACTTTGACGCCGGAGCTATGAAGGGTTTCGATGCCAGTCAATTGGGCGCGTTTGACCATAATGCTGTAGGAGGTTTTGACGCTACCCAGGTACAGAATTTCGACGCAGATGCAATGTCTGGTTTTGGTGCTGATCATTTTAAGAACTTTGATACGGGTGCGATGGGTGGTTTCGACGCTTCCCAGGTACAGAACTTTGATCATGATGCAATGAAAGGTTTTGACGCCGACCAAATGGGTGCGTTCGATCCGTCAGCCATGGGCGGCTTCGATAAAGGCCACATGGCTGCTTTCGACCCGTCAGCTATGGGTGGCCTTGGTAAAGACCACATGGCTGCTTTCGACCCGAACGCCGTGGGTGGCTTCGGAGCTGATCACTTTAAGAACTTCGATACAGGTGCGCTGGGTGGCTTTGGCAAGGACCAAGTCCAGAACTTCGACCCGACGGCTATGGGTGCTTTTGACTCCACCAAGATGGCCGCGTTCGACCCGACGGCTATGGGTGGATTTGGTAAAGACCACATGAAGAACTTCGACCCGACAGCTATGGGTGGCCTTGGTAAAGACCACATGGCTGCTTTCGACCCGAACGCCGTGGGTGGCTTCGGAGCTGATCACTTTAAGAACTTCGATACAGGTGCGATGGGTGGCTTTGGCAAGGACCAAGTCCAGAACTTCGACCCGACGGCTATGGGTGCTTTTGACGCTACCAAGATGGCCGCGTTCGACCCGTCAGCTATGGGTGGCTTCGGTGCTGATCACATGAAGAACTTCGACCCGTCAGCTATGGGTGGCCTTGGTAAAGACCACATGGCTGCTTTCGACCCGATGGCTATGGGTGGCTTCGGAGCTGATCACTTTAAGAACTTCGATACAGGTGCGATGGGTGGCTTTGGCAAGGACCAAGTCCAGAACTTCGACCCGACGGCTATGGGTGCTTTTGACGCTACCAAGATGGCTGCTTTCGACCCGTCAGCTATGGGTGGCTTCGGTGCTGATCACATGAAGAACTTTGACCCGACAGCTATGGGTGGCCTTGGTAAAGACCACATGGCTGCTTTCGACCCGATGGCTATGGGTGGCTTCGGAGCTGATCACTTTAAGAACTTTGATACAGGTGCGATGGGTGGCTTTGGCAAGGACCAAGTCCAGCACTTCGACCCGACGGCTATGGGTGCTTTTGACGCTACCAAAATGGCTGCTTTCGACCCGTCAGCTATGGGTGGATTCGGCATGGATCACATGAAGAACTTTGACCCGACAGCTATGGGTGGCCTTGGTAAAGACCACATGGCTGCTTTCGACCCGATGGCTATGGGTGGCTTCGGAGCTGATCACTTTAAGAACTTTGATACGGGTGCCTTGGGTGGCTTTGGCAAGGAGCATTTAAAGAATTTCGACCCAAATGCGATTGCGACTATTGATGTCAGCCAATTGGGCGCTTTTGATCCTATGGCCATGGGTGGTTTCGGTAAGGATCATATGGCTGCATTCGACCCGACGATGATGACTGCGTTCGAAATGGAAGACATAGGCCATTTCGACCCGTCAGCTATGGGTGGGTTCGGTCCGATGCACATGAAGAACTTTGATATGGGTGCGATGGCGGGTTTCAAGCCTGAACACTTAAAAAACTTTGACGTTGCAGCAATAGGCGGTCTTGACATGGATCGCATGAAGGCCTTTGACCCGATGGCTATGGGTGGATTCAAGGCGGATCACTTCGGCACGATGGACTCTACGATGATGGGGGCATTCGACTCCGAGAGGATCGGGCACTTCGATCCGATGGCAATGATGGGATTCGGCAAGGAAAATATGGCTGCTTTCGACCCGGCGGCTATGGGTGGATTTGACATGGAGCAAGTCGGAAACTTCGCTCCGACTGCTATCGGCGGTCTCAGCATGGACCAGATGGCTGCGTTTGACCCGATGGCTATGGGTGGCTTCAAAGCGAACCACATGAAGAACTTTGATCCGACAATGATGACAGCCTTCGATGCAGAACGTGTACAGCACTTTGATCCGATGGCGATGATGGGATTCGGCATGGATCATATGAAGAACTTCGACCCGGCGGCTATGGGTGGTTTTGGACCGGAGCATATGAAACATATGGATCCGACCGCTATCGGCGGTCTCAGCATGGAACACATGGCTGCGTTTGACCCGATGGCTATGGGTGGATTCAAGGCGGATCACATGTCGGAATTTGATCCGACAATGATGACAGCCTTCGGCAAAGACCACATGGCTGCATTTGATCCGATGGCGATGATGGGATTCGGCATGGATCATATGAAGAACTTCGACCCGGCGGCTATGGGTGGATTTGAGGCAGATCATGTCAATCATATGGATCCGACCGCTATCGGCGGTCTCAGCATGGATCACATGATGGCGTTCGCATCTGAAGCCATGAAGGGATTCAAGGCGGATCACTTCGAAGCGTTCGATCCGACCATGATGACCGGATTCGATACGGCGGACATACAAAATTTCGATCCATTAGCGATGACGGGATTTGGACCAGAACATATGAAAAGCTTCGATCCTGAAGCTATGACCGGTTTCGGACCCACTCACATGATGAAATTCGATCCTGAAGCAATGAGTGGTTTCGGTGCTGAGCATATGAAGAATTTCGATCCTGAAGCTATGACAGGATTCAGAGGGGATCACATGAAGAACTTTGACCCGGAAGCTATTACAGCTCTGGGTGCTGACCATATGAAGAACTTCGACCCGACCGCTATGGAGGGGTTCTCTCCGGAACACGTTGCGAACTTCGACCCTGAAGCGGTACAGGGCTTCGGAAGAGACCACCTGATTGGGATGGACTTAGAAGCCATGGCTGCGTTTGGACCTGAGCAAGTGGGGAACTTAGAGGCCGGAGCCAAAGAAGGCTTTGGTGACAAAGTTCCAGGATTCGAAGATTTCTCAGTTGATGTAAGGAGAGAGCTCGTTGACGATTCTCAACTCCTTTTAGGTGGTGTAGGTTCATTTGACGATATGGCGGCAGCGGTTCTCAATCCAGATTCGATGGATGAGGCCGAGCTCGTGGACGCCGGATGGGATGCTGCTGCAGAGTTACTGGAGCAAGTGGAGATTGAAGTCGTGGACTTAGAAGAGATCCCTGAATCAGTTATTCCTGGGGATGCTGCATTGTTGGCTCTGGAATTCTTCGCGGAAGCCGCCATCGAACAGGCTCCTGAACCTGTCGAGCTCATTGCACCGCAATCAACGGCTTCTGAGATTCTACTAGACGTGGAAACAGCGGAAGCAGAAGCGGATGCAGCAGCAGCTGAAGCAGCAGCAACTGTAGCAGCAACGGAAGCAGAAGATGCAGCAGCGACAGCAGCAGCTGCAGAAGAAGCGGCAATCGTAGCAGTAGCAGCAGCCGAAGTCCTAGGAGATGATGAAGCTAAGGCAGCAGCAGCGGAAGCAGAAGCGGACGCAGCAGCAGCAGCAGAAGCAGCAGCAGCAGCAGCAGCAGCGGAAGCGGAAGCAGAAGCAGCAGCAGCAGCAGCAGCAGCGGAAGCGGAAGCAGCAATAGCGGAAGCAGAAGCAACTGCAGCAGCAACTGCAGCAGCAACTGCAGCAGCAGCTTAGTTAGAAAAGGGTTTTCATAACACGATCACAGTAGACGTGATCGTTTCGTGAGGATCACGTCTACTGTCACGTCTGCATATGCTTGTGAAATGTCAGTTTGAAAGTTGAAATGAGAAACGTACTTGTAAAAATCTTCGCGCTGGGTACGTTTGTCCTCGCGCTATCCTGTTCTGGGACAGCAGATATTCGATGGGACCTTGAAGTGACTGGAAAAGTCGCTATAGCGACGAGTACATGCGATAGCAGAGCTGTTCAGTCTCCCTGTGGAGAGGTTTGGTGGCTGGACTCGTCTTTAGAAAAGCACTATAAGACCTGGCCAATTGCTTCACCTTGCTACTCAGGCGCTCGCATTGGCTACGATCTTTCTGATGCGTGTCGGTGATCACCAAGTTCTTTTTATTGCTTGAACGGGTTTATTTGATAGTAAGAATTGACTTTCCGATGTTGGGAAGTCGGTCTAATGCTAGGGATACCGTTGGACGTTTATGAGGTTAACCCTGCGTTTTCCGGCAGGCCGAGCATAAGGTTCATGTTTTGTACCGCTGCCCCGGAAGCGCCTTTACCGAGGTTATCGATTTGAATGATGATTAAGGCGTGTCCGATGGCGTTTGGTATTACAGAGATGTCAACACGGTTTGTACCATTTGTCGACCGAGGGTCGAATGCTGGATCTGAGTATGCTAGTGCGTTTTCTATAGAGTGGACATTTACAAAGTGCTCGCTGGCGTAAACTTGATTGAGCACTTCCCAAATGTCCGTGGCGTTTGCATTGTTTTGCAACATGGTTTTGTGCAAGGGGATTTCTAGTCGCATTCCATTGATGAACGGTCCGACGGAAGGCAAGAACTGCGGGTCGAATTTTAGGCCCGAATATCTTGTCATTTCCGGAATGTGCTTGTGCCTCGTATGAAGAGCGTAGGGCGATTCAAAAGGCAGGTTCGTAAGGTCGCTTTGCCCACCTTCCCATTTTGCGATCAGGTTTTTGCCACCTCCGGAATAGCCTGAGATAGCATGTATTGTGATTGCAGCATCACTCAGCAACAGGCTTTGTTCAACAAGGGGGCGGATGCTGAGAATGAAGCCGGTCGGGTAACATCCTGGATTAGAGACCTTGGATGATTCGACGATTTTTTTTCTTTGAGCGGGATTTATCTCTGGTAGTCCGTAAACCCAGTTTTCGGCAACCCTATGAGCTGTAGACGTATCGATTACCTTTGTCTGTCCGGCTTTGGCCCATTCCGATGCTTCGACGGCAGCTTCATCTGGGAGGCACAAGATTGCCAGGTCTGCCTCAGCGATGGCGTCCTGCCTTTTCGTTGGGTTGCGCCTTTCATCGTAGGCAAGTACTGACAGATTAATGTCTAGGCGACTTGCCAGAACGTCTTGAATCCTGAGACCAGTGGTCCCGGATGATCCATCTATAAAAACCTTTGGTGTTGCCATGGCTGCTGCCGTTTTACTTTTGTAGATAAACTCTCAGTGTAATCTAATATTAGCGTGCTGATCGAGTACTCGATCCAACAGGGTTTTCACAAATTCATCGCGCTGTTATTTTTTGATTAATGAAATCGAGTTGGTTACGAATCAACCAGATCTGGTGAATTAATACCCTATTCAGTCTTTAGTGGGTGCTTGTATCCGGCCTGTAATCGGTTAATACATGTATATCTACCGGATGCGTGTAATCTGAATCCTAGCAAATAGAGATATGTGCTGACTTTTACTTTGCGGCTGTGTTGAGTTGTTCATATAATGGGAACTCCCATTTCATTAGACATGGGCAGAAAATTTGAACGAGGATTTCGTATTGGCGACAGCAGACACCCCAAATAGTCAGGCGGACGCTCCAAAAACCGAGCAGCCTGTGCAACCGAATAAAGAGACTCCCGAGGCTACAGCTACTC